>CETJ01017922.1_pt1 | contig 24329 bp, 19 predicted proteins | sample 531341 | NCBI WGS metagenome assembly CETJ01 (sample SAMEA2622677, study PRJEB7988) | marine metagenome | isolation source: saline water (ENVO:00002010), including | reverse complement strand
GACCACAAAACTTGATCCAGTCACAAATGATGATTCATCCGATGCCAAATAGAGGACCGCCTGCGCAATCTCCTCAGCTTCCCCAAAACGGCCAATAGGAATATGAACGAGCCGGCGTTGTTTTTTTTCTTCTGTATTAAGTGCTTTCATCAATAATTCAGTGCGCAATGGCCCAGGACATAAGGCGTTGACCCGGATATGCTCACGGGCATGAACGATAGCCAACTCTCGACTAAGAGCAAGCACTCCACCCTTACTAGCCGTATAGGCCAACTGGGGCGTTGCCGCGCCCATCAATGCAACAAAAGAGGCGGTATTAATAATAGAACCGCCTCCAGATCGTCGTAGTGCAGGAATGCCAAACTTGCATCCCAAGAATACACTCTTCAAGTTCACATTCATGGTGAGGTCCCAAACAGCTTCGTCTGTTTGAATCGCATCATGATCGTCCTTATGCATAATGCCAGCATTATTAAAAAGCACGTCGAGCCGTCCATAGGACTGCTCTGCAATCTTTACCATCGATTCGCATCCTGATGCAGTAGAAACATCAGCATTACAAAACGTTGCAACTCCATCCTTCTCCTCAGTCAACCTGACCGTCTCCAGTCCAGCTTTCTCGTTGAGGTCCACCACGACAACTTTCGCTCCCTCAGCAGCAAACAAAAGAGTGGTGGCTCGCCCAATTCCACTGGCGCCGCCAGTGACCACTGCTACCTTGTCGTTAAGTCTCATTCACTCTTCCTCGAAAACGTCACACAGAATCACTAATGTATTATGAACGTTTATTGGCAACAGACATGTCACCCGCCACGGTTACAAGGGAGTCAAATAATCGCTGTTGCCTAGCATCTTCGTCAGCTGTCAACTCAGGATGCCATTGCACAGCCACCAACCAAGGATGGTCATCCTGTTCTACAGCCTCGATTGTGCCGTCAGGTGCATGTCCCACCACCGTTAACGTCGAAGCAACTTTATTTATAGCCTGATGATGCCATGACATCGTATCGCATTCGCACGTTCCAAGAATTTTGGAGACCTTTGAGTCTGCTTTCAAAATGACAGTGTGCAGCGTGGGTTCTTTCGGCGGTGCTCGATGGGCCACCGTGTTTCCAACAACATCTGGCAGATGTTCGTGAAGCGTGCCACCCATGACCACGTTAAATACTTGAACACCACGACAGATAGCTAACGTGGGAATCCTTTGCTCTAACACACGATGCGCAAGTGCAAATTCTGTTTTGTCCCGCTCTACGTCAACCATATAAAAGCTTGAGTGCGGTCGTCCACCGTAAGCCCCATGATCGATATCACCTCCACCGCAAAAGATTAAACCATCAACACGCTCGAGCCAGGCATCAAGATCTTGCTCGCCAGGAGGTAAGAGAACTGCGCTCGCACCGGCTCTGCGCACCGCATCGACATACTCGGAAGGTAAATAGAAATGTCCTCGATCATCTCTACCATACATGGACAGGCCGATTGTGGGACGGGTCATCGCCGCTGGCTAGATGCGCTCGAAATAGCGCTTTCGTTCCCAATTTCCAACGGATACATCGTAAGCCGAAGCTTCCGTCTTAAAAAAATGAACATAATGTTGAACGACTCTGTCTCCAAACACAGAACGTGCGAAAGGGCTTGTCTCAAAAAGTTCGGTGGCCTCCTCAAGAGAGCTCGGGACACTCGGTTGCTCAGTCGCAGCATACAAATCCCCAGAAAAATGTGGTGGCGGTTCAATTTTATTTGCCACACCGTCCAACCCAGACGCTAAGGCCCCGGCAAAGACAAGGTAAGGATTGCAATCAGCACCTGGCAGCCGACATTCGATCCGTAAACTCTCACCACTGCCAACCACTCGAAAGCCAGCAGTTCGATTATCGTGACTCCAAGCCAACCGTGTTGGAGCCCACGACTTCTCTTGATATCGTCTATAGGAATTTACGTTTGGCGCGTAAAACACCATGACGTCCGGCACATGAGCGATCCATCCACCCAAAAACCACTTGAATATATTCGAGCAACGAATTGGACCAAGGGTTTGGTCACCAGTGAACGCCGTTCGTCCATCTGCCCGTAAACTCAAGTGCACGTGACAACTCGACCCTGCCTGATCTTTGGCATATTTCGCCATAAAGCTGACACTCATACCTAATGAATCAGCTATTTCTTTCAGACACTGTTTGAAAATGATGTGCCGATCCGCCATCTCAAGGACATTCGCGTAACGAATATTCAATTCATGCTGACCTAGGCCCCACTCTCCCTTTGAAGTCTCGACCGGTACGCCAGACCTCGCAAGATGCCGTCGTGCTGGCTGATTAAACCGCTCGACACGGGTGCCCTGCAACGCGTCGTAATCTTCGAGGTACCACCCAGTTGGTTGTAGGCCATCATAGTCCTGTGTGTGCGCCTCGCGATAACTGTCCTCAAACATGTAATACTCAAGTTCGGATGCGCCCAAGGCATCAAACCCCGCTTTCGACGCAGCAGCCACCTGCCTATTCAAAATAGCCCTCGGTGACTCATCGATCGGCGCTGCGGTTTCCCCATTTTGAAGATCGCAAATCACCAGTGCCGTCTTTTCAAGCCAACTCGCGACCCGTAAGCTCGAAAGATTAGGCACCATGTGAAAATCGCCGTACCCGCTCTCCCAGTTTGCGAGCTCGTACCCAGCAATGGGAGTCATCTCCATATCAACAGTCAGTAGATAATCACAACAGTGCGTGCCCTTACTCTTAGCGGTGTCCAAGAAAAATGTTGCATCAAACCGCTTACCCATCAACCGACCGTACAGATCTGGAAAACCAACAAGAACTGTATCGATCTCGTCACTTTTCACCAACGCAGTGAGCTGCTTAAGAGTTAAAAAGCCATCTTGTGGTAGGGTCACAACATCTCCAATGCGCTAAAAACACCAGTGCGTTCTGACAACTGGTTGCGCTTTTCAATCAGGTGCACACATTCAGCCATCACTCGTTTTCTGTGAGTACAGTTTCAAACACTTGAACAGCTTGGCGCATTTCGTCCATGGTCCCCAGTGAGATCCTAGAGTAGTGATTACCTATGGGTCTGAAATCTCTGCCCACCAAGACGTCCAACTCGAAACAGGCGTCGCGGAACGACTTGGAGGTTTGTCCAACGTTTGCCCACACGAAATTTGTTTGTGAATTCGTTGCCTCACGACCGATTTGACGAAATGCATTCAAGGTAAATTCTCGCACTTTTCGATTCTCTTCAATTTCCCAACTTCTACGTACAGAATCTTGTAATGCTGCCAAGCCTGCAGTCGCACTAAGCACAGTCACACTGCCAAATCGAGCCGTCCTTTTCATACGCTCAAGAGTTTCAGTTTGCCCAAGTGCATATCCGATACGTAAACCAGCCATCGCATAAACCTTCGAAAAGGTTCTGGTAATCATGATGTTTGGAAAATTCAATGCCAGAGGCAACGCAGTGCTCACTGTTGGATCGTTCGCAAATTCTATATAGGCTTCATCGATCAAAATCGCTGTTTCGGGAGATGTATTCTGCACTTGTTTCACGAACTTCTTGATGGAAGAAGCCGAATGCGCCACCCCAGTCGGGTTGTTGGGGTTACAAAGATAAACAAGTCCCGCCCCAACAGATGCCTCTGCCATCGCGTCAAGGTCAAGTTGTAATCGTTCATCGACGGGCACCGATTTAACTGGAAGGTCCAGTAACTCAGCAGTTGCCACTGGTGTCTCGTATGATGGAATGCCAATAACAAGTGGTCGTGTTGCTGTTACAAAGGCGTGAACAGCGCCAACCAAGACCTCTCCAGACCCCGTGCTGAGCAACACTTGATCACGACGGGACTTCTCCTTTTCAGCAATCGCCTCAATTAATAAACCAGTATTTTCAGGATATCGTCCAAGGCTAGGTGAAATACGACCTCTCAAAACCTCAAGCACCGCATCGCTGGGACCTCGAGGACTTGTGTTCGAACTGAGATTAATGAATCCGGCATCGTATAACCGATTAAACGGCTGATTACTGCTAGACATTCGTGGATTCATCAACTCCATCGAATCCCCTGCCTTGGAGCTCGAGTGTAGGGCCACACCACTCAAACCTAACGCTCGAACAAAGTCACGACGTGAAATAGACATTAAAGCCTCCTATTACCTACGACTAAAACCGCGTAAGCGACCCTTCTCTAATTCGTAATGCCCACGCCTAGTGTTTAGTACTGCACCTGAGTCCAGACTCCACCAGCAGCAGAACTTGCAAGAACGGCATCCACAATACAATTCGCACGATACCCATCCTCAAAGGTTGCAAAAGCTGGAGGTCGGATGTCATTTCGGGCCCCTTCTTCCAAGATGACACCATAGATATCTCTGATGACATTGTGAAAGGCGGTCGCAAATCCTTCTTGGTGCCCACCAGGTAAGTGGGTGTAATGTTGTATGGACTCATCCATCATTCCAGGCTCTTTCGCCATGTCAACATTTCCACCGTCTCGACGTCCCACCCACAACTCATTTTGCCTTTCTTGATGCCACCGCACGGAACCACCCATTCCATCGATTTCGAACACAAGGTTGTTCTTATGACCTGCGCATACTTGTCCCACCGAAAACACACCCTTACAGCCATTCTCGAATCGAACAAGTACTGACCCCAAATCCTCTACCTCTACTGTAAACGTTTCTCCAGCGTCAGCGGCGCCTGCTTCTGCAAAAGACTCTCGAGCAACTTTAGGTTTTGTTCGTGTTGGAATCACGGTAGTGAGATCAGCAAGGACTGACTCAATTCGTAACCCACTAACATGCTGTACCAAATCGCACCAGTGCGATCCAATATCTCCCATAGCTGACGATGGTCCACCCTTCTCGGGTTCGATTCTCCAAGAAAAATCCGTCTCCTTAATCAGCCAATCCTGCAAATAATGTCCGTGGATAAAATGTGGCTGACCGATCTCCCCATTTGCAATCATTGCTCTCGCCTGCTGCACAAGTGGGTTACCGCGATAATTAAAGGTGACTGCGTGTACAACACCCGCTTGCCGAACGGCGGTTAGAAGCTGCTTCGCTTCACTCGCATTCATGGCGAGCGGTTTATCGGATACAACGTGCTTCTTCTTAGCAATCACCGCACTGTTCACCGGTAGGTGCAAGAAGTTTGGGGTGCAGTTGTGCACCACCTCAACATCCGGATCATCAATGAGCGCCTGAAATCCTCCGTAAGCTTTTGGAATTCCCAGCATCTCTGCTTTCTCTTTGGCCGACTTCTCACTACTACCAGCGACTGCTACAACATCGACAAAGCCCAGTCGCCTCACAGCGTCAATGTGTTGTGGGCCTATTAATCCCGCTCCGACAAGGCCCATCCCTATTCGCTTCATGTTTCACCTCTACATCCAGATCGAATTCAACTTCTAGTGGCTTCAAATTTTCAAAACATCAGTCGTTTGGCGATCCCGTCAACAATGCCTCAAGTGGTGCTTCCTCAGCTCCATTTTCCGTACAGACACCGTAAGTGAGTTCTCCCGCAGGGTACATGGACACACCCGCATACTCGCCTTTCGCATTTAGTATAAAAAATCTTATGTTAAATGCGGGATTACCGTCGTCCCGTAGCAAGCGTTGCTCGACCGTATTTGCCTTAATGCGTGCAAGCCCAGCAAGCCCAGCATCCTTTGGGTGCATGCCATGACGCATGTTTTCAACGATCAAAAACGATGTCAGATTGTATAGGTTCGCCTCGCCTCGTCCGGTTGAACCCGTAGCCCCTACGTCCCCATCGACGTAGAGCCCGGCCCCCAGAATTGGAGAGTCTCCTGTTCGGCCTGGAATCTTCCAAGCCAAACCACTAGTTGAAGTGACACCGCAAATTTCACCGTCTGGACTAATCGCATCACAATTGACTGTGCCCCAAAAATGATTCTCTTCAACCAGTCCTTCATCCAGCATTTGTCGTGCAATCTCTCGTTCAAACTCTAGGCGTCTTGCTGGGTCCAGGTAATGCCCCGGATCAATGCGGCGCTTCCATTCTAACCATCTCTCGCGCGTTCGCTTGGTATTCAGATCATCTTCAATCGTAAAGCCAAGATTTCTAGCGAAATCCTGGGCACCTTGACCGACGAGAAGGTGGTGGTCGGTGTGATCCATCACAGCCTTCGCTACCAAAGAAGGCATTCGGACACCCTCAAGCGCTGCCACTCCACCGGCTCGTTTTTTTGGGCCATGCATGCAACAGGAGTCAAGTTGAACAATCCCATTCGCATTCGGTGTCCCACCGTAGCCGACCCCAGATTCATTCGGATCCAATTCGACGATATTGATACCCGCCAAAATCGCGTCGAGCACATCTTCACCACGTGTTATCAATTCAAAAGCTTTTTCAAGGCAATTCTGTGATCCACCATTACGATTAACGTAACCACTTTTATCAGAAATCACGACAGGTCTGACGCGACCGGGTTGCTTAATCGCAGGGGCTCTACCAAACGCCGCTTCCGACGACATCGCCATCCCCGCCGCCACACTCCCAAAAACAAATTGCCGTCGATCTAGAGCCTTCGTCATTTCAAATCTCCAACAAATTTATTCAACAACTATGATAAGAACCTAAACAAGCGTCTGCATTTTGACTGTCGGTAGGACAGATTCAACTTCTTTGGCCCGTAAGAACCCAGTCTCAGACGATCGAATTTTTGTCGCACCACAAGCAGTCCCCAGCTTTAACGCATTTTCCATCGTGGCGCCACGTGCCAAGGCTACAGCAATTCCGCCCAGCAAGCAGTCTCCTGCACCTACGGCGTTACGACTTTCTTCATTTGGCGTACTAAAATGGCAGATTTTGTCCTCGTGTAAAGCGACCAAGCCTTCACTTCCCAGCGATATCACTACACATGCAATGTCCGGATGCATGACAGATCGTGCCGCTGCCACAGCGTCGGTAACCGTGCGAATTCTATGACCTAGTGTTTCACTCGCCTCATCACGATTTAACTTCACCAGATAGGGACGACACTGTAACAGGTCTTTCAATAAATCTCCGCTCGCATCAACACAGGTCCGGATGCCCAGATTTTTTAACCCAGAAAGAACCTCAACATAGGCGGCCGGCTCAAATCCTCCCGGAAGACTACCAGACAGTACTGCAATGTCGTCAGAATCAATCTCGGAAGTCATTGCTAATGCCAATTGATCGCATTCTGAGGGTTTCAACTCCGGTCCCGGTTCTAGTAGTTCTGTGATAACTCCATTTGTCTCACGAATCGCCAAGCAAGTCCTAACATCACCGGATATCTCCACAGCTTCAAACGTCACGTCTCGTGATCGAAGAAATTTACCAATCAGTTCACGATGGCGTGCGTCTGTAATGCCAACAAGCTTGACCGGCTCGCTAAAAGCACCGCATAAGACTGCTACATGCAGGCCTTTACCTCCAGGATTCACTTCGACCTGCTTAATCCGCTGCACTTCGCCGACCTGTAGCCGATCCAGCTCAACATATCGATCGAGTGAGGTGTTAAATCCGGCAATTCTAATCATTTTGAAACAATCTTGATATTTACCACTTCCAACCGCTATTTTTTTGCTTTCAACGCAGCGTTCAATTCACTTCGGTCTGGTTGCCCAGGAGTCCCTCCAGCACGCCGTGTCGCCAATCCACCACACATATTACCGGACCGCATACACTCCCTAATGGGCTCACCCTCCAACCATGCGTTCAGAAATCCCGCATTAAAAGAATCCCCTGCGCCAGTCGAATCTACAGGTGATACTTCAATCGCTGGTTCAGCAATTGAGACGCCGTCATTTCGCACCAGGCAACCAGAACGCCCGAGCTTAGCGACGATAATCGTCCGACCATTATCAAGAGTCCTAACGGCCTCCCCCGGAGTAAGCATGCCGGTTAGCCCAGACAGTTCCATTTCATTTGGGAAAAACAGATCGACATAAACTAACGCTTCAAGCAATCCAGCATCCCACTCCTCAGCAGGATCGAATCCTGGATCGACCGACACAGTGAGACCCAAGGTTTGAGCTCGTTGAAAAATGTTAGGGAGTGCAGGAGTTAAATTGGATTGTAGGAAGTACGATGATACGTGTAGATGCCCAAATTGCTCTAGCAATTGATCGGGAACATCCGCACCTTTTAATGCCGTAATCGAACCTGGAAACGTAACAAGGGCCCGATCATCAGAACCTACAATCGATACGGTGATACCAGTCTGCAAGTTTTTGCTGCGCTCAACACGTGTGACATCAACACCGGCGGACTCCATCACATTAAGGCAAACAGCGCCGTTCGAATCAGCGCCAACCTTGCCTAGAAAAGAGACTGGAGTGCCGAGGCGCGCAAGCCCTACCGCAGTAATAGCAGAGGCGCTTCCCAACGTCAGAAAACCATCCCTAGCTAGCACCTCGGTTCCATACGATGGAAACTTCTCACAACCTCCCAAAATTAAATCAACATTGATCTCACCAATAACAATTACTCGAGTCATAGCTGACTTACTTTGTATGGATTACAAAAGGTCGCACAACCCGAGTAATCACATTATCAGGCGAGGGCTTGTCAGGCTTGAGCCCTTCATGCAGACATCGAAAGAAGCCAAGTAGTTGACCGACAACAACATCGAGAATACTTAGCTCATTATCGGTCAACGTCTCAGCAAGTTCGTAACTAAAGGAGATTGCGTCATCTCTTAACATTTCCCTTGGTATTTTCACTCCAACCAACACCAGAGAACTTCCCAGACCCTTTGCGGTTAATTCTCCGACGAGGTCGAGTTCGTAAGCTCGCAACCTTTCATCCGAAGAAATAAAACACACGATTAACGTGTCTGGTTGCACAAAGGACAACGGTCCGTGTCGAACACCTAAATAGGTATCGGCTCTGGTCGCAATGCGACCAGATGACATTTCAAGCATCTTCAGACTAGCCTCTTGCGCCGCTCCAAATCGAGCGCCGCTTCCTAAAAACAACACCGATTTGTACGAGCCCGTTGCGATTGTGAAAAGTCGCTCGGAACCGTTGGTTAGCAGTCGACGTCCACTGGTGGCGATGTGATTCATTAGGCTGTCATAGAGATCTGTGTTTCGAAGGTACCCAAGAAAACGGCCCGCTAACCACATATTCGTAAAGCTATTCGTCATCACCAAGCTTTTGTCGTGGACTCTTTCATCGAGCACAATATTTTTCTGGTCAGGATATTGAGTAGCCAACTTTCCTTCAGAATTACATGTCACTATTAAATGTCGACACTCCGGTCGTTCTTGCAGTACGAGATCAACGGCTGCTGTACTTTCTGGACTATTACCCGACCGACCGAACGATACGACGCCAGGAACAGCATGCCGTGTGATAAGTTCATCAAGGTTGAGTAAGAGCCAACCACTCGGGACGGCCCTTACAGGAATATCCAGACTGGCTTGCAAGGTCGGCGCAAGACTCGCCCCGATGTAATAAGAACTACCAGAACCGGTTAACAGTAAACCACTACTCTTGTCACCCGCATCCAGCCAATCTGACAGTTGAGTCGTATGAGCCGCCAGCGCATGCGCTGTTTGGATCCAGCACTCTGGTTGTTCGAAAATCTCGTGCAGTGTATGAAAATATCCGAGATTACGTTGTTCACCCTCGGATGCTTTCAAAAGTGCTGAAAATGACGAAGCTTGTGTCGATAGTTCTCTCAGTAGATCGCTCATTCTCGTTATAAACTCACAGATGTCGATTTACTTAGTGTTTCACGATTGATTATAAACGCATGAGCACGCAGACTATTCAAGGCTTTCCCAATATTCAATGCGCCATACTTCATCTTCTTGGTCCCGTCACTGGCTAACATACGCAATCCTCACAACTGGTACTTGGGGTATTTGGGGGGCCTTAATTGAAATTCCTGAGCAACAAGGCTTTCCAGCAACTCTTGGCTATTCAGTTTGGGCTCTAACAATGATTCCCTGCGCAATAGCTGCGCGACGGCTAGACCCTCTCCCCCTTGCAACCAGCCCACGGGCAGTGTTACTTGGAAGTCTCATTGGATTCACGGGTGCCGGTGGTCAATTGATGCTTTTTGAGGCGCTCCGATCAGGACCGGCCTTTATCGTCTTTCCGATCGTTTCGTTATATCCAGTGATCACCATCGTCTTCTCTGTCTGGCTTCTTCGCGAACGCGCAAGTCTAAAGAACTGGATAGGCATCACCTTCGCCCTGCCTGCTATCGTACTTCTTTCATATGTAGAACCCGACGACACGCTCGTGCAAGGGTATCGATGGTTTCTCCTCGCGATTAGCGTACTCATCATGTGGGGGGTGCAGGCCTACATTATGAAATTCGCAACCGACACAATCGCGGCGGAAAGCATCTTCTTCTATATGATGCTCAGCGGTGTTCTGTTGATTCCGGTGGCCTTAGGCATGACCGATTTCGACCAGACGATTAACTGGGGGGTAAACGGACCTTATCTGGCAGCCATGATTCACGTGTTAAATTCTGTCGGCGCCCTTTGTTACGTCTACGCACTTCGATACGGAAAGGCCATAATCGTCGTCCCAATGACCGCATTGGCACCGGTCATCACGATCATTCTTTCACTGTGGATTTACCAACGTGTACCTTACGACTACCAGATAATCGCCATGTGCATGACAGCTGTTGCGATTTATTTGATGGCGAAAGAATCCTAAAATTATCTTCCCTCGCAACGCAATTAGCAGCCGCCGGTGAATGGACCTAGCTTAGCAAGCCTTGTGAGTACAATAATTCGGCATTGAGCACCGCGGCGCCCGCAGCACCACGCACAGTGTTGTGGCCAAGCGCTACGAATCTAATATCGAGCACCTTACATTCTCTTAGGCGACCTATTGATACCGTCATCCCGTGTCCGCGTTGAGCATCAAGTCGAGGTTGGGGTCGGTCTTCGGCGTTTAAGTACACGATTGGACTTTTTGGCGCGCTTGGCAATTCTTGCTCTTGCGGACTACCTGTAAATTCCTCGAATGCCGCGCGCAGCTCATCCAATGTCGGAGCTTTCTCAAATTTAACTGACACCGTTACAGTATGACCATCGATCACCGACACGCGAGTCGTGTGGGCACTGACAGTCATCGGATGTAATTCAATACGGTCTTCAATAAATGTACCAAGAATTTTCTGTGTTTCTTGTTCCATTTTATCTTCTTCACCAGGCACGACCGGTATTACATTGCCAACAATGTCGTACGAGGCCACTCCAGGATATCCTGCTCCAGATATGGCCTGAAGAGTAGTAACAATCACTGAACGAATACCGAATCCTCTTAATGGCGCCAAGGCCATTGCCAATACAATAGTCGAGCAGTTTGGGTTAGTAACAACACCACCCGCCCATCCTTTTCTTTTTTTCTGCTGGCCTAAAAGCCCTAAATGGTCTGGGTTCACTTCTGGTATCAACAGTGGTACGCACTCTTCCATACGATGATTACGGGCATTACTTACAATCATATGACCGGCGTTCGCAAACGCGGATTCAATCTGACCAGCAGCCGATGCGTCCACACCGGAAAACATAAGATGAGGCGCACCAGTGGGCTCTGAACTCTGAACTATCAAATTCCCAAGACTGGAAGATAGTGAAGTTGGTAGACGCCAGTCGGTCACATCCGTATATTGCCGTCCGGCTGAACGTTCACTTGCACCTAGCCAAGTCAATTCGAACCACGGATGATCCGTGAGTTCTTGTATAAGCTGCTGGCCTACCATGCCTGTAGATCCAAGGATCCCCACCTGAATCCGTTTTCGGTTACCCATCGGCCTTCAACTCCAGTGCAAAGAATTCATCGTGCACTACTTGCACAGCTTTATTGAGATGCTTAGATGCAATCACGCATGCGACCTTCATTTCAGAGGAACTTATACAATCGATGTTGATATTCTCACGAGCTAAGGCAACAAACATTCTTGCAGCTAAATTTGGCGTGGAAGCAATTCGCGAACCAACTATCGAGATCTTGGCAACATCTCTGTCAACCAGCACGTCCGATGCCAATTCTTCTTCTTTCCAGCGGCGAAACACCTCAGTAGCCGCGTCCACATATTCTTCGTCAACAATAAAGGTAATTCGCGCCCGATCTTCAGAACTCGCACTTTGGATGATCAATCGAATACTGATGCCTTCTGCAGCCAATTCTTCAAAAACCTTCGCAGCAACACCAGGGCGATCCTCAACATTTAGTAATGTCAATTTCGCTACGTTCTTGTCACTGCTGACGCCAACGACTTCAGCCGTTTCCATAACATCCTCTCTTGAACGAATCCAGGTCCCTTCGCGATTATGAAAACTCGATCGGACGTGAATTGGAATTCCATAATTCATGCAAATTTCCGCAGCGCGAGGATGGAGCACCTTAGCTCCACTCGAAGCCATTTCAATAGCCTCTTCATAACTAAGCTTCGACCATAATCTTGTATTCGATGCGATTGACGGATCGGCGGAAAGCACTCCATCAACATCCGTACAAATTTCGCATACCTGTGCATCGAGTGCTGCAGCCACAGCGGCACCCGTGACGTCGCTGCCCCCTCGACCGAGTGTCGTAATCTCATGTGAATCAGTCACCCCTTGAAATCCGGTAATAATTACTACCCGATCGTCGCGAAGCTCATCCAGTATTCGTTGTGTATCGATCGATCGAATTCGTGCGACATTAAACATTTCGTCAGTACGGATACCACACTGTGTAGCGGTAAGGGAGACGGCTGGCACGTCCCGGTCTTGTAACGCAAGTCCAAGCAGTGAGACTGATATCTGCTCTCCTGAAGCAAGCAATAAATCCATTTCTCGGCCTTCTGGCCGTCGTGTCACCTTATGCGCCAAGGCAACTAAGTCGTCAGTAGTCTTTCCCATTGCTGACACCACGACGACTAACTTCGGCAGAGCACTTCGAGTAGCAGCGATTCGATCTGCGATCGCGATCACTTTTTGAGGAGTAGCGATCGAACTACCGCCGTATTTCCTTACCACTGCTTCTGCCACCGGCGTAATACTCAAAGCATGAACCCCTTGTCTAATTCTTAGAACCAGGTCGCATCTGCCGAACCAACCGCTCAAGGAATAGGCCAACATCAGTAACAATGCCAGCTGTTTGAGACGATCCGCGGTCAGCCAGCTTCGTTACAACAGCAGGATTTATGTCGACACAAACAACTCTTACCCACGATGGCAACATATTACCAACACCGATGCTGTGAAGCATCGACGAAAGCATCACGACCATCGACGCATCTTTCAAGATTTTTGCGTACTGCTCTTGCGCCTCAACCAAATCCATAATGGTGTCTCGTAGAGGACCATCGTCACGAATGCTTCCAGCGAGTACGTACTCCACGCCTTTTTGGACACACTCGTACATCACGCCAGCATGTAAGACATCGGTCTGAACAGCCTGACTAATTCCTCCTGCCGTATTGATGGTATTGATCGCCCGCATGTGGTTTTGATGGCCGTGCTCAACAGCCATCCCCGACTCGAGGTTAACTCCCAAAGAAGTTCCAAATAGGGCCAACTCGATGTCGTGTACAGCTAGAGCATTGCCAGCCAACAACGCATCGACATAACCTAGCCTAATAAGTTCAGCGAAATATGGAGCGCCTCCTGTGTGCACAATTAATGGGCCGGCTACGAAAACAATGCGACCACCTGCCTTTCGTACTTCATCCATCATGCCGGCAACACGGACCACGCCAACTTCAACACGCCGTTCGGACGATATATCATTCGTCATGAACGCGAACCCTAATCGATCGCGTTCACGGAACTCGGGGCTTACCCGAACCCCATCAGCTCCGCAAACCACTAACTCTCCGACCTTCAGATCTCGAAGTATCCGACAAGTTGCCTCCCCAGCCTCCACTACAATCACAGCATCCATGCGCTGATGCTTAACATCAATCCAAGAACCGCCATGCCTTATTCGCGTACGCTGGTTCGTTGTTGAATAGAACGCCTCTGGGGCACAACCCTCCGATGGCGCCGAGTCTAATTTCGCATCACGCTCGGGACCTTGATGACAGCCCAGTGGCACTAGATCTTCTAGCAACCGTTGCAATGCAGCTTCACTGGAAGCTGTGACTTTCAAGCAGAGTCTGGACGAATCCTCGTTTGTCTTACCAATAGCAAAATGTTCAACTTCGAACTTGGCGCCCTGTTCGATAACCTTGTCAAAGATGGTAGTTAACACCTCAGAATCAATTAAATGACCTTCGGCTTCGACGACCTCACTCCATTCATGCATCTCATTCATTGCCAGCCTCACACCTGATCATCTAAGAACGATTATCCGTCAACCTACCGATCAGCTAGAAAAGTTTCAAACTCTTTCAGGGAGCGTCCAAGTTGCACGACGGGTTTCAACTGACCGCTAATCGCATCAGTCGTTTTATAGCCGTTACCGGTAATGGACACCACCACTGATTCATCACGCGGAATTTTCCCTTCCTCGACAAGCGCTAGCGTCACAGCCAACGTAGTACCTCCAGCAGGCTCCGTAAAAATACCCTCGGTTTCGGCGAGTAATTTCATTGCCGCAAGGATTTGATTGTCACTCACCATCGCACCCCAACCACCAGTTTCACGCACCACCTGTAGAACTTGAAATCCATCAGCCGGATTTCCAATAGCAATTGACTTCGCGATCGTCTTTGGCTTGACTGGCTCAGGATATTCGAGACCTTCATGCAGTGCTCGAATAACTGGTGCGGACCCAGCAGCTTGAGCCGCATGAATTTTTGGCATTGAATCGCTGACGAAGCCAATGTCTCGCAACTCACGAAACCCTTTTCCCACTCTGGGTAATAAGGTGCCTCCTGCAACCGGCACAACTACATGTTTGGGAAAAGTCCAACCGAGTTGTTCTGCGATTTCGAACGCTTGCGTTTTAGCGCCTTCCGCATAGTATGCGCGTAAATTAATATTTGCGAATCCAATTTCAAAACGGTCCGCGACTTGCGTACACAGTCGATTAACGTCATCGTAGGTTCCATCAATCGCTACAACATGTGCATTTGTGATCGAGGTGCCTATAATCTTTCCTGGTTCAAGCGTCTTTGGAATGAACACATAACAATCCAAACCGAGACGTGCAGCGTGTGCAGAAACACTATTGGCCAGATTACCGGTGGACGCACAGCCGAATTTCTGAAAACCCAGTTCGACGGCTCGAGTCGCCGCGACTGAGACCACTCGATCCTTGTAGGACAAGCTTGGATGATTCACGGAATCATCCTTAAGATAGAGTTCTTGAAGTCCTATCTCACGAGCTAGACGGTCAGCGCGGACCAAGGGCGTAAATCCGGAATGAAGACCTGTCCTCGGTTCTCCTACAATCGGAAGAAGTTCTCGGTAACGCCACAGATTTTTCGGCCGCGACGCTACAGCGGCACGCGACATGTCAGCCCGCACGGCTTCATAGTCATATGCCGGTTCAAGTGGCCCCAGGCATTGATCGCAGACGAACAAAGCCTTAGCCGGAAAGGCCGTCCCGCACAGAAAACACTGCAACCCAGTAAAATATTTCATCCGTTATCCTTGCAACAGTTCAGTGCTCTTTCGAGCTTTCATCCAAGATTGGCAACCACACACATTGGTCCTCGTCCTTGAGTTCCCCTTCAACTTCACCACACATTTCTTGAATGACCGAAAACGATGCCAAGCCGGTGAGTACTAGCGTAAACAATTGACCAGAATTCTGTGATTCTTGCCAGGTCTTTTCTACTTCCACGCCGTTCCTCTTAAGTCGATCAGACACTGAATTCATCCCATGTGGAAGAACAGTAGGCGTTCGCAGATAATGTCGTGAAATACATTCTTTGGATACTCGAGACGTTGATTCTGATACCGGAAATCGCATCGCTGTGCTAGTCCCGGTATCTTCCGCAATACTCAAGAGGTCACCAACAACAGCAATAGCCGTAGGTTCGCCACCGGCCCCGAGCCCAACAAACGCAGATTCTCCTCCCCATTTACCCCGCGTTATGATTATATTTTCAGCACCGTGCACCTGGCCAAGCCGTGAGGATTTTGGAACTAACGCAGGAGTTACTAGGGCCTGAACTTGATCACCTTGAGCATTATCCACAGCAACACGTGAGACTTGTCGAATCACATAATTCAATTTGTCGGCCTGCCGAAACTCCATTTGTCCAACACTCTTAATGGTACGAGTTGGAATATCGGTCGGCGTCAATGGACGACGAAGTCCTACCGCTGACAAGATTGCGATCTTCGCCTGTGCATCCAATCCGTCTAGGTCATCTGAAGGATCAGCCTCCGCATAACCGAGTGCCTGCGCCTCCTGGACTGCCTCCTCCATTGTTACTGCTGCGCTCTCCATGCGATCAAAGATGAAATTGCACGTGCCATTTAAAACACCGACAAGTTCGATTAAATGATCCGAGCCTAACCCCTGCTGAATACCTCGCACCATTGGTATGCCGCCACCAACGGCTGCTTCGAAACCTAACGCCGTCCCACCTTGACGAACCAATGTGCAGAGCTCAGCACCGTGTTTAGCGATTACTTGCTTATTCGCAGTTACCACTGACTTTCCACCTATAATGGCAGCTTCAATCCACTCTTTTGCAGGTGACAGTCCGCCGATCAATTCAACAAATATATCCACGCCAATATCTAATACATCTTCAACCCGGTCCGTCCATACGACGCGTCTTGGCACCCAGTCGACTTTCTTCGCCTGTATATTTCTATTGTAGATGTGCGTTAGCAGCAAATTCGGATATCTCCCTGAACACAGCAACCGCGCCACCGACTGGCCCACGGTTCCAAATCCCGCTATCCCTACTCTTCGAACTTCCGTTTGGCCTTTATCACTAGACATGAAACCCTCGTCGCACCTCTTCCTTGAATAAAAAAAGGCCATCATCCGCCTGGATGATGGCCTTTGATTACTTGTTCTTACTTAGTTCAGGCTACATCATCCAGTTGCACGCCCACGGCATCGTGGTCATGCCGAAAATAGTGACGACCGTCGCCGTGCTTACAGATATCGTAAAGTTGACATCTACAGTCTTCTTGAACCAGTTGAACAGTCTCACGTTTATCATCCGCGATAACTTCCTAAGTTGTGAATAGCATCAGCACTGCTATTTCGAATAGATCCAACAGATCTTTATACTCCGCCCAGCAATGTTAAGTCAAACTTTCGACATGCATCACAGAGATTGACTCGTTCTCCTTGCTAATCAAGTGCCCGTCCATCACACTCGTCAAACCGCAGATGAAACGGCCAGCCTGGAAATTGAGCCGCATCGGGACCACGCGGGTCAACAGCCCGTGGCCAACATTCAATGACATATTTCTTTTGTAATTTTTGGACTCGTATAATCCCATACCCTTCACTCTTTAGCCGAGTGTCTCCCAACGCCTGACTACGACCCGGCTTAAACCGACGATAATAATCGAAAGAAATCTTTGGATTTGCTACAGCATGCACTCGAAGTCTATTGCCAAAAGCGTCCACAAAATCACCTGTATGCCTATCTTTAGCATTAGGCAAGCCCGTGCGTGGCTCAAACCAGCGCTGCCAAAACGATAGTGTCGCAGGACCCGTGTACTGCACAACACCGTCAGTGTGTGAATCAATACCGTGCCGAACAATGGAAGCTAAATGCTGATCGCCTGCCAGTACAAGCGCTCCCGCGTCCCGCAATAACGCGATTGCGCGATCGCGTTGAAGTTTTGGGTGACCATTCGAATCCCAATCCACTAACGGGCGGCCTTCCGGACTGGTCTGCACACTCGCAAATACGGTTTGTGTTAAGCAGATACGACCATCAACATCGCCTTTGTCATGAGCCCAACTCTGCAAAAATGCTTCCTGCCGCCCGCCCAACAATTCAGCTTCATGGACGTCAAGGTCTGCGCCTTGGATTGGCGCAGTCTTAAACTTACGGTCCTCTAGAAGAGCAAAACTGATACCGCCATAAAGGAATGTTGCATAGTACACGCCAATACCTTGCTCAATCGGTGTCGGATCGTAGGGATCGGGATTGTGTCCGCACTGGGTCTGCTGGACAAGGTTAATGAATCCAGGACTGAACCTATACCCCCCTCGATTTTGATCGGGCACCCTAGTTGCTACACCGTCACGGTCCACAATCTTGGGTGGTGCTGCGCGACCACCATTGCCCCAGAGATTTCCCTGATAGACATCATGATCGTCAGTCTGAATAATCGTCGGCACTCGACGGGTTAAGTCGCCAAATGACCAGTACCAAAGAAACCATTTATATAGATAGTCCAGTGCTTGTGTCTTACTCTCATCCTGCCGAGTCGGACTATGTTCGTACAACTGGTCGCCTGCAAACACAAGCAGTTGCGGATCATGAACCGAGAGGTACCTGACTAAATCCGCGTGTGGAAAATGAATATTCTTATTCGTGTAACGCCCTAATAATTCCGCTATCGGCAGCTCAGGCTCACCTATCCCACCCTCAAACGAACGGGCGACTGGCATCACACAACTTAGATGCGCAATAGCAAACTCATCATAGTCCTTCGGGTCTTGTTGAACGACACCAAGATAATCGTGTTGGACTCCCGATAAGTTTTCGTATCGCACTCGATATTCCCACGATTTAGAAGAATCCCATTCTTCCATTCGAAACACTGCTGAATATCCTACCCCCCACTCTGCACTGGTTCCTTCTTGCCAGAGCCCTCCTGGGGCTCGATACTGGAACAAAACCGTCCGCGGCTCCTCATCACTAAGAGGCATCAACTGGACCGACACCTTGAGGACGTTTTGGTTAAGGGAGTACAAGGTCCCTAGAATAGGGCCTAAAGACCTGGATGCATGGTTGGCAATCTTGGAGCCACCACTCTCAAGATCTTGAAACCAATGACGAGCGCGACCGACACTTTGCGGCGTCGCAGAGGATACAAGTGCGACCGCCCCGGTTACATCCCGATCCGCAACATCACGGCGAATTCCTCCAGCCAGGAGCTCTCCTGTTTTGGCGTCGAATGCATTTAGAGTGACTGTGAAACGTCCGTTTGATTCAGACTTAATGTCTAAGCGTAATTCGACTACTTCATTCAAATTACGTTTTGGACCAAACCCTTCATTCGTCTGCTCAGAGGACAGTTCCTCATAAGCAAGCGGCGCTCGCTCGTCTGTATGTTCACGAAATCGAATTTGGCCATCACTTTCGTATCCACACCAGAACCCCCCAGCCATTCCAGATGCCTTCTGAGCCAAGGCAGACGAACGGTAGTCGAGATTTCCAGCACCCACTCCAATGAGAAAACCACTAAAGCCGCCTATTCCTGACGATTCAAGCGTGCCGGTTACCACACGGAGATGCGCGGCCCCCTCACCGCTCACGATCTCACGGGTTAATATCCCGACCGTGCGACCCAAATCTTCTTGCCCACCAGCTAGACATTCGATGCGACCATTCTTAAGCCTCCAGTCCTGCAAACGATTTGCCCATAGCGCCGAATCAAGCCACGGACGGGTCACGCCTTTTTCCAGAGTGACAATCGCTGTCAGACCATCCTGTCTTGACCGATCAATTGAAGAACTCAACCTATCAAAGGGAGCAGCTCCTTTAACTACGGCGGGCACAAGGACGCCACCTGTAACATTTTGGAGAAATTTACGCCGCGTAGTTCCTTTTTTACTCTTTCGAATCATGTAGAAAACCAATATCTCTCTTAATCTAGCTGGCTAGTTTCTTGCTGTCTTACGTTCCTGCCGTTCTTTTAGCATCTGCTTGATTTGAACATCGTAGATCTCGCTCATCTCGCGCTCCCAGTACTCGTAGATTTCAGGCCCCTCAGGCATGTCACCCTGATCATTCGAATTGATAATCCATTCATCCAAAGCCACTCGGAGACGTTTGAGTGGTTCGGCGTGTCTCGGATCCTCAGCTACATTGTCTACTTCGAACGGGTCGACATCAAGGTCGTACAGTTCTTCCTCAGGGCGACTCGGCGCCAACAAGGCTGCCTGAACAGAGGTTAACTGACCTGCCTCGTGTAGTTCTCGCATTAATGGAATCATGGGATAACTAAATTCTTTATATCGATTGAGTTGTAGTAGTCCCCGTTCAGGATAGTAGTTCCTAATGTACCGATATTGATCATCACGAACCGTGCGAATACGATCGATTGTTTCATCTCCTCGATCGCGACCACTAAACACGTACGCTCGAGGTGATGCGCCTTCACCTAGAAACACTTGTCCCTGCATCTTGGCAGGCGGGACCACACCAGCAATCGCCAGCGTGGTCGCTGATACATCGATTGAAGCAATCAGGCGGTCTTCTATGGCTCCAGCCGTGAACCCTTTAGGCGCTGGAATTTCGCTGGGCCACCGCACAATGAGTGGAACATGCAGTCCACTATCATAAGGCCACTGTTTCCCCCTCACCATCGCCCTTCCATGGTCACTCATAAATATGACAACAGTTCGATCAGCTAACCCATCCTCCTCCAGCCGATTCAGCACAAAGCCGACTTTACGATCTAAAGACATGATCGAGTTCAGGTACTGGGCCCAATCTGCGCGGGCTTCAGGATGATCTGGATAGTACGGAGGCATACTTACCGCAGATGGATTCGCGGGCCGCATGATTTGCTTGTGAGCATTCTCCCACTCTGGACCGCGATGCGTCTCTGGAAAGTTGACCTGCGCATAAAAGGGTTCGTTACGTGCTAGGTCACTCCAGCGATCGGTATCAAAGGGTTCACCTTCATAATGAAAATTCCAGTCAGTTTTGCCGGTGCCGGCAAAGTCAGCAAACCCTCCCTCCATGACTTCCCGATAATGAAATTCTTCATCACTATCAGTCAAATCAACGATATTACCTGTGAAATAATCAGCATCTCGCAACCAATCTGTAATGAGACGCACGCCGTCCGGAAGCGGGTAGTTGTCTTCTCGATGAGAACGGTGATTGTGCGCGCCGATCGTCGTCTGGTACATACCTGTCATGAAAGCTGATCGACTGGACGAACACACCGGAGATGTCGTGAACGCGTGGGTATACCGAACACCATTCAGCGCAAGTTGATCCAGATTCGGAGTCTGCACTTCGGGATGCCCATACGCGCTCAACTCCGGACCTAAATCTTCAGCAATAATCCAGAGAATATTAGGTTTATCCAAGTCTTTGGACGGTGCACGATCGTCAATTGACACCTCACCTGCACACGACATTGCTAGCATCCCAACACCTAGAAGCCATGCCCACTTATTCCTAAACGGTCGCAGCCAGAAATCTGAGCACGAAGTCAGTAACGTTGACAACCAGTGAATCATGGGTCGTCACCAGGGAAGACAAAGAGATCAGACGGCGTATGCGCCTCATCCATTAATTGAGCAATCCGAGTAACAATGTTCGGATAATCAAATGATAGATCTTGAGCCTCCTGACGATCTCGACTGAGGTCATACAACTCTATGGGGGTTGGAGAAGCATCATTAACGTTGAGACGTACACCTTTCCAGATGTTCATTCTGATAGCCTGCTTACCACCCTGTTCATGAAATTCCCAATAGAGGTAATCGTGGGCGACTTGAGATTCACCAAGCAGGGTTGGTAAAAAGGAGATTCCATCAATATCTGGAGGCGGATCAACACCTATAATTGCGCACAGTGTTGGCATAACATCCCAAAAGGCTGAAATATGATCAGTCACCGAATTTTCCTGGATGACACCTCTCCACATCGCAATCATTGGAACGCGAATGCCTCCCTCATAAAGATCGCGCTTGATACCACGCAAACCGCCGTTGCTGTTGAAAAAGATTGGATCAGCGCCTGCTTCTTGATGGGGACCGTTGTCGCTTGTGAAAATGACGAGCGTTTGGTCGATTAACCCTTGGGTTTCTAGGGTACGTAGAATTCTTCCAATGTCAGCATCGAGCCTCGACACCATGGCCGCATATGCAGTCCGTGGTGTCTCCTGCCCGATATAGCTACCCTGCGCTTCCCATGGCTTTTCCTGAAATTGTCCTTCATACACCACCATTGAATCATCAGGCACATCGAGCGCAGCGTGAGGTATCGTGTAAGGGATATATAGAAAAAAAGGCTCCTCTGTTTTTTCCTGCAAGAATGTCAGCACTTCATCAGTAAGAAGGTCATGACTATACGTACCACGTTGGCCCTCCTCGTTTTTCAGTAGGTCTACCCGTTCTTCATTACGCCACAAATGGTCTGGGTAGTAACTATGTGCTTCTCGTTGATCGTTATAACCAAAAAAGTAGTCGAAACCTTGTCGCGTCGGCAGGCCTTCTGTTCCCGGTGCGCCGAGCCCCCATTTACCAATTGCAGCGGTCTTGTAACCAACGTCCTGTAATACTTCCGCAATCGTAATTCTAGAAGCCGGAATCGGATATTGCCCTTCTGGAAATATAGGCTTATTACCGCGAATGTAAGTGTGACCGGTATGCAGACCTGACATCAGTGACGCTCTCGAAGGCGCACAGACTGTCGATCCAGCATAATGTTGAGTGAACCGCATACCTCCTGCAGCCAGCCGATCAATATTCGGTGTGCTAATCAATTCCTGACCATATACACCAAGATCTCCATATCCGAGATCGTCGGCTAGAATATATACAATGTTAGGTCGAATCTGTGCTTTGGAAACAACGTCTTCGACGGCGGACTGGCTGGCGCAGCCGTGTCCGCTGCAGATGATCGCGAGCACCATAAGCCAGTTTCGTGATGAAATATGCAAGATGTTCCTAATTATAGCGTTTCCAATTCGATGACAATGCCTCACGATACTTCCCAAGATACGGCATTAGTCGTAGACGGTCTGTCACAAGTATTTCAAAGTGTAACAGCACTCGACCAACTCTCTTTCGAGGCACGAGACCGAGAATTTCTGACTATCGTCGGTCCAAGTGGATGTGGAAAATCCACCACTCTGCGCCTAATCGCAGGACTCAACACGCCGACTGGCGGCCAGGTCACCGTTCACGGACAAACAGTCAAGGGACCAGTGCCAGGCACGGCCATGGTCTTTCAATCTCCCGTGCTGTTACCTTGGCGGCGCACCATGGACAATATTCTGTTTACAGCAGAAATGCGTGGACTTAATCCAAACACCTACCGGCAACAGGCACAGGTTTTACTTCAACTAGCTGGACTTGAGACTTTCGAAAACAGCTTCCCACACGAACTGTCTGGCGGCATGCAACAGCGTGTCTCAATCTGCCGTGCGTTACTTCTCGATCCCACCCTACTGCTTATGGATGAACCGTTCGGCGCACTTGATGTTATTACGCGCGAAAACCTTGGGTTCCGTTTACAGCGTATCTGGATGGAGACGATGAACACCGTCGTATTTGTTACACACAGCATCACTGAAGCCGTCCTGTTGTCGGATCGAGTAATTATCATGAGTCCGAGGCCTGGACGCGTACAAGCGACAATAGCCATTGACTTGCCACGCCCCCGGACGACCGCAACGCTGCAAGACTCTCGCTTTTTGGAATTATCTGCCGTGATTAGGCAAGAAATGGAAACAGTGTGGCGCGAATAGCGAAGGCGCTTAATTTGAGACGTCTACCTGTGCTGGTCATCGGACTCATCGCCGGATTAGCGTTCTGGGAGTACGGAGTGGTGTGGGCCAGCATCCCAGATTACATACTTCCAGCACCTTCACAGTTCTTTAATAGATTTTTCGAAACACTCCCCCTACAAGTCGAACACCTTGGGATTACAGCAACAACCACTCTACTCGGTTTAGCACTTGCACTTATTCTAGGAGTGCTACTTGCGCTACTCGTGGTTTACGTGCGGCCGTTGAAACTCCTGATCTTGCCCTTCCTGGCAGCATTCAATGGAATTCCAAAAGTCGCCATAGCTCCACTTTTTGTAATCTGGTTTGGCCTCGGAGACGAACCAAAGATTCTTTTGGCTTTTCTAATGGCCCTTTTCCCAATTTTTGTAAATGCGGTGACTGGTTTAAATGAAATCGAACCAGATATGATTAACCTAGCGCGCCTATTTGGCGGTTCGGAATTCAGAATTTTCCGAAAGGTGCGGTTGATACATGCTCTGCCTCACTTGACCGATGCCCTGAAAGTGGCCTTTCCCCTAGCCCTCGTTGGATCTGTAGTCGGAGAATTTATCGGTGGGAATCGAGGAGTAGGTTATTTGATACTCTCAGCTCAATTCAATCTTGATACCCCTCTAGTGTTTGCCTGCTTACTCGCGATTACAATTTTTACAAGTGCGGGTATAGGATTCGTGGTACTCATCGAAGAACTTGCTTTTGCCTGGCGGCCGTCGCGGCGGCAATAGGGTCTATTTCTCGACACCAAGTCTT
>CETJ01096904.1_pt1 | contig 25518 bp, 26 predicted proteins | sample 531341 | NCBI WGS metagenome assembly CETJ01 (sample SAMEA2622677, study PRJEB7988) | marine metagenome | isolation source: saline water (ENVO:00002010), including | reverse complement strand
GTTTTGCAGGTCATCTTACGGTTCGCGATCCGGAATTTCCGGAGCTCTACTGGACTAATCCGATGTGCGTCCATTTTTCCCAAGTGAAGGTTTCTAACCTGATCTTGGCGGATCACAGCGGTAAGATTGTTGAAGGCGATTACGCCATCAACCGTGCCGGGTTTGTACTGCACGCTAATGTCCATGAGGAGCATCCGCATATCGTTGCGATGTGCCATGCGCATACGGTCTATGGCGGCGCATGGGCCAGTACAGGTCTACCGCTTGAACCTATTACTCAAGACGCGGCTGCCTTCTTCGAAGATCAATTAGTCATAACGGCAGAAGCAGGTGCGGTTGCGGTCAAGACTGATTCAGGAAAATCTATCGCCTCATTGTTTGGCAAGCACAAAGCCATCCTTCACCAAAACCATGGCTTGCTTACTGCTAGCAACCATAGCATCGAAAGCGCTGCGTTTTGGTTCATCGCTCTTGAGCGCTGCTGCCAGCAGCAACTTATGGTTGCTGCCACTGGCATCAAGCCCAAGCTAGTGACCGATGAGCGGGCTCGTTTTAGTCGAGAGAATGTTGGCAGCGATTACATCGGCTGGCTGCACTTTCAGCCAATCTGGGGTCAGTTAATTTCGACCCAGCCAGACATGCTGGATTGAGAGTAAGGAGCTCATACGTTTATATTACAGGACCCCTTGCAAATAGTGACCGACCAGCAAGGGGTCAGACGCAAGCCTTATAAATTTAAAAATGCTTGGAGGCGTCAAATGACAACAATAGCTGAGAGTGCACAGCCACTATCAGTCACTCGGGTAGACCCTGAGGACCGCATATATAAAAAAGTTGTAGTTCGCTTAATCCCATTTCTGTTTCTCTGTTACGTCTGCTCCTATCTCAACCGTATCAACGTAAGTTTCGCAAAGCTGCAGATGGCCCAAGATCTAGCTTGGAGCGATGCTGTTTACGGTCTCGGTGCTGGGATGTTCTTTGTCGGATATTTCGCATTTGAGATTCCCAGCAACATTATCATGTATAGGGTTGGCGCGAGACGCTGGATAGCCAGGATTATGGTGACTTGGGGCGTGATCTCCGCTGCCATGATGTTCGTGAATACGCCTATGCAGTTTTATGTGATGCGCTTCTTGTTAGGCGTAGCAGAGGCTGGTTTCTTTCCAGCCATTTTACTTTATATCTCTCAGTGGTTTCCCTGCTCCAGAGGAGCAAAGGTGACCGCGCTTTTCATGGCTGCGATACCAATGTCCGGTGTCATAGGCGCACCGCTTTCCGGGTGGATCATGCATTCACTAAGCGGCGTGCAGAATCTCGCTGGCTGGCAATGGCTATTCATTCTCGAAGGGCTTCCCACGATTTTGGTAGGAGTAATGGCCTATTGTTATCTCAACGATAAGATCGAGGATGCGCACTGGCTAAGCAATGAAGACAAAAAGGTGCTGCGCCACAACATCGACAAGGAGTCTCAGGGCAAGCATCTCCACCGGATGAGGGATGGATTGGCAGACCCAAAAATTTGGCTGCTGAGCTTCATCTACTTATTCTTCACTATGGGGCTTTACGGCGTCAGCTTCTGGCTTCCAACCCTGATCCAGGCGTCAGGTATCCAGGACTCGATGCACCTTGGCTTGCTGACCGCCATCCCGTACGCACTCGCAACCATCACAATGGTCCTCGTAGGAAGAAGTTCTGATCGCTTTAGGGAGCGTCGTTGGCATCTCGCAATACCGGCGGTTCTTGCCGCGGCTGGGTTCCTGATTAGCGCATCGTTCCAATCCAACCTGCTGATTAGCCTGCCGGCACTGTGTTTGGCCACGATGGGGGTCATGACGACCATTTCGATGTATTGGACCTTGCCTCCAGCTATATTAACTGGCGCAGCCGCTGCGACCGGCATCGCACTGGCTAACTCGATCGGGAGCGCGTCGGGCTTTATCAGCCCCTTCGCGATGGGCATGATCAATTCGGCTACAGATAATACGACTTCCGGGATCGTTATGCTTTCCTTCGTATTAATTGCCGGGTGCGCGCTCGTATTCTTACTCCCGAAAAAACTTTTAACCTACAAGTGATACGTTTAAGCCCTTTCTTGAAAGGGCTTTCGATTAGAACTGCCCAATCGCTGCGGTCTCATGGAGCCGCAGCGAGCGGTTCGTTTGGTGCTGGAGCATCAAGACGGCAACGAGTCGGAGTGCCGGCGATTCGCTCGTTTTCCCCTTAGATCGGTTGTACCGCTGGAAGATTGCACCGCTGGGTACGTCAGGCCGAGCGCGATACCGGCAACGTGAAGGCCAGACCAGCAGCGAACGCGAGCGGATCAAGGCACTGGAGCATGATGTGTGCGAGTTGCGCCAGGCCAGCTAGTACGGCAGATCGCTCCTTCGACCTGTACGCCTATGCACATTGTCAGGCCGCCCCTGGGCATCGCTCGCCGCGAGCACGGCGCGACGAGGTAATGAGCGGGCGTATCCAGCGGGGGGCTTGTTCTAGGTTTACAGCATGCGCGAGGTCTGACGGTAACTCCTGCGGGAAGGTTTGAAGGTTGTACGCTGCAGTGTGGAGCGGCTCATGTGGCGACAGAGCCTACGAAGTGTCATACGCGGCAAACCGCCAATACTACGATCAACGACAAGGTCAATTCCTGCCTGCTAGAAAGGTCAACCGCTAGTACTGCGCCGAGCGGTCCAATACGCTCTGGGTGTCTTACTTCACCTACGTCAGCACGTGGCGGGGCTTCGTCTATGTGGCCTTTGTCATCGACGTATCGCCCCGTGTATCGCTGGCTGGTACGTGTGCAGCGCAGCCCGTACAGACTTGTGCTCGATGCGTTGGAGCAGGCGTTGTATGCCTGCTGTCCGGCCGGCCAAAGCCTGATCCAGCATTGCGACCGTGGCGTGTAATACGTCTTGATCCGCTATAGCGAGCGCCTGGCTGAGCTGGCGGCGAGCCCTCGGTGGGCAGGACTCAAACAAAAAGCTTCCGGATTCCCGGGCGACTCACAAATGCTTGGTCCATGAAACTTATGGTCTCGCGATTATGGGCTATGTATTTGTATGACTTTTTTTCACAGCACAGTGAAATAGCATCCTTTGTCAGGTTAGGAGAATCGGCGCATCGTTCGATCAGAACAAAAACAAATAAGGAATCTCATGGCTATCACGAAGAAGCTCTCCCGCCTCACATGTGCCATCGGCATAACCTCGCTTAGTGTCGGACTGCTTAGCGGCCAAGCGCTGGCAACGGAAAAAATCCGCTGGCAGGTGCCGCTTGCATTCCCGTCGCATTTGGTCGGGCTAGTCACCCCAGTCAAGCACCTTTCTGAGTCCCTCAAGGCTGTTTCCGACAGTAACGTCCAGCTGCGCTACTACGAGCCCGGCGAGCTAGTGCCTCCTTTCGAGATCATGGACGCAGTTAGCAGCGGCAAGTACCCGGCCGGTTATACTTGGATCGGTTACGACCAGGGCACAATTATCTCCCTACCGTTGTTCTCAGGCCCACCGTTCAATATGGAGCCGCCTGCATATCTGGCTTGGTACTACCAGGGCGACGGCAAAAAATTACTCCAAGAGACCTACGCCGAGCGGAGTATTCACCCGATGCTGTGCGGCATCATCGGCCCGGAGGGCGCCGGCTGGTTTGCTAAGCCAATCGATAAGTTGGATGACTTCGACGGCCTGCGCGTCCGTTTCGCAGGTATCGGAGGCAAGGTACTAGAGAAGCTCGGAGCGTCAGTCACCATGATCCCAGGCGGCGAGATCTACCAGGCGCTTGAGCGCAAAACCATCGACGCCACCGAGTTCTCGCAGCCTGCGATCGACAAAATGCTGGGTCTCGATCAGATCATTGAGAATTACATAATGCCGGGGTGGCACCAGACGCTGACTACCTCGCACCTATTGGTCAACAAGGGTGTGTGGGACAAGCTGGAGCCGCAGAGTCGCGCGCTCATCGAGATGGGCTGCGAGTCGGCCACGCTCAAGGGCTTCGCCGAAAGCGAGTGGGCACAACCGACCGCTTTGCGTGATTACGAGAAACAGGGCGTGAAGGCGCAAGTTCTACCTGAGGAAGTGCTGCGCGAACTCGAGCGAGTCACCAACGAAGTGCTCGATGAAATGGCCGCCAAGGACGAAATGTTCAACCGCGTCCTGACCAGCCAACGGGCGTTCATGAAGCATCACTCGATCTGGCACAGCAAGGGCTATCTGCCGCGCGACTTTTACCAGTACGACTAACCGCGCCTAGTCGAGGCTGGAGACCTGTGTGGTAATTCTATCTATGGTCACGTGTCCGGCCCTGCGCATCGCTGTTGCTCATGCCAGCCAAGAGCGGCAGCTGATGTCCCGGAGCAATAAACGCGGCCCATGAATGACCAGCCAAGCAGATCATCGGCGGCACGACCACTGTCGTGCTTTCCCTTCAAGTCCAATCTCCGAGGTGGCCGTGTCCGTTCATCCCGTTTCCCCCATTGATGCAGTGCCCACCGCTCATGCGGATCCACTGCCGCACAATAAACTGTCTCATCGGCTGGATAAGGCGCTGGTCGTCATCGGCGAAGCCAGTTCTTGGATCTGGCTGCTGGTACTGGCGGTAGTACTGACTAACGTATTCAGCCGCTTCGTCCTGTCACGCGGTTCGATCGCATTGGAAGAGCTTTCCTGGCATTTGTTCGGTGCCGCGCTGATGCTGGCGCTGGCCTATGCTGTGGTCCGTGATGATCACGTACGCGTCGATGTGCTACGTGAGAAATTCACGCTGCGCAGCCAGGCCACCATCGAACTGCTGTCGATTCTGATTCTTGCGCTACCAATCGTGTTGCTGATGATCGATGCACTGATCCCCTTCACTTATCAGGCCTTCATCTACAACGAGCGATCGTCGGCACCAAGCGGCCTGCCGCATCGATTCATTTTTAAAAGCGTGCTTCCGCTGGGCTTGGCACTGGTCGCATTGGCGCTGGTCTCCAGGGCCACACGCTGTAGCACGCTGCTGTTCAATTTTCCGCGGGCTTTGGCAAACACTTCCGGTGACCGCGACCGCGGCCACTCGCAGCCCTGAGGGAGCAGTCGTAATCATGGGTCTGGAACAACTACTCGTCATCAGCATGTTCGCTACTTTCATGCTGCTACTGCTGCTTGGCTTTCCTGTGGCCTGGTCACTGGCGGGCATAGGATTGCTGTTCGGCGTGCTTGGCCATGTGATGGTCGAACACTTCGATGCCGATCTCTGGTTCACATGGGACGGCACCATCGGTGTGCTGGATGCGCGAATCTACGGCATCGTCGCCAACGAATTGATGGTCGCACTGCCGTTATTCATCTTCATGGGCATCATGCTCGACCGTTCCGGCATCGCCGAACGGCTGATGCATAGCCTAGTGCGGGTGCTCGGCCCGTTACGTGGCGGCTATGCGGTCACGGTAGTGCTGGTAGGCATTCTCCTGGCTGCTTCAACCGGCATCGTTGGTGCCTCGGTGGCCCTGCTGGGCATGTTGTCCATCGGACCAATGCTGCAGGCTAAGTACAACAAGAGCCTAGCCGTTGGTACCGCCTGCTCGGTGGGAACGCTGGGCATCCTGATTCCCCCGAGCATCATGCTGGTATTGATGGCCGACCGCCTCGGCACCTCAGAGGCCTCGGTGGGCAAACTGTTCATGGGCGCGCTGATTCCCGGCATGATGCTGGCGCTGATGTATATCCTTTACATCGTTGTCGTGTCTTGGGTGAAGAAAGACTTCGCGCCGGCGCCGGCCAACCGCCCGAAGCTAGATGCGCGGGCGCTGCTCGACGTGTTCTGGGCCGTGGTGCCGCCGTTCGCGCTGATCTTGGCGGTGCTCGGCTCGATCTTCCTCGGCATTGCCACTACCACCGAGGCGTCGGCGGTGGGAGCGTTCGGTGCGGTATTGATGGCCGCCTGCAGTCGCAGATTGGACATGACCGTGCTGAAGGAGGCGCTTTACCAGACCAGCCGCACCTCGGCCTTTATCTTCGGCATATTCATCGGCGCCACAGTGTTCGCGGCAGTGTTACGTGGTCTGGGTGGCGACGACGTGATCCGCGACGCGCTCACCGGGCTACCCTTCGGCCAGACCGGCGTACTACTCACCGTATTGTTCGTCACCTTCCTGCTGGGCTTCTTCCTCGACTGGGTGGAGATAACGCTGATAATCCTACCGTTAATAGCACCGGTGCTGTTTTCCATGGGTGTCGACCCCGTGTGGTTCGCGATCCTCTTCGCCCTTTGCCTACAGACTTCGTTCCTGACGCCGCCTGTGGGGTTCGCTCTGTTTTACATAAAAGGTGTCTGCCCGCCGGAAGTGAGCACTCGTGACGTTTACTTAGGCGTGCTGCCATATATTCTGATCCAGCTGGCCGGGCTGGCTCTGGTGTTTTTCTTCAAACCGCTCGCTACCTGGCTTCCCAATGTGGTGTACGGTCAGCTCTGAGGCTATATGGCTGCCTGGGCGAGGCAGCCGTAACCTTTTCACATGGATTCCTTCCCGCAACGCAAACCCGCCTAGCTTGGCAAGCATTGCAGCTCACGGGCAAACCTATGTAGGTAATGTTTGTCGGAAAAGAATTAGCAGGAGTGTCAGCCATGTTGATTCAGTCATTAACGACAAATGGCCTAAGTAACGCGTAACTATCGCATTGCGTGAAATCAATTTCATAGTGCTGCGCTCAGCAGTTTTAACATTCTGCATCTGGCAACTGATGTTCATTGCGAAACATGTTGGGGGCTTGCAGGAAGTCGACCCTCGTTCAATAACCAATCATGAAAGGCGATAATTTTAGGCGAGTTTCGCTGTATATGTCGATAGCACAAAAAATGTATTTCTCGCATAACCGGTTCGCAACCCTCTATGGAAAACTTTACTAGGCTTCCGTCTAAGAGTTCTTGCTGCGCGAATCGTACGCTTTCAAGAGCCAGCCCTAGCCCATCTACAGCCGCTCCCATAACCAGCGCAGCACGATCGAACGATGGCCTGTGCCTGATGTCCGGTAAAGGCTTATTGTGCAGGCGGAAGAAGTCGTGCCATGAGATGGGATTCAGTCGAGACTCAATTAACGGGATCTTACTGAGATCTTCAAATTTTATACTTGTAGTGCCCTTTAAGAGCCCTGGTGCGCCAAGCGGGCAGCTTTCTTCCAAACCTAAACTCTGCACATGAATGTCAGAGCATTTCAAAGCTGTGCCGTATGCAATCACAACGTCTAACTCTGGATGCTTATGAAGGTCAATCGGCGTCGCGCTGGAAGAAAGCTGTAACGAGAACTGAGGGTATTTCGCAAAGAATCCTGAAAGTCTCGGGCCTAGCCATTTGCTTTCAAAACTTGGCGAGCAATGGACAGCTAGTATCTCGGTCTCGGCGAATGGTCTTAGCTCCAAGCATATCTGATCAATTGAATCGAAAGCGGGTTTTATAGCATTGAACAAGCGACTCCCGTGGTTGTTTAGTTCCAAGTAACGGCTATGCCGAATAAACAAAGGGAAACCAAAGAATGTTTCTAGACTCTTTATCTGGTGACTAACCGCAGATGGGGTTTGGTGCAGTTCGTTAGCGGCAACACTGAAATTTCCGTGTCTCGCAGCGGCTTCAAACGCCCTTAAGGCGACCAGACTCGGTCTTTTAATCACAGCCCTGTCCTGTTAATAAATTTCACACAACCGTGAAATAGCATCGTTCGTCCGTCCATGCAAGGTCTGCAACAGTACACTTCCATAACCAATCGAGGTTGATGTATGAACATCGACGTCACACAGCCCAAAAAAAACCTGACCAAGGCGAAGACTCGGATCTCAATTTACCAGCCAGAGCAGGAAGGCTTGATTTATCCCCAGCTACCTGAATTTGAGAACCATGACCAGCACCGCCAGCATCTCAAAGAGCGTTTGGTCGCCGCTTGCCGGGCTTTTGCGCTGGAAGGGTTTGACTACGGTTTCGCAGGCCACCTGACCGTTCGTGATCCTGAATTTCCGGAGCTCTACTGGACCAACCCGATGTGCGTACACTTTTCCCAGGTAAGGGTCTCCAATCTTATTCTCGCTGACCACAGCGGGAAGATTGTTGAAGGTGATTACGCCATCAATCGTGCTGGCTTCGTGCTGCATGCCAATGTTCACGAGGCGCACCCCCATATCGTTGCGATGTGCCATGCGCATACGGTCTGCGGTGGCGCATGGGCCAGTACAGGTCTACCACTTGAGCCCATTACTCAAGACGCCGCTGCATTTTTCGAAGACCAGCTGGTCATAACGGCCGAAGCGGGCGCGGTTGCGGTCAAGACTGACTCAGGGCAATCCATCGCATCACTATTTGGCAAACATAAGGCCATTCTTCACCAGAACCATGGGTTACTCACTGCTAGCACCCATAGTATTGAGAGCGCCGCTTTCTGGTTCATCGCCCTCGAACGCTGCTGCCAACAGCAACTCCTGGTTGCTGCAACAGGCATCAATCCCAAGTCGGTCACAGACGAGCGTGCGCGTTTCAGTCGCGAAAACGTCGGCAGTGACTATATTGGATGGCTGCATTTCCAGCCTATCTGGAGGCAGCTACTGACAACTCAACCTGACATGCTAGATTGATATTGGCACCGTCCCGCGACTGAGGAAGAAATATGAGAACGGTTCATTTGCTTGGCCTCTGCGGAAGCTTGCGGCACGCCTCTAGCAATGCGGTTATTTTGCGCACACTGGCTAAAGAGCTTCTACCGGCGGCAGTCCACCTACACATTCATGACTTGCATGACCTACCGCTTTATAACGGGGATGCCGATGGTGATTTTGCCCCTTCGTCAGTTCGTGCCCTTCGAGAGGCTGTTGAGCTAGCAGAGGGGCTCGTCATAGGTTCCCCTGAGTACAACCAAGGTATGTCCGGGGTATTGAAGAACGCACTAGATTGGCTATCAGCGCCGCACCGTCAGTCCCCGCTGAAAGGAAAACCCACGATCACGTTTACTGGAACCCCTTCTGTGGCGGGGGGCGCGCGCGCTCAGCAGCAGCTCAACGAAACTTTATGGGCGATGCAAGCCAGTCTCGTACCTTACCCGCAGATAGTAATTGCCGATGTGGACGCGAAGATCCGAGATGGCCGATTGTGGGATGAAGCAGCAAGACAATTTCTGATTCAGGGCGTATCTGTACTGGTCACTATGAGCCGCGAGACTGCTGCGCTGAAATCATCACTGGTCTGCGCTTAGGTACATCTGGGCGTAACGAATCGACCTTTGATTCAGCGGCCCTCAAGCGCCTTATGCACCGCATTGAGCCATTTTCTGCTTGCCTTCAAATAGGGTCGTTTACGTTCTAGGCCTCCAGCGCTAATACAGAATCGGGTTCTACCCGATAACACGGACACTTTCAAGTAAGCTCATATCGAGCCGAAGGAGTGTTCATGAAGCGCAAGAGATACAGTCCCGAGTTCAAGCGGGAAGCCATCGAGCTGGTTCGTCGTTCCGGAGCAAGCTGCCGGCAGGTAACCCTTGAGATTGGCGTTGCGCCAAACCTGCTTACCCGCTGGGTGCGAGAGGTGCAGCCGGGTTTCGGAAAAGGCCTGTCATGGAACGGGAAGTCCGCGAGATGAGGAGCTTGTCCGTCTCAAGCGTGAACTGGCCCGGGTGACCAAAGAACGTGTTTTTTTTTAAGAGGCGCGGCAGCGTACTTTGCCAAGGAATCATCGAGCGGTACGCGGTGATCCGGCGCTGCCGCAACGAGTACCCAGTCCGCTTGATGTGTCGCTGCCTGGATGTATCCGCCAGCGGTTACTAGGCCCGGCAGGATCGCGAACCAAGCCCACGCGCTCAAGACAACACGCGCCTGGTTGGACGCATTCGAGAAGTACATGAAGACAGTGGCGTGATTGGGGCGCCTCGCATGCACGAGGATCTGCTCGCGGAAGGTGAAAATGTCAGCCTCAACCGCGTCGCTCGCCTAATGGCAGCAGAGCGTATCCAAGTCTGGCCGCTTCGACGGAAGCGGGGCTTTGCTCGCGCATCCAGTGGTCGTCCCGCCGGCGTAGATAATCTGCTGGAACGAAACTTCAATGTCCCGGAGCCGGAGCGCAAATGGGTAACGGACATCACCGAGATCGCCACGCTGGAAGGCAAACTGTATCTCTGCGTGGTGCTCGACCTGTATAGCAAGTTGGTAATTGGTTGGTTGATGCACCATCGCCAGGATCGACGCATGGTGATCCGGGCAGTGGAAATGGCGATCTGGCAACGTCAGGGAGACTGGTCAGTGATACTGCATTCAGATCGCGGCACCCAATACACCAGCGGCGATTATCAGCGCTTTCTGATCCACCAGACGTTGTTGTGCAGCATGAGTGCAGTCAGCCATTGCGGTGATAACGCGGCCTGCGAAGGATTTTTCGGAGTGCTCAAGCGGGAGCGTGTCGCTCATCAATCCTATCGGACACGTGATGAGGCTCGAGCAGACCTGTTTGATTACATCGAACGGTTCCACAACCCAAGAATGCGCCGTAGAGTCGCCCGGCAAGATCAGAAGTTTTCAGCCCTTTCAAAACCGTCCGTGGAAATGGGGTAGAACCCTTCCTTATATAGGCAGCCCTCGCCGCTTTGGTCTCGGCCCCACTGCCTATCTTCGCTAGAACGCGTTCCGCTGGTGACTGATGTGACCGGATGTGCTTGTGCGTGGTCACTAACGACAAAGCCCCAGCTGTTTTTCAGTGGGGCTTGGCAGACCTTCGCTGTTATTTGTAATTGCAGCCGGCTAGAGATCGAGGCGAAGAGTTGTAGTTGTCGCTCGCGATACGCAACAGGTAAGGTATTCGCGTTTCTCACTCTCATCGAGAATGAAATCCTGATGATCGACCTCGCCTGCCAGGTAGCGCACCTTGCACGTGCCGCACAGTCCAGATTGGCAGGATGTTTCGACTGGATATCCAGCTGCCTGCAGAACTTCCGCTAGATTTTGTTCGGGACCAATTTCTAACTTCTCACCTGTGCTTGCGATTTCAGCAAAGAATGCGCCGACTACTGAGGGCTCGGCGTCGGCCTTCTTCACGGGGGCCTTGAAGTGTTCGAAGTGGACCGAGCCACTTGGCCAGTGCCCCGAGGCTACTTTGCACGCCTCCATAAACCCGCCTGGTCCGCAATAATAGAGATCACAATCGCCATCAGGGCTACTCAATATCGATGCGATATCTAAGCTGTTCTTCGGGTCACCTCCGTCGAAGTGAAACTTGATCTGCCCCGACTTAGCTAACGCCTCAAGCTCCGCTTTAAACGCCGCGTACTCTGGTCCCTTAGAGCAATAGTACATCTCATACGCAATGTTCTCGGCTTCAAGCTGATGGGCCATTGCCTTCATCGGTGTAACGCCAATGCCGCCTGCAAGGAGCACGACTTTCCCTTTCCTAGGTTGCAGCGCAAAGTTGTTCCTAGGAGCGCTGACGCGCACGGTGTCACCGACCCTGATACTTTCATGAACGGCTGCTGAGCCTCCTCGGCCGTTCGGGTCCTTAAGGACCGCAATCACGTATCGATGTCTTTCCGATGGCGAGTTGCAAAGCGAGTATTGCCTTACAACACCCGGGCCGGCATGCACGTCAATGTGTGAGCCCGCTGTGAAGGGGGGCAGGAGGGCTCCATCTGGCGAAACGAACTCATAGGAGTTTATGCCGTTCGCCTCCATTCTGATTTGTTTTACCTTTAGATCAAGCTGCGTTTCGGCATTGTCATCAACAATAGCGTTCATACCTCACCTCGGCATTACTCAGTCAGCTCCCGGGATCGTCCTTGTCCCGGAGGCTGTGTAGGCTTTATTGTTATTTTCTGAAGCTTTGTTCGAGTTGCTCCATTCGCTCTTTCACGAAGACTTCTCGGTCGCGGCCTTTCAGCTGTTCAGCTTCGTTGAGAATCGCGACGGTTTCCTTCGCAAGGCGCCGGCGGTTGGCAACTTCTTGCTCCACAGTTTCTGCGATTGGCATCTCAAACACGTTACCTGAACAAAAACTGTTTGGCTCACCGGCCATCGAGCGTAACCATTCTGCAAAGCCCTTTGCCGAAGCCGCTGGATTAGTACCGCGCACCCCGTCTCGCAACATCTTGCGGAACGCGTATAGGCCGGCATCGAACTTGGTTGGATTTTCCAGCTTGTGAACAGCGATAGGGCGCTGAGAAATAATCGCCTCGTAGTCTCCAGGTGCGTACTGTGCTTCCTTGTAGTTCGCGCGCTCCCGATGATTGGTAGGAATCGGCGGGAGGTCCTCCAGCTTGTACTTGCCGAAGCGTTCAGGGCGTCGCATAGCAACCTGACCTTCGAGAAAATCGATGGTCTCGTAGCCGACCATATCCCTATTACCAACACCTCGAGTATCGATACCAGGCCCCATGACTCGCCAGCCGATCATCTTGCTGTTCTCGTCATCGACCGGGACTGTCCATCGAACAATATGGAAACGGCTGAAAAGCTTTCTATTTGAGCCGTCCTCAGAGGTATAGGCGTGCAGGCTAAGATTAGGTAGTACCTGGTGCTGAACACGTAGGAACATTTTGTCATCATCGACTCGGCGCGCACCGGCACAAGCTAGACTGCGTCCCTGCTGCACAGGGATGAACTGCATATCCGGAGCGACTTCCATCGAAGCTGCGCCAACCTCGTCAAAGGTTGTGCCTTGGAAGTTTCTGTTCACCACATTCTTTGCAGAGTGCAGGGCGGTAGGGTGAAAGTTGTCGGCTGCGTTGTCTTGAACTTGCAACCAGTTGCAGTGCTGGAAATTGCTATACGGGACCAGTTCATCGCCTTCAGCAACGGTGAAGTTTCCTTCCCATTCTGGAAACGGTGGCTCCTCATCTGGAGGACCCATGTAGGCAAACACCAATCCATTTCGCTCAAAAGCTTTGTATGCACCCTGGCGAATCGAGCAGGCGTACTTTTCCCCGTCTTTTTCCTCTCCCGCTGGGAAAGGTACATGCAGGCACGCGCCATCGACGTCAAACACCATGCCGTGGTAACAGCACTTGATGCCTCGCTCCTGAATCGCACCGTATTCTAGAGATGCTCCACGATGCACGCAGTGAGCATGCAGGACACCTACCTGACCGCTACCATCGCGGAAAGCAACTAACTCTTCATTCAAGATCTTCAGAAAGCGTGGGGTGTCGGTCAGCTCAAGTGACATACATACTGGGTGCCAGAAGCGGCGCATGTACTCACCCATTGGGGTACCTGGTCCCGTTTCAGTCAGCTCGGGGTCATGGCCGGGGACCTCATTTGTGTAATAGCCCCCGTAGGCGATTAGTTTTTTAGCTACTGGGGCGGCGGCGCCGGTTGATTGCTTGGCTTCGTGCTGCTCGAATTTCTCAGTCATGGACCTTTCTCCGTTCTTGTTTTATCGCAATGATAAGGCTAATGAACTCTGTATACAGACTATTTTGACGCAATCGTGCTAGGCGTTTCTTACAGAACAGCTCATCTCCACATGCTGCTGTTTAGTTTTGGGCTTTATCTACCAAAGCCGACGCTTTGATCCACGGCATCATCTCCCGTAGCTGCGCACCAACTGTTTCGATCGGGTGACGCTTGAGCTGATTTCTGCGGGATGCCAGAACCGGCCCGCCAGCCTTAGACTCAAGGATGAATTCCTTGGCATAGGCCCCATCCTGGATGAAGGCGAGTGCATCACGCATGGCCTGCTTAGTTTCTGCGGTGACAATTTTCGGCCCGGTGATGTACTCACCGAACTCGGCGTTATTAGAGATGCTGTAGTTCATGTTTGAAATGCCGCCTTCATAGAGCAGATCAACGATCAACTTCAGCTCATGAAGACATTCGAAATAGGCGAGCTCCGGCGAATAGCCTGCCTCAACCAGAACCTCGAAACCTCCTTTGATCAGCTCAACGGCGCCGCCACAAAGAACGACTTGCTCGCCGAAGAGATCAGTTTCCGTTTCGTCCCGGAAATCCGTCTCAATGATGCCAGCCTTTCCGCAGCCAATTGCCGAGGCGTATGCGAGCGCAAGTTCTTTCGCCGTGTCTGACAAGTCTTGGGCTACTGCAATCAGCGCGGGTACGCCCCCGCCGGCAAGGTACGTCGAGCGCACCGTGTGCCCAGGGGCTTTTGGGGCAACCATGAATACGTCGAGATCCTTACGAGGCACAACCTGCCCGTAATGAATGTTGAAACCGTGCGCGAAAACCAATGCCGCACCTTCTCGAATGGCAGGCTGAACCTCGTTGTAATAAACCTCAGGGATCGATTCGTCCGGAATCAGCATAACCACTAGGTCGGATTCACGAACCGCCTCGCTTACTTCTTTAACGAGCAATCCTGAGGCTGACGCTTTAGCCCACGACGAACCACCAGCTCTTAGCCCAACTACAACGTCAATACCGCTGTCTCGCAGGTTAAGAGCGTGAGCGTGCCCCTGGGAGCCGTATCCGATGACCGCAACGCGCCGACTCTCTAGCAAGGGCAGATCGGTGTCCTTGTCATATAAAACTTTCATTGCCTAACCTCTTTTGGATTCGATACTCTGTATACAGAGTTCACATTCTTGGCTCAGTTTTCTGCGAAGTCAAGCCACCGGAGTGGAAAAATAGGTTGGAGAAGGCGGACAATGAACGAATTAACGAAGCTCACAAAGGCACCGCAAAACTCCATGAGGACGAAGCTGCAGCGCGTTCAAGCACGACCGGATTACGTTGATGAGGTCTATCGCGTACTTCTCGACGCTATCAGTGACGGCACACTTGCTCCCGGCACCCGGATTACCCAGGAGGAAATCGCAGAGCAGATGCATACGTCGCGCTCTCCGGTTCTTCAGGCTTTGCGGCTCCTAAAAAAAGATGGGTTGGTACAAGACGCTCCGGGCCGAGGCGTTTTGGTCACGCCATTGACCGTCACGTCCATAAGCAACCTGTACCTCATTAGAGGCGCCCTGGATAACCTGGCGGCAAAGCTTGCGGCCGAAAAGCGTTACAGAATGGACCCTGCGATAATCGATAATGGCCGTCGCGTTTCACAGGGAAAGGATGTCAAAGCCATGATTGATGCTGACGTGGCTTTCCATCACGAGATCTATTCAGCCTCTGGTAATCCGCTGATCGCTGAAAGCGCTCAGGTCTACTGGGTGCATCTACGCCGAGCGATGGGAACCGTCCTGCAATCTGCGGAACAACGCCAATCTATCTGGGACGAGCATGAGCTGATTGCTAACGCTATTGCTGACGGCAACGTAACACGTGCTGCTGAGCTCTCTGACCTTCACACAATGAAAGCTCGTGAGTATCTAGCGTCTCGATTAGATGAATATCTTGGGCAGCGTCTCAATGCTCAGTGATTTACTGCACGGAAAATAACAAGCTGGGCCTTTCTGCCTAATAGTGCGTTTTGGCTCAAGCGCGTTGCGAAGGGCTTCGTTCGGACCCGACCATGACGAACCACAGCAGAACCACGCGGATGGCTTCATCTCTCCGCCATGGACAGCCGGGGAACTGTATTGGATATCAAACAGCTAAGGTTCCTCGTAGCGCTCGATGAAACCCGCCACTTTGGCCAAGCCGCAGCGCGCTGCCACGTTACCCAGCCGACGCTATCTATGCGCTTACGCGGCCTGGAAGATGAGCTAGGGCTGCAGCTTGTTATGCGCAGCCAGCGTTTCGAGGGTTTCACAGCTGAAGGGGAGCGCATCCTTGCCTGGGCCCGCAGCTTGCTCGCGGCGCAGGATGGTCTGTACGCAGAGGCCGCTTCCTGTCGCGGGCAGCTAGTGGGTAACCTGCGTGTAGGTGTAGTGCCGCTGGCCGGCTTTAACCCAATGCGGTTGATAGACCTTTTTGCCGCGCAGCATCCCAACCTACACTTTCGGCTATTCGCCCTGAGTAGCGATGAGATTCTCGAACGACTCAGCCGAAACTTGCTCGATCTCGGGATTAGCTATCTTGAGCGTCTCGACGAAGCACTTTTCGCTAGCCTGCCGCTCGGTGAGACGCGGATGGGATTACTGTACGATCCATGGCACTTCCGCTTGCCTGATCATTCGGTGAGTTGGGAAACGCTTTCGACTCTGCCGCTTGGCATGCTTTCTAGCGGCATGCACTTTCGCCAGTCGATCGACCACGCTCTACGTAGCCGAGGCCTATACCCAACGCCTAAGTTAGAAACTGACGCCGTACATCATTTGCTACAGGGTGTATGCGCCGGCTTATGCTGCGCAATCATGCCGCTGGACAGCGGTCTTGGCCAGCTAGCGCCCCACCTAACGCTTGTCCCCATCGAGGATGCCAACACCCTTGCACCTGTTGGCCTGATTCTTCGTCTCGACGCCCCACGCTCGGCGCTCGGCGAGGCATGTTTCGAGGAGGCCGCATCTTTTGCCGCCAAGTTGGCTGGTCCTCTTGAGAACCAGTGGTGAACAAGCCCGCCCGATATTGCAAGACCGGATGCACTCAATGGACTTGAATTAGTCACGCTGCAAAGTTTGCAAAAAAACCGGGACCTGTGATGCAGCGTTCGAATGCACGGCGCTACTGGGCCAACTATGAAACCTCTCCATGGCCGCTTTGAGCGCCTGCCTTTCGGTGGGCTGCTGATGCAGCCGTTAGGGAATCTGCCTTTAGATTAGTGCCCTGTGCTGGTCTAATGTCCCCGGACACCTCAATGGGTGAAAATACACCCACTGAGGAGCCCCCCCATGACCAAGAAGTACAGAAAGTTCGAACCCGCCTTCAAGCTCGAAGTCTGCCAGATGATTGTTGACCAGGGGCTGAGTGTAAATTCGGTTTGCCTGGATCTTAACCTGAGCGATACGGCGGTTCGGCGTTGGGTTCAGCAATACAAGGCTGAACAGTTGGGCGGCCCGGGAATTGGTAAGCCGTTGACCAGCGAACAGCAGCGTATCCGTCAGCTGGAACAGCAGATTCGTGAGCTGAAGATGGACAACGACATCCTAAAAAAAGCTACGGCCTTCTTTGCCCGCGAATTGAAGTGATCCACCAACTGGTTCACCAATTGCAACGCAAGGCCTACCCGGTGGCACGTGTCTGTCGGGTGCTGCGGATCAGTCGGTCAGGGTTCTACGAAGCTCATCAGCGAGGCCCGCGTGCCAAGGTTGTCTGCCCGGTTTCGGTCAGGCTCAAGGCCGCTTTCGTGGAAAATCAAAGCTGCTATGGCAGCCGGCGTTTGCTCAAGGTGCTACGGGCTGAGGGCGTTCCGATCGGGCGTCTCAAGGTGCGTCGACCCATGCAGGAAAACGGTTTACGTCCGATCTGGAGGCGCAAGTTTGCTCATACGACAAACAGCAATCATGGCTGGCCCGTGGCAGAGAACCTGCTCAACCGCCAGTTCAATCCAGAGGGGATCAACCAGGCCTGGGTAGCAGACATCACCTATATCCGTACACGAAGCGGCTGGCTCTATCTGGCAGTCGTCATGGACCTGTTCTCACGCAAGATCTTGGGTTGGTCGATGGCACCGCACATGCGCTCGGATCTGGTCTGCAATGCTCTGCAGCTGGCCATTGCGCAGAGACAGCCTGAGCCAGGGCTGATCGTTCACTCGGACCGCGGCAGTCAGTACGCCGGGAGCGCCTACCAGACACTGCTGGGGCAGCACGGCATGCGTTGCAGCATGAGTCGCAAAGGTAACTGTTGGGACAATGCGGTTATGGAACGCTTCTTCCTGAATCTTAAAATGGAGCGGGTCTGGAGACAGGACTACGCCAACCACGGCGAGGCCATCAAGGCCATCACGGATTACATCGTGCGCTTTTACAACAACGGCCGCCTGCACTCGACGCTAGGGTATATATCACCCAACCAATACGAGCGGCAGGCAGCCTGAATCACCGATTGAAGTGTCCGGAAAAAAGTTGACCACTACAGTTACACCCCAACATCAAAGTTTGTTGCCATAAGAATTTTGAAGAAAACCAACAGCGAGCCCGAACTGGACCTAATAGCGTTGGGGTAGCTAAATGGGATTGGAAGAAAAGCCGATGCAGGGGCATACGCTGATGCAGGCCATCGCCCGCGTTAATCGCATGGGTGGTGGCAAGAAGCACGGCCTGATCATCGACTACAACGGCATGCTGAAAAGCATGCGCCGCGCCTTTGCTACCTTCGCCCAGGGCGACCGTGAAGGCACCGGTACGGGTGAAGGTGAGCAGGATACGGTGCGCGATGATGCCGGGGCGCTGCCCGTGTATGCGCAGAGCCTGCAGCAGGCCCGCGACTATCTGGCCGCATTGGGAGTGGATCTGGATGCTCTGATTGCGGCGCAAGGCTTCAATAAGCAGGGGCAGATCCTCACTGCGGTGAATGTGTTGTGCGAAAGTGATGAGCGACGCAAGACCTATGAGGTGATGGTCGACGACGTGGTGGCTCGCCACCGAGGCTTATTTCCCCATCCGGGGCTGTTCGACTACGACGCTGAAGAAAGCGCCGTGGTGGCAATCTACAACAAGTTGCAGGATGCACGTGAAACGCCAGATATCACGGAGTTGCTGCAATCCCTCTATGAGGTTGTCGATACCGCACTGGCTACCGGCGAGAGCAGGGCACCTGCCACCACCAAGGAGAAAGCCGCGCGTTACGACCTGTCGAATATTGACTTCTCGCGCCTGCGTGCAGAGTTCGAGAAAACACCGCTCAAAAGCATCGTCACGCTGAACTTGAAGGAAAAAATCGAGCAACGCCTGGCTATCATGGTGACGCAAAATCCGACGCGCGTGGATTTGTACGAGCGTTACCAACAGCTCGTACAGGAGTACAACAAGGACAAGGACGCCAGCGAAATCCAGAAGGTGCTGAATGAGCTGTTTGCTCTCAGCGATAGTCTGAACGATGAACAAAAGCGCTATTTGCGCGACGGCCTGGAAAGCGAGGACCAATTGGCGGTATTCGATCTCTTGCAAAAAGACAGCCAGCCTGACCAAAAAAGAGCGTGACACCATCAAGCAGGTCGCGAAGGAGCTGCTGGAAAAACTGGTCGGCGGCAAGCTACAGATCGATCACTGGCGCGAGAAGGCCACGGCCCAGGCGCAGGTGAAAGCAGAGATCATCAGGCATTTGTACACCCATCTGCCGTCAGGTCTCTATGACCCCGACGAGATCAACCTCAAGGCGAATGTGCTGTTTACGCACATCTACACCGCAGGCGTCGGGGATGCTGCTGGGGTGTATCACTGAGGGCCATTAGGCGCTTGGTTGTCCCGGCCAGCGCGAAAAAATAAAGCCGAAGGCGTCAGCGTAAGCAGCATGGTGCTGCTTACGCTGATCCAGCATCTCGGTCATTGGGATGGCTCCTACGCAGCCTTTCTAAACCGAGAGAAGATCCAGCAGGCCAGCACCACCGCGATCAGCAGCGGCGGAAATCGCACCATCAGAATCACCAGCAGCAACATCGCCAAACAGCCAGCGAGGATGCCAGCAAACACGAACACGGAGGCCAAGGCCCGTAGGAATAGCTTCATGCTCGTTCGTCTCCTACAGGTAACCCTGTTCCGCCAGCGACACGCAGCCTTCATGGCCCACGATGATGTGATCCAGTGCCCGCACGCCGACCAGATCCAGCGCCTCCTTTAGTTTGTTGGTCAGCGTGCGATCCGCCTGGCTTGGTTCGGGATCGCCGGAGGGGTGGTTGTGCACGAGGATCATGGCGGCGGCGTTGTGTTCCAGTGCGATCTTGACGACCTCCCTGGGGTAGACACTGGCGCCATCAAGGGTGCCTCGGAATAGCTCGTGGAAAGCGATGACTCGATGCTTGCTATCCAACATCAGCAAAGCAAACACCTCGTATTCATACGCTTCCAGCAGCGTCTGCAGGTGGCTGAATACGTCCCGTGGCGCGGTCAGTTGCCGCCCCCGGCGCAGGCGCAGGCTGGCCAGTTGTTTGGCCATCAGCAGAATGTCGGCTTCGGTGACTGGTGATTCGATCAGGTAGGTACCAGCGGCCTCGCCGGCCTTGATTTTGTGCAATCTCATAATCAGCTCCTTTGGCCGGGTGGCCAGACTCAGGCATTCGTGAATTGGTGCTGGGCTTCCAGCTTTTCAGCCAGGCTGGGTTTGCCTGAGGGGTGTGGTGTGGGTTTGGTGAGTGGCTGATCGCTGCTGCTTTCAGCGGGGAAAAACTCGTCGACGATGGCGCCGACGTCCTCCTCGCTGTCCTCGAAGGCGCCGTTGCCAAAGCCGCGCTTTGCCGCTTCGTCTAGCGCGTTCTGATCGAAGCCCGCCGCTTGCCGCTGTTCATCGAGCTCACTGGCCAAGCGCAGCGCCTCAGTCATGTCCATGCCGCTACGTACCGTCAGGTCGGTGTAAAAGATCGGTGTGCCATAGCTCTGGCGAGTGGACTTGCCGCGTAGTCGCAGCTCTAACGGCAGGCAAGCCAAGCGGTTGCCGGAGATGGCCTGGAAGTAATGCAACCGAGCGGCCAGGGTTCGGATGCTGTTGAAGCCTGTGGTGCGGAACACAAAGCTGCCCAGCGGATCCTCATCACCAATGACCACGTTCAGCCGGCCGTAAGGCTTGCAGGCACCGCCTTTGGCCAGCGGGCAGGCATCCGGTGAAGGGCAGGGCAGTGACTGCATGCCGTCCAGGGCAACCCGCTTGCAAGTCTCGCCATTGCCTACGCAAACGGGGCGACCCGATTGCCGGTCGAAGAGCGTGTAATCCGCGCGGAAATTCAGTTCCGGCTCGTTGAATAGCAGCCGTACCGGAATACTGCGCAGCTTGTCTTCCTTGCCTTGGCGCAGCTCATCATTGAGGGGATGCACTAGCCAGCCGTCGCGGCTCTGTACCTGGGAAGTGATGGTGAACTGATCATCCTTTTCCGGCAGGCGATTGCCGTTTTTCTCGATGACCTTGCCGATGGAAATCCGCCCGAGCACCGGCGGAGTAATAGCCAGACCTTTGAGCATGGTGGTTCTCCTGAAAATGAAAAAAGGCCAGCCACGCAGCGCGAACTGCATGGGCTGGCCAAGGGGAGGGAAATATGAATAGAGTTTGGAATCAGCCGATCAGAAAGCGCCGTGCGCCGGGTTTAACCAGCGAGTATTTGGCCTTCAGGTGCGGTCTTTCCTGAAGTAGCCGGGCCACGTCGAAGCCGACGCTGTCTTTGGCTTTACGCCAACTGACATAGCCGTTGGTGAACTCCGCCCGAGTGGCTTCGCCCATGGCCTGCTGCAGCATCTGCTTGAGCTCGGCTTCGCGCCTTTCCTTGTCGGCAATCGATTGGCGCAGAGCCTTGAGCTCAATGTAGGCCGCTGATAATCCGGCATGCCCACTGAAATCAACTGTCTCGCCTGAGTCCGTAGGGAACAAGCAGCGCAGGGCGGTCTCGGCGGAGGCTGTGCCGTCGGCGGGCGGTGGTGTATCCGTTTCCACGTACTGCCAGAAACGCCGTTCGAGCTCGATCAGGCGAGCGATCATCTGCTCATCGCGCTCAATGCGGTGGATCTCCAGATGCTGCCCGCCGAGTACAACTGCCACATCTGCTGCCTGCTTGCCGGTGACGGCGAGCTGGTGCATCACCTGTAGCTGCACATATTCGGGCACGCCCTCTTTCCAGAGGCGAGCCCCGTTTATGCCGGCTGTCTTGCATTCGAGGATCTGCACGTCGTCGGCACCGATTACCTCCCGGTCAATATTGGCCAGCATCCAGGGCAAATCCGGATCTGGGTGCTGCAGTACGGCATTGACGCGGCGAACCTTGTTCTTGGTGCGCTTGCTGTAGTGCCAGGCCACGATGGGTTCCAGGACGTTGCCCCAGTACATCGGGCTGTCCTCGTCATCGGGATCCGTTTTCGGTAAGCCGGTGTCGCGTCCGGTCTTCTCCAGCCACAGCTCCAGCTGCGATTTGTAGGGGTTGAGGCCGACAGCGGCGGCTGCATCTGAGCTGCCAATGCCTTGCTTGCGTACCGCCAGCCAGTCCTCGCGGGGAAGTTCCTTGGTGCTGACCAGGCGCAGGGCAGGGCGGGGTTTGCTAGTGGAGCGGTTCAATGAAGTAGCTTTCATGATGTTCACCTTGCAGGCATAAAAACGCCCAGCCAGCGCAAAGCTGACCGGGCGTTACACTTGAGATGGGTTGACGGGTTAGGCGGCGAGCTGCAGGGCTGCGTCCAAGGCTCGTTGCTTGATCTGTGCGCCTTGGCCGAACCAGGCAGAGTCCAGCCGGTATTCAGAGCTCCGGGCACGGCGCTCGTGATCCACATACTCGGTCACTGCATTGAGCAGGCCCCAGGCGGTGTCCTTTGCCGATTCCAGCTGGCTGCCCCGTCCGCGGCCTTCGTACAGTTCCTGAACCTTGCGCAGGGCGCGTTCGTTGGGCAGCTGTTCCGGAAGCTGGCCGGTCGGACTGACCTCGCACATCACGTTCATAAAGAAGCCCATTGCCTCATGCCACTGCACTCTGCGCTCAGCCAGATAGCGCATGCGGTACATGAAGTCGTCCCATTGCGAGACGGCGATGCCGAGCTGCTTCTTCACAAGATTCGAATCGAAGCGAGTGTTGTGCGGCACCTTGATGGCTCGGCTGGTGCCGTTCAGGGCGGTGGTCAGGGTGTTGTTGCAGACCACACGCACCGTAGTCGGCGTTGCGGTGGTGGCCAGGGTGCCGTCGCACGACGTAGCCAACAGCAGGTAGCCGTTGACCTGGTCGTTACCCTTGATTGCCGTGCCTTGTCCGGTGCGTGCAAGCGCCCAGAACTTGCGACCACCCTTGAGCACGCCAGCGGTTTCCAGCTCGTAGCCCGATACCTCGGTGAGATCCCGGTAGAACTCTAGTACCTCGCGTGGCTGCACGGTGTGATACCGCTTGGAAACCACCGATAGCGGAACCTTGGTATCCGAGCGGAACAGCACCTTCTGCTCGGAAAAAGAGTGAATCGTACCGAGATGGCCGATGGCGTCCGATTTGAAATGAACAGGGCTTTCCAAAATCTGCCAGTCCATACCGGCTTCACGTTGCCAGACCTCAATTGGTTGTTTTTGCGGAAGGTTGTTGCCCAGACCGTGCCAAGGGGTAGCGCCGGCGTAGGCCATGGTTTCGACGAGATGAGCCATGAGAACGATTCCTTTGGGTGCACGCCGGCATTAAGCGCTGCGCAGGGCGCAGCACCGGCTGGGAGTCAGCTAAAAGAAAGAGAGTGGAGCCGCCTGATCAGGTCGGCAGGTTGAATCGGTGCCCGCAGAGCAGGCAGAGGTTGTTAGCCAGGACGTGGCGGTCGAGCTTGAGGCCAAGCTGAGCGCCGAGGGCGCAGCCACCGACACCGCCGGCCAGTCCGCCGAGGATGGCGCCAGAGATCGAGCCGACGGTAATGCCCACAGGGCCGGCAATAGCGCCAATAGCCGCCCCGGCTTGACCGCCAGCCAGCGCAGCACTGATGCCACGAGCAGCACCGCCGACTGTACCGACGGCGGCGGCGATCTTCATGGCGTGGTGGAAGGAGGCGACTGTGGGGGAGCCACAGCGAGGGCACTGCAATGACATGGGACGAACCTTCTTAGGAGTGATGTCATTGCGGTTATGTAGGGCTGAGAATTTTTCGAATCGAATGATCGCTGTGCAGCAGCAAAACCAAACGTTCAACGGGCTGGAATCGGCCAATAGTGCACGGTCAGCAACTGATCTGTCCCCGATTGTTCAAGCCGCTCAAATGAGCCCTTTTTCTGCTAGCTGGCGATAGTGTTCGCCGAGGGCAGTGAGGCGAATGGCTTTACTCTCCATGGCCGCATGCCACATATGCGGAGCGCCCTCAGGTACTACAAGTCCAACACGGTTGTACTTCTGTAGAATTTTGAAAATCGCATTGTGATCAGGATCAGGGGCAGGAACGCCTTCCGGATTCTTTGCCCAGGATTCGTGCCGCTCTGGCTCGTAGGATGGGTCTAGTTGGAACTGGAAGCCGGAGTGTGGGAAAAACTCTGAGATTCTGCGAAGATCAGCAAGCTCTAAAGGGGGCTGTACCTTCCGCAAAGAGACGAAGCGTTTAACGTTAGTCTTAAACACCGGCCGCTGCGCCCATGGTCCAAGCGATTGATCTACATGTGCATAGACACCACCTGGCGTCACATCTCCAACTAAGTTTGCGGCAGCACCTCCGAGAGCATCGACTAGCAAACTGGTGAATGTAGTGGTCAACCCATCCCGGACAGTGGGTTAAGTTTCTCTTCGGCCACCGCAGGCGGTAACCCGTCGTTGAATTGGTGCGGCCTGACCCAGTTGTAGCGGTGCATCAGGTAATAGCTGATGTCTCGCTGTGCTTGCTGAGCTGTCAGGTAACCGGTCTGAGGTATCCACTCCGACTTCAGGCTGCGGAGTAGGCGTTCCATCGGCGAATTGTCCCAACAATTACCCCGGCGGCTCATGCTCTGCTGCATCCGGTAGCGCCACAGCCGCTGCCGGAACAGGCGGCTGGTGTACTGGCTGCCCTGATCCGAATGGAACAGCAGCTGCTGTGGCTTGCCGCGCTGCTCATAGGCCATGTTGAGGGCTTTGATTACCAGCTCGGCATCCGGTTTGGCGGAGAACGCCCAGCCAACCACCCGACGCGTGTGCAGATCCAGCACCGCGGCCAAGTAATGCCAACGACCTTGCGCCCAGACGTAGGTGATGTCACCGCACCACACTTGGTTCGGGCGCTGGACTGCGAACTCACGGTTCAGTCGATTCGGGACATCCGGGCGCTCAACCGTGGCCTGCTTGTAGGCGTGCGAGCCAGGCTGCTTGCTGACCAGCTCCAACTCACGCATCAGTCGACGCACACGGAAACGGCCAATCTCCACGCCGTCCTCGCGCAGCATGCCCAGGATGCTTCGGCTGCCAGCCGAGCCCCGGCTTTGGCTAAACAACTCGTTGACCCGGCTACGTAGCGCGACGCGACGAGCATCTACACAGCGACGTCGAAGGCGGTGAGCGTAGTAGCAAGACCGCGTCACATCGAAGGCTGAACAGACCACTTCTACCGGTTCCCGCTCACTCAACTGGTCTATCAGCGCGTACGATCGAGTTCGTCCGACATCAAGAGAGCGGTAGCCTTTTTTAATATCGCTTTCTCCCGCTCCAGCCGGTTGATCCTGGCCTCTAGCTCCTGAATCTTCTGCTGCTCCGGTGTCAGCGCTTTGCTTTTTGGGGTAACTCCCTGGCGCTCATCTTGGAGTTGTTTCACCCATCGCCGCAAGGCCGAGTCCACGACGCCCAGCGAACGGCAGGCCTCGATATGGCTGTAGCCCTGATCTAGTACCAAGGCAGCTGCCTCTCGTTTGAACTCGGAGGAAAACGTACGTCGTTGTTTGCTCATCGAACACCTCTCAATGGCGATGATTTTCGCCTAAATCGGTGTCCGGGATCAGTAGACCACTACAATGGGTTGACCACTACACAAGGACATTTCTTTCAAATCAGCCTAGGCGCTTTGCTTACTCCAGCTGTCTAGCATGTCTGCCCACTGCTGCATCATGATGGCTCGATCGTTCAAGTGCTCAGCATGGTTATAAGTGCGGCGGACTGCATCCTGCTCGGTATGTGCGAGCTGTCTTTCGATCCAGTCTGCTGAA
>CETJ01010111.1_pt1 | contig 25780 bp, 27 predicted proteins | sample 531341 | NCBI WGS metagenome assembly CETJ01 (sample SAMEA2622677, study PRJEB7988) | marine metagenome | isolation source: saline water (ENVO:00002010), including | reverse complement strand
GCTACAGCACATAAGGCGGCAAAAAGGGCTGTTGCCGCGCCAACGACCGCAATCACAATTAGGGCGTCGTCCGTGAGGACATTGTTCATCCGGACTAGGAGATAAACACCAGAGGTGACCATCGTCGCGGCGTGAACCATGGCCGAAACCGGAGTCGGACCTTCCATTGCGTCGGGCAGCCAGACGGACAAGGGCAACTGGGCGGACTTACCTGCAGCAGCAACAAGTAAGAGGAGGGAGACGGCTGTTCCTGTGGTCGCTGCCATGGCTGGTGACTTCGCGATTTCGGTGTAGGTGACGGTGCCTAATGCGGACCAGATGGCGAAGGTTGCGACCATGAAGCCCCAATCGCCAACGCGGTTAGTGACGAACGCTTTTTTCCCTGCGGTAGCTGCGCTCTCTCGGTGATGCCAGAACGAAATCAGGAAATATGAGCAAGCTCCAACGCCTTCCCATCCAAGGAAGGTGACTACCAAATTGTTGCCGAGCACAAGCATCAGCATCGAGAAAAGGAACAGGTTTAGGTACAGGAAGAATTTTGAATATTTCGGATCTCCGTGCATGTAGCCAATGGAGTAAAGGTGGATGAGGGCTCCGACACCAGTGACAAAGAGCGCCATTGTCACCGATAGTGGGTCGACCAGAAATCCGGCTTCTACCTGAAGGGAACCAGCGGGAAGCCATTCGAAAAGAACGAGTTCGTAGGAGCGTTCGCCGCCGTGGCTGTCTTGACCGAGCAGTCCGACGAACACCGTTAAGGTGACCAAGAAAGAGGCGCCAGCGGCTATGGTCGCAATCCACCCAGCGCGGGGCTCTCCCAGCAAATTCCCCGTTACGAGCAGTAGAACGAACCCGATCAGTGGCAGGGCGGGAATAAGCCAAACTAATTCGACCACCCCATCAGCCCTTTAACGCCGAAAGATCGTCGGCCGTCGAACCAGGTTGACGGCGAAGAATGGCTACGACTAGTCCTAAGCCAACTACTACTTCGGCAGCAGCGACTACCAATACGAAGAACACGACTGTTTGCCCGCCGATGTCACCAAGCGTTCGGGAGAAGGCAACAAAGCTCAGATTGACTCCGTTGAGCATTAACTCGACACACATGAGCATTACAAGTGGATTTCGACGGATCAGCAATCCAGTACCGCCGATCACGAAAAGTAAAGCCCCTAAAACCAGATACCAGCCAGTGGTGATTTCCATCAGGTACCACCCCCGTCTTCGGCAGCTACGGGGTTTGTCTGTTTCGGTTTGCGAACTAGAACTACTGCTCCAATTACGGCAATCACAAGCAAAAGGGAGGTCAGTTCGAAGGCATACACATAGTCAGAAAACAGTGACCGGGCTAAAAGCCGCACGTCGTCGGTACCTCCGAGGGTGCCGCCCATCGCGTGGACCCCCGTGACGGGCTCTCCGACGACGACGATTAGTGCCACAACGACGGCTAGTGAACCCGAAGCGAATAACAGGGCTGCCCATTTTTGGACAGGCAAGAAAGACATTTCGAGATTCTGGGCTCTATCAACTCCTAACAACATGATGACGAAAAGGAAGAGGACAACGATCGCGCCTGCGTAGACAATCACTTGGACCGCGGCGAGGAAATGCGCTTCTTGGGCTACAAATTGAACTGCTATGCCAAACAGAGTCATCACTAGCATGAGCGCTGAGTGGACAGGGTTGCGGGCGAGAACCACGCCTAAAGCTCCGACGAGGCAGATAACAGCGGCGGCGACGAAAACGAGCGTGTCAACCATTAATGTTGACCTCTCGCATCTGCGCTTCGATGTTGCTCCTCAGGTCCTTCAGCTTCGTCTTCAACGTTTGAGGTGCGCTGACCTATTTCTGGGGCTCGCACGCCATAGCCAAGTTCGCCGCTCCAGGCAATTCGGTTTTGATAATCAGGGTTTCCAGATGAAGCCGTCGCTCGCATCCAACCAGAGGTGTCCGAGTCATCCCCATCATGCCAAAGCTCCCAGGGTTGACGTTGTGGGAGACCATCATCGTCGACGACCAATTCTGCTTTCGTGTAGATGGCGTCCTCTCTATTGTCGAAGCTGAATTCAAACAACTTGGATTCGGTGATTGCTTCGGTGGGGCAAGCTTCGACACACAGGTCGCAGTGGATGCAGCGAAGGTAGTTGATTTCGTAGACGTATCCGTAACGCTCCCCTGGTGATACGGGAGATGTCTCGGGGTTATCAGCACCTCTGACGTATATGCATTTCGCCGGGCACACACCCGCGCATAGTTCACAGCCGATACATTTTTCCATGCCGTCTTCGTAGCGGTTGAGGACGTGCCGGCCATGGAATCGCGGCGGCTTCGGACGCTTTTCTTTGGGGTACTCAGTGGTGACCCTTTCTTCGAATAGCTTCAGAAAGGTGACCTTGAAACCGTCGAGGTAGCCCATTACACCTCCTCTAGTTCTTCCTGGTATGCGCGGTCACCGGCTCGCAACGCCATGGTGAGAAGGGAAGCTCCTATCGCTAATGCGACGACGGCTGCTCCATAGGTCACTACCCAATTCCAGTTATAGGTAGCGCGCAGTTCTTTTAAGCTGATGAACATCAGCCAGAAAAGAATGAGTGGGATTAGCAGCTTCCAACCCAGATTCATTAATTGGTCGTAGCGAAGTCTTGGAAGAGTCGCCCGGAACCAGACAAACACGAAGAGGAACGCGAGGACTTTAAGTAGGAACCAAATTGTGGGCCAGAACCAGGTCATACCGAAGAAAATCGGGCCGGCAGGGCCGCCAAAGAAAAGGGTGACCATGATTGCCGACATGGTGATGACGTTCATGAATTCGGCAAGAAAGAATAAAGCGAAACGAATCGATGAGTACTCGGTGTGAAATCCGCCGACGAGTTCTTGTTCGGCTTCTACCAGGTCAAATGGTGGCCGATTTAGTTCAGCGGTCGCCGCGATCAGGAAGACGATAAATGGGACGATTCCCGATGAGACGAGGAACCAGCGCGTAAAGCCGCCGGATTGAGCGGCGACGATACCGTGAGTTGACAACGTTCCGGCGAGCACCACAACAACAACGGTGGCCATGCCCAGCGCGGCCTCGTAAGAAATAGCTTGTGCTGAGGCGCGAACGGAACCAATGAGCGGATACTTAGAGCCCGAAGCCCAGCCGGCAAGCATCACCCCGTAAACAGCTATGGAGGACATAGCCAGCAAAAAAAGAATGCCGATCGGAGGGTCGGCTACTTGAAGGTAGGTTTCCCGCCCGAAAATAGTGACAGTTCCGGAGGACCCACCGCCGAATGAGCCGCCGATGGGGACAACGGCGAAGGACAAAAAGGCGGTCACGGCCGAGATGTACGGTGCTAGCCGAAACACTAGCGGGTCGGCGTTTTCAGGTCGGAGGTCCTCTTTGAAAAAGAATTTCACACCGTCAGCAAACGTCTGGAGTAAACCCCAGGGTCCGGCCACATTGGGGCCGATCCGATTTTGCATGTCCGAGATCAGCTTCCGTTCGAACCAAACCATGAACATGGTGGCGACAAGCAGAAAGGTAAACGCCACGACAACTTTGGCGATCGTGATGCCGATATCGACGAGGTCGACGCCGTCGAGGTATAGGGGATCGCCGGTCACAGAGTTTCAATCCGAATGTCGTTGACAAGTGCGGTGGCATCAATAAATCGGTTGGCTCTACTTCCGGGTTGATTAAACGGGAGCACCGCTGTTCCTCGCAAGATGGTGTCATCCGCAACGGCTAAGAGTGTTTCGGTTGTTCGGGTTGAGATAACTCGGACAGCAGCCCCGCTCGACACCCCCAAACGGTGGAGGTCACTGGGATGAACTCTTAACATCGACTCTTCAGCCAGGTGCTGCAGCGACGGGCTATGGCTAACACCGGTTCCGGCGTCCCATAATTTGCGTCCACTTACAAGTCGTAGTCCGTAGCCATCGACAACAGGTGGTTCTTGCGGTGTTGGTAACGAAAGCTCTATCGAACTTCCTTGAACGAGGATGCCTTCGTGGGTTTCGGGTGCGCAGATTCGGTCAATAGTCACACCCGCGTGGCTTGGTGCAACTTGTTCAATTTCGCGCCAAATTTCTTCTCGCGAGCTAAGGCCTATGTCACCACCCAAACGCCAAGCCAGCTCGGCGGCGATCATCCAGTCATCGCGTGTTGAGCTTGGTGGCGTGATTTTTTGGGTTAAGCGACTGATTCGGCCCTCAATGTTCGTAGTGGTGCCACCTTGCTCCCCGTAGGCGGTGCTTGGCATGACCACGTCAGCTTGTCCAACAGATTCAGTTACGAAGTTGTCGATGGCTATGACTGTTTGGGCATGTTGAAAAGCTTCGGCGGCGAGAGTTCGGTCAGGGAAATCATGCAGAGGGTCGGCCCCAAGCAAAATAAGTGTGTCAAGTTGACCAGCTACTACTGCTTGAAGCATCGCTGTGGTATCGAGACCAGCTTTTTTGGGGAAAGTCTGCCATCGGCTGGTCAGAGATTCGCTTGGGTGATCAATCGTTGTTCGACCGGGAAGGATTCCTGGTGCGAGACCCATGTCCAGGGCGCCGCGCACGTTCCCTCGTCTTAACGCAGGCAGGAAGGTGGCATGGGGAAGCCGATCGCGGATGACCGATGCGACGTCCAAGGCGGGAGTCGCTGATTCTGCCATTGATGCGCGTCCTAAGACCACCACTACCGATCCGTCTCGGAGTTGGTTCCCTAGCGGATCGTCGCCCTCCAAAAGGGCAGTCAAAGTTTTGGCTGCTTCACCAGACCGACAGCGGATTGAGCGTTGGGCGTAGGGTTCAGCACCTGTAGCAATTGGCCCTATTTCTATGACCTTGGTTTGGCCTTTAGTGGCGGCTACGCGAAGACGAAGATGCAGGATCGGGAGTTCCTCTTTGAGGTCCGGGCCAACGATAAGGACTGTGTCCGCGTCACAGGCATCTGCAATGGTTGCCGGTGGGAGACTCAATACGACTTCGGCCGGCAAGCCGTCCCCTAGCTGGGCATCGACGTTGTCAGTTCCAATGACGACACGAGCAAGTTTTGCCCATGCATAGGCATCTTCGTTAGTCAGTCTCGATCCGCCGATTATTCCGACGCGTTGTGGGCCAGCCTGCTGTATGGCTTCCGCGGCCCGAGCTAACGCCGAACCCCAGTCAGTGCCAAGTAACTGGTGTCGGTCTTGATTATCTCGAACCAGTGGGCTTATTAGTCGCTCGTCGCTGTTAATGGCCTCATAGTCGAACCGGCCTTTATCACAAAGCCATCCGTGGTTCACCGACTCAACGTCGACTCCTAGATATCGAACAAGTTCGTTCCGTGAAGATTCCACGGCCACGCGACATCCGACGGAGCATGTGGTGCAGGTCGATTCAACTTGTTCCAGATCCCAGGGGCGGGCCTTGAATCGGTACGGCGCGGCGGTAAGCGCACCTACAGGGCAAATTTGGACCGTGTTGCCTGAGAAATAGGAATTGAAAGGTTCGTCCGGAAAAGTCAATACCTGCATCGAGTTGCCGCGTTCAGTGAACTGGATTAGTGGGTCTCCGGCGATCTCGTCCGCAAATCGTGTGCAGCGGTCACAAAGGATGCAGCGTTCTCTATCGAGATGAACAAGATCGGAGATTGGAATGGGTTTTTCGAAATGCCGCTTCTCTTCGACAAATCGGGACTCGCCGGGGCCATAGGCCATGGTCTGATCTTGGAGGGGACATTCGCCACCCTTATCGCACACTGGGCAGTCGAGAGGATGATTCACAAGAAGGAATTCAAGAATGCCCTCCTGGGCTCGCTTAGTGTCCTCGGATTCGGTGTCTACAACCATCCCCTCAGAAACAGGGGCCATGCACGATGGCTGCAGCATTGGGCCGCGACCGGTATCGATATCGACGAGACACATCCTGCACATGCCCACCGATGACATACGTTCGTGGTAACAGAATCGGGGGATATGAACGCCGGCTCGGTCTGCTGCCGCGATGAGCATTTCGCCAGGGCGAGCTTCGACTTCAACGCCATTGATGGTAACGGTGACTTCGCTTGGTGGCTTATCGGACATCGACTGCCACCTCGATCATGGTTCGATTTTCATTACCCGCGACTTTCGCTTCGAACTCTTCTCGGAACAGGGTGAGGGCTGAGTGGATGGGAGCGAAAGCTGATGGCCCGACGAAGCAGATTGTGGTCATGCGATATGGGAAGGGGACTGCTTCGATTCCCTTGGATGGAATTGCCGCGTGGGGAAAGTCACCGGGGCATATTGTTTCACCGACCTCGATGAGCAATTCGAGGTCGCGTGGTGTTCCGCGACCATCGACTACGCGTCGGAGTATCTGCTCAAGCCAGGTACCACCTTCACGGCATGGCACACACTTTCCGCATGACTCATGCGCGTAGAACTTGGTAAGGGTGAGCGCTGCTGCAGGGATATCGGTGGTTTCATCCATCACCATGATGGCGCCTGACCCAAGCATGGATCCTTGGGGTCCTACTTGGCTGGCCTCAAAAGGCAAGTCAAGTTGGTCGGCGGTAAACCACGGCGCGGAGCCTCCGCCCGGTACAAAAGCTTTGAGTTGATTATCGTCGCGAATCCCGCCGCACATTTCTTTGCTGTACAAAAGGTCTCGAAATGTGGTGGTCCCGTTAACGATTTCATAGACCCCAGGTCGTTGTACGTGACCGCTGACGGCAACCATGCGAGTTCCTGGGGAGCTCTCGGTGCCAATACCTGTGAAGGCCTCCACTCCGTGTTCCAGAATCCAGGGGAGATTTGACAAGGTTTCAACGTTATTGACGATGGTGGGTTGACCGTATAGGCCGATCGATGCGGGGAAGTACGGTGGCTTCAGTCGAGGCATTCCCCGATTTCCCTCGAGGCTTTCAATAAGCGCCGTTTCCTCTCCCACCACGTAGGCGCCTGCGCCCCAATGCAAAATAATGTCTACCGAAAATTCCGTGTCCAGAATGTTCTTGCCGATGTAACCAGCGGAGTAGGCGTCGTTGAGGGCTCTCGCCACCCGTTCTTGGGCAACGGCCATCTCCCCGCGAATGTACAAGAAGCACTGACTCAGGCCTACGGCGTAGCAAGCAATGAGACAACCTTCAATAAGTTGATGCGGGTCGAGCTCCATCAAGAGTCTGTCTTTATAGGTCCCCGGTTCTGATTCGTCTCCGTTTACGACCAGGTATCGAGGCCAGACTCCGGGAGGGCAAAATCCCCACTTCACCCCGGCGGGGAAGCCAGCGCCTCCGCGTCCAAGCAAAGTTGCATCGCGTACTTGGGTTTGGACTTCTTCAGGAGTTCGTTCGAGCGCCTTGCGAAGACCTCGATATCCGCCTGTGGCCTCATACCTTTCCAAGGTGTGTGAGTCTTCGTAGTCAAATCGTGCAGTGACAATCCGAGGGGTGTCGTTTGCCACGAATCCGGGGGCGTGAGGAATAGGGGTTCCACCCATTTCGGTCACTAGTCAACCCCCTCGTCGTGCATCCAAACTGGAGCCGATGCGACATCCCCTGGAGGGACCGCTCCCACAAATCGATCTTCGGGTATGTGTTGTCGTATCTGCGACAGCACGCCGTGATCAGGCACGTTGTGGTCCGTTGAGGAAAGCTCATCAATGATCGAGTCGAATTCGTCTGGGGTAACTCGATATCGGTGCCGGTAGTTGACCTGGAGGCAGGGGGCTTCTGTGCATGCGGCCTGGCACTCTGCCCCTTCGATCGTGAACATGCCGTCGGCTGTAGTACCGCCCGCTTTCACACCTAGACGCCGCTCCGCGTGTTCCATGAGTTCTTCTGCCCCCATTAGGGCGCACGACATCGTGGCGCAGATATTGATCACGTACGTACCTACCTGATGTCGTTTGAACATTTCGTAGAACGAGCATGTGCCGAGCACTTCAGCGCTTGTCGTGCCCACTAGTTCTGCTATCTCCGCCATGGCATCGTCGGTAACCCAGCCAACTTGCTCCTGGGCTAGGTGCAATAAAGGGATCATGGCTGACCGCGGTTTGGGGTAGCGACTGATGATTACATCTGCAAGTTCCAAGTTTTCTTCACTGAAAAATTTCATCGGTCGACCTCTCCCATAATGGGGTCGATCGATGAGATAACGGCGATGGCATCGGCGAGGAGGCCACCGTGCATCATGTGCGGGAGGGTTTGGAGATTCGCGAAAGACGGGGCCCGAATGTGCATTCGTTGAGGCTTGGCTCCGCCGTCTGAAACCAAATAGCAGCCAAGTTCGCCTCGCGGCGATTCAACGGCCGTGTACACCTCGCCTGGCGGCGCCTTAAAGCCTTCAGTGAAAATTTTGAAATGGTGGATGAGTGCTTCCATCGACTCGTTGATACGCGCTCGTGGTGGTGGAGTGACTTTGCGATCCTCCGAGCGATACGCGCCTTCGGGCATGAGTTCTAAACACTGTTCGACGATGCGCATTGACTCGCGTATTTCGTTAAGTCGTATTGCGTAGCGATCGAAGGTATCCCCATAGGTCCCCACCACGATGTCGAAATCGACCTGGTCGTAGGCCAAGTACGGCATGGCTCGGCGGAGGTCCCAGGCGTAGCCGGTGGAACGCAGGATTGGTCCGGTGGCGCCTAAGGCAAGGGCTTCGTCAGTGGTGATGACGCCGATGCCTTGAGTACGTTCACGCCAGATTGGTTGGCCGGTCATGAGCACATCGAACTGTTCGAGACGTTGAGGGAGAATTTCGAGAATGTTCTGAATATCTTCTCGCCAGCCGTCGGGGAGATCTGCTGCAACTCCTCCGGGTCGGATGTAGTTGTGATTCATGCGAAGGCCGGTCACCTTCTCGAAGAAGCGAAGTATTTCTTCTCGTTCCCGCCAGCCGTAGATCATCATTCCGACAGCTCCTAGATCCATGCCGTTAGTGGCCAAGAAAAGAAGGTGGGATGACATGCGGTTTAGTTCACACATCATCATGCGGATCCATGTGGATCGGTCGGGAAGTTCGATTTCGAGCAAGGCTTCTACTGCTAAAGAAAAGGTCAGTTCGGTGAATAGGGGGGCCGCGTAGTCCATCCGCGTGACGTTCGTAGGGCCTTGCAGAAATGTGAGATCTTCGGCGGTCTTTTCCATCCCGGTATGTAAGTAACCAATGACTGGCTTAGAACGTAAAACCGTCTCCCCTTGTAGCTCCATGGTCACTCGGAGCACTCCGTGGGTTGACGGGTGTTGGGGACCCATATTGATGATCATTCGTTCGTCGTCGGGGTCGACGACCGCAGCTCGTTCTTCTGCTTCAGTTTCAGACATTCTGAGGACAGCATCTCGATTTCGGAGGTGGCCCAGGTTGGTCATCGGCCCTCTACCGCCTTGAACTGGACGGGGATCGTCCCCATCGCGAAGTCTTTGCGTAGTGGGTGGCCTTCCCATCCGTCGGGAAGCAAGATCGGGGTTGGATCAGGGTGGCCTTCGAAACAAACACCAAACATGTCGTTTGTTTCTCGCTCCATCGCTTCGGCACCTGGGTGGATGTCAGAGATAGTTGGGATCGAAGGATCAGATTCCGCTATTTGCACTCTGACCCGGAGCCGTCGTGGCGTGCGGACATCAAGCAGATTGACCACTAACTCGAAGCGCTCAGGCTCAATTGCCGCGGGCAACACCCGAGTTGCGTTTCCCAGATGGTCCGCCCCACACAGATCTACACAGACGGCGTAGCCCTCTTCCACCAAGAGCTGGATGAGGTCGTGATAACCCTCCGCAGCGGGGTGTAGGACGATTTGACCTTTACTGTCAGTAACGGCAACGCCATGAAGTTTTTTTACCGTGTCCCTTGGATCTTCGTCTGATTCAGCTAGCTCAGTCGTCTCATCGAGCGAGGATGTCGACTCACTCATAGAGACCTCCAGTGCGGATGATGATCGGTGCTGGTTGCGCGTCTGGTGCGTGTTCGTGTCCGAGTGCTATTTCCGCTCCGCGTCCAGTTGCGTCGCGTCGTTGAGTGAGTTCACCGGTACGAATTTTTTCGTGCAGAGCGAGAATCGCGTGGAGCAACGTCTCTGGGCCCGGGGGGCAGCCCGGTGCGTATACGTCGACTGGGACCACTTGGTCAACGCCTTGAACAATCGCGTAATTGTTGAACATGCCTCCGCTTGACGCGCATACACCCATACTGATCACCCATTTGGGTTCCATCATTTGGTCGTAGATTTGGCGCAGTACGGGAGCCATTTTTTGGCTAACTCGACCCGCTACGATCATAAGATCAGCTTGACGTGGTGATGCACGGAAGGTTTCCATTCCGTACCGCGCCATGTCGTAATGGGCAGTTCCGGTAGCCATCATCTCGATCGCGCAACATGCGAGACCAAAAGTGGCTGGCATGAGGCTTCGACGACGGGCCCATTTCACTAGTTCTTCAATAGGCGCCGTGATGATGTTGTGTCCGAGCCCGGCGAGGCCGTCGTCGCCGAGGCCGAGTTTGTGTTTGATACCGGATAGGTCTGCCATTACGCCGCCTCTGAGTCGTTGGCCCCAGCCTGAAGGTCGAGTCGACCCTCGAGGCCAACTTTGCGAATCGTCGAGGTGGTCGTCCGCTCAGGGCTGGTGGCTGGCGTTAACAATCGACGTCTCGGACCCCAGTTCAGGCCACCCTTTGCAACCTCGTACACGAAGGAGAGAAAGAAAATACCGGCAAAGATCGTCATCGCTATAAGACCGAACAGTCCTAGCTCGTCGTTAGCCACTGCCCAGGGGTAGAGGAAAACGATCTCAATGTCGAACATAATAAAGAGCATCGCGACAAGGTAGAACTTGACGGGAAACCGCTCAGGTATCGGGCTCTGGTCAGTGATGCCGCATTCGTAAGCAGATCTCTTTGCGAGAGTACTGCGTTCGGGGGCGAGCAGTCGAGACGCAATGATGCTGAGTAAAACGAATAGGACCCCGAGTATGCCAAGGCTTAAAACCGGGAGATACTGCTCCATCTCAATTCTCCCCTTCTCCCTGATTCAGCTTCCTGCCGCTTCCCGGACGGCCCATACAGCTTGATCCCGTCGGTGCAGGTGGTAACACCCTAGAGCGAACACCAACCCGGAGAAGATTGCGAAAAGAGCCGGTCGAAGCCTTAGATTGCCCAAGTCGCGAACCATAACGACGGTATAGGTAGGAGCGGCTTGGTCGAGTTCAGCGACGGGCAGCACGACTTTTCCGTCACCTCCGAGCTTGTTGGGATCAACGTCGAGTGAGGGCTTGTAGGGCTGCAGTTGCACCGCCGCGTAGTGCGGGCGACCTCGGCTTGGGATGAAGTACTGGGTGACAGCGTTGTCGGGAATGCCTAGGGGACGGTAGCGTTCTCCGCCTACGCGCATCACTCGGTGGATTTGGTAGTCAGTCGCGGCGCTGAAGAGACAGGTATTGACCGCCTCTAACCGGCGGGGATCAGTGCCGTTACAGACGACGGCGGAGTCAGCAGTTGCTTGGGCATCAGCCTCAATTACAACCTCCCAGCCGCCCCCAGGGGAGTTCGTAATGTCGTTATCTAATTCTTGGACTAACTCAATTGGTACAGCTTCTGGGTTGGTGCTGACGTGGGTGACTTCCCAGGTGGGACCGTGGCCCACCCAGCCGATTCCGAAGAACCACCAGATGATTCCCATTATTAGAGTCCAGGCCCAAAATCCAGTCCACGCGACCAGGAATCCAAGTCTGACTCCAAGGTTGGTTGCTAACAGCAGGTATACCGAGCCGCAGAGGGTGAGAACAGCAAGGAGAACTGCTAAGTACCCAGTGAGGACTGGGTCCCAACTGACAATGGCCATCAGACTCATTTGTCGTCCTCCGTTTTATGCAGTTCTGTGAACTGAACCGTGGATTGTTCAGCGGGGTCGAGGCTGCGTTCGTATTGTGAGATAGCACGGATTTCTTCTTCGGAAAGTACCCGTCCGAAGCCTGGCATCCCATAGTTTCCGAGCCTCGCGAACTCACCAAATGCCACGTTGTCAGCGGCTCCGAGGGTAATGAATGAAATTTGATCTTCGATGTCGGGGAACAGTCGCTCCAGACTGACTACGTTCAGTGCTGGCCCGTAACGGCCCGATCCGGCTGGACCCGGTACTACTTGGACGTGGCCGCCATTGTTGGGTAACTGGGCGAGTCCTCGAGCCGGCCAGCGTGGTGTGTGGCATCGGGCGCAATGAAGTTCGAAAAGTACTTGCCCTTCAGTTTTTTCCGGATCGGCAGCCATTGCAGTCTGTTTGGCAGAAAGAGCTCTCTCGCTGGCTTCTTCGTCAGAGATGCGTTCTTGCCAGAGCCAGGCAATAATGTTGTCGACTTCTTGGGCGGTCAATGGTCCGCCGCCGGGGAGGCCCCATGCGGGCATCACTCCTCGCCCATAATTCAGAATTTGTCGTACCTCATCAACTTCATTAAGCGTTTCCGCCTCGGTGTCGAAACGCGTGAATATGGTGTCTAGTGCGGGTGCGCGCCACGTTGTCTTTACGATGTATGAGTCTTGGTCGCTGAACTGGTTCCCAATATCGAGCACTACCGGCGCGTAATTGGCTCCACCCAAATCCGCTCCGTGGCAGACCACACATTCCAGTTCTTCTGTAAGCCGTTGTCCGGCCGCTGCTGCTCGTTCACCGAAGCCCTGTTCGGCACCGGAGCGCCGTCCTCCTTCGCGCAGCCAATAGATCGGCAGCGCCAATGCGATGATTAAAAGCATCAGGACGCCGAAAGCTTGTACTCGTTCTAGACGGTTTCCTTCGAGGGCCTCGTCGTCTAGTAGGGACCCGCGGTTGGCGGCGAGTTCGATTTCGCTGCCAATCTCAGATTTGCTTCGACGAATGTTAACGAACACATAGATCGCCCAACCAAGGACCACAATGGCCAAAAGAACCATGGCAATGGAACGTTCGGTGGTGGCAGCGTAAATCACGGGTTATTCACTCCTGCCGCATTCAACGCGGATTGGGGAGCAAGGACAGTAATCATCAGGCGCAGTGTGGCCCTTCTAGGCCTTGGCCCGTGGTATCGGTGCCGATAGGTGGGCCTTGGGAAGGGCTGCCTGTGTCGATGATGACTTTGTCTCCGTCGATGATCACTGGGAAACGGTCCATCCCTCTTGGAGCGGGGCCTGCCTTTTTTTCTCCCACACGGTTGTATTGGGAGCCGTGGCACGGGCACTCAAACCACTGCGAGGTGGCACATGACGGGACTTTGCAACCAAGATGTGGGCATTTTTGCCAGAGCGCTACGTACCCCATCTGGATGCCCTGCAGCACTGATCCCGAATAAACCGCTTCTGCCGCTTGCTGAGTTGCGGTGTCCATCGGATAGGGCTGGAGGTAGGTCTGTGCTTCCGAGAAATAAGAGAAGCTGACAGCAGGGGATGATGATGCGATGACGCCATTTACTGAGGAGATGGTTCCGATCTTCACCTTGGAGCCAAATCCCCCTGTCGGGCGGGGCCAAAGGAAAGCAATGTTGGCGGCACCAAATGTCGACAAGCCCATCGTCATCAGGGTGACTGAGGCGCGATTCAGGAACTGGCGTCGGGTGACTCCGATTTCTTCGGGATCGGGCGGGGTCCAAACGTCTGGGATTGTCGGTTCGGGAACGGCTACTTCGGTACTCAACCTTGCAAGAGCTACTGATTGTTCAAGTTCACGAGCTTCATCACTGACTGGTGCAGCGACCATGGTCCCTGCGTCTCGTTTGCGGGTCTCGCGCGACAGATGCCCTAAGCCTTGGGCGTCGCGTCGACGCAGGGATGTGAATCCGACAACTGTCGCGAGGATGACGAGCGCAGGAATGGCTATGGCGATGACCGTACCGCTTGACACTGCGCTGCTCCTCAGAGGTGGAAGATCCCGTGGAGGCCGGTGTCCCACGGATAGGTGAAGTTGAAACCCTGGCCCCTAAAGAACGAGCCGATTATGACAAGCACTGACCAAAACATGAGATGGATGGTCTGGATGGAGATTGCGAACTTACGATCTTCAGGTGCCTGCGACGGATTGCGATCGATGTAGGGGGCGAACGCCAATAACACCAACACAATGCCTGGGATGGTGACCCCAGCGATCATCGGATCAAACATCGTTAATAGTTCTTGGAGTCCTAGGAAATACCAGGGTGCTTTGGACGGGTTAGGGGTTGCGTTGTGGTTTGCTAACTCGAGCAACGGGGCGTTGATGAAGATCGAGAACACTATTGAAAAGGCGGTTATAAACAGAGCGGCGGTGAACTCTGCTGCAAGGAGATGCGGCCACACGTGTACTTTGTCGCCTGGGTTGGCTTTGACGTCTTGAATTGAACCTGATTTCACAACCGTCAATAGGCGATGCGTATTACCGCTTGGACCGGCCATAGCTGGGGGTGCAATGGTTGCGACACCTCCGCTTGCTGGCGCTGTTACTCCACCTTGTTGACTTTGCTCGAGCAGCGATCGAGGGATGGTTTCGCCATCGTCGTCTGAAGCTCCGCTGCTCTCGGGCACCGGCCCGGTTCCGCCTTCGGCTTTCGCTTTGGCTTCTTGACTTCTTTTCAATAGATGTTCGGGGATTTCGGTCATGGAACGGTTCTTACTCCTCGACCTAAAGCGGACCGGAGATGCCGCCGTCTTTGCGGACTCTCCAAAAGTGGATCGCCAGGAATATGACGAGGACGAAGGGAAGCATCAAGACGTGCAGTACGTACCAGCGCAGCAATGTTTCCGCGCTGATTTGTTTGCCTCCCAAGAGAACAAACCGGACCTGGTCCCCAAATACGGGTGTGAAGCCCATCATGTTGGTGCCTACGGTCACCGCCCAGAGGGATAACTGATCCCATGGGAGGAGGTACCCGGTGAATGACAATAAGAGGGTGAGTTTGAGAAGCATGACTCCGACAACCCAGTTGAATTCACGAGGTGCTTTGTAGGCCCCGTGGTAGAAAACGCGAGCCATATGTAGGAAAACCGTTAACACCATTAAGTGCGCTGTCCATCTGTGCATGTTTCGCACAAGCAGCCCGAAACTGACCTGTGTATGCAATGACTCGATGTCGCTCCATGCTGCGGCAGCGGTTGGCCGGTAGAAGAACATGAGAAAAATGCCGGTAACGGTCAACAAGATGAATAGAAAGAAACTCAATCCGCCTAGACAGAGTGTGTAGCTGACCTTGACGGCATGGCGTTTTACCTTCACGGGGTGGAGGTGGTAGAGCACGCTATTCATGACCACGTAGGAACGATTTCTGGGGCTGTCGGTATAGCCCTTCCTGAAGATGGACCCGGGACGAAAGATTGAGGTCCAGAACTGGCTGTCTTGCATCCAATCGCTGGCAGCTGTGGCGCCTTGGCGCAGTTTGTCGGGTAGCGACTGTTTCGACTTTTCTATTGAGTTGGCCATGGGGTCCGTCAATCCTCAGAGTCGCATGCCGTAGGCGTAGCCGTGGGTGTGAGTACGTTCGTGGAGGTCCCCTTCAGCCGGTGGGTTGTCGACCACTTTGCCGAGCGTGATGACACCTGTGGGGCACCGGTCAACGCATAGGGCGCAACGAGTACACACGTCGTCATCAATGATGAAGATCGCGTTGTCAGCTGGGTCAAGTCCTGGGAGGTCAGCGTCGATCGCTTCATCGATTGCCTCGACGGCGATGTAATGGATGCATTTCCATGGACAAATATCGACGCATCCCTCACATTGGATACATTCGGACTGGTCGATGTTGATGAATTGCTTGGGTTTCACCGCTGCTGCCAAGTAGTCAGCGTCGACTGTTTGCAACACGTAATCGTCGACGAATCGTGGCATCGGCGGGTTTGCGTCAATCTTGGCCATATCAGCTGCCCTTCATCAGTGGGCGACCGAAATCAGAGATAGGTTCGGCGACGACTTTTTTCTGGTCTCGTTTCTGCCACCACATCCATAGAAACGGAAGGGCCGCAAGAGCGACCAGGTGTTCAATTACTACAACAATGTCGGAAACCTTTTTGAGATCCATGCGCATTGGCGGAAAAGTGATTGGGCTACCGTCAATGAATTGACCTTCGGTGAAGAGCATGCGCTCGACCGACCAACCCCATTCGTTGTCGGTCAAACGCACCCATCGGTCTGGGATGACGCCGAAAACCATAAGAAATAGCATGAATACGAATGCTGCTCCGAGCATTGCTTCACCCCACGAAGTAGGGCGATCCATAGGCCTACGCTGCCCGTACGCGATGATGCCGGAGACCATGAGACCTGCGATCAGGATTGATGTCACAAGTGCGACCACTAGCCCTCCTGTCTGGTACGTGCTGTCAGTGCGTGTTTACCGGATGAGGCGAGACCTTTACAAGGCTCACCCTATGTAGACCCACGGTATGAATCTAGGGTCAAATCTACCCGAGCAACGCCCGGATCGTTCGACGTTCTACCACGCTTCGACGACGGATTCGTAACTCAAGAACGCCTTACATGGTGGCATCCGCGTGTCCGCAATGCCGAACCTAAGCCAGGATTTTTTTTCAGAACTGCAATCTGTACGTAACTTGAGTAAAAACTGTCTGCCAAACTTGGTCCGCTGACCTCACAACGGCCTATCTTTGGTGAGCGCACCTATCTTGTTTTTTAACAGCACAACCTGCGATGCGGGGCACCATGTTGGTACCTCGCGGAGGACCCAGTGACCGAAGTTCCCGAATACCTGCTTGAGCGATCACGCCAAAGACGTATCGACCTCGGCCTGCTCGAAGATGACGGCAGTGGTGGTGCCGCCGCCGCTACCGGAACTCCGGACAGCGCGACGCTAGCTAGTTCGGGACCGAGCACCGCTGACGTGATCGCGGCCGCGAAAGCCGACGCGAAACTCGAGCTCCAGGCGGAGCCGGGAATTGAACCGCTTTGGGTTTCTGCGGCTCGAAGCCGGACGAGGATCCCCATGTGGGCTCTCCCCGTCATGTTTTTCTTGCCTTTGTGGGCCTTCGTATATGTAAAGCTCACCGAACCACCTCCAGAGCCAGTTACCGCCATCACTGAGGGGGCGGCAACTTATGCCGCGCGCTGCGCGAGTTGCCATGGCGGCGCCGGGGCCGGGAGCGAAGGCGGCGGAGTAGGTCGTCCTCTGTACAACGGAGAAGTCTTACTGACGTTCCCTAGGCTCGAGACTGACATGCTCCACTGGCTTGAGGTCGGATCTGAGGGCATTGGAATCGGCAACTCCTACGGGGCTACTGACCGGCCCGAAGGGGCTCACATTTCCGGCGAGACCGGTGCCAATATGCCTGGATTTGGCGGAACATTGAGTGAGTACAAGATCTATTCAGTCGCTCGATATATCCGTGAAATGTTGAGCGGAGAGCAAGTCAGCGACGAGGAAGTCGCCGCACGCGAGGCTGAGTGGGAAGCTCTTGGAGGCGGCAAGGACGCGGGTGGCGGGGGCCATGGCGGTCACTAATCCGACTTTTTTTATGACATCCTGAAAAAATATTCTCGACGGCAGCGTGTCGAGTGGGAGGGCAAGCGCTGATGTCAATGCGTCTCTCTACTGAAATCCTAGTTATTGGCGCCGGCCCGGCGGGTAGCGCAGCAGCCCATTGGGCGGCTCGCTCAGGGCACATGGTCGTAGTACTTGAGAAGGAGACGATGCCCCGCGAGCGGGTGTGTGGTGATGCGCTCACACCAAAGGCGGTCGGTCACTTAGATGACATGGGGCTCAGTGTCACCAGCAATGAGTTTCACCGTCACCATGGGTTGCGTATGACGGCCCATGGTCGAAGCATCGAGCTCAGGTGGCCAACCGACCATGACCACCCCAGTCACGGTTTAGTCGTTCGGCGCCGCATGCTTGATCAGTTGTTAATCGAGCACAGCGCAAATACAGGGGCTCAGGTCTGGACGGGCGTTGAAGTGCTCGAACCCATTATTGAACACGGACACCTACGTGGTTGCCGGGCCTTGGGCTCGGGTGAGGGCACCGGACCTGGAGGTGAAATCGAAGTTCGAGCGCGCTTTGTTGTAATCGCCGACGGACCCCTGTCGCCATTTGGGCGCGCACTTGGAACTGCCCGCACTAGAACCTACGCACAGGGCATAGCGATGCGGGGCTATTTCCCAAGCGTTCATCATGACGACGATGTCATCGAATCGGTCTTTGACTTGCGTGACAACACCGGGGAACAACTCCCGGGCTACGGCTGGGTATTTCCAGTAGGTGATGGAACGGTGAATGCAGGAGTTGGATTGTTGAGCCACCACCATGCAAATGACCCTCGATCCATGCGAGAGCTATTCGATCAGTGGATCTGTCAGATACCAGAATATTGGCAAATCTCACCAGGGGATATCGAGAGTGAACCTGAAGGCGGGCGTCTGCCGATGGGGGCTTCGGTGCGTCCTAGGTCGGGTCCCAACTGGGTTGTAGTTGGGGACGCGGCTGGCAGCATAAACCCGTTTAACGGCGATGGAATCGAACCGGCGTTGAGTAATGGGCGTCTCGCTGCAACCGTTATCGGCGACGCCATCAGTAGCGGAGATGGTTTGGAGTTACGGCAGTACGAAAAGCAATTGGTCTCAAATTACGACCACTATTATCGGCTTGGTCGATTAGCCACAAAGGCACTCGGCAGACCAGGGCTGATGCGGCGGTTGACACTGCTCGGGATTCAGTCACGGGTGCTTACGGAACTGGTGATGCGAATCTCTACGAATCTCGTAAACAACGACGCCGGTGGCACCGAATCGGTGTATGAAATTGGGAAGGTGATAGCGCGGCTTGTCCCAGACCGTGACTAACGGGCTGTTGAGGGTGACACGCCGAGAATTCGGACGTCAAATAGAAGCTGCGCTTTCTGCTGCAGCGTCAATGATGGTGTCGACGAGATCTTCTGTGTGAGCTAGTCCGATGAATAGCGCTTCATATGCTCCAGGCGCCATTGCTACGCCGCGGGTGAGCATCTCGTGGAAGAAGCGGGCGTAGGCTTTTTCGTCGGTTGTCCGCGCTTCGTCATAATGGGTAGGAGATTTATCTCCAAGGAAAAGGCCTAGCAGAGACCCAACTCGCGGAACTGTTGCAGGCAGACCAGCATCGTTTAAGACTTTTTCAAGGCCACGGCCAAGTCGTTCAGTTGAGGTATAGATCTGCTGATATGCCCTGGAATCCAAAAGTTGTAAAGCCGCGCAGCCTGCCGCTGTCGCGAGTGGATTACCAGACAGCGTTCCTGCTTGGTAGACGGGCCCAGTTGGCGCAAGCGAGCGCATTATCTCTTCAGATCCTCCGAAAGCTCCAATTGGGAGCCCACCTCCGATGACTTTACCGAAGCAAGCGAGGTCTGGAGTAACTCCAAACCATTCCGACGCCCCGCCCGCTGCCAGGCGGAATCCAGTAATAACTTCATCGAAAATCAGCAAAGTGCCGGCAGCGTCACATGCTGCGCGCAATTGGGGAAGGAACCCCTCGAGCGGTGCGATTAAGCCCATGTTTGCTGCAACTGGCTCCACGATTACACACGCATCTTCCTGCGTGATTTCAGGTACCGAGTTGTAGGGGACAACGATGGTGTCAGCAACAGCCGAGGGAGGTACCCCTGCTGAACCCGACAAACCTAAGGTGGCGACACCGCTGCCACCTGCTGCGAGCAGGGCATCGGCATGGCCGTGATAGCAGCCAGAGAACTTGATTATGCGGTTTCTGCCGGTGTAACCACGGGCGAGACGGATGGCGCTCATGGTGGCTTCAGTGCCACTATTTACCAGTCGTACCTGTTCGACGCCGGTCACACGGTTTACGATTTCCTCCGCTAGAGATATCTCTCCGGGGGTGGGCGCTCCAAAAGAAGTTCCCAGAGCGGCGGCTTCTTGAATCGCTTCTGTGATTTGGGGATGGGCATGGCCCGCGATTACCGCTCCGTAGGATTGAACTAGGTCGATGTACTTGTGTCCTTCAGCGTCGTAGACGTAAGCCCCTTCTCCTCGAACCACAAAGTAAGGGTCGCCACCTACGGCTTGAAATGCCCTGACGGGGGAATTCACTCCCCCAGGGATGAGTGACTGCGCATTACGAAAAAGCTGACGGTTGGTTTGTGAACCCGACATATTCTCCGATCACCCCAGATTCGCTTGGTGTGGTTGCATCCTACGACTAGTCCTAGCTACGCGATGCTGGAGTTATGACTAGCTAAAAAGTAGGTCGAGCAACGTATCGGGCGGAATCTCGTCAAGCGCTTTGAATCGAGCATAAGCACCAGAAAAATCTAGGGACGTAACTAAGGGATTGGGCACCACCACAGTCCGCAAACCTGCAGCTATAGCGGCTTTCAGCCCATTGGGGCTGTCCTCTACTACAGCGGCCGCTCCCGCATCGACTCCCAACAATTTGAGGGCATGAAGGAAGACATCAGGAGCTGGTTTGGCAACCCCACCGACGTCGTCGCGGCACACGACGTAGGAGAATTTCTCGTACAACCCAACCCGTTTGAGATGCCGATCCACCCACTCATGAGGCGAGCTCGATCCTATTGCCGTGCTAATCCCTCGGCTCTTGGCGGCTTCCAAAAGCTCCGTCACACCCGGAAGGATTGGCTGCTCCTCGGTCATTTCGTCTTTTATGCGTTGACGCGCTTGCATGACCAGATCCTGGTCCAGAACTTGCCCTAACCGACTTTCAAGTTCTTGTACCCAACTTGATTTGCGGTTAGTCCCCATACCCTCAAGCCACCAGTCCATCGGGAGCTCGACACCGTGATCTGCCCAAATTTGCGCTGTTGATTCACATGCGGGGCTCTCTGTGTCCAAGATGGTTCCGTCAAAATCAAGAATTAGCGCTTGGGAACTCATTGTTGGCCCACCGCTAACGCCACTGCTTGGACAAGTCCCTCTGCTGACGGTTCTTCGGCGACAAATGCCACTTCGATACCCAAGAGCTCACATTGCTGAGCTGTTGTCTTTCCAATAACGACTACCTTTGCGGCGCTCTTTCCGCCGGTTTGTTCAAGGTGCCCTTTAACCGCTGAAGGCGACGCAAAGGTGACTACATCTGCGTCAATGACTGCGGAAACTAAGTCATGGTTAAGAGACGGGAATACGGTTCGATAAGCAGCTACGCCATCAACTTGCCATCCTTTGGCTCGAAGTCCGTCAATTAGATCTGTGCGCCCGTCCGAGGCGATGGGGACTAAGGCACGATCACCAGGTTTGGGTAGCGGGAAAGCATTTGCTAAGGAAACCCCATCGTGACTCGCGGGAACCAAATCGGGTTCTCGCCCCATCTCTGAAACGACCTTCGCTGCGGTCGCTGGTCCAACCGCGGCGATCTGGAGGTGAGAAAACCTTTTGAGAACCCCTCTACGTGCACCTCGCGCCATTAAGGCCGACACCGAGTTGGTTGAGGTAAAAGCAATCCAGGAGAACCGTTCAAGGCGGATCAAAGCGTCGTCTAACGGTTGCCCTCCGTCTAAGGGGGGTACCACTGCGATCGCGGGCGCCACGATGACCTCGGCGCCAGCACTAGTTAAGGCTTGGATTAACCTCAAGTTTTGGTGCGAGGCACGGGTTACAACAACGGACTTTCCTTCAAGTTGCTTGGAGCTCAAGGGCTGGCTCCGTTTGTCGCCAGGAGGGCGCGTCCACCGTCAGCGAGAAGCTCTTCGGCGACAGCTTCCCCCAAAGCAACGCTGTCATGACCTTGTTGCTGGATGCGCAGCAGGGTGGTGCCGTCTGTTGAGGCGAGCACAGCGTCGAGTCGGATGACTCCTTCATCCAGGTACGCGTGAGCCCCAACGGGCAGTTCGCAGCCGCCGCCGAGTTTGGCTAAGTAAGCGCGCTCAGCTTCAACGCAACGCCTTGTGGAGTCATCGATGATTTCGACAACCTGTTCGTTGCTGGTGAGATCGTCATAACGGCACTCGATAGCAATGGCCCCTTGACCTACTTGTGGAACCATTTTTTCGACACTCAAGATCTCCGCTGCGACGTCTGTAAGTCCAAGGCGCTGCAGGGCAGCCATTGCAACAACTACGGCGTCAACATCGTCTCGTTCTGCAGCCGCGATTCGTGTTTCCATATTGCCTCGCAAACCCGTGAAGTTCAGGTCCGGCCGAAGGTGCGCGAGTTGTGCCCGCCGCCGAGCCGAACCTGTGGCAATTGTCGCGCCGTGATGCAGTTGTTGGAGGCGCATCCCAATCAGTGCATCGCGGGGATCACCTCTTTCCAAGAAACCGACGAGGTTGAGACCAGCGGTCGGAGTTGACATCAAATCTTTCGCGCTGTGCACTGCCAGGTCCGCTTTGCCTTCAAGGACTGCCATCTGCACTTCTTTAACGAAGACTCCGCGCCCAGCCATTTCTTGGATTTGTCGCGTCTGATCTTGATCACCTTCAGTAGTAACGATCAGAAATTCGACCTGAATGGCACTTGACGTCAGACGCCTAGCAACAGCCTCAGCTTGCCATCGCGCCAAGGGGCTGGATCGCGTCGCGATGATCACGCAGATCCCTGCTCAAAGGTCGAAGAGGTCGCGAACCGAGTCTGCAAGACGGTCACCCTTTGCTGTTCCTGCGGCTTCTTTCAGGGCAGCAGTGGGTTCGTGAAGAAGCTTGGCGACGAGACTCCGGGTGAATTGGTCGAGCGACGCGCGCTCCAGATCCGAATAACCGGCCTTTCGCGCAAACTTGTCTACTTCTTCGGTTCGCATTGCTTCAATTGCGCCGCGCATTGATGCAATTAGAGGAGCTACTTCTCGGGCGGATCGGACGTCGGCGAAACGTTTTGCCTCAGATTCAACTATGAACTCAACTGCCTCCACCTCATTCGCTCGCTCCACGCGACCGTTAGCGGCGAAGCTCGACAAATCGTCCATATCGAGAAGGGTGACGCCGTCAATTTGGGCTACCTCGGGGTCAATATCTCGAGGCATCGCTATATCGACGATAAGCAAGGGCTCACCTGCTCGTCGCGCAATCACCTCAGCGATCGACGTGTTGTCGAGAATTACTTCTGTGGCTCCGGTAGATGTCATCAAAACATCGACGTCGCCCAAAGTTTCTCCCAGGTGTTCGAGCGGTATTGAAGACCCGTCGATTCGCGCGGCTAAGGCATTGGCCTTAGAGGTGGTGCGGTTGGCCACGTAAACATGATCAGGTCCTGCGGCGGCCAAGGCAACGATCATTCCTTCAGCCATTTCACCTGCTCCCACGACAAGTACTGTCCGACCGGTCAAACTTCCAAAATGCTCTGTCGCCATCAAAACGGCCGCGTGAGAGACCGACGATGTATGCCGGCCTATCGAACTTTCGTTGCGCGCCCGCTTGCCTGTTTCGACCGCGTGTCGGAAGAGAAGATTTAGGACTGGCCCGGAAGTGCTCTCAAGGCGAGCCGCTTCCCACGAGGTTTTTATTTGGCCTTGGATCTCTGATTCACCCAATACCGCCGAATCAAGGCCTGATGCCACGGAAAAAAGGTGTTTCACGGCATCATCGTCATAGTGCACATACAAGCAATCAGAGAGGTCTTCCGGCGCTACAAAAGCGGACTCTGCAAGAAAGTCACGTACTTCGGCATAAGCGGCATGGAACTTTTCTGCGACAACGTAGGCCTCAGTGCGATTACACGTCGACACAATGACAGCTTCGCTTATGTGATCGCGTTGGCTGAGCCCGGCAAGACTTTTCGAGAGATCGTCCGCGCTAATGGCGGACTTCTCTAACAGGTCCAGCGGAGCACTGCGGTGATTCAAACCAATAACGACGATGGACAAGGGAGGACCAAATCGATCGAGAAAGCGGGCTCCTGCAGTCTCTCAGCAAGAGGGCCGCGTTGCCACTTTCGGGGCCGCTTGTCCTCAATTTTTATCTCACCATCAAATTAATTAGAAGGAGATGAAAAGTAGTTGGATCGTGGCAGCTACAAATATCAGCATTAGTAAGGCCACGAGAACCAGTGTGGTGCCTGGCCTCAAGTTGCTTCCCTAATTGTGACTTCAGCGCCAATGTCTAGTCCTGTTGGCACCAGACCCTCGTCTCGTCCCGTGGCGACAGAAAGCAACCCGTACTCATCATCGACGAGCGCTAACTGACCCGGGCTGACTTCGGTCGGATGTTGTAGGTGAACTACTCGTTTCTCTTCACCAAATTCAAGAATTAAGACATCACCCAAACTGGAAAGAGTGTCGCGGTCGAGATTGAGTTGTACTGCGCCCCGTCGGTTTTTACCGATTACTTCGGCCGATATCGAACCGTCCTCTTCGAGGCGTGACATCGGGACTAGCGACGGAAGCAACAGGCTGGGGTCGATTTCGGCACCAAGCTGTTCGATGGATTGACCTGATGCTAGGTGGCCAGAGACTGGAGCAATTACGTCACGCGCGGGGTGTTGAACACCCGGCGACACGAAGTGGAACTCGGTATTCGTAAGCTGCACAGCGCGGTCCGCGCCTCCGACGACGGCAACAGCAGCCCCTAATAGTCCGTTGTCGGGACCGACTAGCACAGCTTGACCATCGCCCACCTCGACGGCGATCGCCGGACGATCCAGGACTGAACCCACAGATGCAAGGACTAGGCCTGACGCAAGATACGGCACGCTGCGGGCAAGCATCAGCGAACCTGCGCGGACATCACCGGGGTGGATGTCATGGCAGAGATCTACAACTCGTGATGTGGGAGCCAAATCACGCAGAATGGAGTGCAGCAAGCCCACGGATTCGTCGGAGGTACCTAGGTCAGTGAGGCAGGTAATCGTGTCGAACTCTGTCATGGGTCAGGTTTGGCCTAATTCTTGAGAGCGGCGCGTGGCTGCTTCAATTGCAGCCGCAAAGGCTGCCCTCACTCCATGGTGCTCAAGTTCTCGGAGTCCCGCTGCTGTGGTACCTCCGGGTGACGTGACATCAGCCCGCAGTTCCGCTGCGGGTCTTCCTTCCGAGAGCAAAGTAGCCGCCCCTAAAAGGGTTTGTACTGCCAATTCCGTTGCCACGGTTCGACTCAACCCTGTTAACACACCCGCGTCGATCATGGCTTCCGCTACGAGAAAGATGTAAGCGGGTCCCGAACCAGATAAGCCCGTCACGGCATCAAGCAGCTTTTCGTCGGTGCGGACAACTGTGCCTACGGCACTAAGGATTGCTTCGGCCCATGCCAGATCTTCGGGGGTTGCAGCGTCATTACCGCAGATGGCGGCTGCTCCCTGTCCGACCAACGCAGGTGTGTTTGGCATAGCTCGCACAACGGGAAGTGAACCTCCTGTTGCCTCGTCAAGGGTCGCAAGGGTTACCCCAGCAGCGATGGACAACAGACGTTCAGTACCTATTTCGGCGGCTTGTCGAGCCACTTTGGGGACTATGTCTGGCTTGGTAGCAAGAATCGTCGCACTGGCGGGCTCAATTTTGGCGGTGACGCGCACCCCATAGATCTCAGCTAGTTCTTTCCTGCGGGGCTCCAACGGTTCTACAACCACGATGCTCTGGGCGTCGCGACCATGTCGGAGCAGTCCACCAAGCAAAGCTGCACCCATTTTCCCACCGCCGATAATCAGCAGTTCAGCCATGGGGTCCACGGTACCGGTCGACTTGGTCCAGACCTTGGCTCTATTTGACGTCAGTCCTCTTTGAGACTTTTCTTCAGGCGATTCGCGAATCCGATTCGCAAAGCTGTTGACCAGTAACGTTCCACGAACTCCCATATCGACCCGAGGATTCGATCAAGTTCATGTTCGTCTACCGCATGGAAAGGGAGTTCGCCTGTGAGAAAAATCGCTTCTTCTGGTCCTACGCCGAACTGGGCCCCAACCAGTTCATAGTTGCGTCGAAGCAGCAACTCAAAAAACTGTTCTTTGTTGTTTTCGGGCGCGGGGAGGAAGTAGGTCTCGTATT
>CETJ01029421.1_pt1 | contig 26523 bp, 28 predicted proteins | sample 531341 | NCBI WGS metagenome assembly CETJ01 (sample SAMEA2622677, study PRJEB7988) | marine metagenome | isolation source: saline water (ENVO:00002010), including | reverse complement strand
TCCGGCTCATAGACCGTGGTTAGCAACCGCTCGAAAACAACGGGTATCCCAGGCATCAGAAAGGCAGGAAGGCTACATGCAGCGATCTGCCAAATCAGCAGGATGAATAAAATCGCCAACACCACGGCGAGATATTTCTTCGGTCCGGTCAGACGACGTCCCTGGCTCATCAGTGCCCTACCTCCGTCTTGATACCCAACAAGCGAAGGATCTCGCGACGCTCGGCGGCGAACTCGGATAGATCGTGGCTTTTTTCGCAATGAATGAAGTTAAACGTTTTCAGCACTTTGGCCGGACGAGCACTGAACACCAGCACGTGGTCAGCCAGGTACAAAGCCTCATCCACGTCATGAGTAACCAGCAGCACCGTAGGCTGATGCTCGTCGATCAACTCACGCAGAACGTCCTGCAATGCCATACGAGTAAGCGCATCAAGCGCCCCGAATGGCTCATCGAGCAGCAGCACTTCCGGCTTGGCAATAAACGCACGCGCCAGAGCCGTGCGCTGCCGCATGCCGCCTGAGACCTGATGCGGGTAGTAGTGCTCGAAGCCCTCCAGGCTGACCCGAGCGAGCCAGACCCGTGCCTGCTCGAATGCATCGGCTTTGGCTACGCCTTGTAACTCAAGGGCCATTGCCACATTGGCCTGCAAAGAAAGCCAGGGGTATAGGGCGTGCTCTTGGAAAACCAGGGTGCGCCGGGGACTTGGACCAGGAATTTTCTCGCCATCGGCGAGTACACGCCCTGCGGTAGGTTTTTCGAGTCCGGCAACCAGATGCAGTAACGTCGACTTCCCGCAACCGGAAGGTCCTACCAGAGCGACCAGCTCACCCTGGGCAAACTCGCCGCTGAAACCCTTGATGACTTCAAGCTGGCCAAATTGCTTGTCTACTTCTTCGAACCTGAGTTGCATATCGCTTGGAAAACCTCAAGAACTGCCAATTAATGGGCTAAATGACACTGCCCGGCTCTATGGCCGGGCAGTGCGGAACAATCTGCCGCCGTTTTACAGCTCGCGGGCTTCTTGCCAGGACAAGTCGAGAATGGCACTGGTATCGAATGGCTTACCATCGCGAGTCTTGAGCGAGCCCAGCTCCTGAAGAATATTGGCCAGCTCCTGAATACGTGCCAGGTCGTCGCTGCCAAGCTTTGCGCCGAAGGTTTGAGTAGCGATGGCCTCTTCGATTACCACTTCACGAGGCAATTCACCGCGGTTAAGCGTCTTCAGCGTCGGCTCGGCGATAAAGTAATCAGCGATCAGCTTGGCCGCTTCGGCTGGCTGATTTTCCAGTAGCTCGATTGCCTCCCGCTGAGCATCAAGCGACTTCCAGACTGCCTCTTTGCGCTTTTCCAAGGTTTCGCCGGCGGTGATTACAACCATGCACGGGAATGGCCAGACTTCGCCGATTTCATAGATCTGCTTGACCGGGGCCACGAGCTGAGCGATTCGATCATAGGGCTCGAAGAGAAACGCCGCATCGGTGCGTCCCGAGACGAGCGACTGGACGGCGACTGCCGGACTCGTACCCATGATGTTGACGTCGCTGGGCGCCAAGCCGGCAGCCTTCAAGGTGACGCCACGCAGCACCGCATCGGCGGTGCTGCCTTCTTTCTGGGATGCCAGAATCTTGCCTTTCAGGTCGGCGATCTTCTCGATGCCGGTTCCCTCGCGAGCCACGATCGAGTGATAGCCCTGCTGAGCACCACCGACGACTTTGAGATCAGCACCCTTGGATGCCCATGCGACCGCGTTGGTAAAGCCCAGAACTCCAGTGTCCAGCTGGCCGCCAATGATGGCCTTGATCAGATCGGTACCGGAACTGAACTCGACCAGCTCAACGTCGAGACCATGCTTTTTATAGAAACCGGCCTCATGGGCAACCATCGCCTGGGCATCATCCATTACACGGATATAGCCGACTTTGAATTTTTCCTGCGCCTGCGCAAAAGCGCTTAGCAGCAGCAGTGCGGGAACCAACCAGTGTTTTGCCTTCATTGTCGACCTCAAGTGGATAGGCAGCGCCATGCATATAACCGAACGAACGGTAGACCATTGATTTGGTTATTAACGAGTTATGGCTTAGAACTTTACATCAACTCGGCCGAGCAAGGCACCCACTTAGGCGCCATAAGCATTAAACCGGAGGTTATATAGCAGCAGAACGTCGCATCACTTCGGCACCGCGAGAAAGATAAGTCAGAGTGTGATCGTCTTCCGTCCGGCTAACGCATGTGCAAGCGTGCCCCCATCGACAAGATCAAGCTCTCCGCCAAGCGGCACACCGTGCGCGATACGGCTGAGCGTCAACCCCTTGGGAATCAAAAGCTGAGCAATGTAGTGCGCAGTAGCCTCGCCTTCGACGGTGGGATTGGTGGCCAGTATCGCCTCCTTGAAATTTCCCTCAGCCACCCTGCCGAGCAATTCAGGGATGCCTATGGCCTCTGGCCCGAGGCCATCGAGCGGAGACAGGTGCCCTTTGAGGACGAAATAGCGACCTCGAAAACCGGTCTGCTCTACTGCGAACACATCTACAGGGCTCTGGACGATACAAAGCAAGGTATCGTCCCGACGCGGGTCAGCGCATTGGGGGCACAGCTCTTCCTCGCTTAGTGTGCGGCACTGACGGCAATAGCCCACCTCCTCCATTGCACGCGCAAGCGCCTGAGCCAGTCTCAGCCCGCCGCTGCGGTCGCGCTCGAGCATCTGCAAAGCCATGCGTTGGGCGGTTTTTTGCCCTACGCCTGGGAGAATGCGCAATGCATCAATGAGTTGACGAATAAGCGGACTGAAAGACATGGGCTCACCAAACTGAGAGGCAATGGGGCTGTTTTATAGAGAGGCGGCGCTCAGAACAGCGCCGTGGAATTCGCTTCGATAAGCGTCATTCACGGCGCCGATAGGCCACGCTGGACGAGCGCCTGGAACGGCCCCCGGAATCACATCAGAAGGGCATTTTGAAACCCGGTGGCAACTGCATACCATCGGTCATGCCGGCCATTTTTTCCTTGCTGTTCTGCTCGATCTTGCGAACCGCATCGTTCACCGCAGCGGCTATCAAGTCCTCGAGAATTTCCTTGTCTTCCTGCATCAGGCTGTCATCAAGACTGACGCGTTTGACGTCGTGCCGACCATTCATCACTACGCTCACCAAGCCAGCACCGGACTGACCGGTCACTTCTGCGTTGGCAAGCTCCTCCTGCATCTTTTGCATTTTTTCCTGCATCTGCTGCGCCTGCTTCATCAGGCCGGCCATGCCACCTTTCATCATGGGGTTTACCTCGGATCAGGGTTCGGAGTGTTCTACGGGTTCGATGGTACCGTCGCGAATGACGGCAGCGAACTGTTGCATCAACTGCTGGACCACGGGATCTGCCTGAATCGACTGCTCTGCAGCCCGCTGACGCTCGCCACGGCGCCGAGCAGCAGCCTGCGCCGGCGTTTCCTGCTGTGGTGTCTGCAACTCGATATCCAGCTGCAAAGTGCGCCCATGGTATTGGTTGAGTGCGTCGTTGAGACGCCGATGCTGAGTGGCGTTAAACAACGCACTTTGCGCCGGGTCCAGATGCATGAGCCAGCGGTCGCCCTCTACAGCAATCAAGGTGCAGTTAGCCGCAATACTTCCAGTCAGGCCAGCAAGTCCCAGCTTCAAATAAATGTCCAGCCACTCGGCCGCCAACCCCGTGGCCGGCTCAACGGCTGGAGCCGGTTCGGCCGGCTGCGGGTCAGCCTCAAAATCGTCCAATCCGCCAAGGTAGGCTTCCGCCTGCGTTTCGACTTCGAAGTAGTCTTCGTCCGTGAGCGGCGGCTCATCATCGTCCGGCTCATTCACTTCAACCACCGCAGCGTGATGCGCTGGTTCAGCTAGAGGCTCGGCCTTTCGTTCAAGTGCCGTACTTTCCACGGCTACCGGTGGGGTGTCTGGAGGCTCATTCCAGGGCACATCCACCACCGGAGGGGCAGCTTCGTCCTTAGCAGGTCCGGACAAGGCAGGCGCAGACTCAGTATTCGTCACGGTTGCGATTTCCGGGGACGAAACACTGGCTGCAGGCACAGGGGCCTTAGTTCGTTCGGTAGCCACAACCGCCGAATCGGGGGCAATCTGCGACGGATGCGCCTGTATGGGAGTCGGTGATTGTGCCGAAGCCGATGGAACCGCAACCGGATCACGAACCGGCGCAGCCGATGTTGCTGAACCGGCCACGTTCGTTGCTCTGGAATCAGTCGTGGCCGGACTGACTCCCGATATCTTTAGCGGTGTTCGCGGCGCGCCTTCAGCATCGGCAGGCCGAAACGCGAGCATACGCAGCAGAACCATTTCGAAGCCGCTTCGCGGATCGGGGGCCAACGGCAGATCGCGCCGACCGATCAGCCCCATCTGGTAGTAAAACTGTACGTCTTCGGCCGGCAACGCCTGCGCCAGGGCCAGCACTCGATCACGATCGCCCTGCCCATTGTCGACCGCGTCCGGCAAAGCCTGGGCGACAGCAACGCGGTGCAAGACGTTGAGCATTTCCGCGAGCACGCCCCCCCAATCGGGGCCTTGCTCTGCGAGATGACGTACCGCTTCGAGCAGCGCGCGGGCATCGCCCTCCAACAGCGACTGCAGCACGCCATAGACCTGTCCATGATCAAGGGTTCCGAGCATGCTGCGTACATCAGCCGCGAGCACCTTGCCCTCGCCAAAGGAGATCGCCTGATCGGTGAGGCTCATCGCATCGCGCATTGAACCGTCAGCGGCACGGCCGAGCAACCAGAGCGCATCCTCCTCGAACGGCACCTGCTCGACGCCAAGCACATGGGTCAGGTGCTCGACTACCCGCTCGGGCGGCATGTTCTTGAGCGAGAACTGCAGACAACGCGACAGAATGGTCACCGGCAGTTTCTGTGGGTCCGTGGTGGCCAACAAGAACTTGACGTGAGGCGGCGGCTCTTCAAGCGTTTTAAGCAATGCGTTGAACGAGTGCGACGAGAGCATGTGCACTTCGTCGATCAGGTAGACCTTGTAACGCCCGCGGCTGGGAGCGTACTGCACGTTGTCCAGCAGCTCCCTGGTGTCTTCGACCTTGGTGCGGCTTGCGGCGTCTACCTCGATCAGGTCGACGAACCGACCCTCATCGATTTCCCGGCAGACCGAGCACTCGCCGCACGGCGTTGAGCTGATGCCGGTTTCGCAGTTGAGGCATTTGGCGATGATCCGCGCGATGGTCGTCTTACCGACGCCACGAGTACCGGTGAACAGGTAGGCATGGTGCAGGCGCTGGCTATCCAGCGCGTTGATCAGGGCCTTGAGCACATGCGTCTGCCCGACCATTTCGCGGAACGAACGCGGACGCCATTTACGGGCTAGTACCTGATAACTCATAACACCATCGCGGGATAAAGCAGAGGACGGGTAATGCTAGCGGAGCAGGCTGCAAATTGCATCCAGCCTGACGTCCGCCCCGTCGGCGCTCCTGGTCGCCACCAACCGGTTAACACTTAACGGTAGCGCCCAGGGCTCGTACGATTTTCTCCAGCTTTGGTTGACCGCCGCTAATCTCGATCTGCAAACCGTCTATTTCGCGACGCGGCGGGTACTGCTTGCGCAACTGATCGAAGCCGACCCGGCGCTGGGCCTTGTCGGCGCCCAGATGACGGCGAAACGCAGCGTCATCACGTCGTGGGTCGTAAACCGCCCGACAGATTGTCGCCAACAGGTCAGCCGACCCTGCGGACGCATCGAAGATCAGACCGCGCAGCGATGTGGGCGGCATCAGCTCTGCCAGCTCGACCTTTGGCTCCAGCCCTTTGCTGGCACAAAACGCTTGATAGATCTGCGCCGTTCCGCGCAACTTCCCGTCGAGGCTATAGCCAGCAATATGCGGAGTCGCAATCCAACACAGCTCGGCCAATTCGACATCGACCTGCGGTTCTCCCTCCCAGACATCGAGTACTGCCTGGAGGTCTGTCCGCCTGGCCAACTGCCCGCGCAAAGCGTCATTGTCAACAACTGCGCCGCGAGCCGCATTGATCAGCCAGCAACCGGGTCGCAGCAGCTCCAGACGGGACTGATTCAATAAATGAAAAGTCGAGTGCTCGCCTTCCAGCGTCAGCGGGGTATGCAGGCTGATGACATCGCACTCGGCCAGTATTTCATCCAGCGTGACGAACTCACCCACTTCACGTGCCTGCCGCGGCGGATCGCAGACTCGCACGTCCCAGCCCAGACCACGCAAGACCTCTACCAGCCGGCCACCAACCTCGCCGGCGCCGATCACACCATAGCGGCGTCCCTCTAGCTCAACGCCCTCACCTTCGGCCAGAGCCAGAAGACTGCCGAGCACATAATCGACGACGCCCCGAGCGTTGCAACCCGGTGCGCTAGCCCAGCTGATTCCCGCCTCTTCAAAGTAGTCGAGGTCGAGATGGTCGGTGCCGATTGTGCAAGTGCCCACAAAGCGCACTGCACTCCCTTCGAGCAGCTCGCGATCTACCCGGGTGACCGACCGAACCAGAAGCACGTCGGCCTGTTCGAGTGCGGCCCTGTTGATGCTTCTCCCTGGCATGCGGCGTATCTCGCCGAACTCAGCAAAAAAAGCGTCGACCAGAGGAATGTTCTCATCGGCAAGGATGCGCATTGTCAGGCTCCGTCAGTGATTTCCCATTCTAGACCGCGTCGAGCTGCTCTGCTGGCTTCCCGTGCGTGCGCTTGGCGGCGTAGACTAGTCGGCTTCCTGTATACAATCCGGATAATCTGCAATGCCCACTGAGTTCAGACTCAGACGGGTTCGCGTTGAACTGCGCACCCTCTTCGCCCTCGCCCTGCCGATGATGATTGCTCAACTGGCAAACACAGCCATGGGTTTTGTCGACACCCTGATGGCTGGCCGCGTCAGTCCCGAAGACCTAGCGGCAGTTGCCTTGGGCAACTCGATCTGGGTGCCGGTATTTCTGCTTGTGACAGGTGTCATCCTGGCGACCACCCCGAATGTCGCTCAGCACTTTGGCCGTGACCAGCACGAACGAATTGGGCCGCTGGTCCGCCAGGCGTTGTGGATGGGGCTCGGTGTAGGATCGTTGTTCGCGCTGTTGATGTGGAACGCTGAACCGGTCCTGCATCTGATGAAGGTCGAACCGGCACTGATTGACCCGACCATGGCCTATTTGCGTGCAGTCGCCTGCGGCTTTCCCGCAGTGGCGCTGTACCAGGTGCTGCGTTGTTACAGCGATGGGCTCGGCCACACCCGGCCCAGCATGGTGGTCGGCATTCTTGCGCTGATGCTGAATATTCCGCTCAATTACATCTTCATCTACGGCAAGTTGGGGCTGCCGGCCATGGGCGGCGTCGGTTGTGGCTGGGCTACCGCGGTGGTCATGGCTTTCATGCTGCTGGCGATGCTGTTCTGGGTGCGCCGCGCCAACTACTACCAGCCAAGCCAATTGTTCACCCGTTTCGATTGGCCGGAATGGCCGGTGCTCAGCCGAATGCTATCGGTCGGCGTACCGATTGGTGTTGCGGTGTTCGCCGAGGCCAGTATTTTTTCGGTCATCGCACTTCTGATCGGCGGCCTCGGTGCGACCGTGGTAGCCGGGCATCAGATCGCGCTGAACTTCACCTCGCTGATCTTCATGATTCCGCTGTCGCTGGGCATGGCCATAACCATCCGCATCGGCCAGGCGCTGGGCCGAGGCGCCCCACGCGACGCACGCTTTGTTGCTGGCGTGGGGATCGTATCGAGCCTGGTCTATGCCTGCTTCTCGGCAGGCAGCATGCTGTTGTTCAGCGAGCAGATTGCGCGCATCTACACACCCGATCAGGCCGTGATCGCCGTAGCCGCTAGCCTGTTTTTCTACGCCGCACTGTTTCAGTTTTCGGACGTGGTTCAAGTCACCGCAGCCGGCGCACTGCGCGGCTATCAGGACACGCGGATGACCATGATATTCACGCTTTTCGCCTACTGGGGAATCGGGCTGCCGGTGGGCTACCTGTTTGGCCTTACCGACAAATTTGGCGAGCCCAGCGGACCGGCAGGGCTTTGGCAGGGCCTGATCGCCGGACTGAGCTGCGCAGCGTTTCTGCTGACCATTCGCCTGGTGCGCAGCGCCCGTCGTGAAATTCGCCGAAAGCCGAACCAGGCAGCAATCTAGCGCTTATCTGCTACCGGCTGTTCAGACCTCCAAGGCCAGCATGACAGCACTCAGCAACAGGAAGCCGCTGAATAGCAGACGCAAAGTACGCTCCGGCAGCGCATGGGCCAACCTCACCCCGAGGCTGATGCTCAAGAGCCCCCCGATGGCAAGCGGCAACCCCAGCATCCAGTCCACCTGACCATGAGTGGCGTAAGTGACCAGCGTAACAGCGGTGCTTGGCGCCGCCAGCGCAAGAGAAAGACCCTGTGCCACGACCTGTGACGTGCCAAATACAGCTGTGAGTACTGGCGTGGCAAGCACTGCGCCACCCACGCCAAATAACCCGCCCAGCCCGCCGGCGCCAGCGCCCAGTACGCCTAACCAGGGCCAGGGATGACGCAGTTCGGTCCCACCGGATGGCGGCCTGAAGAACACCCGCGACAATGTGTGTATAGCCAAGGCGACGAGAAACACCACAAAGGCAATCCGCATGCGCTCAGCGTCCAGCGATACAGCGAGCGCAGCACCCGCGATGGCAAAGCAAAAACTGGCGATGCCCAACGCTGCCGCGTGGCGAAGGTCGATGCGATTGCGCTGATGGTAGCGCCAGATGGCGAGCAGCACGTTGGGCACCACCATGACCAAGGCGGTGCCCTGAGCGACCTGCTGGTCCAGATCGAACAACACACCTAATACCGGAATTGCGATCAGCCCTCCCCCAATACCGAACAGGCCACCCAGCGTGCCCAACGCCAGACCCAGCACCACATCCAAAACAAATCCGACCAGATCCATGACGCCTCCTATCAAAGGCGCAATGCTACTCAGCGCGCTCTAGCAGGCATATGCACAAGCATGCACAATGGCTTTGCGTATTCCGCAAAGCGAAGCGAGCATCATGGATGCAACAGCCCTTACTGATCAGTTCAAGTTATTCCTCGACGTCATCGATACCAGAAGCTTTTCGGTAGCAGGCAGGCTGCATGCGCTAGCGCCCTCGACCGTCTCGCGACGCATGGACGCATTGGAGCGTTCACTTGGTTGCCAGCTGGTTAGTCGTACCAGCCATGCGATCAAGCCTACCGCTGCTGGGCAGCTGTTTGCCGAGCGTGCCAGACGCATCGTTCAGGAATTGCAACTTGCTCGGGCCGAGATGGCCTCGCTACAAAGCGCACCGGAAGGCCGCATCCGCATTGACGCACCCGCTCCTTTCGGACGCAGACATCTGGCGCCAGCACTTGCCGATTTCTTGCAGGCCTACCCTCGAGTGGACATCCAGCTACGCCTGATCGATAGCTTTATCGATATGCACGGTGAGCATCTGGGAGAGGTCGATCTGGTGCTACGTATTGGCCAGCTTGCCGACACGCGCCTCGTGGCAACGCCGTTGGCACCGATGAGGCGCATCGTTTGTGCAAGCCCGAGTTATTTGCAACGGCGAGAAGCACCGCAAACGGTAGCGGAACTGCCGGACCACGACGGGCTGGACTGGGACGCGCTGGCGCCTCCGCACGCATGGCGTTTCGAGCACGAGGGCAAACGACAACTGCTGAGACCGAAGCGACTGCGTATGGTGGCGAACAATGCGGAAGCGTTGCTGACAGCCACTTTGGCTGGATTGGGTATCGCCCATCTACCCACCTGGCTGATCAGTGACCAACTCCTCAGTGGTGATTTGCTGCCGCTGTTCTGTGAAGGTGGCCTGCCCGAACCGGAACCTAGCGGCATCTATGCCTTGCGCCTGACTCGGGAAGCCGATTCACGCAGCCGATTGTTGCTTGAGTTTTTGAAGGGTCGCTTCGGCCCGGTCCCGCCATGGGACCAGGCGCTGCAAAGCGGACTCACACTTACTTAAAGCATTGAGGTGTCAGACAGCGCACCCAGAAAGCTCCTGGGTCACCCCCCAACCATCCAGCACACCACCTAGCGGCTCGACCAGGTTCTCCAGGTCCTGCTCGAAATCGCCGATACCATCAAAAGTGGCGTACATCACCTTGCTGACCTGGAGGTCCCAGGCGCCATCGTCGCGGGGTGCTATCTGTGTATTGACGCACTCGCCACGGAAATTGCTGGCCGCGGCGCAGGCACGTTCACGATCGGGAAACACGGCATAGAACTCGATCGGATGGACGCGAGCAAAGTCGAAACCGCCCTCCTTCATCCTCAAAAGAACATTGCCGCTTACATCCTCATGGAAGGTGGTACTCATAAAAACAACCTCCTCTCACTCATGGATGACGACTTCAGGAATGGAAAGCCTTGTCTACCTCGTTGCGGAACGACCGGACAGCGCCGGACGCGAATTGCCTGGTTGATCGAAAAAAGAAACCCAGCGGTGTTTCTAATAGGCCTCGGCAACGTCTGGGAGTTCGATACAGCAATCGAACGACCGTGACCGTAGTCACCAATACCACACGGCCTAGCAGCTAAGCACCATGCGATTTCAGTGCTCCATCGCTACCACTGGAACATACGACGTATAAACCGCGTCCGCAACGGGAAGGTTTAATCCCACTCAATCAACTGACAGGAATGCCAGCGACCAATTTGCTGCAACGAATCCCGTTGCAGCAAGCTGATCACTCAGCCGTTGCTGGGCTTGCTGATGGCTTGCAACACGTATTGAGGTAGCGCGAACGCGCCAATATGGAGGTGTGGATTGTAGTAACGGGTCACGATCCCACTGCCGGCGAAACGCTGGCACAGGGTTTCCAACGACAGCTTGCGACTGTCGGCATCGCAAGCGCCCCAGGCAAACGTCATGGCGCCCCCGATATAGGTGGGAACCGCAGCTTGGTAAAAATGCCAGTCGGGAAACAGGCCGGCCATCCGCTTGGCGGTGGTCTGCACTTCAGCCAACTGCATGAACGGAGTGCCGTTCTGCGCGACCAGGATGCCACCTTCGTTGAGGCAACGACGACACGCCTGATAGAAGTTTTCGGAGAACAGCTCCTCTCCCGGCCCAATGGGATCGGTCGAGTCGGAGATAATCACGTCGAACTTCTGATCGGTGGTCGCCACGAAGCGCATACCGTCATCAACTACCAGGCTCAACCGAGGGTCGTCGAACGCTCCCTTGGAGTGTTCTGGCAAGAACTCCCTGCATAGCTCCACTACGGTGCTGTCGATTTCGACCATGGTGATGCTTTCGACGTCACGGTGCTTGGCCACCTCCCGCAGTATGCCGCCATCACCCCCACCAATGATCAGCACTCGCCGCGCCAGCCCGTGAGCCAGGATCGGCACATGTGTAAGCATCTCGTGATAGATGAATTCGTCTGCCTCGGTGGTCTGGATAACCCCATCGAGCGCCATCACACGTCCCATACGGGCGTTCTCGAATATCACCAGATGCTGATGCCCGGTGTGCACTTCATGCAGCATCTTGTCGACTCTGAAGCGCTGGCCGTATCCCTCGTAGAGAGTTTCCTGATAGTCGCTCATGGGTGTCTCCCTGATGGATGACTCAACAGACGGGCCTCGCAGGCGGCCCGATTGCCAGAGAGGCGCATTCTACTTTGGTCTTATGACAGGAGTAACCGCCCGTCCTCAAGGCACGTTTGATGAAGACTGCCCCATCACCACTGGCTATTGTCTAGTGATGATTTCTGTCCAACTTCCTTATAACGCCCCATGGAGCTGGTCTCAGTTTCATCGGCACTTTGCCTTGCGCCTCCTGCCGGGTATCGAGGCGCTGGAGCCGGAGCGTTACAGCCGCACCGTGCAAGTGGGTGAAGATGTCGGCTGGTTCAGCGTACGACCACTGCTGCCACAATCTGCTCTTGAACTGGTCATCAGCGATTCGCTAGAGGGACACGCCTCGACATTGGCAATGCGTGTACGAAAGATGTTCGACCTCGATGCCGATCCGGTCGCCATAACGCGCCATTTCGCTTCGGACCCTCAGCTCGGCCCTCTGGTCGCGGCTAACCCCGGATTGCGCTTACCCAGCGCGTTAGATCCGTTCGAACAAGCCGTGCGGGCTATCGTTGGTCAACAGGTCACCGTCAAGGCAGCGGTGACCATCACCCGACGCCTGATCGAACGATCTGGGGAAAACCGGCTTAGCCAATCTGCGGTTGGAACGAATGGTTTGACCATGCTGTTTCCCAGCCCACAAACGCTAGCCACCGCGGCACTGGAAAATATCGGCATGCCTGGCAAACGGGTGGCGGCACTGCAACATCTATCAGCCGCCGTTGCTGGCGGCGCGCTTGAGTTGCATGTCGAAAACGGCGCAGACGCGCTGGTCAGCCACCTTTGCCAGCTACCCGGTATTGGGCCATGGACGGCTGAATACATTGCGTTGAGGGGGTTCGGCGAGGCGGATGCCTTTCCAGCAGCCGACCTTGGCCTGCTGAAATCGCCGTTATGGGGAAGTGACGGCATCAGCGCGAAAGAGTTGCTCGCGCGATCACAGGCTTGGCGACCCTGGCGGGCCTATGCCGCAGTGCATATCTGGGAGAGTTATGCCGCAACGCCGATCAAGGCGGAGAGAGCCTAGCCAGGACTTGAGGCGGGTCGCTGATCGGCAACGCGAGCACCAAAGCCTCACCGGATCGGGGAAAGATGCCCGTCAGTGCGGTGATATTGACTTGATGACTGATAAGCACGATGGGTGATGTCCCAGGCAATGCTTGCAGGTACATGAGCAAGGCTTGGGTCTGCTCGTTCTTGCGGTCGGTCTGGACAAAGAACGAATCGAGAAGCGACAGCGGCTCAACTGGCTTAAAGCCCAGCAGTTCTGCCGTCTCCAACGCCCGGCACCAGCGACTGCTGAGTACCCGCGGCGCAGTAATGCTGTTCTGCCGGAGCAGATCACCCCACCGCTCTGCCTGCAAGCGGCCCGCCTGATCAAGATTGCGCTGAGTCGTGCAGTCCTCCAGTACGAAACCCGGCGGATCGCCTGTCCCAGGTGCCAAGGCATGACGCATGAGCAGAACGGCACGGCCCTCCCGCAGCGCAGTCCAGGCCACCTCGTCACCACTCCAGGCACTACCGGCCCAAAGCAGCAACGCGACCAGAACTGCTATGCGCATTTACAACCTGACTTTGGCGAAATGTCCGGCGGCCACGAACCACATGATCAGTCCGACAACTGGCAACAGGACGACCACAAGACTCCAGATGATCTTGCGACCCACCTCGATACGACTTCGCCAGATTTGCACGATGGCTACCAGATTAGCCACCAACACGATCAAGGCCAGCAGTGTACTCCAGGTTTCCACCGGTCAGTGCCTCAGGTTGCGCTCATCAGGCCGATTGCCACGCGGCCCCATGATGCCCCAGATGATCAGGCCCAACACTGGCAGGATGACGATCAACAACACCCAGAGAGCTTTTTTCCCGGTGCTGCTGTCGCTTCGCACCACGCTGATGATTGCCCAGATATCCAGTGCCAGGATAAGCAGGCCGAAAATACCGCCGAAGGCATCGGTCATGACAAGACTCCAAATTACAGTGAGTTCGTAATTAGGATGCCAGGCGGGTTTGAGGGTTCAGTACGCGATCTGCTCACGGCGCGGATCGTTCGCCTCGAAGCTGGCGACCGCTGGATGATCAGCCAGCTCACACCCTCTCACAGCAGGCCGCAGGTGTGCCGACACTGCTGCGCAGCATCCAGCTTTTCATATATAGAAGAGAAAGAGAATCCCGTCGGACTGCAAGCTGATCGAGCCCGCAATACATGGGAACAGCACGTCGAAGACGGACCTCACGGCGCTGGTGATGTTTTCGACATCGGTAAGGATGGCTTTGCCGGGATCAGAAGTCATCAAGGCGCGGAAAACGGCCGGCAATGTCTTCCCCGGTGAATTGCGCGACCCAACCTTCTGGGTTAGTAAACAGGCGAATGGCAACGAAGTGAGGGTGCTCGCCCATATCGAACCAATGCCGGGTTCCTGCAGGCACCGAGATCAGGTCGTTTTTCTCGCACAGCACGGCATACACCCTGTCCTCGATATGCAGGCTGAACAGCCCGCGGCCGACGACAAAGAAACGCACCTCGTCCTCGGCGTGCTGGTGTTCTTCAAGGAACTTGGCGCGGAGTTCTACCTTATCTGGGTGATTGCTGGTCACGCTGAGGGTATCGACTGTGACGTAGCCGCGCTCTCCCATTAATCGATCGATCTGCGGACGATAGGCGGCTATTACCTCCTCTGAACTTGCACCGGCACGAATGGGTGTGCTGGCTTCCCAGCGTTCCAGCTGCACCCCGACTTCGGCCAGGGTGGCGGCAATATCTTCAACATGCGTGAGCACTTTGAGAGGCTGCTCCGGCGCAGTGTCCTGATAAACGCTAAGGATGCTCATACTGGTTGTCTCCTATCGGGATGGCTGCCCCGGCGTTGGAAAGGTCGGAACCTCGGCGCTTATCAGACGGGCCGAGCGTTACTGCTGTTGGCCGGCGACCAACCGCTGCCATAGCGAAACAGGCCAGCGTCGATGACGGTTTCCACGGTATAGCGGTCATACCGAATTCCTGCGCGGGAAGACGATGATAACGGCTGCGCCGAGCGCTGACAGGCTGGCAATGGCGAAGGTCCACAAAGGGCCGAGACTGGCCCAGCTGTAGCCGGAGTAAAGCGCACCCAGCGCCCCGCCCACTCCGGCAAGGGTCGCATACAGCGCTTGCCCCTGCCCTTGCTGGCGGTGACCAAAGCTGCGCTGGACGAAATGAATGGCAGCCGCATGAAAACTGCCGAAGGTTGCCGCGTGCATCAGCTGCGCAATCAACAGCACCCCAAGATGATCAGCCTGCGTTCCCAGCAGTAGCCAGCGCAGCGCCGCCAGCAGAAAGCTAGCGGCAAGGACCTGACGCAACGAAAAGCGCGCAAGCAGCCGTGCCATTACCAGGAAGATCAGGATCTCAGCTACCACTCCGAGTGCCCAGAGCAGGCCGATGGTGCCACGCCCGTAGCCGAGCGCCTCGAGATGAATGGTAAAAAAGGTGTAGTACGGACCATGACTGACCTGCATCAGACCGACGCACACGAAGAATGCCAATACCCCCGGCCGGCAGAGCTGGCGAAGAAAGCCACCCTGCCCCTCCGGCTCAGGACGCTCCGCCGGCACCGCATTGGGCACCCATAAGCTGCTGATCACGATCCCGGTCATCACTAACAGGACCGCCGCCGGATAGATGTCGAGACTCAGGTGTTCGAACAACGCGCCAAGCCCGACTACCGCCGCGATGAAACCGATGCTGCCCCAGAGGCGGATCTGACTGTAGCGAGACGCTTGCTCATGCAGGTGCGCCAGCGTAATGACCTCGAACTGCGGTAGCACTGCATGCCAGAAGAAGGCATGCAGCGCCATCACCAGCGCCAGCCAAGCGTAACTCTTGCTGTAGAAGATCAAGCTGAACGAAATCAGCGTACAGAGTGCGCCAATCCGAACAATCGCCAGACGTCGGCCTGTGACATCGCCCAGCCAACCCCACAGGTTCGGCGCCAGGCAACGCATCAGCATGGGAATGGCCACCAGCTCGCCAATGCGCTCGGCAGTAAAGCCGAGGTGGTCGAAATAGAGGCCGAGGAACGGCGCCGCCGAACCGAGCAGCGCAAAGTAGAAGAAGTAAAAACCGGACAGACGCCAGTAGGGAATGGAAGCCGCCATAAGCAACAAGCCAGTAGGTGGAAACAAACGTGACGCTGGAGCGAGCGCTTTGCTCGCTTTCCAGCTTCAGGCCTCCAGCGGCAGGCTCAGAGCTGCGCCAACACCGGCGTACCCACCAGCACATCGGCGTTCTGCCCGCGATGGCGCAACAGATGGTCAAGCAACACGATGGCCATCATCGCTTCGGCGATTGGCGTGGCTCGGATACCTACGCATGGATCGTGGCGACCCTTGGTGATGACCTCAACCGGATTGCCGTCGACGTCAATGGAGCGTCCTGGTGTCGTGATGCTCGACGTAGGCTTGAGCGCCAGATGCGCGATGATCGGCTGGCCGGACGAAACGCCTCCCAGGACACCACCAGCATGGTTCGACAGGAAGCCGTCTGGCGTCATCTCATCACGGTGCTCAGTACCGCGCTGCGCCACGCTGGCAAAACCGGCGCCAATCTCCACGCCTTTTACTGCGTTGATGCTCATCAGGGCATGTGCCAGTTCAGCATCGAGACGGTCAAAAATGGGCTCCCCAAGCCCCGGCGGAACGCCTTCAGCGACGACACTGATTTTCGCGCCAACCGAGTCCTGATCACGACGCAACTGATCCATGTAGGCCTCCAGCTCCGGGACCTTGTCCGGGTCTGGGCTGAAAAAAGCGTTCTGCTCGACGCTGTCCCAGGTCTTGAAAGGAATTTCGATCGGGCCCAGCTGACTCATGTATCCGCGCACCTGGATGCCCAGGGTCGCCAGGTATTTCTTGGCAATGGCACCGGCAGCGACGCGCATGGCAGTTTCGCGGGCTGAGCTGCGGCCACCTCCGCGATAGTCGCGCAGGCCATACTTGTGGTGATAGCTGTAGTCGGCATGTGCGGGACGGAACTGATCCTTGATGGCCGAATAATCCTTGGATTTCTGATCGGTGTTGCGGATCAGCAGACCGATCGGGCAACCGGTGGTCCGCCCTTCGAATACGCCAGAAAGAATCTCGACCTCGTCGGCCTCCTGGCGTTGAGTGGTGTGCCGGCTAGTGCCGGGCTTGCGTCGATCAAGGTCGCGCTGCAGATCAGCGGCGCTTAGCTCCAGGCCTGGCGGACAGCCGTCGACAATCGCGACCAGTGCCGGACCATGGCTTTCGCCAGCCGTGGTGACGGTGAACAGCTTGCCGTATGTATTGCCGGACATGCAGGGCGCTCCGCGATCGACCTAAAGAGGGGGCGGAAGTATACCCGAGCTGCTGAAGGTTTCGCTGCCTGCGGACGCGGCGCATACTGCGAACCCGCCGGCTCGCGAGCTCACTTCGTATCCCCGTTCCGCCGATGGTTTATTTTGTCCATGCGTTTCTTTTTACTGCTCGCCTTGCTCGCCATGTTCGCGCCCTTAGCCCAAGCCCAGACGTGGGTAAATCAGAGGATGACTGTGCAGGTGCCGGACGGGCATCTTCATGGCAGCCTGCTGCTGCCTAAGACTGGCGCACCCTTGCCGGTTGCGCTATTGATAGCAGGATCGGGCCCGACCGACCGCGACGGCAACAACCCACTGGGACACAACGACAGCCTCAAGCGACTGGCGCAGGCATTGGCCAAGCGCGGTATCGCCAGCGTGCGCTACGACAAGCGTGGAGTCGGCCAGAGCCAACCGGTGGCGCCGGACGAAGGTCAGTTGAAGGTAGAAGACTATGTCGACGATGCAGTGGCTTGGTCACGGTTGCTACAAGCCGATCCACGGTTTTCGGCGCTCGTGCTGATTGGCCATAGCGAAGGCGCGTTGATTGCCAGTCTGGCCGAACCTACCGTCAAACCTGCCGCGTTGATCAGCCTCGCTGGCAGCGGCCGCTCCATCGATACGCTACTGCGAGAGCAGCTGCAGGGCCGTCTACCACCGGCGCTTCTGGCAAGCGCGAACTACCTGATCGATGAACTGAACGCGGGAAGAATCAACCAGCAGGTGCCCGAGCCGCTGCAAGTGCTTTTTCGCTTGAGCGTTCAACCCTACCTGATCTCTCTGTTTCAGGAAGATCCGACCGCTGCATTTGCCAACACCACCGCGCCGGCCTTGATCATTCAGGGCTCTCATGACATTCAGGTCAGCTCTAAAGATGCGCAAGCGCTGAAACAGGCCAGGGCAGATGCCGAGTTAGCGCTGATCAAAGGGATGGGCCACGTATTGCGCATCACGCCGCAGGATAGCGCCGGACAAGTGGCTTCCTACAACAGCCCCGAACTGCCTATCGCGCATGAACTGACGGAACAGATCAGCCGGTTCTTGACCGAGCACGGCGTATTGCCAGCCTCCAGTTAGGCGACCGCCGGCCGATACGCTCCTTGCCTGCCGCAACGACCACCGCCAGGCCTATGGACACCGAGATGACCGACAGCCCAACAGCCCCTGAAGAAAACGACGCCCAGACGCCCGCGGTGGCGCAGCAGCCGCACCCCTGGGCCGCGCTCGCGCCGGATCGATTCCGGCTGCTCCGTCTGGCTCCGCTGCCTACCGACCGGGACACCGGGACACGTCCGCTGCGTTTCGTCGAGCTGGCCCAGGTCGAGCGACATACGCCTGAGCAGAGCCTGTTGAGGCTCTTCATTCGTATACCGGGCCAAGTGTTATCGAAGCAGCAGAACCTGCTGGAGGTCTGGGCCGACCACCGGGCCAAGGAGCTGCGCTTCGGCCCCGATTCAGGCTTGCATGTAGAACCGATAAACCGTGGCCTCGGGCGCTTCCTGTTGGCGCAAGGGGCAGCTTGGGCGCAGCGACGCTGGGCGCACTATCTGGTAGAAGGCGGCGCGCTGCCGGTCAAGGATATAACCAGCGAAGATGTACGGTTGCGGCGGGATCATTGCCTGCTGAGTCAAGGATTCGACGTGGTCTACGCCGAGACCCTGAAGCCCAAGGCAACCTATAGCGCAGCTCGTGTCAGCGCCTTACGGTCAGACTGGAACATCGAAAAGGTGCAGATCATCGAACTGCAAGAAGCGGCGGCTATGCTCGAGCAGGCTGATCGAAATCTGCTCGAACAGGAAAATCGGATTCGCGACACCCATGAACGACTGAGCAAACTCCGTCGAGAGGATGGCACCCTCCGATTCACCATTGCCTGCCTGATTGTGTTCTCACTGTTTCAGGCCGGGCTACTGATCTGGATCGCAACCCGCTGACAGCCCTGCCCTTGTACCGAGCAGAGTACCGCGCAGACCTTCAGTTGCCCTTTGGCACCAGCCGCTCTTGGAAGAGCGCCTGATGATCCCGGCATTGACTGGCGGCAAGCAGAAAAACCCCATGCCCACCCTCGGTGAACTCGAGCCAGGTGAAGTCGACTTCAGGATAAAGCGCCTCGACATGCACCTGACTGTTGCCGACCTCGACGATCAGGCTGCCCTTTTCCGTCAGATGGTCCGCCGCCTCCGCCAGTATTCTTCGAACGAGATCCAAACCGTCGTCACCGCAAGCCAGGCCGAGTGCCGGCTCGTGCTGGAACTCGGCAGGCATATCGGCAAAGTCTTCGGCGTCCACATACGGCGGATTGGAAACGATCAGGTCAAAGCGCTGCTTGGGTAAACCATCGAATCCATCGCTCTGAACGGTGTAGACCCGGTCTTCCAGACCATGCTGTTCAATGTTGCGATTGGCCACTTCCAGCGCTTCGAATGACAGGTCGGCCAACAGCACCTCGGCATCAAGAAACTCATAGGCGCAGGCAATGCCGATGCAACCGGAGCCGGTACAGAGATCCAGAATTCGTGCTGGCTCCTGCGCTAACCACGGCTCGAAGCGTCGTTCAATCAATTGGCCAATCGGCGAGCGCGGAATCAGCACGTGATCGTTGACGATGAATGGAAGCCCGCAGAACCAGGCCTGTCCAAGCAGATAAGCAGTTGGTATGCGTTGCTCGATCCTTTGCTGCAACAGAGTCTGCAGATGTTCGCGCTCATCGTCTTCCAGCCGACAATCGAGATAGCTGTCAGCCATTTCCCAGGGCAAGTGCAAGGCACCCAGTACCAACTGACGCGCCTCGTCCCAAGCGTTGTCCGTGCCGTGGCCGAAGAAAAGTTGCTCGGCGTGGAAGCGGCTGACAGCCCAGCGAATATGATCACGCAAGGTACGCAAACGGGAAGGCGAAGCGGTCACGGGGCATCTCCTCTAAAAAGGGCGGAAGTCTAGCCGATGGCCACGCGCGTTTCGCGAGTTTTGCGGTTATGTGCAATGGCAAAACGCCCATAACACCAATCTATATGACCAATTCATCACTTATTGGCTGTTCACATCTCGCGCGACTGGCGCCACAATCATGCCCCTCTCAGAACAAGGAGTCAGTCATGTCCAAGCCACAGACCATGCTTCAGCTCAGTGGCCGCAGTTATGCACCGGCGACTCTTGCCAACGCGACCCTTGTCGTCATTGACGTTCAGGAAGAATATCGGACGGGGACACTGGCACTACCGAATCTGACGTCGGCGCTTGAGCAGGTCAGCGAGCTACTGACCGCCGCCCGCGCGGCTGGCGCACCCATCGTGCATGTCCACCATTTGGGCATTCCGGGTGGGCTGTTCGATCCTCAAGGGCTACGCGGTCAGATCATGCCGGAGGCAGCGCCGCTTCCTGGCGAAACGGTGATCGGCAAAACGCTGCCTAACGCATTTGCCGGCACACGATTGCATGAACTTTTGCAGCAGCATGGTCGCCTCGACCTCATTGTTTGTGGGTTCATGACACATTCAAGCGTGAGCACCACGGTCCGTGCGGCAAAAGATTACGGCTACCGTTGCACACTCGTTGACAAGGCCTGTGCCACACGCGACCTGCCGATGGGAGACGGCGCAATTGCGGCGGCAGAGGTGCATCGTATGGAGATGACCATTCTCGCGGACAACTTTGCGGTCTGCGTAGCTGATGCCGGCGCATTGGTATAAGCCGCAACCGAACCGAAAAGTGTTAGCTGACATCGAATAGACTGGCCCAATGGATTCAGGAGTAGCAGGCTGTTGATACCTAGCCTGCCCTGGCAACCCGGCTGTAAAAAAATCTCAGCGTGATCTTCAAGTACAGTCAAACCCGGCGTCTTCGGCTGCTTTCGCCTCGTCTTGCCTACCTCGCCTGCGTTTTTTAACGGGGCGATAGCCGTTCTGAGGAGCGAACTGGAATGAAACGAACCGATGGATTCGATGCTCGCCGTCTCCGCCCTCGCCAACACCGCAGCTGGGGCTCGCGCCTTGGGGCCGCGCTCGGCCTAATGCTGATCGTCTCTGGAGTGCTCTTCACCGGCATTGGCGCGGCTTCGCTGTTTAGCGAAATCGAAGCCCTCACTAGCATGCCGCTGGATAAAGAAGCCGCAGTGACGTTGTTGACCTTGGGCGTGGTTCTACTTCTCCTAGGCATGATCATCCGACGCCGAGCTCGCCGCCGCGCGCACGCACCGAACGACTTGAGCCTGTCGCCGCGCCTCGGAAAAAGGCGCTGAGATGTCGGCCAGCCCCATGTCGTCGTCGGCAATGGATGCGGCTCACGACAGAAGCTTTGCGATAAAATGGCCGACTAACGCGGAGGCCTCATGCAAGACGATGATTTTTCACTGTTCAGATCAGCTGTGCGTGGCGTCAAGCCGATTGAGCACGACCGGGCTGAGACGGGCAAACCACGCAGCAACAAGGCACAGATCGCCACGCTGCGGGCCAACGCCTCGATCAGCGACGGCGATATCCGGATCGACGGGCTGTCTGATCAGTTTGTAATTGATGTTGCGGCTGAAGACGAACTGTACTGGGTCCGCGACGGTGTTCAGGACAGCCAGATGCGCAAGCTGAAAGCGGGACAAATCCCGTTCGAGGGCAGCCTGGATTTGCATGGACTGAGCGTCGAGAAAGCCCGTGAGCTGCTTTGGGATTTTCTCGCCGAAGCGAGCAAACTCGAGATTCGCTGCGTGCGCGTAACCCATGGCAAGGCAGCAAGAAAGGACGGCAAGCGTCCTTTGATCAAAAGCCACGTCAATACGTGGTTACGCCAGCACTCTCAGGTGTTGGGCTTCGCCTCTTGCGTGCCTAGACACGGCGGTACCGGCACGGTGTATGTGATGCTCAAACGAACCATGCTCGAAGGGCGCGACGAGTAACCCTGGCGCGGCCACTCATGAACCTCTCTAATAAGGCGCGCGCTGCTTGCAGCCCAGCCGTCAAGTCCCTAACCTTCGCACTCGCGCTTATTTGCAAGCCTGACAGGTAGACAAATGTCTCTGGAAACACATTACACCGCGATCCTTGGCCAACTGGGTGAGGACGTCAACCGCGAGGGTCTGCTCGATACGCCCAAGCGGGCCGCCAAAGCCATGCAGTACCTGTGCAAGGGCTACCAGCAGACGCTGGAGGACGTTACGAATGGCGCACTGTTCAGCTCCGACAACAGCGAAATGGTGCTGGTCAAGAACATCGAACTCTATTCGTTGTGCGAGCATCACATGCTGCCCTTCATCGGCAAGGCTCATGTCGCCTATTTGCCCAATGGCAAGGTGCTCGGCCTGTCGAAAGTCGCCCGCATCGTAGACATGTATGCGCGCCGGCTGCAGATCCAGGAAAATCTCACCCGCGAGATTGCAGAAGCGATTCAGCAGGTTACTGGTGCATGGGGGGTCGCTGTGGTGATCGAAGCGCAGCACATGTGCATGATGATGCGCGGCGTCGAGAAACAGAACTCATCGATGGTCACCTCCGTCATGCTCGGCCAATTTCGCGAGAATGCTGCGACCCGCAGCGAATTTCTCGGTTTGGTCAAATAAGCTGCAAGGCTGTGAGCCTAAGCGTGCCCGCGTGAGGCTCGTGCCTAAATCACGCGGCCACGTTTGGCCTTAATCGTACATGCCGACATGGCGCGGGTGACTTTCTACACGCTGCAGCCAAGCGCTGATGGCCGGGTAGCGACCAAGGCTGAAGCCACCCTCCTCGGCTACATGGGTATAAGCATAGAGCGCCACATCTGCAATCGAGTAGCGCTCGCCAACCAGATATGACGTGCGAAGCAGCTGCTGCTCCATCACATCGAGCGCGTGATAGCCATCCAGCTGCTTGGCAGCATACTCATCAAGGCGATCATCAGGCAGCTCGAGGTAAACCTTGATGAAGCGCGCTACAGCGATAAAGGGTTCATGGCTGTATTGCTCGAAGAACTGCCACTGCAGCACCTGGGTCCGCAAGCGGGGATCGGCCGGCAGAAATTCGCTTCCTTCGGCAATAAAATTCAGAATCGCATTCGATTCCCATAGGCAGGTACCGTCTTGCAGTTCGAGCACCGGAATTTTGCCGTTGGGATTCTTTTCCAAAAAGGCAGCCTCGCGGCTTTCACCGCGCAGGATATCCACCGGAATCCACTCATACGCCAGCCCGAGCAAGTGCAGCATCAGCTTCACTTTGTAGCAATTGCCGGACCGATGGTCGCCATAAACCTTGTAAGTCATTTGCCCCTCCAGCGGCCGTTCCCGCCGCGCCTGAACTAGGCTGCTTCGACCAACAGCGCCTCACGGATTACCCCTGCCAGCCGGCGAACACCTTCATCAAGGCGCTCTGGTGCGACGTGACTGAAGTTAAGCCGCAGATATCCAAGATTCTGTTCTGGGTCGACGAAGAACGGTTCGCCCGGCATGAACACCACGTCCTGTGCTAGCGCCGAATCAAGCAGCGTTCGGGTGTCGATCGATTGTTTCAGCTGCAGCCAGAAGAAAAGCCCGCCCTGTGGTACCAACCAATCGGCTAGATCAGTGAAATGTTCCACCAACGCCGCCTGCATGGCATCCCGACGCAGGCGGTAGAAGCTGCGCAGCTCGCTCAGGTGCAGCCGATATTGCTCACTGCCAAGCCACTGAAGTGCCTGCCACTGACCAATGCGATTGGTGTGTAGGTCGGCTGACTGCTTCAGACGTAATAGATAAGGGAACAGGTCTGGGGTCGCGATCAGATAGCCGACTCGCAGCCCCGGTAGCAGCGTCTTGGAAACCGTCCCGGTGTAGATCCAGCTCGCCTTATGCAAGCGGCTAACGATTGGGCGAGCCCGCCCGTCGTCAAATACCAGTTCGCGGTAGGGCTCATCTTCAATCAGGGTTACGCCAAACTCATCAAGCAGCGCGGCTACTGCGTCGCGCTTTTCCTCGCTATAACGCACCGCCGAAGGGTTCTGGAATGTCGGAATAAGATAGGCAAAAGCCGGCTTGTGCTGCTCCAGCCGCTGACGCAGCGCGGCCAGCGATGGGCCATCGGCTTCCTGCGCCACTGCCAGGCACTCGGCACCGAATAACTGAAAGGCCTGCAGCGCAGCCAAGTAAGTCGGCGCCTCAAGCAGCACCTCGGTGCCCCGATCAATGAACAGCTTGGAAGCGAGGTCCAGCGTCTGCTGGGAACCACTGACAATGAGTACCTGGCTGGCCGAACAAGAAACTCCGATGGCACGTGCTTCAGCCGCGATGGCTTCGCGTAAGGCGGGCTCCCCTTCACTCATCCCATATTGCCCCAGGCTCGCCGGCATAGGCGCCCAATCGACCTTTGGCAACATGGGCTCAGCAGGCAATCCACCGGCGAACGACATCACCTCAGGTCGCTGTGCAGCAGCAAGAATTTCACGGATCAGCGAGCTTTTCAGGCGGTCGACGCGTTCGGAGAAGGCCATAAGGCACCAGATGCAGGGGAAAGAAAAATGAGTCAAACTGCTTGATCGAAATTACGCCCTTAATCGTGAATACGTCAATATGCCTGACCTAAAAAAAAGCACTGTCCAGCGCCAGATCATGGAGAGTTTCTTTCTGGGCTACCAGGCCTTCACCGCCAAGCCGGACGAGATGCTTGCTCGACGCGGACTGTCCCGGGTGCATCACCGGATCCTGTTTTTTATCGCCAGTTATCCAGACCTCAGCGTGAAGGAGCTACTCGGTTATCTGGGGGTCAGCAAGCAGGCCTTGAATACACCGTTGCGCCAGCTGATCGAGATGCACCTTGTGGAAAGCAGGACGGCCGATGACGACAAGCGCAAGCGCATGCTGCGCTTCACCGCGGAAGGAGCAAAGCTCGAACAGGCATTGCGACGCGAGCAGGTGCGGTTGCTCGAACGGGCCTTTGAGCATGCAGGAGAAGAAGCAGTGAATGGCTGGCTGGCGGTAAACCAAGCACTGGCAACGGGCATGACGCGCATTTGAAAAACCGGCCGGCAGCAGACTGCTAACTGGCTGCAGTGCTGCCCAACCACTAAAGACGGGTCGAAGCACCAAACCTTGCTCGATCCCAAAGACACAAAATTCAGGCACAAAAAAGGGCGACCGCAGTCGCCCTTTTTAATGGATTACAGAACTTAGTTCTGGTTTTCCATTTGTGCACGGATCAGATCACCAATGGTGGTCGGACCGGCAGTCGGCTCTACGTCCTGCTTGGTACGCAGTTCCTTCATCGCGTCCTTCTCGTCTTCAACGTCTTTCGACTTGATGGACAAGCTGATGACGCGGCTCTTACGGTCGATGCTGATGATCTTGGCTTCGACTTCTTCGCCTTCTTTCAGTACGTTGCGCGCGTCTTCAACGCGGTCACGGCTGATTTCAGAGGCTTTCAGTGTGGCTTCGATATCGTTGCCCAGATCAATGATGGCGCCTTTGGCGTCAACTTCTTTCACGGTACCGCGAACGATGCTGCCCTTGTCATTGACGGCGGCGTAGTTGGAGAACGGATCGTCTTCCAGCTGCTTGATGCCCAGGGAGATGCGCTCACGCTCCGGGTCGACCGAGAGGATAACGGTGTCCAGCTCGTCGCCCTTCTTGAAGCGACGCACGGCTTCTTCGCCAGCTTCATTCCAAGAGATGTCGGACAGGTGAACAAGACCGTCGATGCCGCCGTCCAAACCAATGAAGATACCGAAATCGGTGATCGACTTGATGGTGCCGGAGATGCGGTCGCCCTTGTTGAACTGGCCAGAGAAGTCTTCCCATGGGTTGGACTTGCACTGCTTGATGCCCAAGGAGATACGACGACGCTCTTCGTCGATGTCCAGAACCATGACTTCCACTTCGTCGCCGACCTGTACAACCTTCGACGGGTGGATGTTCTTGTTGGTCCAATCCATCTCGGAAACGTGCACCAGACCTTCAACGCCCTCTTCCAGCTCAGCGAAGCAGCCGTAGTCGGTCAGATTGGTAACACGCGCGACAACGCGGGTGTTTTCCGGGTAACGAGCCTTGATGGCAACCCATGGGTCTTCGCCCAGCTGCTTCAGACCCAGCGAAACGCGGTTGCGCTCGCGGTCGAACTTCAGCACCTTGACGTCGATCTCGTCGCCAACATTGACGATTTCCGACGGATGCTTGATACGCTTCCAGGCCATGTCGGTGATGTGCAGCAGGCCGTCCACGCCGCCCAGGTCCACGAAGGCGCCGTAGTCGGTGAGGTTCTTGACGATACCCTTGACCTGCTGGCCTTCCTGCAGCGATTCCAGCAGAGCTTCACGCTCGGCGCTGTTCTCGGCTTCCAGGACGCTACGACGGGAAACGACAACGTTGTTGCGCTTCTGGTCAAGCTTGATGACCTTGAATTCGAGTTCCTTGCCTTCCAGGTGAGTGGTATCACGCACTGGACGGACATCAACCAGGGAACCTGGCAGGAACGCACGGATGCCGTTAACGTCGACAGTGAAGCCGCCCTTAACCTTACCGTTGATAACGCCCTTGACCACTTCCTCAGCTGCGAAAGCCGCTTCCAGAACAATCCAGCACTCTGCACGCTTGGCTTTTTCGCGGGACAGCTTGGTTTCACCGAAGCCATCTTCAACCGCGTCCAGCGCAACGTG
>CETJ01094985.1_pt1 | contig 26949 bp, 36 predicted proteins | sample 531341 | NCBI WGS metagenome assembly CETJ01 (sample SAMEA2622677, study PRJEB7988) | marine metagenome | isolation source: saline water (ENVO:00002010), including | reverse complement strand
TTACCTTCGTAAATCATCAACTGATCTCCACGGTATGGAAGCTGAACGTTACGTGTCGCACGTCATCGGCCCGAAGACCGTCACTGCTACACAGTGAAACGACACCCACCGACACGATAAACCGGGCTGACGGCATTTGCGTGGCAAACGCTCGATTCATACGCCCGTTTGATTTGGGTGAGCACACCTTCTTTGAAAAGCATCGGAATGTCAATCGACTGACCAAACCGCAAGAGCACTTCATCCGCTTCAAGACCATCAAGCCTAGCCAAGGCCAGCCAAACCAGCGACGAGCAGGCACATCTTTCCTCGCATGGGCGGGCATTCATGCAGCTGATCCCACCCGCCATCAGTGATGGACCACTTCTTGCGCCCAGCGTCACAACCAGCCTGGCTTGCTTGTACACTCACCGCCTGCACCCAAAATCTCGTTCAGCTGCGCCAGTGCGCAGCCACGCTTCAGGAGTCATGCATGTCTGCACCCATTGCCCGCGTCGATACAGGCCAGGATTCATACAAGTGGCTGGAGAACCGCGACGCACCCGAGGTGCTCGATTACCTGAAAGCGGAAAACGCCTATCTGGAAGAACAGCTGGCTGACCAAGACCAACTGCGTGAATCGTTTTTTCTCGAGATCAAAGGCCGTATCCGGGAGACCGACCTTTCGCTGCCCTCCCCCTGGGGACCCTGGCTCTATTACCAGCGCACCACGGCTGGCGATGAATATCCGCGCCACTACCGCTGCGCGCGCCCAGTGGATGGCTCATTCGCCGTGGATGAAGCTAGTGAGCAACTCTTGCTCGACCCCAACGAGCTGGCAGCGGGTGGCTTCCTGTCGCTGGGCGCGTTCAGTGTCAGCCAGGACCACAGCAAGCTGGCTTACAGCCTCGACACACAAGGCGACGAGATCTACCAGCTGTTCGTCAAGGACCTGCAAACAGGCGAGGTGACCGCGCTCCCCTTCGAAGATTGCGACGGCAGCATGACCTGGGCCAACGATAATCAAACCCTGTTCTTCGGCGAACTCGACGACACCCACCGCCCCCACAAGATCTACCGTCATCGGCTGGGCGACAGCGAGCGCACCGAGGTTTATCACGACCCGGACGGGCGTTATTTCGTGCATTGCTACCGAGCCAGCTCAGAGCGCCAGCTGGTCATCCTCTCCAACAGCAAGACCACCAGCGAAGCCTGGGCGCTCTCAGCGGATGAACCCGAAGGAAACTGGGTTTGCCTGGCACCACGCCAGGATGATCACGAGTACTACCCTGACCACGGCCTGTTGGATGGGCAATGGAGCTGGCTGATCCGCAGCAACCAGGCCGGTATCAATTTCGCCCTGTATCAGGCACCGGAGCGCACCCCGCAACGCGAGCACTGGCATGAGTTGATCGGCCACAGCGACTCGGTGATGCTGGAAGACGTCAGCCTGAACGCCGATGCGGTCACGCTGAGTTTGCGTGAGGCGGGGCTTCCCATCGTCGAAGTTCGACCATCGGCTGTCGCGCCCTACCGCGTGCAACTGCCGGATGCCGCCTACAGCCTCCACGTACACAACACGCTCGAATTCGACAGCCCGGTTATCCGGCTGCGCTACGAAGCGCTGAACCGCCCGGCTCAGATCCGTCAACTGAGCCTGGCCGACGGCCAGCAGCAGGTGCTTAAGGAGACGCCGGTAGAGGGTCCGTTCGATGCCGACGCCTACGAGAGCCGACGCATCTGGGCCACTGCGGCCGATGGCACTCAGGTGCCTATCAGCCTGGTTGCCCGCCGTGAGCATTTCGGTAAGCCAGCCCCTCTGTATCTCTATGGCTACGGTGCTTACGGTCACAGCCTGGACCCATGGTTTTCCCATGCCCGGCTATCGCTGCTCGATCGCGGATTCGTCTTCGCCATTGCCCATGTGCGCGGCGGCGGCGATCTTGGCGAGGCTTGGTATCGCGGGGGCAAACTGGAACATAAGCCAAACACATTCAGCGATTTCATTGCCTGCGCTGAAAAACTCGTTGCAGATGGTTATACCGAACCGGCTCGACTCGCCGTCAGCGGCGGCAGCGCCGGGGGCCTGCTGATTGGCGCCGTAGTCAATCTGCGGCCGGACCTGTTCGGTGCAGCCATCGCCGAGGTGCCCTTCGTCGACGTGTTGAACACCATGCTTAACGCCGACCTGCCGCTGACGGTGACCGAGTACGACGAGTGGGGCGACCCGAATCAGCCCGACGTACACGCCCGCATCAAGGCCTACGCGCCCTACGAGAACGTGAGTAGCCAGCCCTACCCGGCCATTCTCGCGGTAGCCGGGTATAACGATAGCCGCGTGCAATACTGGGAAGCGGCCAAGTGGGTCGCCAAGCTGCGCGCGCACAAGACCGACGACAACCTGCTGCTGCTGAAAACAGAGTTTGGCGCTGGGCATGGAGGCATGAGCGGGCGCTATCAGGCGCTGAAGGATGTCGCGCTGGAATACGCCTTCGTCCTCAAGGTATTCAACATGGCGCCTCGCTAGAAAATCGAGGCCGCAAGCGTGCCGCCGGCCCCTTGCCTTTGGCGCCCAGGTTTGCCGACCCACGGTGGGAACAGTGCCGGAGCGACGGGGTCATTTATCACACCATCAATTCGGAGTGATTACCCATGTTCAGGACATCCTCAAACCACGCCTCACAGAACGTGCACGGCTGGGAGCGCGCGGCATCGATCATCGGCGGCCTGTACTTCCTCGGCAAAGGCCTTGGGCGTGGCGGCGTAGGCGGAGTTCTACAGCTGGCGGTCGGCGGAATGGCCTTGGCGCGAGGCATCTCCGGCCAGTGCGAAGCCAAGCGCATGCTCGACGACGTGAACGAACAGGCCAGAATGGCCGAGGGAAACTCGCGAAGCATGCCGCTCGAACGCAGTGAGGCCGATGATGTGCGCCTGAGAACCAATGCCCAGGCGGCCACCGGTACCGCGACAGTGACCGGCAACGACTCGCTCGAGAACCCGCGCACGGGCGTCTGACCAGGCTACAACTGCGCGAGCGGTAATCGCTCCAAATCCGCTCGCGCGGAGGGGTTTGCCCGCAAAACAAAAGCAGAATCGGCCCCGAGGCACTGTGTTGCTGCCGTAAACGCTCCAGCTTGCCTACGGCAACGCCTGTTTTTGGCGATGGCCTACCAGCAGTTCCAAACCGCTCACCGCTCAGTCACGGGGAACGACGATCAACCCGGCACGCCCGCCGATCGCGACGTCCGCAATCGGGAACAAGATCCGCGCATGTTGCTCTTCTACCACCCAGCGCGTGCCGTTCTCGTCCTCCGCCAGCAAAGTGCCAAGCACAAGCGGAGTGAAGTTCTGAATATCCTCTGGGAGGCGAAGAGCGAACTGATCGCTTTGTTTGATGATTTCGCGCGCCAGCCGAAATTTCAGTAAAGGCGGCCGCTGAGGATCATGAAGTGCTGGATCGACCGCTTCGATCCAGCTACGCGCAGCTTGCAAGAATTGGTGGAGACATTGTGGCCATATGCCTCCCGGAGCTTCGGCCATTTCCAGCGTAAAGGCCTCGGCCCCATGCCGAGTCGCCGTGTGAGCACTGAAGGTTCCGGAAGGCTTCTCCTGCAGTAGCACCGCATCAACCGCAGCGTGCTGAAGACGTGTCAGGCTTTGCGGGGCGACTTCGCGCCCTTCTACCCAGGGACAGACGGCGAACTGCGGCAATACCGATTCACGCATCGCCGAGTGCAGGTCGTAATGCCAGCGCCGCCGGCCAGGCTCCTGGAAAAACGCGGCAACCCAGGCCTCCAGCTGCGCCGCGCGGCGCGTCTCGTCGCTTGGCTCGCTTACCGCGTGCTTGCCACAGAACAGCCGGTTCAGATCCTGACCCAGACGACGCACGCCCTGCCGCATGGCGGGCGGATTGCAGAACAACAGCAACAGCCGCGCACGCGGGCGAATCTCGTTGCAGGCGACCGCCTTGATCAAGCGATCCAGCAGTTCAATTGGAATGACTTCACAGCCATGCACGCCCGCCGACAGCACCAGATCGAACCCTGAGTCCAGGCCGCTCGCAGGGGTGACCTCCAAGGCTCCCTCGCCCAACCATCGCAGCCGAGCACCATCGGCGGTGAACTGCTCGCTTTCAGGCGGCACCTCACCGGCAATCGTCAGCTCCAACAGCCGACCCAGCGTCGGCATTTCGGAGCAGTCAGTGGTCGTGGTTACAGTCCGGACCATGAACGTGATCATCCTCGCCGGCTTCAACCGGCTCCATCTCAAGCTCAAGGCTAACCAGATTGGTCGCCAATGGACGTAGCAGCAGGTTGGCGTATTCAGTGTCGCCGTCTTCTACATCGACACCGATCATCAGCTGGTTGTTGCCGACTTGCTGAATCCAGACCTCCCGCCCCTGCCACATCACAGCAAAACGGGTGCAAGACGTCTCCAACTGAGTGCCATCTACGTCTTCAAGGATCAATTGCAGGCTGTCGCTCATCGTTAATATCTCGCTAGGGGAAAAGAGGCAGGGCAGATGACTGCCCTGCTAGTTTGAAGGCGCTTTGCCTCAGGCCTGGCTCAGTTTTGCCGCAGCACGCTCAAGACGGGCAAGCCCTTCGGCGATATCGGTCTCTTCGATGATCAAGCTCGGAGCCAAGCGGATCACATCGGGGCCGGCCTGCAGAATCATCAGCGCTTCGTGCTCAGCCGCGTCGAAGATCTCGCGCGCGCGACCTTTCCAAGCGTCCTCAAGCACACAGCCGATCAACATGCCCATCCCCCGGACCTGACTGAACAGGCCATGACGCTGCCCGATCTCCAGCAGGCCCCGCTTGAAGCGCTCGTGCCGTTCCTTTACGCCGTTCAGCACCTCAGGCGTGTTGACGATATCGACCACCGCCTCGGCCACGGCGCACGCCAGCGGGTTGCCGCCGTAGGTGGTGCCATGAGTACCCACGCTGAAATGCGCAGCGATCTCATCGGTCGTCAGCATCAAACCAATCGGAAAGCCGCCGCCAAGGCTCTTGGCATTGGTCAGGATGTCCGGTGTGACGCCATAGTTCATGTAGGCGTACAACTCGCCGGTACGGCCCATACCGGTCTGGACTTCATCGAAGATCAACAGCGCGTTGTGCTGGTCACACAGCTTGCGAGCCCCGTCCAGATAAGCCTGATCAGCGGGCAGAACGCCACTTTCACCCTGGATCGGCTCTAACACCACGGCACAGGTCTTGTCCGAAATCGTTGCGGCGAGCGCATCGAGATCGTTATACGGGACGTGGCTGATACCCTGAATCTTGGGGCCGAATCCATCGGAATATTTCGGCTGGCCGCCTACCGTCACGGTAAACAGCGTCCGGCCGTGGAAGCTGTTAACGGCGGAGATGATCTCGCATTTCTCCGGCCCGTGGTTGTCATGCGCGTAGCGGCGCGCCAGCTTGAAGGCCGCCTCGTTGGCCTCGGCGCCGGAGTTGGCGAAAAACGCCCGGTCGGCAAAGGTTGCCGCGGTGAGCTTTTTAGCCAGACGCAACGCCGGCTCATTGGTAAAGATGTTGGAAATGTGCCAGAGCTTGCCAGCCTGCTCGGTCAGCGCCGCCACCAGCGCCGGGTGGGCGTGGCCGAGCACGTTGACAGCAATGCCGCCAGTAAAGTCGATCAGCTCTCGCCCGCTCTGATCCCAGACTCGTGAACCCTCCCCGCGCACGGGAATAAAAGCGGCGGGTGCGAAAGTAGGAACAATGACCTGGTCGAAATCAGCGCGTTCTACCGGGGTGTGCGGGGCGGACATCAGGACTCTCCTGGGAGGCGACACGAATAGGAAATAAAACGCCCCGCCATGGCGGGGCGTTTCATGCGCAGTTTAAACGCAGGCCCGCCAGCAATGGGCGGACCGGCGAAAATTCTCTTCAGGACACGATCGAATGCTGCTGATCGAGCTCAATGGCCCGCTCTAAGGTTTCGAGCAAGGCTTTGCGTGCCTTGAGCTTGGTGTTCTTGTGCGCAGTCATGTTGATCTTCTTCAACTGGGCCGCCGCCGCTTTGGCCGCATCCATCAGCTCACTGGCCGGGACTATCTTGTCGAGGAAACCCGCCTCGACTGCAGCTTGTGGATTGAAGATCTCACCATTGATTACCGATCGCTGAAAAGCAGGCTTGGTCAAACGGTCCCGAGCCAGCTCGATACCCGAATGGTGCATGGTCATACCGATCTGCACTTCATTGAGACCGATATTGAACGCGCCGTCGACACCGATGCGGTAATCGGACGACAGCAGCAGGAAGGCGCCTTTGGCAATCGCATGGCCCGGACAGGCCGCAACGATCGGGAAAGGATGAGCGAGCATTCGCAGCGTGAACTTAGAGCCCGTAGTCACCAGCGAAATGGCGTTTTCCGGCCCCGAGGTCATGACCTTGAGATCATAACCGCCGGAGAGAATGCCCGGCTGCCCAGTAAGGATCACTACGGCGCGGTCCTGCTCGGCGCGGTCGAAAGCCGCGTTAAGTGCGTCGAACATCGCCGGAGACAGTGCATTAACCTTGCCGTTATTCAGCGTCAGCGTGGCGATGCCGTCTTCGATTTCGTAGGAAACCAGATCACTCATGACGAATATTCCTTGTTAAAAGTCCACAGACGTTACCCAGCAGAACCCGAGAGGTAAAGCATCGTGACTGACCGACAAGTCATGGTTTGCGACCGGTGCCCGGCTGGCGTCGGAAGGAAAAGAGAAGAGGCCTAACCTTCGACCGTCTCCGGCTCGAGCTCGAGGACTGCAAGCAGTTCGGGATGCAGAATGGTCTGCAACTGCGGATCGGCAATGAACAGGCCATAGGACCCATCCGGAATCCCGCTACTGATCCTGTAGGGCGTTCCATCGGCGTCGACTGTCAGCTGGGACAAGTCCAGATAACGCGGCTCACAAGGCATCTTGTTAGCGCCGCGTAACACGACCACCTTGGGTCTGAGGTGCAAGTGGGCGTGCTTCTCCAGCACCAACCCCACCTCGCCAGTGTGCAGTTCCACCAACGTACCGACTGGGAACACGCCGAGCCAGCGAATGAATTCATGTACCAATGCTTCGTCGAACTGCTGGCCGGCACTGCTGCGCAACACGTCATAGGCCGCCTGGATCGGACGCGCATTGTCATAAGCGCGATGGCTGGTAATCGCATCGAAGGCGTCAACGATGGTGATTACCCGGGTCGTGAACGGGATCTGGTAATGATCGAGCCCTTGCGGATACCCCTTTCCATCCAGCCGCTCATGATGGCCGTGCGCCGCCTGAATCGCAGCGGCAGGAATGTCTTCCTGAGTACACAGGGCCTGAAAACCAAACGTTGGGTGCAGCTTGATGTGCTTGAACTCCTCCTCGGTCAGCTTGCCAGGCTTATTCAGGATCGCCGGATCGATCTTCATCTTGCCCACGTCATGCAACAGCCCGGCAATACCCAATAGCTCGATCTTATCGTCGGCTAACCCAAGGTGCGTTCCAAATCCCATTGCCAGGATGGAGACAGAAAGGCAGTGCAGGCTCGTGTAAAGATCCTGAGATTTCAGGCGCGTCAACCACAGCATGGCGCTTTCATTACGAAGCATGCTTTCGAGATTTCGCTTTACCAAAGCCTGACAGGCCTTGGTATCGATCGCCCGGCCCTGCTGAACATCCAGTAGCACCTGATCCAGTACCAGGGTGCTGCTCAGGTAGGCTTCTCGCGCCTCCTGCACCTCAAGGGAGAGCGGGATGCGCGTCATCTTGCGCGTCACACGCAGGGGCGTCGCCGAAGGTACGATCATTTGCCCATGATCGACCGGCACACGGCGAGTGTCGTCTACGAACACATAATCGCAGCGCTCGCGCACCGCTTGAATATGCTCAAGCTTAAGCAGGGGGAAGCCTTGAAAGAGAAAGTCTGTCTGCCGCCACGGTCGATCCAACTCGCAGATATACATCCCGAGCTCTAGATGACTGACGTGCAGACGACGTTTGGTGGCAATTTCCACCACCTCAGGCCGTTTACGCTTTGTTTTGAATAACTTCATCAAAGCCTTTCCTGGCTCTCAATATTCACTACGCTTGATTGCGCACAGGCACAGCAATTCTTTGAGCTTCGAACCCTAGAGCAACGATAGGTTCATTGCCACGCTCGCCTATCCGGATTCCCAACAACCCCTTAAGCGCATGAAAAAACTAAAAAACTTTTTGCCATCCGCAAGCTCTTCGGCTACATTAGCGCGCCTCGAAGGACAACGCGTCTTTTGAGACCCGGTGAGGTGTCCGAGCGGTTGAAGGAGCACGCCTGGAAAGTGTGTATACGAGAAATCGTATCGTGGGTTCGAATCCCACCCTCACCGCCAGACTCGATATACGCGAAGCCCCCGGTTTTCCTAGTGGAGACCGGGGGCTTCGACGTTTCAGACTTAAAAAAAGCGCTCCTTTGGGAACGCTTTGGGAATGGCCTACAGCTGTAGGGCGTGTTCCAGGATCGCGATAACGTCCGGTCCGTCCTCGTTTATCCACTTTCCGTAGTGCTGCCGGATCATGTTTCCGTTCGTGTGGCCCATCTGCTCCGCAATCCAGTCGATCGAGGCCACGCCCGTGGTCAACAGCTGGCTCGCATATGTGTGACGGCACTGACCTGGCCCGCGGTACCGCACATCCGCCGCCTTGAGATGCGCCTTGAAAAAGCGATCCCGGACGCTGAAATCGGAGACGTGCGGCTCGTTGGTGTTGGTGTTGAGGAAAACGAAGTGCAGCGAGTGCTTGCGCTTGGTCTTATTGTCCCGCTCCACCACCTCCACCTCCCGCGCCGTTCCGCCGTTGGTGATGGCCTTCGTCTTGCGCAGCGCATCCAGGGCCGGCGCGAGCAACCGCACCTTGCGGGTTGAGCGCCGCGTCTTCGTCACGCGATAGGCCCCGCGCACCTTCGACCTGCGGAAGGTCACCGTTCCGGCCTTGAGGTCCACATCCTCCCAGGCCAAGCCAATTGTCTCCGACACGCGCGGCCCCGCCCAGATCATGAACTGCACCATCAGCAGCTCGAGCGTGCGGTCGGTGTGCGTCTCCAGCATCTGCTTGATTTCCGCGCGGGTGAACGGGTCCGGATCTTCCGAATCCGGCAGCCGCACGAACAGTCCCTCGGTCGGATCGTGGGCCACCTTCTTGCGGGTGCGGTACAGGCGAAACGTCTGCCGTACGATGCTGATGATCTCGCGGATCGTCTTGTTCTTCAGCGAAGCCGACAGCGTGTCCTGGATCCACGCCTGCAGGTCCAGATGATCGATCTTGTCGATCTGCCGGTTCCCCCACTGCGGCCGTATGTGCACCTCTGCCCTGCTCGAATAGCCGCGCAGTGTGGTGATCGCCACGCTGTTGCGCTGGATGCTGAGCCAGATGTCCAGGTAATGACCGAAGGTGTTTTCCTTCAGTCGGGCCGAATCAGGAAAGTGCCGGGCATAGTCGAAGGTGCCGGCCTGAATCTCGAACTCGATGATCTGAACCAGGCGCTTGGCATGCTCCTGGTTCGCGGGCGTATTGCCGCCCGGTACCGGCTCGCGGCACAACTCGCCTTCATAACGGAAATACACGCGCAGCGATTGCCCGCGGACCTCTACTCCATCTGCCATTTGCGTCCCCACGCTATAGGTGATGCGGCACTGTACGAGCGCGCCAGTGCCAGCAACAGAAAAGGCCCGTTGCCGGGCCAAGAATCTGTTGGGTTGATTTCTAGGTGAGCCACTCCGAGCGGCGGCGCCACTGGCGGCGCATCTCGTCGACTAAGCCCTCCGCTGATGCCTGGCCGCGCTTCTTGGCGATCAGCTCAGTAAGCTCCTTGATACGCTCGGGCGTGCTGTAGCCCTTGCGCAGCCAAGTGCGCGCCTCACATTCCTGCATGACTTGACGGACATCATCAGCCACGGCGGCGCGCTTTTCGGTTGGGCTTGACGCCGCCCCGCGCGGTTGCGCGCCAACTCACGAACGTCGCGACGTTACCGGCCTCGTCACCGATGGCACCTATCGTGTGATCCATGATGGCGCGCAGCTCCTCGAACGTAGCGCGTTGGATGGTTTTGGTGCTCTCTACCAGAGTGCGGCCGTCCGGGGTTTTTATCAGGTACTCGACCGACCAGCGCATCGGCCTACGCGGCAGCGTGCCGCTGACCTGGGCTCGTTCGTTGGGCATTTCGGTGGAATAGAACACGGTGCAGGTCATGCTCGGCTCTCCGTTCGCGATACAGGGGTTCGCGCTTCGCCCGGATGAACAAACAACTCCACCCCACTGCGCAGCAGGTCGCGCTGGGTTTCGCGCAGCAGTGCCGGGTCCAGTTCCAGCTTGCGTGCAAGCGCCTCTGCAGCGTGACGGGCGCCGATGGTATTGCTGGCCGTTTTCTTCTCGCCGCGCACGGTGGCCACGTAGGTCATTCCAGTGAAGCGGGTGCGGATTTCAACGGGCATCGTCCACCTCCACGCGCTTGAATTCGACGACCCAGACCCAAGGGTTTGCGTTGTAGCTATCGACGCCATTGATCGATGACCAGAGGATGCTGAACAGCTCGGTGGCGGTATAGCCGTTGCCGTCAGGGTCCAGTTCATGCTCACACGCACGCACACCCTCGGCTTCGGCCTGCGCCTCAGTAATGGCCTGCAGTCGCTCGACCCGCACGCCGGTGATTTCGAGCTGGATACGCGAAGCCCAGCGGGGCATATGAATGGAGGGGCGGCCCTTGCCTGGCGCAATCATGGAGCACCCTGCCTGCCGAACAGCTCCGTCTGCTGGGTACAGCAGCGGCTCGCCTCGGCTCAGATCGCGGGGCGCGATTGCATCCACCTGAGCGTCAGCAGCCCAAGCCTCGCGTACCCACAGTCGGTCGCCTGGGTCGCCGTAGGGGCAACCAATCCGGGCATGTAGCCCAGCCCCTAGCGTCACGAAGGGCGTATTTGGATCGACCATCGAGCCCTGAAAGTCAGGCTGAGGCTTCACCACCCGCCGCGTCACCGTCTTGCGGCCCTCCAGGATGGCTCGGACCATCTCGCCGTTGAACAGAATCGGGCGCTCACGGATTTCCGGCTTGGGAGTGCCGGCTGGGTTAAGCTCTGCCCCGCCTTCCTTCGGTTGATTCACTTGCATGGTGCTTCTCCTTGGGTTTGGTCAGGCCCTGGTGGGTTGCCGCTCACCGGGGCCTTCTTGTTTTCAGCGTGCGATCAGCAGGAACAGGTCCGGCAGGTGGTTGGCTGCGGTCAGCAGCGCGGCCAGGCCGCCGCCAATCCAGCCGCTCATGGCCAGCCGGCCACGCAGACTGAGGCTGGGTTCTTCATCGTCGTAGTGGTGCATGGTGCTTCTCCTTGGGGTTGGTCGATTCGGTCAGGCGTTGCCGCGCCTGTCTGAATATTTCTGATGAAAACGCCTTGGTCGGCCATCCGAGCCAGGGCGTCGGCGTTATCGATCCCATACGCAAACATCACTGTTCCGGCACCCGCGCGGCTGCGCTTGTGCTGGTTTTCGATGCCGGGAACGAAGTCGATTCGGCCTTGAACGAAGAGCATGGCGTCTGCTGCTTTCATGGCTTCTTGGCACCAAGTCGCATCGGTCCTGCTGAAAACGAGAGCGATACCGTTGCCGTGACTGATCATCCGGCGGATCCAGAACCCGGTATCCGGCCCGTAAGGCGGGTTCAGCCAGCAGCGGCCAAACCACTCCTTTGAAAGCCCATCGTCAAATACCGTGTACTTCCGGCCAGCCGGGACAAAGCTCTCCATGTCATGTGGGCTCGCTGGATCCAGGTCGAACTCAACGCCTAAACGCTCGAAGACCCACGCCGGCGTGTACCACTCGACGCTTTTGTGTGGAGCCTGCGCTCTCTTTTCTCCAAACATCCCGCTCATCGCGCAGCCCTTTCGGGGTTCTGGAACATCCAGCACTTCACCGTGGGGCAGCGGCCGGACATTGGGTTGCGGCGGTTGAAGGCGTCGCGCACGGCGCTGTCCACGGCGCGGTTCTTCTCGATGAATTTGCGGCTGCGGCTGTTGGGCAGCAGGTTTCGCAGCGTGCCGATGTCGGCGAGCTTCTGTTTGTGCTCGGCGGCGCGCTCGCAGAATTCGTTGAGGTTGATGGCGATCAGGTCCGGCTTCTTGCTGTGGTCAACCAGCGAGTCATCGCTCAAGCCCTGCAGGTAGTCGAACACCTCCCAGAACTCGGCCACTTCGGTCGGGTCGGAATTCACGGCGTTCTGACGGGCCAGGGCCATGGCGGTGAGCTCGCGTTTGGCGGCGTCGTGCTGGCGGTCGGTCATGGTCACCACCAGGCGCAACGCATCGAGCAGTGCGAGCAACTGGGCGTGGTTCTTAATGATTCGCTCGATGCGGATCTCTTTCAGCTCGCGCAGCGCCTGTTCGTGCACCTTCACCTGTTCGCGGAAGGTCTCCATCACCTTCTGCTCGCCCTTCGCCGCCATCAGCAGGAAGTGGCTCACATCCATCGCGCTCAGGTGGTTGAGGTTGTCCGCGGCGGCGCGGCTGGCACTGGTGACCTCGGGCCGGACGAAGTGCAGCTTGACGATACGGGTCAGGATCGCCTCGCTCGCCGCCACTGTGGCGTTCTGGCTGATGACGATCGCGCCGCGAAACGGGGGCTCGTAGGTTTCGTTGCCCGCGGTCTTCACGCCGGTCACACCCAGGGTGCCGCCATTGAACAACGGCTTGAGCTCGTCCCAGTCGTAAGCCTTAGCGGCGGTGCGGTCGGTGTCGCTGCGGTCGGCCTCAAGCAGTACCAGCGGCATGCCGGACACCTGCCCCATCCAGCGGCGCAAGCCTGCCTTGGACATTTTCGAGGGGTCTTTCCCCTCCTCGTCCGGACGGCCCAGCAGCTTCCAGAGGAACATCAGCAGAGTCGACTTACCGGCGCCGGCCTCGCCGGTCACTTCCAGGAACGGAAACGACTGGTACTCAGCGCGGATCTGTTCGGCGAACAACGAGCCGAACCAGTAAGCCAGCGCGACAATGCCCTGGGCCCCGAAACAGGTCCACAGCCAGTCGAGCCACTCGGTGCGGTAGCCCTCATCGGTACGGGCGATTTCCAGGCGGATCGACTTCTGCAGCGTCTTCAGGCGCAGCTGCTTAAACTCGAAATAGTCCTCGCTGTTGGCCTTCTCCACCACGCCGCCACGCACGGCCAGGTCGCCGAACACGTAGCAGCCGTGCTCCTTGCTGTAGCCGATGTAATCGATCGTCTTGACGGTTTTCAGCCCGTAGAGCTGGTCCTTCATGATCTTGTCGAGCTGGCTGCCACTGCCGGTGAACACGGCGCCCGCGGCCATGCCGAGGAGGCGCTTCTTGAACTCGGCCGCCGCCGCCACCTGGCCACCGGTGAAGGTGTTGCGCACGGTCGGTTCATCGTGCGGGAAGTCAACGCGGAAGTAGTACCAGGCCTCGTCGGTCACCTCGTTGCGCTGGAAATACAGCGCCTTGGGATAGCAGTTGGCGATCTCGATGACGCTGCCGCACTGCTGCAGGGCCTTCTCGCGCATCTGCCGATCGTTGAGCAACTGGTCGTCGTGGTCGTCGCTGTTTTCCAGCTCCTGCATGGCCTTGTTGTATTTTTCCAGGTCCAGCTTGAACCAGTACATGCGGTTGCCGAAGCCCAGGTGGAATTCGCCCCGCTTGTTCCAGTCGTACATCAGCAGCGCCTTTTCGGCGGCACTCTCGGCGATCAGCAATGCGCCCTGGTACCGGGCGGCCTTGATGTCGGCCTCTATCTGCTCGGCGCGCTTGTCCTCGTCGAGGAACATCCAGCGCTGATGCAGATCGTTCCAGTCGGTTTTGCGGTCACCCTGCGGGATCTGCGCGGCCTGGCAGGTAAAACCGAGCTCGCGGGCCATCCGCACCCAGCGGCGCGTATAGCGATGCGCACCCGGCTCGTTGTCCAGCGCCCAGACAAGCTTCGGCAGCTTCTGCCCGGCGTCCGCGCAGGCCTTCGCCAGCGCCTTGAGGGACTCGGCCGGAAAGGCATTGCTGCTCATGGCCGAGACGGCATCGATGTCGTGATGCAGCAAGGCAATGGCATCGAAAATGCCTTCCACAATCCACAGCTCTCGCACCTGGAGCAGATCGAGGCTCGGCGGGCACCACCAGTAGCCGCGCATGGACAGGCCCGGCGCAAAGCGCGCCTTCTTCTTGCCAAAACGATGTGGCCGGTCGATCAGCCGCTCCCAATAGCCGCCCTTCTCCAGCGGAAAGCGCACCGTGGCCGAGCCGATGCCAAGGTCACGGTCCCAGTAGTTTTCCTGGCTGTACCACCCGGCGATCCGCTCCAGGTGAAACCCACGGGCTCCCTGCAGGTAGCTCTTGGCCGTGGCGGTCGGGTCCTGCTCGGTGGCCGGCGCGCGCTTGCTCCAGTCATCGAACAGATCGTCGAACAGCTCCTTGACGTGCCACTGCTGGCCGCACTTGCTCTCGCGGCCGCATTTGATGAACCAGGGCTCGTCATAACGGCTGAACAGCTCGCGCTTGTTGCAGCTCGGGCATTCGCCCTTGCGCATGTAGTTGGTGCCACCGACGCGCTTGAGGCCGAACTGTGTTTCTAGACGGGCGAGCACCTCGTTGCGGATGGCATGGTCCATTGACTTCATGGGAGCTGCTCCCAGACAAAGGCGTTGATCTCATTCGCTGCTACACGAAACTGCTCGCGGCTGATGATTTCCGCCTCCATTAACCCGTCCAGGTGCCCGGCCAAACGCTTGCCGTAATGGTCCCGCTCGGCAAAACCGGAGGCGGCGAGCAACGCCTGCAGGCCAGTCTTAAACAGGTAGCGCGCCGGATCGGCCGCAATGGCGTCGCAAATAGGGGTGCGGCTCATGCCCTCACCTCCTGCGCAGCTTTCAGCTGCTTCACCAGCTCGCGCGCGGTGCGGTTCAGCCCGGCAATGTGCGGGTAGTCCTGCAGGATCTTCGGGCCACGCAAGCCCTGCGGCGTATAGCGGTATTTGTCGTCGTACCAGCAGGCAGACATGAGCTGTTCGTACTGGCTGGTAATCCAGCGCAGATAGGCTTCGGCCTGGGCGGGCTTGAGCTTAATTTCCAGGGTGATGTCGCACATAAGAGCCACCGTTCGGGCGCAACTTTCCCCTACCCGCGCAACGGCGGGCATGGAGACGGGATGAATTCAGGGGGTGATCAGTTAGCGGCTGCTGCAGCCGGTTGAGCCGTCGGCGGCTGCAATCTCAGGGGCAGATAGCGGAGCGGAAACAAGGCCCGTTCCCCGCTGCGCACATGAACCAGGCACAGCCGGGTTTCGTCACCCTGCCCGCGGTCGATGGCCACGCGGTACGAGAGCTCGGTCATTGCCAGGTGCACTAAGCGTTGCGCCATGAAGGTCGGCACTTCGAGCCCGTGAACTAAATAACGGCACGTGCGGTCAAACAGGCGCTCATCGTCGGCGAGGTACTCATCCTGATGGCGCAGGAGGTAGGCCTTGGCGGCGGCTTGCATCGTGCTGCGGTAATCCTTGGCAGAGGTATCGCTGTTCATGCGAGTGCTTCCTTGAGTGGCTGATCGAACAGATCGGGTTGATCACTTGCAGGTCGGCTGTCACGCAATGCCTGCATTTTCGCCACGGACGGCGCAATCGGCAGCACCACCCTCGGCTTATCCATGCCCGATGTATTGATCTGGTAGTCCCAGCTCATCGAGCCCGTTAGCACCAATCCACACGCCAAGTTTTGACACTGGCCGTAGATGGTGCGGAATGTCGGCGTTTGGCCTTCGGAGTTGCGAATGCGCATCCGCTCCCCACATGCCGGGCAAACCAGTTTGTAAACGCTCATCGCTTCCCCTCACCTCAGCCGTGGCAGCGGCTGGCCTTCCTAGGGATTAATCCCTCTGCGCACACACCGACCCACATCGATGCGTGCACAGGTATTCGTTATTGGTCGAACAGATCGCCGCTCGGCTGCACGCTGCGACCCACGCTCTCCATGGCTGGCGCAGGGATAGCGAGCTGGTGGCAGTGCTGGGTGAGCTGGGCATACAGCGTGGCGCGGATGGCGGGCACGGTTTCGGCCTTCAGCTGAGCAATCAACTTGGGGATCTGCCGATGCATGGCCAACTGGTGGTTCATGCTGAGGTACGAAGCGCCTCGGCTCTCACGCGCTTGGCGCTCCATGGCGATGAAGTACCGGCGCACCTGACGGCCCTGGTCGTTGTTCTCGACCATGGCCAATTCCTTCGCCATATCGAGGGTGAGGTGGTACTCGTTGGTAGGTCGGCCACCGGTACTTTTCCCCAAAACCGGGGAAAAGTCCTCGCCCTCAACAAAGCCGTACTGCTCGATTCGGTCCTTGACCCAGGTGCTGAAATCGCGCCCGACCTGCATGAATTGGTGAAGGTCACGCGCATCGCACAGCTGCTGCGTTCGCCCTTCAATCTCGCCCTGTAGCACCGGGATGAGGTTGGTCGTCACTGTTGCTCTCCTTGTTGCCGCTTGGTGTGAAGCAGAATCACCGCCTGCACTTCTCCATGGCGTGCCGCAATGTGCTTGCGGTGCGCGGCCAGGATCGCTTCGACTTCCTGCTCATCGATGGCGCCATCCTGCAGCGCATTGACGATGATATGGTCCACCACGCCGCGCTTGGCGGTCGCCTGGAGCGAGCGGCTGTAGAGGTCGATGTTGTCCAGTTCGTCCGGGTTGGCGATCGGTACGAACACGCCGCCATAGAGCGCGGCCACGTAATCAGGTAGATGGGCGGTGCCGGCGTCCTGTTCCAGCTGGTGCAGCTGCTCATCGCTGAGCGGCTGGCAACCGTTGGTTTCGTACAGCTGGTTATCAAACCGTTTGATGGGCAAGCCCAGTCGCGCCGCAGCGCACTCCCTTCCACCGGGGTAGCTCGCGACCACAGCCCGCATCACTTGCCGGCGGCTCTCTAGAATCTCGCGCTTCATGTTCTAGTTTTCCCTGGGGATTAAGCCGATTACGGTTAGCAGGCGTGGGCAAAGGGGTGTGCAAGCAGGCCGGGGATCAACTCCACGCCGGTCTGCACGGATAGATCACGCATGATTGAGAACGCGATCCGACCGTTTGGCAGTGTTTGGGATTCCGCCCAGCGCGCCACGGTCTGCGTGACGGTGCGCGGGTCGTACCCTTTGGCCAATGCGAACGAGCGAAAAGTTAGGCCCTGCTCGATCAATCGGGCGTGGATTTGGCGCTTGTTCATGGTTCGGCGGTCCCCGGTTGGCTAATATGTTCCCGTTGTGAGCAATCGTAGTTTCCCACAAATGGTAAGTCAACGTGGAATATCCAAAATTGGGAAATAAGTCAGCGGCCGCCGTGCTCGACCGATTACAGACCGTTTTCGGCGTCAAGAACGACAATCAGCTAGGGGAAAAGCTAGATGTAAATCGATCAACGCTCGGCAATTGGAGGTCTAGAGACTCGGTTCCTTACACATATTGTGTAGATATAGCGGCCAGCCGGGGCATTTCTTTGGACTGGCTTCTGACGGGCGAAGGAGAAATGCTGCGGCGAAATGCCGCCGGTCAGGGTCCGCAGGAGGAGCGCGGCGAGTACGCCATGCCCTCCGCTGAGCGGGCGCTGCTCGCCGCCTATCGGGCCCTGGACGAGGAAGACCAGCAGGCCGTCGAGTCCGTTGCCCGCGAGAAAAAGCGGCTGCGCGATATTGAAATGCAACTAAAGGAGTTGGTTGCCGCAGTTGCCGCGCTTAATCGTTCGCCATAAAGTGTTCGCACTTGGAACAACTGAGCACGGACGCAATGCCACAGCTGCGATTCATCTACAGGGACGCACAAGGCCAAATCAGCGAGCGAACGCTGACCCGCTGGAGCGAGAACTCTCGCTATCTCCAGGGCCGGAACGAAGTCGACACTCTCCCGAAAACCTACCGTAAAGACTGCATCGTCCAATTCCTGGCAGGCGCGGAGCTATTGCTTAACGAGGCCGCTCCGCCAGCGCCGGAACCAAAGCCAAAGGCCGCACCTGATGACCGGCCTCAGATCCTCTTTACTGGTTTCAAATCCGCAAGGCGCGAAGACCTGGAGCGCACCGCCGCTGCGCAAGGGCTGCGCGTGATGAAGACCGCTGGCAAGGCGCTGGCCTTTCTCTGCATCGGTGAAAACGCCGGGCCTAGCAAGGTAGAGAAAGCGCGCGAAGCCGGCGCATTCATCCTGGATGAACTCCAGCTGCACGCCCTATTCGAAAGCGGCGAACTCCCCTGCTAACCAAACAAGGACCGTATCAATGCTCAACGAGCAGATCCTCGACCACGCCTTCGGCGCGCGTCTAACCGAAGAGCGCGAGCGCCTCGGCCTGGCCATCCACGAGCTGGCACACCTCGCCGGTATCACCGATTACAAGCAGAAGCGCTTCGAGAACGGGTCGTCGGTGATTCCCATCGATTACCTGCAGGCACTGGCCGCGCGGAGCGATGTTGATGTGCTGTACATCATCACGGCACAGCGTTTGAAGACGCTGTAACTGCAGCGTTTACCTATGCGGCGCTGCTCGTCGCATCCCGCGCGGAAAGCTAGGCCATAGCCTCCAAACCTGCCCGTATGCAACTGCGATTTGCAACGATAGTTTTGTATTAAAAGAGAACCATAATAATGCCAACACGCAAGACTAAAGCACGAAAGGCACGTTCGAGCATACTGTATGTAGCTTCACTCAATATAGTTTTGCACCCGCATAGCCCACAAAAATACATTGACCTTTTAAACACAATCTTCGCGAACAAGCTCGATGCAAAGGTGCGTGGCGACGATGCACTAATGCTTGGATCTTTCTACAGGGTTGGCGAAGAGACAAGCAAACCGAAAATCTATGCAGGCAACATATATAAGTACCTAAAGCTCGATGCAGCCGAAGACTGGTTTAACATGCTGAAAATGGACGCTGCCAGCCGGGAGGATGTGAAGAATATCCAGATCCCAGACCACCTTAAGCCTCACTTCAAAAAATTCCAGTATGTATTCTTTCCAAACAAGCATAGGCTTTATTTCATTACCAGAAAAACGGGACACAGTCTATCACCGCTGATGCTCAAACGATTCTTCGATACTATTGCTACCAGAGCCGAACTGGCGAGTTTCGGCGAACTTACCGTTACAGTACAACCAGAAAAAGGCGTTACAGAAGAGCTTTTCCAAATTGGGAACATTTCGCTCATTGATTTAGAAATTCTCAAGCCCAACCCTGATGATCATGATGAATGGGAAGAAGACGTTCTTGAGCGCCTAAAAGAACTGAACGCTGGAAAAGAGAAACGGCAATATTTTGCAGCCGGTGCTGACGGCTTGAAGCCTGATGCCAACCTGAAGGCGTTGGCAGCCGTTGCCGCCGAAAACGGATCGGTCTACGTCAAAGGCAAGACAGACGGAAACGTCGTAGAGCTGAGCACCAAAGACCGACCCCTGACGACTTCAACTAGCTATAATCCTGACCTTCAGAGCGAACTTGATGCTTTACTTGAAAAAGCGCAAGAGCTGCATCGAGAGATCACACGCAAAAATGTCAGCTAGCAAAAAAAAATCCCACCCATACGCCGCAACCTTTAAGTTGTGGCGCGGCTATTGGTCGACCTATGGCGGCGCCAATGCTCTGCTAAAGTCTCTCTATTTGCTAGTTGCAGTTATCCTAACCGGACTGAATTACTTCACGTGGTCAAGCAATGGCTGGTGGGAAATAGTTATTACCACAATCCCGACACTTCTTGGATTTACGCTTGCGGGATTGGCTGTTTTTCTCAGCATGGACTCTGGCTTCAGCAAATTCATTGCTGGAAGTAATAAAAAACACGTACCGTCACCTTTCATGGGCCTAGTATCTTCATTTGCCCACTTCATCATCATTCAGGTCATCGCTTTTGTATACGCCATTACTGCCAAGTCACTTTACGTTACCGTAGCCGGACTGCCCGAATGGTATTACAGAGCGTTACCGACTTTGAACATGATAAGCGGTGCCGTTGGCTACTTCCTTTTTTTGTATGCAATCATGCTAGTGCTAGGTGCTACTTTCGCAATATTCCGTATCTCCACATGGTACGAAATGTTCATAAGCGCATTGAAAGAAAAAGAAAGAAGCGAAACGGATTCAACGCAGTAGCCCCAATCAAGTATCGCCCCCGCATCGACTACATGCACATCGGTGCATCTACCTTCCCGTCCCACTCCTCGTCGATCAGCTCCCAGGCCGAGCGGTGCCGCTCTTCCGGCTTTGGTGCCGGATCTGTCAGGCGTTCTGTAGGCGCTTCCATTCCCGCTCCACGGCGCGCTGGGCGCTGGCTTTGCTGGCGTACAGGTGCAGCAGCCGCTTGGGGCTGGCCTGATCGCCCTCGGTGAGCTTGTGCTGCTTGCCCGTCTTCTCGTCGCGGTACCAGGCGACGATCCCCGTGTAGCTCCCCGCCTCGGCCAGCTCGGCGACGTCGTCAGCGTCCGGCAGTTTGGATTCCAGCTCGAGCGTGGTGGTGTAGGCGTCTGGTGTGAAGCTGTGGCGCACGTTGGCGCCGAGCCAGACGATGGCGGCGATCTCGGCCTTGATGCCGGTGAGGCTGTAGGTCAGCTCCGGGATCAGATCCGGGCGGCCGCGGGCCAGGGTGTAGCTCAGCGTGGCGGTGCCGCGCTGCAGGCGGCTCCACTCGGCACGAGCCGCGCGTAGGGCCGCTTCCTGGTCGGTGTAGGTGTGGCGCAAGTCCTTGAGGTTCTCGCCGCCGCCGGCGATCGCTTCCTTCTTCTCGGCGCTGTTCACTTCGTAGTAATAGGCCCGCGCGCCTGAGTAGCTGTTGCGGTCGGCCTGCAGGAAGCGGTGGCCATCGCCATCGGCGCGGGTCAGCGTGATGTGCGGCAGCGGCGCACCGCTGGCAGTGACGCTCTTACCGGCGGGCATGAACAGCAACCGCCCGGCCTTGATGCTGGCGATCGCGTCGAACTGTTGGCCGAGGCGGCTGAGCAGGTTGGCGTCGGACTCGTTGGCCTGGTCGACCTGGGCGAGCTCGAGCACCGAAAGCGCCGCGCTGATGACCGGTGACAGGCCATAGGCGGCGGCGACGGTCTGCACGATGGTGCCCAGCGTCTGGCCGGTCCAGCTGCGTTCCTTCTTTGCGGTCAGCCCCTGGCGCATATCAGCACTACGGGCGCGGATGCTGAGCACGTCCGGCGCGCCGCTGTGCTCGGTCTCGTCCACGGTATAGCTGCCCTTGCTCACCAGCCCGGTGTCACTCCAGCCGAGCCAAAGGCTAACGGTGGCGCCACGGGGCGGGATGGACAGTAGGCCGTCATGGTCGCTGAGGCTGATGGTCAGCTGATCCGCCTCGATGCTGCGGTTGTCGGTGAGCTCGATACTGATCAGCCGCTGCTCGATCGCGCTGGTGATGTCCTGCCCGTTCACATCCACGCGGCAGATCGGCTGCGGGTAGGCCGTGGCCTCGCGATAGCGGCCCGCCGCCTGCTTGGCGTAGCCCTTGGCCTGGCTGATGACGGACTCGATCACAGCAGCCCCCGCAGGATGTTGCCGCCCGCGCTGATGGCGCTGCCAAGCAGATCCACGCGCCCGTCATCGATGCGTTTGAGCAACAGCGTGAACTCGATGCGGCGGGCCTGCCCGTCACGGAAGAACAGCGTCCGCGTCTCGCTCAGGCTCTCAATGATCCAGGTGCCGTAGACCTTGCCCGTCCCTTCGACCAGCGGCCAGGCTTTGCCCGTGTCCGCCATGTAGCGCAGCGTGTCGAGGCTGAGCTGGGTACCGGCCAGCGCAGGCAGCAGCACGCCCGGCAGGGTGATGCTGTCGTCGCCGCGGCCCATGTACTGGCGGGCCGGGTTGGTGCCGATGCGGCTGGTGGATCCGTGGCGCCATTCGGTTTGGCGCTGGAACTCCTGGTAGGCCAGGGTCTCCAGGCTGAACACGAACATGCCGAGGGCCATCATCATGGTCCGTTACTCCTGGTCAAAAAGGGACGAGCGCGCGCGGGCGCCTTTGGCTTGCTCGCGGCGGTCCAGTTCGGCCGCTACGGCGCGAGCGATCGCGTTGGCGTCCTGTCCGGGGGCTGCGTTGATGGTGATATTGATGCTCGAGGCGCCACCCTGTGCTGACGCCGGCGCACGCGCTGATAGCGGTGGGCGGGTGTCGAAGCTCAACGATTGGTCGGCTAGTGCAGGCACTGCGGCGAGCGCCATGGCTCCCGACGCGGTGAGGCGTTTGGCGGTACCGGCCAGCTGCTTGAGCGGGCCAGCCTCGCCACCAGCAATGCCCTGTGCAAGGCCAGCCATGGTGAAGCCGCCCAACTCGGCGAACACACGCGACGGGCTGTGGATGCCGAGCTTTTCCTTGAAGTATGCGACCGCCCCGTCAGCTGCCTTGCCGATGCTCGCGGTGAGATCAGGAAGCATGCTTTTGAAGCCGCCTATCAGCCCTTGGATCATCGCCACACCGGCGTCGGTAAACTTACGCGGCAGATCCAGCCCGAACCAGTTCAGCAGATCCGCGAACACGGTGTAGAACAGGCCCAGCGGGTTCCAGTCCAGGATGACGCGAGACATGCGCCCAAGGAAGTTGAGCGTGTCCATCGCGATCTCCTGCCAGGACTGGCTGAAGAAACCGGTAATGCCGTCCCAGTTGTCGTAGACCAAATAGGCGGCGGCCCCTAGCGCCACCACGGCAGCGATTACCGCGAGGATTGGCCACAGCGCGGCGGCATTGGCGATGCCCAGGAGCGTCATGCCATAGCGGAGCATGGCGATCGGCCCCAGGATGCTTGCCAGGGTGAGCGCCAAAGCAGCCCCACCGGCAACCAGAAGGGCGAGGCCTGCCACCGTCTTGAATATCTGCTTGGTTAGCTCCGGGTGCTCGCGCACCCAGGCGCCCAGTTTGTTGGCCAGCTCTCCTAGAACCTTGAGCACTTCCTTCAGGTCCGGCGCAACCGTGGCGCCGATCTCGCTGAGCGCATTCGACCAGTTTCCCTGGGCTGCCTCGGCTACGTTGGTCAGGGTGCCGAGCTGCTCATTGACGCGTTTTTGCAGGTCGGCCTGGGCCTTCACCCGGTCTGCGACCTGCCGGTAGCCGTCGATGCCCTTGCTCATCATGGTGTTGACCACCTGCAGGGTTTCGGCGTCATCACCGAACAGCAGCTTCATCACACCTGTTCGCTGGACGCTGTTGAGCCCCTTGAGCTTGTCGAGCTGCTTGAACAGCGCCTGCATGCCGCCGAACTCGCCCTTGCCATCGGTGAAGTCCAGGCTCACGCCCAGCTTTTCCAGCGAGGCGTTGGCTTTGTCGACCTTCTTCATGTCCAGGCCTGCCTGGAAGACCTTGCGCAACGCGTTGCCCGCGGACTCTCCGGCCATACCGGTCTGGTCCATCATGACCAGGAGCGGCGTCATCATGTCAGTGAAAGCGAGGCCCTCCTGCTTCACAACGCTCATCACCGGCGAGAGCTTGCTGAAGCCCTGGAGCATGTTGCCGCTGTCCACGCCAAGGTAGAACGTGCGCTGGATGGCGTCCATCAGGCCCATCATTTCCTTCTCGCTGGCGCGAGTGGCGTCCTGCATCTTGGCGGCGAACTCCGCGGCCTCGACCACCGGCATCTCTAGTTGCACGGCGAGATACGCCGCTGCCTCGCCGGTACCGCCGAGGATCGACGCAGCACTTAGGCCCTGCCGCTTGAGCATGGTCATCATGTTCTGGAAATCGGCGGTGGTGCCCGGCAGTCGGTCACCCAGCTGGGTGGCTAGGTCGGTGATCTTCTGAAAGTCCTCCGACACGCTGCCGTCGGCCCCCATCATCGAGACCTTAAGCTGGGTTTTGGCGTTCTCGGCAGGGGCGAATGCGCTGACGGCTGCCGCAACCGGGCGGCTCAACGCATATCCCGTCGCCATGCCACCTGCTCCGGACGCGGCCATGCTGCCGGCTAGCTGCTGCGATTTACCGTAGGCGTTGCGCGCCTTTGCCAGCTGGTCCTGCTGCCTTGTGACGGCGGCGAGCTTGGTCTTTTGCTCTTCCAAGACGTCATTGAGCCTGCCCTGCTCGGTGCGCAGCTCGCGGGCTTTCTTGCCGAGGCCCTCGGTACTGATACCCGCCTGCTCCAGCTTCGTGCGTAGCGTGCCTAGGCTGGTCTGGCTGGACTCCTGCTGTCGCTTCAGCTGGTCGAGCTGGCTGTCTGCACCACGAACACGGTCTTGGTACTTCTTGATGGCTGAGGTTGAGCGGGTGAACGCCTGCTGCGATGACTGCAGCTTGATCTGGGCCTTCTCCAGCTCGCGATGAAACTCGGCTGTGGTGCCCTTGCCCTCGATCAGGGCCTTGGAAAGCTTGTTGTACTGGGTTTGCGCGGCCTTAAGGTTGCCCTTGAGGTTGACGTGGGCGGTGCGCTGCTGCTCGAGCGCCTCGGTGTGCCCACGCATTTTGGTCTGCAGGTCGCGCATGGCGCGTGTTTGCTTGGCGATCTCGATGTTGGCGGTGCGGAAGGCGGCGATGTCGCGCTGCTGCTGGTTCATCTCCTTCATCTGGTCACGGCTGGCCTTGAGCTGCTTGGCCAGTTTGCCACTGCCTTGCGTGATCGCTTTGATCGGGCCGAGGGCCTTATCGATCAGGCCCAGTTCCACTTCCAGTTTTAAGTCACGCGCCATGCTTCGCCTCTACACGCTTGCGGGCGCGCTCGCGCCAGTCCATCAATTCAGCGAGGCCCAGCGGCGCCATTTCCGCTGGGCTCCAGTGGAAGACACTGGCGATATCCGCCATCGCGTCCTCTACGCGTCGAGGGATGCCTCCCTCGCCGACTTCTGTAGCAAAAAACCGGCAACCGCCACGCCGCACTGCAGCAGGTCGGCTGGGTCCATGCGGCCAATCTCGACGTCAGCCAGGGTCGGCGTGGTGATGCGCGGTAGCACTTTGCGCAGCGCGAGGACTTCCATCTGCATCAGGTCAACCAGCGACACACCGCGCAGCTCGCCGGCCATCGGCTTGCGTAGGGTGATGCTGGTGATGGTCTGGCTGCCGCGCACGATCGGGCCGTCCAGCTCGACGATTTTTTCGTTGGGATTCTCGGGAACCTCAGCGGTGGCTTCGGTCCCTTCAGTAATTTCTGGCTTGCTCATGGGGTTGCTCCTTGGATTGATTCAGGAGCGCCGGCGCGCGGGCCGGCGCCGGAATTACAGGCCGATGGCCTTGCGGTGTTCGGCGAGGCGGTCCTGGCCGTTGACGATGAAGACGAAGTTGAGCAGGTCGATCTCGATTTCCACATTGCCGTCCACGCTGAGCTTGTAATAGCTGCAGGCCGTGGTGATGGAGTGCTCGGTGTCCTCCCCGGACTCGGAGTCGCCGAAGTCGATCTCCTCATGACGGCCGCGAACGACAACCTCGACGGCAGATACGGCCGCAGTGTCATCGCGTTGCACGGAACCGGCCCAGCGCAGCTGTACGCCGTCTACGCTCACGGCGCCGAACTGGCGCAGTACCGTCAGGTCGTAACCGCCGAGGGTCCATTCGAGCTGAATGCCATCGTCGGAGTGGCCCATGTCGACCTTCACCGGGCCATCCATTCCGGCGCCACGCCAGGCCTCGAGCTTGCGGCTGAGGGTCGGCAGGGTGACGGACTTGCACTGCCCAACGTAGCTGCTGCCATCGTTGAACAGGTTCATGTGCTTGAGTTTCTTGGGCAGGGCCATGGCTGGGCTCTCCTACGGCGCGGCCGGAGCCGCGCGGATCAATTGGGGTTAGGCGGAGGTCACGCTGGCCGCAAAGTCGACCAGGTAGCGGTCGGTGATGCGCTGGCGGAGCATGAGGTTCTCGAGCGGCGGGACGGGCGTGTAGTCGTAGTCCAAGTACAGCTTGCCGGCCTTGAGGGTGTCCTTGTCGTTGGCGGCCGGATCGAACCAGCATTCGCCGTCGATGATGTAGCCGTTGCGCTTGAGCTCGCGAAACTTGGCGTTGATGCCCTCGACGATGTCGCGCACGAGGCTGCCATGCATGGGCTTGTCGACCGCCCAGAAATGCGCCTCGGCCATGGTGTCCGCCAGCACCTGGGCGGTGCGGGTGTAGTTCTCGAAGGCGAAGAGCGGATCCTCGGTGCAGGTGCGCGAGCCCCAGAAGCGGAAGCCGTCACGGCGGATCAGCGTGGTGACCTCGTCGGCGTTCAGCAGGCCGGCGTCGGTGGCCGGGTTCTGCAGGTCCCAGTAGATGTCTTTCGACAGGCCCGTCACGCCGTTGACCGGTACGTTGGAGAGCGTCTTGTGCCAGCCGACCTGCTCGTCCATCTTGGCGCGCAGGCCAAGGGCGCGAGCCACGGCGCTGGCCGGTACGTTGGCGCTGGTTGCGGTGTCCCAGTTGATGAAGTCCGGCCAGATCAGCATGAGCTCACGGGCGCCGAAGCCTGCCCGGTAGGCGATGGCCTCGGAGACAGTGGCGCAGTCCCAGGCGCTGGCGTAAGCAAAGGCCCGCAGCTGCTGCGCAATCGCGACGAGTTCGGTGGTGACTGGCAGCGAGTCAAGCCCAGGAACACCGAGGATGCGCGGACGCACGCCCAGCTGGGCCTCGGCGGCAAGCAGAGCCTTCATGCCGGTGTACTGGCCGTCAGCGGTCACGCCGCCGATGAGCTTGGTGACCTGGTCGGCTTCTTTTGCGGCATCGTCGACACCATCACCATCAGCCACGCGCACCACAACGGTGACGGGTGAGGCCTGGTCTGCGATGGCATCCAGGCTGCGCGCCAAGGTGCCCAGCTCGCCGGCTTTGCCGGAAGCGGTGAGCACGTCAGTGAGCAGCACGGGTTTGTTCAGTGGGAAAGCGGTGGCGTCGGCATCGCTAGCGGTGCAGACCATGCCCACCACGGCGGTGGCGATTGTGCGGATGGGACGTGTGCCCTCGTTGATTTCGAGGACGCGGACGCCGTGATGGTAATCGGTGGCCATTGGGCAGCTCCTGGTGGGCGTGGTGCCAGTTCAGTGAGCCTTGATCGTGACGCGCGCGCGCAAGCGCCGCGAGCGGCGGGCCG
>CETJ01091631.1_pt1 | contig 27398 bp, 23 predicted proteins | sample 531341 | NCBI WGS metagenome assembly CETJ01 (sample SAMEA2622677, study PRJEB7988) | marine metagenome | isolation source: saline water (ENVO:00002010), including | reverse complement strand
GCATGCTGGCCCCAGGCAAGAAGAAAACCCATAAGGCCTACGTCTGGGCGTACTGCACGACACCGTTCGCAGACCTGAAAGCCACCGTTTATGACTTCGCCCCCAGTCGCGCTGGTGAACATGCCCGCAACTTCCTTGGTGACTGGCAAGGCAAATTGGTATGCGATGATTACGCAGGTTACAAAGCCGGGTTCGGCAAGGGCATCGTGGAAATCGGCTGCATGGCGCATGCACGCCGCAAGTTCTATGACCTGCATCAGGCCAACCAGAGCACCCTGGCTGCGCAGGCGCTTGATTATATCGGCCAGCTCTATGAGGTCGAGCGACAAACCAAGGATGAGCCACCGGATAGACGACAGGCGATCAGGGCCGCCAAAGCACGCCCCTTGGCGGATGCTCTGCATCAATGGATGATCGCACAGCGGACCAAAGTTCCGGATGGCTCCGGCACGGCCCGAGCATTGGATTACAGCCTGAAACGCTGGGCTGCGCTAACGCGCTACCTGGACGATGGCCGCGTTCCTATCGACAACAACCGGGTGGAAAATCAGATCCGACCTTGGGCACTGGGACGATCCAACTGGCTGTTCGCCGGCTCGCTGCGCAGCGGCCAACGCGCTGCCGCGGTAATGAGCCTGATCCAATCAGCCAAGCTGAATGGTCATGACCCGTATGCGTATCTGAAGGATGTGCTGACCAGGCTGCCAACGCAGCGAGCGAGCCAGATTAGCCAGCTGCTGCCGCATCAGTGGGAACCGCCAAAGACAGGCCAGTAATCACCATGGTGTATCACCCCAAACGGCTACCCCGTAATAGTCTCGCACTGATTTATAAGCGTGCTGAGGGTGATACAAGAAAAGCGTTCAGCATGTGATACAGCAATCCGTTCAGAGGGTGATACAAGCGCGCAAGGTGACTTGGCCGGACGCTTAGTGCGCCAGTTAAAGCTGGCGGAGGATAGTCGATGAAAGTTCGATACTGGTAAGAAATGGCGAATCAACCAGACCCCGAGTCATGCACGTTGCACCGTGAGGTGCAGGGTGAAGCGTTGACAGGGGAAACCGATGGGCCAGCCATTGAGCCGCGTAATCAGGAATTCGGGATGCCGATGCTGTTAAGCGAAGCAGAAGGCAACATGGAGCATGGCGTTATACGCCAGTCATGCTCTGATCCCGCGCGGTCGGAGACCCTGTGCACGTCGGGAAGTCCTCCGCACAGAAACTGGGAGATCTCAGCGGCGCCCAGTGCGCAAGCACCGGGCGGAGCAGGAAAGGCCAAAAGCCGTAACCCTGCTGTTCACGTCGCTGAGAAGTCGGATACGTCCGTAGTACCTGAGAAGCCATCGAACAAAGGGCCTGGCCCGGCGGAGATAGTGGAGGAAAGGGACGTAGCCAAGGGAAACACCGACACGCCCCCCGCGCCCCGGACACTGAGCCGGATCAGTTGCGCGTCGATGGGACTTGAAGGTGTACGTGAAGCAGCCCGAAGGAGCAAGGGTACGCAGTTCACGGCATTGCTGCACCACATCACACCGCAGTTATTGGCGCAGAGCTTCTATGCCCTGCGCCGCGATGCAGCGGTGGGCGTGGACGGCATGTCGTGGCGAGAATATGAGGAAGGTCTTCTCCAGCGGGTAACCGATTTGCACGCAAGGCTCCACAGTGGAGCCTATCGGGCAACGCCATCGCGGCGGGTCTACATTCCCAAAGCCGATGGCAGGCAACGCCCGTTGGGCATTGCCTCTCTGGAGGACAAGATCGTACAGCAGGCAGTCGTTACCGTTCTGAATGCGATCTATGAAGAGGACTTTCTGGGATTCTCGTACGGGTTTCGGCCGGGACGCAGCCAGCATGATGCGCTGGATGCGTTGACGGTCGCGCTGAAGGGCCAGAAGGTGAACTGGATATTGGATGCGGATATCACGTCGTTCTTTGATGAGATCGACCATGAATGGATGCTCATGTTTCTGGGACACCGGATTGCAGACCGACGCCTGCTCGGGCTTATCTGCAAATGGCTCCAAGCGGGTGTTATGGAGGATGGCCGTAGGGTGGCTGCGACCAAGGGGACTCCCCAAGGCGCAGTGATATCGCCATTGTTGGCGAATATCTATCTTCACTACGTGCTGGATCTGTGGGCAAGGCAGTGGCGCCAGCGGTATGCCCGTGGCGATGTGATTGTTGTGCGATACGCGGACGACAGCGTGGTGGGTTTCAGGACGCAATGGCAGGCTCAGCAGTTTCTGGTGCAGTTGCAGGAGCGCTTGGCCAGGTTCGGTTTATCCCTCAACGCCTCGAAGACACGGCTGATTGAGTTTGGTCGTTTTGCTGCGAGAAATCGTAGGAAGCGGGGGTTAGGTAAACCGGAGACGTTTGACTTCCTAGGCTTCACGCACTGTTGCAGTACCAACAGAAGCGGTGGTTTTCAAATACTGCGACTGACGGTCAAGAAGCGAATGCGTGCGACGCTGCTGGCTATTCGGGATGAGCTGAAGCGCCGACGTCATGAGCCCATCGGGGCTCAAGGGCAATGGCTTACTCGGGTGGTCAGGAGCTACTTCAATTACCACGCGGTGCCGGGAAACCTAATACGTCTTGGTGGCTTTCGTTCAGCGGTCTGCCGTCTATGGCGGCAAGCCCTCAAACGGCGCAGCCAGCGTAATAGGCTTCAATGGTCACGCTACGGACGCCTTGCCGACCTCTACATACCTAGACCTAGAAATGCACATCCTTACCCTGAGGATCGCTTCGCGTCACATACCCGAGGCAGGAGCCGTATGCGGTAGTTCCGCACGTACGGATCTGTGCGGGGGGCGGCAGGTAACTGCCGTCCCTACCGCGACCGATAATCGTTGAGCCACTCTTTGATCTCTTGGGCAATATGAGTCCGGCTCACTCTCTTGTGTCCGCGTTGCTGGTGCATCATCGATACTATGGTGCGCAGAGCTTTGGCCTGATCGCGTAGCTCTACGTCGAGGGCAGTTGTCGAAACCTCTCGCGGGTCTAGCAACGCCTCCGATGTAAGGGGGACTTCTGCCTCCTGTTCTGGGCTGGCACATCGATTGCCGGAATGAACCCGGTACCAGACATGCGCTGGCAAGTGCGTGGCGAGGCTTCGACCTGATGCTTCCGCGGCGAGATACCCTGGTAGTTCTAGTCGAGGCAGGATTGCTGCCTGGTCGGCTAGCTTCTTCACGGTGGGCGGCAGGTCGTGCGTTATTTTGAAGCCGCTGGCTCGCAGGTAGCAGACAATCCATGCGTGGACACTGCCTGCTGGATTGTTTTGCGACAGGCTGGGTAACGTGTAGGCATTGCTGTACCAGCGAAGGAGTAGCAGCTCACTGGCGTGATCGGGGTGCCATCGAAAGAGTTTGTGCACACCTCTACGGCGTCCGACGCTCAGGTCAATCCATGCATGGGTTTTCGTAATGCGCAGTGCCGGCGTTGTATCAGCCAAGGCTCTAGCCAGGGCCACGATATAGGCGGCGGTACATAGCTGTCCGCGCAGGATGGCGCAGAGCAGTAGCTCTCCGGCCCGAATGGTTGTCAGGTCCTGCAGCCCTTGATCGTCTGCATATTTTTGATCTGAGCGCCCAAGGTTACTGGTCATATGTTCTTGCAGCCGCCGGATTTGTGGCAACGCTACGAATTGGTCCTGAGTGATTTGCGTTCTCTCGTGCCGCACGACCTGGATTGGCGCTGGCACCTGCAGATCCCATAGGCCGGTCTTATTTCCACGGTCCAAGCCACTGACTAGAAAGTTGAATGCTTGCCTGGATGCATTCGCATTCAGTGTTTTAACGGTTTCAGTCAAAACGTGCTGTAGCTCTTCCGGCGTGAGGTCAATGCCCGGCTTTCCCTGATAAAGGTCGGGCGCTAGCTGGCTGAGCTTCTGAAGGGCTATCTCCAGCGCTTTGGCCCGTTCCTGCCGCACCCGGCTGGCGCTCCGGTACTGCTTGTTGGGAATGCTCCATCCGCTCCAGCGTGAGTTATCCATGGTGTGCAAGCCCCCTGAGAACTGTCCATCCGTCGGTGGACATTATGGCGTCGAGCTTGCCGTTGAGTTGTTCCTTCAGGTCCTGAGGCGACAGGCTGGAGCGCGGACTGTAGGGGTGTTGTCCGATATCCCAGTGCCCCATAAACCATCGCAGTGTCTCCCCATCTACATGCTGGTCGCGGAGGCGGTCGCGCAGATATGCGCGACCAGAGTTGATGGGGACTGGAAAAACGTTCTCTAGGCGTTTTTGCAGCTCAAGCGGGCGTACGTTCAGCATGCGGCCGTCAGCTGTGAGCAGAAACAGAAACGGTATGGCGTCGCTCTGAATCGAGTCGGCAAGATCTGAATTGATCAGTCGTAGGCGCTGACATAGAAGCTCCCGGTGGCGCAGATATGCCTGGAGCTGACGAAGTGCCAGATCAGGTAGCCAGACGAGCCGGGTGTGAAAATTGTCGACCGAGTCCTTATCGCTGATGACTGTAAACCCGGTAGTGAAGTCTACGTCGCTCAGTCGGCTTACGGGGTCGCGTACAGCCCTGTAGCCAGAGCAAAATGCGATCATGATGGCGGTATAGACGGTGAGTGAGTTGTGGAGCTGGGTTAAATAGCTGCGTTGACCAGGACGACGTGCGGCAGCGCTGTGCAAGCGTTGCTGCTCTGAGATCATGCGTTTTACTGCCGTTTCCAGAGGTAGTGTGCGGCACCCTGTCCTGTCGCTTGGTGAAAGCTGGTGCCCAAACAATGCGATGCCTGATCTGGGCATCAGTTGCAGGTGTCCCGATACCTCCTGATTCAACTCCTGAAAAATGCTAGCTGTCAGGTGGTTCGTGGTCAGTGCTGAGAGGTTATACAGGTCGCGGAGTCTTGGGGCTGCGTAGTAGAGAGGGACTTCCGCAGCGGGATGTGGCGAACCTGTAATGAGCGACGCGTAAACCCAGTCTCGACACTCATCGAAAATACGTTGCTGTAGGTCACGAGATAAGCGGGGGAGCGTCATTCGGGTGCCGAACTTTTTGTTAACCTCGGCTAAGAAGGCCGTGCTGGCAGCCATATAAGCTGCAGCGCTTTTTTGAAAAATCTTCCCGCTCGACCTGTTTGCGCACAACTGGCACAGCAAGCTTTGCAGAATCGGCGCAACTGGTGTCGCCAGGACGTTGGTGCGATTTGTGAGGTGGTGCTGAGATCTGGGCGGGAGCGCTGCTCGATACTCAGGTGTCAACGCCCCGATTAGCCACAGTCCTGATCGGGAGCAGTAGCAGCGTTGGCCTGGCGCCAGTGAAACTGATGCTTGAGGCTGCTCGAACTTGAACCGCAGTACCTCGTCGACGGGTTGCCCAGTCCAGTAAACGCATATCACAAAGGCGCCGAGCTCCAGATTTGAAATCGCGTTGGAGTACGTCTGCGCTTGGGCGCGATCCAGGCTGTCGGTGATTTTGAAAATGGCGTTATGCAGCATCGCAAGCTCAAACACCGTCACTCCGCCCCAGCGCCCCGGCAGATGTTGATTGCGCATCGCCATTCCATGCTGGATACCTCTGGCTCGCCTAACGTGAGCTAGGGGCGATCTGTCGATAGGCAAATCTGCTGGCCATGGATCGGCGGATTGAACCAGGGTGTATGCCGCTTGAAGCTCATCAACCGCGGCGCCCTCCTGCTCCAGGGTCGCTGCGCGTTTTTTGTCTACCGTGTAGGTGCGCGACTCCGATTTTGAAAACGCGAGTTCGTCGACAGCGTTTGGGGTCCAGCGTTTAGGTGGTAGCTCGGTTTGCCTCGAGCGCGAGGTCCTGCGTCTTGCGCCGGTTCTCAGCGCTGCATAGCGCAGGGCGACGCAGATGCTTTGCCCGTGAACTGCGTTTTCGTAGGGTAGGTCCAGACTGCCTACCACGGCTAGGTAGTCTGCTGCTGTGACCGGTGTGGCAGGCAGCACGGACAGCAGCGCTTGCCGGTCCGAGAAACTTTTCCTGGTGCTTGGGTCTGCGGATAGTCGCAGTACGCGCCAGGCTGTCGAGAGGGCGCTACGGTAGTTCAGGTCATCTCTGTCGTCGATGGACCTGAGTTCGGCCTGGCAGATCAGTAGCTGCGCAGCTAGGTGTCGATGTCGGGGTATTAGCTCAGGGTTTGGATGGGCGTAGTACAGAGCACAGTATCCAGGCCACTCGTCTAGGTGGCCGTGTAACGGCCTCCTAGCCTGATGATCAATGCCGTCAGGTGCGAGGTCCGCGACGACGCGATGGGCATTATCCTCAGCGCAGATCCATGTCGTCAGTTCCAGCCAGATCGTAAGGGCGTCAGCAAATACGTCGTCTATGTCTGACGCCAGTAACGGCGTAGACATCAGCTCCAGTATGGGATGCAGGTTTCTTAACACGTGCTCAATCGCAAAACACGCCGGTGGGGCCTGAATGAGCTCTAGGAGCGAGGCTGCCTGCTCGGAGCCAGGGGCGGCGCAGCGCTTTAGTGCCAGAAGAAAACCCTGTTTTCTGGTGGTGTCAGATGTCATAAAAACGATTTCGACTGATGCGTAACGCTGCTGCGTAGCTGCTCCGGTTATGCATGCCTGGAGAAAGCTCGCGCCTGAGCTCTTGAGGGGTGTGGGAGTGAATCGCTGCAAACTGCTGCGCTGCTGATCTAGAGTCGAGGCTTATGAGACACGGTGTCAGGTAAGCGTCTGATTGTGCGAGCGCGACTATGGCCTGCTCATCCATGCCGGTGATTAACTGTGCCTCAAATCGCTTTAGATGGTGCATGCCCACCTGTGCCGATCGAATCCCCGCTATTGGAAAGAAGTTGCTGTCGTGCTCAATAACCAAAACGGGGTGCAGTGTAAGCATTGTTTTTGCTGCGGCCGGCGATAGTGCACCCAGATCTGCTAGGCAATAGGTCAAGTTCGTTTGTAGCTGGAGACACGATGTCAGTTCCCGGCGAGCTGATCCGCTTAGCCATACAATAGATTCGTAGTCGGTACGAATCTGACTAGTATTAACCTTTATTCTGGAGGTCGAGGGCAGTCTCATTGATTTGATTATTAGTGCGTTAAGTTGATTGGCTGCTGTCGTTTTTAAGTTAAAGCTAAGTGCGCCCATTGTTTGGCCGCATTCTGCTATTCAAATGTCTGAAGCTTTGGCTGAGAATATGCCGGGTTTGTTTGTGAGTCTAGAACTGTCTGGAAAATAATTGAGAAATTCTTATATCGTATTATAGTACGCGAACTTCACGCATTAGATTGCTGTTTTCTTTGCGGTGAGATTGGTTTTTGTTTGATAATTACTGGTAGTAAATGTTGTTTTTGCTTTTTGAAAATGGGCGAAAAGGCTGAGTGCATCCTATTGTCGCGGATCAGCGTTTTCAAAATGATTGGTAGAGGTGTGGCTATGCTGCTGTTCCTAGACTTCGACGGAGTGCTGCATCCGGACGCGGTTTATCTTCATAAAGGGAAGATTGAACTTCGCTCTGAGGGTGAGCTGTTTATGTGGGCTCCGCACTTGTTGAGGGTGATCGATGATGCGAATGTCCGGATTGTGCTGTCTACCAGTTGGGTGCGGCATGTAGGATTTCAGCGAGCACGTAAAGCGCTACCCGAAGCGATAAGTAACCTGGTCATCGGTGCAACATGGCATTCTGGAATGAGAGATGCACCTGCCGGGCAACCCTGTTCCTGGGACCTAATGAGTCGGTATGAGCAGATTCAAGGTTACCTTGGTCGTTTGAGCAAACCTGTCGACTGGGTTGCTGTGGACGATGACGGCAGGTGCTGGCCGCAGGCAAAAGCAGACCATCTGATTCAGACGGACCCTTGGAAGGGCTTATCCTCTAGGGCCGTTAGAGAGAAGCTGCGCCAGAGCTTGCTCGGGCCTGTCCAGTCCATGTAGCGTATTTTCAAAATGGGTGGTCGCGGCAAGGTCTGCAGTTGCCTGCCGCGTCTGTTTGAGGCTCCGTCATTTTGCATACGCAGAATCGTTCGTGTTGATAGCGATTACACGCGATAACACTTCGTGCGTAGTCATTATCCACAAGCAGGAGGGTTGCCATGCGTGACACACCGATTAAAGTTCGCGCTCTTTCAGAGCAGGGTGCCCCTATTGACCACGCAGTTGACCTGTCGGGTAAAAAACGAAGCGACCTCAAACTAGAAGCTATGTGCGAAAGCGAGCAGTCCGTCGTGCTTGATCAAGTGAGTTTTGGTCTGGACTCTGACCGCTTCCAACAGTTTGTTGATTTGCTGGGTGAGCAGCCGAAACCTGATGTGGGTCTTCAGCGCCTTATCACTCTGGAACCCATCTGGGGCAAGGCATAATGCGCTAATCCAGGTATTCTGGAGGGCTCGACAAAGCTCTGCCGCCAGCCCGGCGCGAGGCTACATATGCATGGACGTTTCTCGCGTGGTTATGATCTCGGCCTCCAGCGACCAATCCATGAACGGTAGAATTCTCGCGATATTTTGCGCGTCATCAATTCCTCGATGTGGCTGCCCCGCAAATTCAATATCATGAAAGTCTAGTGCAGCGGCAAGACTGGTGCGCTTCCGTTGTCGCGTAGTCCGCCTCCAAAGCTTTTTCAAATTCAGGTGATCGTGCTTCAGCAGTGCTGAGTTAGCGCCATCAATCGCGCATTGCGTGGTGAGATGATGGAGGTCGTAGTTACCCCAGCTTCCCCAGATGAAGTCGTCACCGATGTTGTTCAACCAGACGTTCATCTGCGCGATTGCATCTGCTAGTGGTGGGGCGCCGTCGACCATTGATTGTGTAATGTGAGTCAGTTGGGTGCAGAAGTCGCTGAGCTGTGGTTGGCGTACAGGCCTGACAAGAAAGGAGCGGGCATCGAGTACTGCGCCCTGACGGGTGGCTAGTGCGCAGCCAATCTCGATGATCTCCATGCTTTGGAGCGTCTGCGGTTGTGTCTCTGACGTGCTGCTATCCCAGCAGGTTGCCTCTAGGTCGACAATAAGAATCGGATGGTCGCTCATCAGGCTGTCGCTCAATCTTTGAAGTAGTTGCCCTGCTCAACCTGACCGAATACGGCGTCTGGCTCATCGGTTTTTCCTGACTGCTCGTCGAACATGTGCTCAACCATACGCTGGCGACGCAGGGCCGAGAGAGTGCTGAAGAAGCACTGTTCGCACAGATGAACTTCGTAACGCTCACCGTCATGTTTAGAGCCATAGCCCCAGTGGGCTGTCAGCGTGCCGTATTGTGCAGAGCCGCCTGGCGGTGTTGTGGAGCTGCTGCATACATCACACAGCACGTCCATGGTGACCGTTACCATTTTTTCTTCAGTGACTTTCATAGATGACCTGTGCGAACTGCGCTGTTGGACGGAATCATTGACCCTGCCCAGTCTTGCCTTTGAGGCGGTCAACTCGTGTCGTCATTGATGCGGCCTGCGTCATGCTGGCAGCTGATTTGTAGTACCGAGGCTTGGCTCGGTACCGTTAAGCTTGCTAGAACGTTAGCCTACGTAATACGCCGGTTTTGGCCATCCGGTATCGCTCTCAATGGATTAGAAAATACCCATGATGATCTCGGCTTTGGCTGTTTTGCGCTTGCCTTCTCCCAGCAGGACATAAAGCGTGTTGGAGGTCTCGAACAGGCCGGGCTCTGTGAATGCGAGCATTGCTGTTGTTCTTACCCAGTTACCTGGTGCGAACTTGTGGGAGCTGTCAAACAGCACCTTATGTGCATAGACAAGTTTCGGTTGTAGGCCGGTCGCCCTTACGAACTCAGCAGCGGCCTGCTCAGTCATATCCAAATCTACCAAGATCCAGTCCGCGACTACACGGTAGGGTTTGTGACCGCAGTGCTGCTCGCCCAGCGCGATTGCTTCTTCCAGGGGCAGGTTTGCGCCATTGATAGGCTCGCCTTCACCGCATAACAGGTCGAGGGTTTCTGTTAGTTGATTCATGGTGTCTTGCCTCGTGAACTTGGTTTTATACAGTAAGGCGTTTTGGTTATTTTTACTGTGTATTTGTACAGTCAAGTGTTGGCATGCTCAGATGAGCTGTCAAGCCCATGTTGGGCGGTAATTGGCCGGCTGAAGCCTAGGTAAAAGCTGCAGGCTGTGTGTCTCTGAGCTTATGGCGGCCTGGGTAACCAGTAGGTGTTGTCGGGGCCTGCTCCATCGAATTTCGCAAAGCTATGCCAATGGGGCTTGTCGTTGAATGCTTGACGCCGGTTGTCAGCCGACGCGCTCATTGCGTCGGCCTGCCGGATTGTTACTGCAATTGGCATCATCGGCCGCTGCTGGCGTGGACGGAGCAACCAGTCAAACAGGTAGCGCAGTGCATTGGCGCCGTCTGCCCAAGCGCTGTCCAGTCGAGACAGCGACGGCAGAATCAGCTCAAGAGCCAACATCTCATGACTTACAAGTAGTCCTGTTTCAGTGCGCCTTCCGGCGAGATTGAAGCTTCGCACCTTACCAAGATCATGCAACAGCCCGGCCACTGCGGCTAACCAGCGCTCATGCTCCTCAAAGCTGCTGCCCACGGCATAAACAGATTGAGCAACTTCCAGACTGTGTTGCGCCAGCCCTCCGGGATAGCAATGATGATGCCTGGCGCTGGCTGGAAAGCTAAAAAAGGCACAACCGATAGTGGGCTGTCCAAGTACCTCATACACAAAGCTCCTCAGGGCTGGGTAAGGGCATGATTGCAGCCATTGATCCACAGCTATCAGGGTCTCCGCTGAGCCAATCTTGCTGATCGGTAGATGGGCGAACGACTGGAAGCTATTTGGAGTAACCAGCTGGCCGCTGGAGCCGAGCAGGGCTTTGCCGTGGCGAGTCACTAAAATGCTCACGGCAATCAGCTCACTGCTAGGCCATTTACCCGGATGATCCTGCAGCTCTAACAATACGTCATGGCGGCCAAGCAGGTTTTCTACGGTTAGAGAGATCGCTGCATTGATGGGCGAGACCTGATAGGCCTGCTGCGGCTCCAGGCATCCGGTCAGCAGAAAGGAGTCAACGGTCTGAGCGGGAATAGCAGGCGGCTGCGGCTCTTGCATGTTCATCAGACGGCTCCCCATTGATTAAGAGTACGCTCTAGCCGTTCCAGAAGGAGGGGTAATACGGCGAGACTGCAGTCTTCTTCGAATTGCGGCAGTGTTTCCCTTACCCAGGTTTCCAGTGCTGACAGATTGCTTGACTCGGTGCCACGGCCGATCATAAACACCAGCGCATCACCTTCAGGAATTTGTAGGGCCGCCTGCATTGCACTGGCTAGCCGGCGGCAAGTGTGACGTGAAAGCTCATGCATGGCTGTTTACCTCGTCTGATGGCTCGGATGTCTTCAGGGTCTGTATCAGCAGCCGCTCCATCGCAGAGCCGTCGCGCCTTGTCAGGTTAGGAACGTAGCGGGAATACACGCGGAACAGCATTTCGGTTGTGGTGTGGCCCATTTGCCGGGCAATCCACTCCGGCGCTTCGCCTGCGGCCAGCCATAGCGTGGCGGCCGTATGCCGCGTTTGGTAGGGTCTGCGCTGGCGCAGCCCAAGATGGCGAAGCAGTGGATACCAGACCCGCTGGGTTACATTGCGGTGTGTTAAAGGTGACCCGTTGCGACTGCAGAACACATACTCAAACTGACCGGTAGCTTTTTTCTGGGCCAGTAATGCCTCATATACGGGACCGGACATATCAATGCTGCGGAACGAACCATCGTTCTTGGTGTAGACCAGTTCATCCTTTACCAGTGACTGGCGAACAAGAATTTGCCGCCTTTCAAAGTCGATGAACTGCCACTGTAGGCCGTCAATCTCACCGGTGCGCATACCGGTGAAAAAACGCACCGTGTAGTAGTTGCGGTAATCCTCTCGCACCGTTTGCAGAATCAGCCGCACCTCCTCAACAGTGAATGGCTCAACGTCGGTTCTGGGTACCTTGAGCGACTTGATGCCCTGATAGGGTGAGGTAAACTCATGGCGGTCGGCTGCTTCGTTAAGGATCATGCGCAAAGGCGTCATGATGTGGTTGATTCTCTCTGCTGACAGGGGTTTGCCTTTACCGTTTCTGACTTTGGCGAGCTGGGAACGGAAAGACAAAATCTCTGCCTTGGTGATGGAGCCGACCTCTTTGTCTCCAAACTCTGGCTTCAAGTGTCCGCGCAGCGTGGTAGCTACAGTATCGCTGTGTGAACGTCGCCACTGAACCTGCATTTCGGCAAACCAGGTATCAGCAAAATCGCTGAACAGCGGTGTGGTATAACGCATTGCCATGGCTTTGGGAGCGTCAGCCTCACTGAACTTGCGCGCATTGCTGCTGCCAGGGAAGTACCGCGCATACTCGAAGGAGCCCAGGGTTATCTCGGCTTCGATCTTTTTCAGAATGCCCTCAAGCTTGCGACGGTTGGCCGGCGTGTCATCCAGTGCCGTCTGCTCGCGACAGCGCTTGTTTCTATAGCGGAAGTCGAAGAACAGTTTTCCTGTCTCCGGGCGGGCGACAATATTACCCATGGCACACCCCTCCGCGGGCCATCGGCACGGTCAGACTGTTTTCAGTTGAATGGCAGCCCATGTCTCGCTCAATGGTCTCCCATATGTAAAGGATTTTGCGCCCACCAAAAGGGCGGATGTAGTGGATGCCTTCGAGCAACACGCTGTCCTTCAGGCGGTCGCGGATAGTCCTGGCGTCATACTTGATACGAGCGGCCAGCTCATCAGTGGTCAGGTAAAGCTGTGACATGGTCTTCGTCCTCTGCTATGGTTCGGGATTGGAGGACATTCAGAGTCTTAGTGGCTCATAATGTCCTCCTGTAGATCATTATGCGCATTAAAAGACCTTTTGCAAGTCTTTTTGGTCTCCTGTAGGTCAAAAAGCTTTTGGTGGAATATGATCAAGTGTCATTTATCGACCCTGATGGGGGCGAAGAAGCTGAAACTGATAGACGTGGCGAGGGATACCGGTATCAATCGGGGGACTATCACGCGGCTATATCACGAGACGGCAACACGTGTTGACCTGGAGGTCATTGAAGCGTTGTGCCGTTACCTTGATTGCGAGGTAGGTGAACTGTTTGAGCTGAAAAATTCTGATTAGCCTCAGTAGAGGGCTAGAAGGGGCAGCAAAGGATTTGGCTTTTATTGACCCTAATTAATCCTGCTTAACCTGCTAAGATCCGTCTTAATAACCAATAGGCGGATGAGCTAAATGACCGATAGATGGTTGGGCGTTGAGGAAATCGGCGAACACTTGGGCGTGAGTAAGGACACTGTCTATGCATGGATCGCAAAACGGCACATGCCCGCGCACAAGGTCGGGCGGCTCTGGAAGTTCCAGAAGGCTGAAGTCGACGCGTGGGTTAAAGCTGGTGGTGCCAGTGATGATGCCGCCTCGGAGTCGGCACATGGCTGATCCATACCGCTTGTCATTTACCACAGGTGGACTCTTCATTCAGGAGTCACCGCCTGTGGCTGAGATTTTCCTCATGAAGCGTGACTGGCAAGAGGCTCGTGATCAGGTTCGTGAGATGAACCTGCTGCAGGTACGTACTGCAGCAGCTGCCACGCGTATAAGTAAAGAGATTGTCGCCCGATTGGAGCACCTGGATGTAGGTGAGCTTGAGGCCTTGGTTGAGGGGAACAGGAAAGATCAGGGATACCTTCTCTGGGCAGCCTGTTCCCGGCGCTACACCTTTATTCGCGAGTTTGCGATGGAGGTGCTTCGTGAGCACTTACTGATGAGGCGGCGCGTCCTGTCCTCGATCGACTTCGACGCATTCTGGAGCAGGAAAGCTCTTTGGCACGTTGAGCTAGACCAGATCGCTGAGTCGACGCAAAAAAAGCTCAAACAGAACCTCTTTCGAATGTTACGAGAGGCGGATCTGATTGGTGATTCTCTACAAATTCAGCCGGCCCTATTGTCGCCCGCATTGGCTCAGCTGTTGGCCAAAAGGGGTAAGGAAGAGTTGCTGATCTACCCCGTAACTGATCAGGAGGTTACGCGTTGGCTTCAATGAACCGGAAAATTAGCGAGCAGCCAATGGCCGTTCGCTTCGATCATTTGCTCGGCGTAATCAGTGGTCAGCGTTTCCTTGAAATGAGGGGGTTGAACAATGATCTGCCCTTTTACATCTGCGAGTTCAAGGCTGCTGAAGCGGTAGAGATGGAGCGTGTCCGCCGGCAGCTGGTAACGCGGCTGGCGAACATGAGCATTCCCTGTCTCCAGGGACGAGGCATTCAGGTCCTGGAAATCAACCTGTATGACTTGTCCGTTGAGCTGCTCAAGGCCCGGGAGGGCAGCAGTGAGGACGGCAACCTCTGGGACGACCTTCTCGCCATTGAACAGGACGTAGAGAAGGAGCAGCTGTTGGAGACTCTGCAGAACGTCTTGGGCATCGAGGAGTATCTGATCCCCGCTATCGGTGAGCGACTTGCAGCTGCGGAGTACGACGTTTTATTCCTCTCTGGCATTGGTGAGGTGTTCCCCTACATCCGTTCACACAACGTTCTGAACAACCTGCAAAGCACTGCCAAGTCCAAGCCTACGGTTATGTTCTTCCCTGGCGAGTACCGGTACTCGCTGGAGCAGGGGGCTTCGCTGGAGCTGTTTGGCTTGCTGCATGACGACAAGTACTACCGCGCATTCAACATTTTCGAGACACAGGCTTGAGGAAGTAGTAGATGGAACTCAACGGCATTTTCCTGAACCCCGTCAGTCGTCCCATTGAAGGGGTGATCAAGGCTGATGATGAAGCCAGCCTGAACACTGAGCTAAGCGAGTATGTGCTGACCGACGAGGTCGCCAAGCGCCTGGAACACTTTCTTGACGCTTACACCGACTATCACGGCGCCAATGGCGTGTGGGTGTCAGGCTTCTTCGGGTCGGGTAAATCTCACTTGTTGAAGATGCTGGCGCTTCTGTTGGAAAACCGCCGCATCGATGGCTCCTCTGCCCTGGATATCTTCCTGCCAAAGATCCACGAGGACGATGCACTGCTGCGCAGCAAGCTTAAGCAGGCTGTCGCCATCCCCTCGAAGAGCATCCTGTTCAACATCGACCAGAAGGCCGACATCATCAGCAAGACGCAGATCGACGCCTTGCTGTCGGTCTTCGTCAAGGTCTTCAACGAGATGTGCGGTTACTTCGGCAAGCAGGGCTACATTGCCCAGTTCGAACGTGATCTCGACAGCCGTGAGCAGTTCGACGCCTTTAAGGACGCCTATCAGATCATCGCCAAAAAGCCCTGGGAGCGTGGGCGCGAGCAGGCCCTGCTGGAGTCTGGCAACATTGCCAAGGCCTATGCGCAGATCACCGGTGAAGATCCGACTCTGGCCAAGGGAATCCTCGACAAGTACCGCACCCAGTACAGCGTCTCCATCGAGGACTTCGGCAACCAGGTCAAAGCCTGGCTAGACAAGCAGCCAGCCAATTTCCGCCTGAATTTCTTCGTCGATGAGGTAGGCCAATACATCGCCGAAAACACCAAGCTGATGACCAACCTGCAGACTGTCGCCGAAAGCCTGGCGACTAAGTGCCAGGGGAGGGCTTGGATCATCGTCACCGCCCAGGAGGATATGAACTCCGTGCTCGGTGACATGAGCAAGCAGCAGAGTAACGACTTCACCAAGATCCAGGCTCGCTTTGCCAACCGTCTCAAGCTCACCAGTGCTGACGTGGCTGAGGTGATCCAGAAGCGTCTGCTGACCAAGAACGATAGCGGTGCAGATCTGCTGAAAACTGTCCACGACCAGCAGTTCAACAACTTCAAGACCCTGTTTGAGTTCGCCGATGGCGGCCAGCATTACCAGAACTTCCGAGATCTGGAGCATTTCACCTACTGCTATCCGTTTGTGCCGTATCAGTTCCCGCTGTTCCAGTCGGCCATCCGTAGCATTTCTTTGCACAATGGCTTTGAAGGTAAGGCTAACTCGGTGGGTGAGCGTTCCATGCTCGGCGTGTTCCGCGAGGTGGCCATCGCCATTGATAACGAGCCGGTTGGGCAGCTGGCCACCTTTGATCGAATGTTTGAAGGCATTCGTGGCGCACTGAAAAGCGCGATCCAGAGTGCAATCAACACTGCCGAGCACCACCTGGGCGACGAGTACGCCGTTCGCGTCCTGAAGGCTCTGTTTCTGGTCAAGTACGTCAAGGAGTTCAAGGCCACCCTGCGCAACCTCAGTGTGCTGATGCTGGAGCGTTTCGGCGAGGACGTGCCCGCCCAACGCAAGAAGCTGGAGGCTGCACTCAATCTGCTTGAGCAGCAGACCTACATTCAGCGCAACGGCGATCTCTACGAGTACCTCACGGACGAAGAGAAGGACATTGAGGAGGAGATCAAAAACACCGAGGTGGAGTCTGCGGATATCCTCAAGGAGTTGGAGGTTCTACTGTTTGATGGAGCAATCAGGCAGCGCAAGATCCGCTACGAGAACGGTCAGGACTACTCCTATACCCGCAAGATGGATGATCGGGTGCTCAGTCGGGAGCATGAGCTCGCTATCCACGTCATAACACCGCTCAGCGACAACTTCGACAATCTCACCGTGCAGCGCATGCAAAGCATGGGGCGTGACGAGCTGCGTGTCGTGTTGCCTGCCGATGCTCGCTTCATGCAAGACCTGACTATGTACAAGCGCACTGAGACGTACATTCGTCAGAACAGCAGCACTCAACAGGAGGCTGTTAAACGAATCCTAGACTCCAAGAGCTTCCAAAACACCGAGCGCCTTGCGGATATCCAGGAGCGTGCCAAGCAACTGTTGGCAGATGCCCAGCTGATCATCAATGCTGCCGACATCGAAGCCCCTAGCACCGATGGGCAGACACGCATACTGAAAGGTTTCTACCAGCTCATCGAAACCACATATCCGAACCTGCGTATGTTGCGGGATGTGCCCTTCAGCGAGGCTGATATCGGCAAGTACTTACGCCAGGGGCAGGACGGACTGCTTGGCAATGATGCCACCAGCCTGAGTGAGCCCGAACAGGAGCTGTTGGCTTTTATCCAGACCAATGCTCGCAGTGGCGTTCGCACAACGGTCAAAAGCCTGCTGGAGCGCTTTGAGCGCAAGAGTTACGGCTGGTACTACGCCGCAATTCTCTGCAACCTCGCCCTGCTTTGCGCGCGCGGCAAGGTAGAGGTGCGTCAGGACAGCAATCCCCTGGAAGGGGATCTGCTGGAGCGCAGTCTACGCAATACCAATGCCCATGCCACCCTAGTATTGGAGCCGCAGATTGAGTTCACCGCTTCCCAGGTGCGTGCGCTGAAGGATTTCTTCGCGGACTTCTTTGACCAGCCGGCCAGCAGCAATGAGGCTCGGGCTCTGGCGCGTGAAACCATAGAAGCCATCAAGGAGCTGGAGATCGACCTGGCTGAGTTGCACGGTCAGAAGGTGCAGTATCCTTTCCTCAGTGCCTTGGACGGTGTGCTGGCGACTCTCAAGGAAATAGCTGCCAAGAATCCAGCTTGGCTCTTGACGGATCTCGCGCGCGCAGAAGATGCGCTGCTAGAGGCCAAAGAGCAGGTCATTGACCCTGTGCAGCGCTTTATGAAAAGCCCGCAGAAAGAGATCTACGATCAGGCTCGTCTGCTGGTGCAAGAGCAGCAAGAGAATTTTGCCTACGTCGGCTCGGCGGAAGTTGACGCCATTCGAGCCGTGCTTGCAGATGCAAAGCCCTGGCAAGGCAATCGTCTTCAACAAGCTCGGCAGCAGTTGGATGCGCTTCAGCTTGCCATTGCCAACCAACTGGCCAGCGAGCAAAAAGCCAGTGAGCAGTTGCTCGACGATCTGGAGCAGCGCCTGCAGGGCGCTGAGGGTTACGGGGCTCTCGACGCGGCGCAGAAACAGCAGCTCTCAGCCCCCTTTGCGCAGGCTAAGCAGCAGTTTAAAGGGCAGAAGCTCATTGCGGTCATTCGTGACCAGCGTAATCGATTCGAGGACGAACAATACCCTCAGTTGTTGCTCAAGCTGGACCAGTTTGCGAGTCCAAAACCGGCACCTGCTGAGCAACCCTCGCCATCTACGCAGCCCGAGAATGAAACGCTTGGTGTTGATACGCCTGAACAGCCGATGTTGAAAGTGGCGGAGCCGCGAATTGTGCAGTCGCGTCACATCAAGGTTGGCTACCCAAAGCCCTGGCTGACCAGCGAAACAGAGTTGGACGATTATCTTCAGAAACAGCGGGAAGCTTGGCTGAAAGAAATCCAAGCCGGCAACCGAGTGCAGATCTGACACGGAATAAATACAACTGGCCTGCCCGGTGCGTGGCCAAGTCTAGGGCCGTTCGGTTGAATGGCTGAGTGGGGAATTGATGGATACCAGCAAACTCAAGAAATTTGCTCAATACGCACGTCGCACCTTGCTTGATCAGGTGAGTGGCAAGTTGGATGTGGTGCTAGCACCGCAGAGTGCTGCACGTCGTGAGCGAGCCCAGGTAGTGGCTGAGTTGGAAAAACTGATCAGCAACACCGGTCGCGATAATGTGACAGAGCGTGTTGCCTACACCTGGTTTAACCGCTTCTGTGCCTTGCGCTTCATGGACGTAAATCGCTACACGCGTATCGGTGTGGTGTCACCGGCTGAGGGCCAGTTCCAGCCCGAGATCCTGGCTGAAGCCAAGATGGGGCACATCGACGAGGAGATGGTGCCGAGCCAGATTCGTCAGAAGATCCTGGATCTGCTAGCGGGCCGCACACCAAGCACTGACTCACAGGGCGAAGCCTACCGCCTGTTGGTAGTTGCTGCGTGCAACGCTTGGCATCAATCGATGCCCTTTCTGTTCGAGCGCATCGACGATTACACCGAGCTTCTGATGCCCGACGATTTGCTTTCGGGTAATTCCATCCTGGCTTACACGCGCGAGGCTATGACGCCCGACGCCTGCAAAGATGTTGAGGTGATCGGCTGGCTGTACCAGTTCTACATCTCCGAGAAGAAGGACGCGGTGTTCGAGGGGTTGAAGAAGAATCAGAAGATCACTCCAGAGAACATCCCTGCGGCTACTCAGCTGTTCACCCCGCACTGGATTGTGCGCTATTTGGTCGACAACTCGCTGGGGCGACTCTGGCTGCTTAACCGGCCCCATTCACGGCTGGCAGAGCAAATGGAGTACTACATCCCTCCAGAGAAGCCAGAGACTGATTTCCTTAAGATCACTGGCCCAGAGGACATAAAAGTCTGCGATCCGGCGTGCGGCTCCGGTCATATGCTCACCTATGTCTTCGACCTGCTGTATGCCATGTACGAAGAGGAGGGCTATGACCCGGCCGAGATACCGGAAAAGATACTTACCCACAATCTTTTCGGCATCGAGTTGGATGAGCGTGCAGGAGAACTGGCTGCCTTTGCGCTCACCATGAAGGCCCGAGCTCGCCAGCGGCGCTTCTTCAATAAAGGCGTCGAGCCGAACATCACCGTGCTGGAGAAAGTGATCTTCAGCAGTGAAGAGTTGGACGAGTACATGGGCTTTGTCGGCCGTGACTTGTTCATCTACGGCCTGCGCGAAACGCTGCAGCAATTCAGCGAAGTCGACAACTTCGGCTCGCTGATTGTGCCGAAGGTTGCCAACGTGACCGATGTGCTGGCCACGCTGGAAAGTAAGGACATGAGCAGTAATCTGTTCCTGGCCGAGACGCATAAAAAAGTGCTGAGTGTTCTGCACATGTCCGAAGCTCTGAGCCCACGCTACGCAGTGGTCGTGGCCAACCCGCCTTACATGGGCGGCAAGGGCATGAATCCGCGCTTGAGCACTTGGGCCAAGGAGAAATTCCCGAGCAGCAAATCCGACCTGTTTGCGATGTTCATCGAACGCAACTTGGATCTGACGGTGAAGGGAGGAGCTGTTGCCATGATCACCATGCAGAGCTGGATGTTCCTTTCCTCCTTCGAGTCTTTGCGTAGCCGCATCCTGAATCAGCACACCATCCTATCCATGGCGCACTTGGGTGCACGGGCCTTCGACAGTATCGGTGGTGAAGTTGTTTCGACCACAGCCTTTGTGCTGGAAAACGCCCACAAGCCCGATTACCGGGGAGCTTACATGCGCCTGGTGGATGGCAATTCGGAAGCGGAAAAGATGGAAATGATGGCCAAAGCCATCGTTCAAGGCAGGGTTGCATGATCACCAACCTGCAGCTCAAGAACTTCACTGCCTTCACCGATCTGGTCATCGACTTCTCTCCGGGCATCAACATCGTCATTGGCGAGAACGGCACCGGCAAAACCCAGTTACTCAAGGCCGTGCTTGTTCAGGGCGGGCCAAAGGCCGCGCGTGAGGTTGATTAGTGATCAATATTGTCGCCGAAGAGAACCAACTGCTACTGATGTATCAGCCTGATCGCTTCAACGATGCGCGTTGGCTCGATGAGAAGCTTCGGCAAGACGGCGAAGTGACTTTGCGTCGCACGTTCACCTTCACTGGCGCAGATCTGCTGACCCCGTCTGCATCCTCTGAAGAGGGGGACGACAGCGAACGCATCTTTTTGCTCGGCCTATTGGAGGACGGCTACTACAAGATCAATAGTGACGTGCTTGGCCTTAAGCACGACCTTCTGCTCGACAGTGGGATGACGCTGGTACCGAGCACATTCATTGCGCAGCGCGATATTTCGGTGTTCCGAAGAATCGATGAATTGATTGATGAACCTATCGTCGTTGGCGGTGACAACGAAAGCGCCATCCCGTTGGCGGACTTTGAGCAGCTTCTAAAAACCTTTCCGACCAGCACCGAGCTCACCCATTACGCCCGAGCCCGTATTGTGCGGGTTCTCAAAGACTATTTTGGAACGATCTCGGATGCCGAAGGCCAGCTGAATCAGTACCTGAAGCGCAAGAAGAAGCTCCCTGCCGCGTCCCGTGAAAGCATTGTTTCCAACTTTGAGCTGCAGAAGTTTGAGTATGTTCATGCAGAATTGGAGTCCATGCTGAAGCAGGTGGATGCGTACTCTGAGAAGGACTGGCAGGCCAAGATATTGGGCTTGCTGTTGTTTGTTTTCCCCAAGTATGTTGCGGTACTTGAGAATGTCCATATCAAGGACTTCTACACCAATGCTTCCAAAACCACCGACCGTTACATCGACCTGATGCTGGTCGATGCGAATGGCAACATCGACATCATCGAAGTCAAAAAGCCCTTTCCGAATGCAATGGTGTCCCGCAGCACATACCGCGACAGCCACACGCCGAAGAAAGAATTGGCCGGATCTGTCATGCAGGCGGAAAAATATCTATTCCACCTGAGTAAATGGGGGCACGCGGGTGAGAAGGAAATCTACAACAAGCGGAAAAGTGAGTTGCCAACTTGGATTGAGCTCAAGATCACCAATCCCAAGGCAATGATACTGCTCGGGCGTGATAACGATTTTGTGGGGCAGCAACGTTTTGACTTTGAAATCATCCGGCGTAAATACGCCAACATGCTCGACATCATGACTTATGACGACCTATTGCGCCGGGTGGGGAACATCATTGAAATGATGAGGCGTCAGAATTCAGCACGGATTGTGACACCAAACCGGAGGGGCGCATGACTTCCCTCCAAGCCTTAGGCCTGGCCTACCGCAAAGCCAAGGTGGACCTGTACTACTCGTCTCATGCATCTCTCGACGCGATTGCGGACTACGAGGACGCACTCCATGCCAACCTGACTGCTTTGCTCGCTAAGCTGCTTAGCGATGATGAGTCCTGGGTCACGCAACCCGAGTTTATCGGCGGCTGGACTCTGGCCACCAAGTCGGTGGACATGTCTTGCTGGGATGAGTATCGCAAGCAGAATGGCAATGGCCTGATCTTTTCATCTCCGGCCGAGGAGTGGGCTCACGCCTGTGGCCTTCTGGCTGAAGGCGAACATCCCCAAAAGCCCAAAGCCGAATTTCGAGTGATGGCCCAGTGCAGCCTGGACTTTCATGTGCTGTCCACCCTCTGGATGTTGGAGGTTGGCCATCTGTTCGATGCCCAGTTGACCGACTGTGCCTATGGCAACCGATTGCGTCGCACGCAAGATGGGAAAGGCATCAATGCGCTTTCGCTGGGCTCTTTTCAGCCGTACCTGAAGCCTTTCCGCGACTGGCGTGACCAGGGTATCGAGGCCATGCGTACTGCGTTGGACGCAGACAAGAAGATCGTGGCGCTCACGGCGGATGTCAGCTCTTTCTATCACGAGCTGAATCCTGGCTTCATGCTCAATCCAGCCTTCGTTACGGATGTGTTAGGGCTGGAGTTGTCTCCCGCGCAATCTAAACTGCATCGCCTTTTTATTCAGGCGCTGCAGGCATGGGCAGCGGCCACGCCATTGAAGAAGGGCCTGCCTGTTGGACTACCGGCTTCAGCCGTGGTGGCGAACCTTGCGCTGATTGAGCTGGATCGCGTCGTCGAGCAGCAGATTGCGCCGCTGTACTACGGACGCTATGTAGACGACATCCTCCTGGTCATGGAGAACGTTGCCAGCTTCCGTTCCACGGCTGAGCTGTGGGAGTGGCTGTTCGCCCGCTCCAGCGGCATGCTGGCGTGGGTGCCAGGCGAGGAGCACAAGCAGATCGGTTTTCAGCCCGTCTATTTGAGCGACAGCCAGATCCGCTTTGCCAACGCCAAGAACAAGGTGTTCATGTTGGTAGGCGAGCCGGGTAAAACCCTGGTGGATGCCATCGCTCACCAGATCCACGAGCGGGCAAGCGAATGGCGCGCTATGCCGCGTTTGCCACGCGCTGCCAGCCATGTCGGCACTGATCTGTTGGCCGCAACGCAAAGCGACGGTGAGGCCGCCGACAACCTGCGCAAGGCGGATGCCCTGACCATGCGCCGCGCGGGCTTTGCCATCAAGCTGCGTGACTTTGAAGCCTACGAACGTGACCTGCAGCCAGACGCATGGCGCGACCATCGCCAGGCCTTCTTCCGTGCCTTTGTTCAGCACGTGCTGGTGCTGCCGCAGTTTTTTGATCTGTCGGTCTACCTACCACGGGTTATTCGCCTCGCTACGGCGTGCGAAGACTTCTCAGCCCTTCGACAGATCTTGCGGGGGGTGGAGCAACTCTGCACGCAGCTAAGGCAGTGCTGCGCTCTAAGCATCAAGGCCTGTCCTGAGGATGGCTTGCCACCCGACAGCGAACTGATGGCGCGCTGGCAAAAGCAGATGTACACCACGGTGCGTGAAAGCATCAGCGCAGCCTTTCCACCCCGGCTGTCGAAAGACGGCAAGGCAGCCTGGCAAGCGCACATGGCGGACTACCTGCCGGCTCTGGATGTTGATGCACTGCTGAGCTGGTATTTGTCACCCAAAGGTTTTCAAGCCCAACAGGCCCGCCTGTTCTCATTCGATCTGGCTCATATGCCGTTCCGCTTTCTTGGCTTGCCCGAGGAAATGGTGGCCCAGCGCGGTATTCCGGCCAGGAAGACCGCTACATCCTGCAACCAATCGACCGATTTGCTGCCAGACACTGTGCTGGAAGGCAGTCAACTGCTTGCCAAGTGGATCCGCTTCAAAGGTTTGCCGCACGGGCTACTGTTTGCTACCCGGCCTTACAACTTGCCGGAGCTGTTTATCCTGAACAAGGCGGCCTACGATGCTGCGGCGCATGGGGCCATGCAAGCTGTCGTCCTCGCTGTGCGCGGCTTCGAGCTTGGTGATGCAGCGCCCGCTTTCGACAAGCACGGCGTGCTACAGATCCCGGATGGCCAGCGGCAGAGCAAGTACGCCATCGCCGTCTCCAGTTGGAAAACGCAGATGGTGAGCTGGACGGCTTCGGTCATGCGCATGCCAGACCCCGATGCCGAGCGCTACGGCCGTTTGTGCCGTCTGTTGGATGGCGTGATTGCTCAGCCAAGGGAAAGCCGCTACTTGGTTCTGCCCGAGCTGGCCTTGCCCGCGCACTGGTTCATCCGTATTGCCCGAAAGCTTCAAGGGCGCGGCATTTTGTTAATCACTGGCATTGAATACCTGCACGCTAGTAAAGGGCGCGTGCGCAATCAGGTGTGGGCCGCGTTATCTCACGATGGACTGGGCTTCCCTTCGTTGATGATCTATCGGCAGGATAAACAGCGCCCAGCCTTGCATGAGGAACGGGAGCTGCAGCGTCTGGCTGGCTTGGAGTTGAAACCTGACAAGGCGTGGCTAACACCGCCCATCCTGCAGCATGGTGACTTGCGTTTTGCCCTGCTGATCTGCAGTGAGCTGACCAATATCAGCTATCGTGCCGCCCTGCGCGGCAAGGTGGACGCGCTGTTTGTGCCTGAGTGGAACCAGGACACCGAGACCTTCAATGCCCTGGTGGAGTCTGCCGCGCTGGATATGCACGCCTACATCATCCAGTGCAATGACCGCCAATACGGAGATAGCCGCATTCGCGCCCCCGCAAAAGACAGTTGGGAGCGTGATGTGCTGCGAGTTAAGGGCGGTGTGACCGACTATTGCGTGATCGGCGAGATTGACGTGCGTGCGCTGCGCCAGTTCCAGAGCAGCTATCGCTCACCGGCCAAACCCTTCAAACCGGTGCCGGATGGATTTGAAATTGATTTTGGCCGCAAGGTATTGCCGGCGGGAGAGAAAGAATGAGTGAGAACCAAATAAGCAGCCGAGAACAGGACATGGAAAGGTATTTCTTTCGGGCTTCGGCTGAAGACTTCAAGAAGATTCCAACCAATCCAATCGCGTATTGGGCAAGCGAGGGAATTCTAGACTCCTTTGATCAAGATAAATTGATTGGTGATATTGCTCAAGTAAAAATTGGAATGGGGACCGGGAGAAATGGAATATTCGTCCGAGACTGGTGGGAGGTCAGTCGACATCTGATTGATTTTTCTTTGACAGATGTAGAGCAATTGGAAAGTAGTAAGGCACGGTATTTCCCTTACAATAAAGGTGGAGACTTTAGGCTTTGGTATGGAAATCAACAACAAGTGCTCTGGTTTGATTCGTCGGGCCGCAATTACATGGATACCATGTCAGGGCACAGGGAAAATGGCGGGTGGAGCCATTACTTCAGACAAGGCCTGACCTGGTCGTTTATTAGCTCGTCGAAGTTTGGCGTTCGCTTCCTTCCAACAGGATTTGCTTTTGATGTTGCAGGTTCCACGCTTTTTCTTGACGAGAGAGACATCAAATATGTCCTTGGCTTTCTTTCCTCGGTGGTGTGTTTTGAAATTCTCGCGTTACTCAATCCAACGCTGAATTATCAAGCGGGAAATTTGAAAAGCCTACCTATTAAGCTCGGAAATGAAGTGCGCGAAAATGTTGCAGAAAACGTTGAATACAATATTTCGTGCTCTCGCAATGATTGGGACTCCTACGAAACCTCCTGGGACTTCACTAACTTCCCGCTACTACACCCTAACCACCGCCAGTCCACGCTCAAGACCAGCTACCAGAAGCTCCGCGCTTACTGGCGCGAGATGACGTTGAAGATGCAGCACCTGGAGCAGGAGAACAACCGCATCTTTATTGACGTCTACGGTCTGCAGGATGAGCTTGATGAGACGGTTGACCTTAATGAGGTTACGCTCACCTGCAATCCGCACTACCGCTACGGCGGTGACAAGAGCGAGGAGGAGCTGGAAGCCCTGCTGCTGGCCGACACCATGCGCGAGCTGGTAAGTTATGCCGTGGGCTGCATGTTCGGCCGTTACAGTCTGGATAAACCGGGTCTGATTTTGGCCAGCCAGGGCGAGACGCTAGCGGACTATCTGGCTCAGGTGCCACAGCCAAGCTTTGCGGCTGATGATGATAACGTGATCCCGCTGTTGGATGGCGACTGGTTCCCCGATGACATCACCTTGCGTTTCCGCCAGTTTCTGCGCGTGGCCTTTGGCGATGCGCATTACGAAGACAACCTGGCCTTTATCGAGCAGGCGCTCAACGTCAAGGGCAAGCGTAACTACAGCCTACGCGACTACTTCCTGGGCGAGTTCTATGCCGACCATGTGAAGCGCTACAAGAAGCGTCCCATCTACTGGCTGTTCAGCAGCCCCAAGGGCACCTTCAGCGCATTGGTCTACCTACACCGTTACCGTCCGGATACCGTCAGTGTGGTACTCAATTACCTGCGCGACTTCCGCAAGAAGCTCGCCTCGCGTCTGGATTATCTGCAGCAGGTAGCTATCAACCCCTCTGCCAGCCAAAGCGAAAAGACCAAGGCCAGCAAGGAAGCCGATACCATCAAAAAACAGCTTATTGAGCTGGATGATTACGAGCGAGATACGCTTTACCCGCTGGCGACAGAGCAGGTCGAGCTGAATCTGGACGATGGCGTTAAGGTCAACTACCTCAAATTGGGTGCGGCGCTGAAGAAAATCCCCGGCTTAGAAGCCAAGGGCGAAGACTGATCGGGGTGAGGAATACGATGCTTATTCATTCGATACAACTGAAAAACTTCCTTAGTTTTGGTGCGTCTCCTGGAGCGGTGCCATTAGGGCCTTTGAACGTGATCATCGGTCCTAACGGATCCGGTAAGTCCAACCTTCTGGAGTCCATTGCTCTTTTACAGAGCGCTCCCGAGCAACTGCTGAAGCCTATTCGTGAGGGCGGTGGAGTGCGCGATTGGTTGTGGAAGGGCGGCAGCGGAACGCCCGTGGCCTCACTGGACGTGGTGCTGAGCAACCCCAAAGGGCCTCAACCTCTACGTTACTGCCTAGATTTTACTGAGGTAGGCCAGCGCTTCCAGATCGTGGACGAGCGCATCGAGAATGAGAAACCAGCCAGCAAGAAGCATCCTCAGGCCTATTTCTACTATCACTTCAATAACGGGCGACCGGTGTTGAATGTGAAAGATCAAAAACGGGCCCTACAGCAGGAAGATATCGATCTGGAGAAATCCATCCTCGCGCAGCGCCGAGACCCCGACCAATACCCGGAAGTAACCTACCTGGGTCAGGTGCTGAGCAAGATCCGGTTGTACCGCGAATGGAGCTTTGGCCGTTACACCCCGCCGCGTCTGCCACAGAAGTCCGACCTGCCCAATGAGTATCTGGAGCCTGACAGCAGCAACCTTGGCCTGGTATTGAACCGCCTGCGTCGCGACCCAGCGGTCAAGCAACGTCTGCTGGAGGCTCTACGGGCTTTGTACGACGGTATCGACGATTACGACGTGCAGATCGAGGGGGGAACCGTACAGGTGTTCTTCCACGAGGGGCGCTTCACTGTTCCGGCCACGCGCCTCTCGGATGGTACCTTGCGCTACCTCTGCTTGTTGGCGGTGCTGTGCCATCCCAATCCACCTCCACTGGTTTGCATTGAGGAGCCTGAATTGGGTTTGCACCCTGATGTGCTGCCCACACTTGCTGAGTTACTTAAGGAGGCAGCCACGCGCACCCAGTTGATTGTGACCACACATTCCGACGTATTGGTTGATGCCATGAGTGACCGGCCGGAAGCGGTGTTTGTTGCCGAAAAGAGCGACACGGGTACGACCTTAAACCGCTTGGATGCTGAAAAGCTCAAGCCCTGGCTAGAAAAGTATCGCCTCGGGCAGCTGTGGACGCGCGGTG
>CETJ01096676.1_pt1 | contig 27564 bp, 26 predicted proteins | sample 531341 | NCBI WGS metagenome assembly CETJ01 (sample SAMEA2622677, study PRJEB7988) | marine metagenome | isolation source: saline water (ENVO:00002010), including | reverse complement strand
CCGCGGCGCGAAAGTCTGCCAACGGTTGCGCCCAGATGCCCTCGCCTCTGCTCATGCGTTTACCTTCAGCTAGCCTGCGCCTTGCCGTCGCCCCAGTGCAGCAGCACATCGAGCATGCGGTTGGAGAAGGCCCATTCGTTGTCGTACCAGGCCAGTACCTTGACCAGATCACCCTGCACGCGGGTATGGCTGAGGTCGGCCACGCACGAGGTCGGATGGCCAAAGAAGTCGCGGGATACCAGCGGCAGGTCGTTGCACTCCATCACCCCGAGCGGCATCTTCTGCGCACCGTCGCGCAGAATCTGGTTGATCGCTTCAACGCTGCCCGGCGCACGTTCGGCAGTGAAGGTCAGGTCGACCAGCGACACATTGGGCGTTGGCACCCGCACCGCCAGGCCATCCAGCCGCCCGGCCAGCTCGGGCAGCACCAGGCCGATGGCCTTCGCCGCGCCGGTGGTCGAGGGAATCATCGACTCTGCGGCTGCACGGGCGCGGTAGAGATCCTTGTGCGCCTTGTCCAGCAGGCTCTGGTCGTTGGTGTAGGAATGCACCGTGTTGAGCAGGCCCTGGCGGATGCCTACCGCGTCATGCAGCACCTTGGCCAGCGGCGCCAGGCAGTTGGTGGTGCAGGAGGCATTGGAAATCACCTTTTGATCGCCCAGCAGCTCGTGATTGACGCCGTAGACCACCGTGAGGTCTGCGCCATCGAGCGGGTGTGAGGCAAACACCCGCTGTGCACCCGCCTGCAAATGCTGGTCGATCAGGTCGCGCTTCTTGAACTTGCCGGTGCACTCCAGCACAACGTCGACGCCCAGCTGCTTCCAGGGTAGCTGCGTAGGGTCCCGCTCCTGCAGCAGTCGGATCGACTGGCCGCGGATCTGCATCACGTCATCGCGCAGATCGACCTGGCCGTGGAACCTTCCAAAGGTGGTATCGAAGCGCGTCAGGTGGGCCATGGCCGACCGCTCGCTGAGGTCATTGATCGCTTCGATGTGGATCTGATTTTCCAGATTTCGCTCGAACAGGGCTCGCAGTACAGCTCGGCCGATACGGCCATAACCGTTGATAGCAATACGCAACATGGCGGTCTCCTGGTGTCGTTGAGGCTGGTGAAGGTTAGTCGGAGTATCCCGGGTCGCGTTCAGTACCGTCCGACGGAGATCAACGAATAGGGGAAACCGGAGCACCGCTCGTCAGTCGTAACTCTCACAGGTCCGTTGCGCCGGGCTTGCCGCACACCGGAAAAGGGCTACGAGCAATGAGCGAGTCATCCCAGGCACCCTGGTGGAAAGGCGCCACCATCTACCAGATCTACCCGCGTTCCTTCGCCGACAGCAACGGCGACGGCGTCGGTGACCTCAACGGCGTGCTGCGCCATCTCGATCACCTGCAACAGCTGGGTGTCGACGCCCTGTGGCTGTCGCCGATCTTTCGCTCGCCGATGGCCGACGCCGGTTACGACATCAGTGACTACTGCGATATCGACCCGCTGTTCGGCTCGCTGGCCGACATCGACCGGCTGATCGCCGAAGCGCATGCCCGCGGCATTCGCGTGCTGCTGGATTTCGTGCCCAACCACACCTCCGACGAGCACCCCTGGTTTGTCGAGTCGCGCAGCTCGCGGGACAACCCCAAGCGCGACTGGTACATCTGGCGCGATCAGCCGAACAACTGGCGTGCCGCGCTGGGTGCCGGCAGCGCCTGGACCTGGGACGAGCAGACCCAGCAGTACTACCTGCACCTGTTTCTGGCCAAGCAACCGGACCTCAACTGGCGCAACCCCGAGGTGGTCGCGGCCATGCATGACGTGCTGCGCTTCTGGCTCGACCGCGGCGTCGACGGCTTTCGCATCGATGTCATTCACTGTACGGGCAAGGATCCAAGCTTTGCCGACGATCCCCGCTGCCAGGCCGGTCAGCCACTGTCGGATTTCAACGACCAGCCCTACAGCCATGAAGTCCTGCGTGGCCTGCGCCGGCTGGTCGACAGCTATCCCGGCGACCGCATGCTGGTGGGCGAGGTAAATATCCGCTCGACCGAGCGCGTGCTGCAGTATTACGGCGCCGGCGACGAGCTGCATCTGGCCTTCAACTTCAACCCGCTCGACGCGCCCTGGGACCCGGTGCTGTTTCGCACCTGCATCCGTGAGGTCGAACACTGGCTGCAACCGTCCGGGGCCTGGCCGACCTGGGTCCTGTCCAACCACGACAACGTACGCCAGCGCAGCCGCTACAAGGGCTCCGAGCAGGCCGCCCGCGCCGCGGCGGTGCTGCTGCTGACGCTGCGCGGCACACCGTTCATTTATCAGGGCGAGGAACTGGGGCTGGAGGATGCGTTGATCACCACCGATACCCGTGTCGATCCGGGCGGCCGTGATGGCTGCCGTGCGCCCATTCCCTGGCAAGCGGAGCCTCCGCACGGCTGGAGCGGCGCCGAGCCATGGTTACCTTTCCCACCCGAAGCTGACGAGCTCGCTGCAGAACGCCAGACCGGTGCTGCCAATTCAGTGTTCGCGCTCTACCAACGGCTGCTGGCGGCACGCAAGGCCAGCCCGGCGCTGCATCACGGCAGTTTCGAAGAGCTACCGTCACATCCTGAAGTGCTGGTTTATCGCAGACAGCTCGGCGATGACTGTCGGCTGGTCTGCATCAATTTCGCCGAACACTCCCACGCTTACCCGCACGCCGGTGCCTGGCAAGTAGAAGTTGCCAGCGATGGGGTCGGCGAAGGCGAGCCCTATAGCGGAACCTTGAACTCGCTGCAGGCAGTTATTCTGCGCCCGACGGAGGGTTGAGCATGCGTCCACTCTGGTATCGCAACGCGGTGATCTATCAGGTCGATCCCGCTCTGTTCCGCGACAGCAACGGCGATGGCTGCGGTGATCTGAAAGGCATCACCGAACGCCTGGACTACATCCGCGGCCTGGGTGCCACCGCGGTCTGGATCATGCCCTGCTACGCCTCGCCGTTTCTCGACGCGGGTTATGACGTCACCGACCACCTGCAGATCGCCCCGCAATTCGGCGACCTGGCCGACATGGTCGCGCTGCTGGAAAAAGCCGAAGAGCTCGGCCTGCACGTGATCGTCGAGCTGCTGGTGCAGCACACCTCCAGCGAGCACAAATGGTTTCAGGAAGCGCGCCGAGATCGCGACTCGCCCTACCGCGACTACTACATCTGGGCGGACGAGCCGGACGACTCAATGGCGCCGATCTTTCCGACCGTCGAGGACAGTATCTGGACCTGGGACGAGGAAGCCGGTCAGTACTATCGCCATCTGTTCTACAAGCACGAGCCGGACCTGGACCTCGCCAACCCGCGGGTGATCCACGAGATCGAAAGGATCATGTCGTTCTGGCTGCGCCTGGGCGTCTCCGGCTTCCGTATCGACGCCGCGGTGCACATGGTGCGCCAGGCCGGCGGCGGCGATCTCAAAAAGGGTTACTGGCTGCTCGAACACATGCGCGATTTCGTCACCATGCGCCGGCCGGAAACGGTACTGCTTGGTGAGATCGACACCGACCCGGAAAAGTACGTGGAGTACTTTGGCGACGAGGCCGACCGCGTCACCCTGCTGCTGGACTTCTGGACCAACAACCACCTGTTCCTGGCGCTGGCGCGGCAACAGGCCGAGCCCCTGACCCGCGCGCTTAATGGCCAGCCGCTGCCGCCCAGCCATTCGCAGTACGCACTGTGGATTCGCAATCACGACGAGCTGAGTCTTGACCGGCTGGCTGAAGATGAGCGCAAGGAGGTGATGGACACCTTCGCGCCCGACCCGAAGATGCGCGCCTACAATCGCGGCATCCGTCGGCGCCTCGCGCCCATGCTCGACGGCGACGAGCGTCGCATCGCGGCCACCCACGCGCTGCTGTTCTCGCTGCCCGGCACGCCGATCATCCGCTACGGGGAAGAGATCGGCATGGGCGACGACATGGAGCGTCCCGAACGCCAGGCCGTAAGAACCCCCATGCAATGGTCCAACGAGCCCAACGCCGGTTTTTCCTGCACCACGGGTGAACTGGCGGCGCCGCTGATTGATGAAGGTCCGTTCAGCTTCGAGAAGGTCAACGTCTTCGCCCAAACCCTGCGCAGTGACTCATTGATGGCCCGCACCGGCAACATGATCCGCACGCGCATTGGCCTGCGCGAGATCGGCATCGGCAAACGCTCTACCGTCGAGGTCGATGACCCGGCGGTGTTTGCCATTCGTCATGACAACGGCTCGACGGTGCTTATGCTGGTCAACCTGGCGGATCAGGAAACGATGGTGACTATCGAAGCCGATGACCTGCAAGACATGGTCGACGTGCTCGCCGATTACGACTATGACCAGCCCGAAGGCTCGCCGCTAAAGATTCGACTCGGCCCGTATGGCTACCGTTGGCTGCGGCGTAAACAGCAACTGTTCGGATAAGCACATGATCGAGCGACTCGACGCGTCTCAGTGGCGCGCCTGGCACGGCGACGAATTTCCCATTGATTGCTGGCGCGCAGCGGGCGACGAACTTCAGGCCATCGCCGGCACGCGCCGGGTCGACCTGATTTCACGAGAGCGCTACCGCGACTTTGTGCTACGTCTGGAGTTTGCCTTGCCAGTAGCTGGCAATTCCGGGCTGTTCTGTCGCGTCGGAGAAGAGGCGCAACTGAGCTGGCACAGCGGTCCGGAGATGCAATTGCTCGACGACCGAGGCCATCCCGATGGCCGCGAGCCGATGACACGCAACGGTGCGCTGTACGGGTTATTGCGGCCTGAGCTGGAGACGCCGATCGAGCCCGAGCAGTTCATCGAGGCCGCCTAGAGTGTGCGCGACGGCGAGGTTGAGCACTGGCTGGTCGGGCGACGCGTATTGCGCTATCGCCTCGATGATCCGACCTTGCATAAGCACATCGCCAACAGCAAATTCAGCGCCTATCCGCGCTTTGCCCAGGCTGCCGAAGGACACCTGGTACTGCAACACCACGGCGAAGCGGCGCGCTTTCGCCGCCTGTCGATCGAAATAGCGGACTGAACGGTCCACTTGGACCCGCGCACCGAAATGAGCGAGAATGCGCGGCTTTCCAGGCTGCGGTAAGCCGTGATGAACGGACGCTGAATCGAAACGAGCTGGGCGCTCGCCTCCATGGCGCAGCGCCCAACTGGTTTTCGGCGCCCCGATTCATTAGGCAAACCCGGCCGCTCACGCTTGAGGTAGCGCGTTCGTGGAACAGCTGAAACAGAAGATCCGCAATGAAGGCATCGTACTTTCCGACCGCGTACTCAAGGTCGATGCGTTCCTGAACCATCAGATCGACCCCGTGCTGATGCAGCAGATCGGCCAGGAATTCGCGCGCCGGTTCCGCGACGAAAAGATCACCAAGATTGTCACCATCGAAGCGTCAGGCATTGCTCCGGCGATCATGGCAGGCCTGGAGCTGGGCGTACCGGTCATATTTGCCCGCAAGCATCAGTCGCTGACCCTGACCGATCACCTGCTGACCGCCTCGGTGTACTCCTTCACCAAGCAGGTCGAGAGCACCATCGCAATCTCCACCAATCACCTGTCGCCCAACGACCGGGTGCTGGTCATCGACGACTTTCTCGCCAACGGCAAAGCGGCCAAGGGTCTGATTTCGATCATTCAGCAGGCGGGCGCGAGCATCGCCGGGCTTGGCATCGTCATCGAGAAGTCGTTTCAGGCGGGCCGTCAGGAACTCGAAGAAGCGGGCTTCCGCGTCGAGTCCCTGGCTCGCGTGGCCGCCCTCAGCGACGGTCAGGTGGTATTCGTCGAGTAAGCGCCCCGCGCGGCTCCCTGCGGCTTACTCTTTGCGCCACAGATCAACCAGCGCGCCCTGCGTGCCAGCCACCGGATCGCTTACCGGTACGCTGACCCGCTGAGCGCGCGCTTGCGCCTCGTCATGACTGCCTTCATCCGGCCGCAGCAGATCGTATTGCTGCTCTAGCGGGTAGCCGCCGACCACTTCGAAGTCATCACTGGCGCTGAGCTGGCAATGGCCGGTCCCGGCTGGCAGCACCAGTGCATCGCCAGCACGCACCTCGACTTCCTGCCCCTGTTCGCCGCCGAGCATCAACCGCGCCGAACCACAGGAAACGCCAAGCACCTCGTGCGCGGTGGAATGGTAGTGATGGTAGTCATACACGCCGGCACGCCATTGGGCCGGCCACAGATGGCTGTTGAACAGATTTTCGAACGCGCCGGCGTAGTCGTTTCCGGCCAGCGGCAACTGCCGGTACACCAGCACCGGATGCGAGCTGTTTGGCGTACGACCGTCACTGGAAAAGTGCAGCTGCTCGGGTTGCGGGGCGGAACTGGGCATGGGCACCTCATCTGCTTGCCTGGACCAGCAATCGCGTTGGCCCAGGGAACGGGTTTCAAGATTCGACCCGCTGCGGCGCAGCTTTTCTCCCCTCCAGACACGACAAAGCCGCCCGGAGGCGGCTCGATCTGACCGGCTGAAGCTTAGAGGCCGGACATCTGCTTGATTGCAGCCATCAGCTCGTCATCCGAGCAGCTGGCGCAAGTGCCTTTCGGCGGCATGGCGTTGATGCCGGTGATGGCGTTGGCCAACAGCGCATCCAGACCGCCTTTCTCATCAGCACGCGCTTGCCAGGCCGCCGTATCGCCGACCTTTGGCGAGTTCAGCAGACCGGTGCCGTGGCAGGCGTTGCAGAACTTGCCGACCACTTCTTCGCCGCTAAGGGCGCCGCCGCCAGCGGCAGCAGCAGCCGGACCGGCCGCAGCGCACTCTTCACCTTGAATACAAACCTCGCCCACCGGCTTCAGGCGCTCGGCGATGTCGTCGTTGGTCGCAGCCTGAGCGCTCACTGCCCACAGGGCCAGTACGGCAGTCTGTGCTACCAGGATCTTCTTAATCAGGTTCACCTTATACCCTCATGTGGCTAGACACGCCCGCGGCCACGGTATCGCGAGCGGCGGTCAGTATAACGGCAAGCCATGCCCGCCGAAACAATACGAAAGGCCCTGTCATCCCCAGCGACGCTTTGTCGCACAGAGCGTCTGACAAAGGCATGGGCCAGCGGTACCGGCTAGAAGTTGGCCGGCGTGGTGGCACTGATCAGCTTCGCCGGCGCGTCAAACGGGTTATGGAAGCGATGCGGCTTGCTGCTCTCGAAGTAGTAGCTGTCGCCTGTTTCCAGTAGATAGGTCTGGCCGCTCACCGTTAGCTCCAGGCGCCCCTCGACCAGCATGCCGGCTTCTTCGCCCTGGTGCGCCAGCATGTCGGTGCCGGTATCGGCGCCAGGCGGATAGGTTTCGGCAAGAAAGGCGATCGCGCGCCCCGGATGTGCCTTGCCCACAAGCCTCATGCTGATAGCGCCGTCGGAAATATCGATCAGCTCCCCAGCCTTGTAGACCACCTGGGTATCGCTGTCCTGCTCAAAATCAGGGGAGAAAAACTCGACCAGCGACATCGGGATGCCGCTCAGCACCTTCTTCAGCGAACTGATCGACGGGCTGACACTGTTTTTCTCGATCATGGAAATCGTGCTGTTGGTAACGCCCGCACGTTTGGCGAGTTCACGCTGGGACAAACCCTTGAGCTTGCGGATGGTTTGCAGTCGAACACCGACGTCCAATACGGGAGCCCCCAATAAGAGCGATTGCTGAGGGCGCTATGATGGCGAGGGCGTTCAGTATTTTCAACACAACGGGACGAAATGACAGGTCATGCCGTGCAGCGATCCGATTATGCCGGCAGCGCAGCCACCACTGACAGTTCGACCAGGATCTCCGGCTCGCATAACTTGGCCTCGACCGTGGCCCTGGCCGGGGCGACGCCCTCTGGCAACCATTGATCCCAGACGGCGTTCATGCCGGCAAAATCGGCATCGATGTCTTTCAGATAAATAGTCACCGAGAGGATGTGCTGCTTATCAGTACCCGCCTGCCGCAAAAGGCGTTCAATGTTGTCGAGCGTCTCGCGGGTCTGCTGCTCGATTCCCGCGCTCATGTCCTCGCCCACCTGACCGGCCAGATAGACCGTGTTGCTGTGAATGACGATCTGACTCATGCGAGCGTTAGTGTGCAGGCGCTGTATGGGCATGCTTGTGCGATTCCTTGTTGGTGCCGTAGCGGGAAATATCGAGGCCGTCGGTACTGATCTGCGTGCGCTTTCTCGCCAGCATATCGGCCAGCAAGCGGCCAGAACCACAGGCCATGGTCCAGCCAAGAGTACCGTGCCCAGTGTTCAGATACAGGTTGCGATAGCTTGTACCACCGATGATTGGCGTGCCGTCCGGCGTGGCCGGGCGCAGGCCGGTCCAGAGTTCGGCAGTGGAGGGATCGCCGCCCTGTGGAAACAGATCACCGACAACCATTTCCAGGGTCTCGCGACGCCGCGGATTGAGCGAAAGATCGTGGCCAGCAATTTCTGCCATACCGCCAACCCGTATGCGTTGATCGAAGCGGGTGATGGCGACTTTGTAGGTCTCGTCGAGCACGGTGGAAACTGGCGCCATCGCGGGGTCGCTGATCGGCACGGTCAACGAATAACCTTTGAGCGGGTATACCGGCGCACGAATGCCAAGCGGCTTGAGCATCTGCGGGCTGTAGCTGCCCAGCGCCAGCACGTAGCGATCGGCCGTTTCCAGCTTGCCATCGACCCAGACGCCTTCGAGCCGGTCACCCGCGAATTGCAGCCGCTGAATGTCCTGATTGAAGCGAAACTCGACGCCCAACTCGTGGGCCATTGCGGCGAGTTTGGTGGTGAACATCTGACAATCGCCGGTCTGATCGTTAGGCAGGCGAAGCGCGCCACTGAGCTTGTCCGAAACCCTGGCCAGCGCCGGTTCGGCCCGCGCAATGCCGGCGCGATCGAGCAGTTCATAGGGCACGCCGGACGCCTGCAGCACGGCGATGTCCTTGGCGGCGTTATCCAGCTGGGCCTGGGTGCGGAACAGCTGGGTCGTGCCGCATTGCCGGCCTTCGTAATCGATACCGGTTTCTGCACGCAGCTCGTCGAGGCAATCGCGACTGTATTCGGACAGCCGAACCATGCGCTCCTTGTTCACCGCATAGCGCGCCGCCGTGCAATTGCGCAGCATCTGCGCCATCCACAGGTATTGCTGGGTATCGCCGGTGAGCTTGATGGCGAGCGGCGCATGGCGCTGCATCAGCCACTTCATGGCTTTCAGGGGTACACCGGGCGCGGCCCAGGGTGACGCATAGCCAGGGGAGACCTGGCCGGCATTGGCAAAGCTCGTTTCCATCGCCACGGCTGGCTGACGATCAACTACCACGACCTCGAAGCCCGCTCGCGCCAGATAGTAGGCACTGGTGGTGCCAATCACGCCGCTACCCATCACCAGAACACGCATCGCCGCCTCCCACCCGTGCTACCGGGCTTTTTCTAATCACTGTTACTGCGGAGTATAGAAAGCGGCGTGCAGTAGATTTCGCTATATAAACGGCTATATTTGCGATTTATTCACGCCATAAACGGCGATAACAGAGGCGATACGCCTATGCGAACCAAGCACCAGACCCGCCGCGAACTGGACAAGATCGACCGGCAAATCCTTCGCTTGCTACAGGCTGAAGGGCGCATGCCGTTTACCGAACTGGGCGAGCGCATCGGTCTGTCGACCACGCCATGCACCGAGCGCGTCAGGCGCCTGGAGCGCGAAGGCATCATCATGGGCTACACCGCGAGGCTGAATCCTCAGCATCTGAAGGGCGGGTTGCTGGTATTCGTGGAGATCAGCCTGGCCTACAAGTCAGGCGACATCTTCGAGGAGTTCCGCCGTGCCGTGCTGAAACTGCCGCATGTGCTTGAGTGCCACCTGGTGTCAGGCGATTTCGACTACCTGATCAAGGCCCGGATCTCGGAAATGGCGTCGTATCGCAAACTGCTAGGTGACATCCTGCTCAAACTGCCGCATGTGCGCGAATCCAAGAGTTACATCGTCATGGAAGAGGTAAAGGAGTCCCTGGAACTGCCCGTGCCGGATTGACCCGAAGCGCTACGCTTTTGCCCAGCGGCACCTGTCCGGTCTACCCTTCGGCCAGGCAAACCGTCCAAGGCTCAACCATGACAAACCGCCACTCGGCCTCCAATTCCCACGATCACGCCGCGTCCTACTACGCCGCCACTGCCAATCAGCCGCTTGAGTTCGCGCCCTTGCAAGGCGAACAGAGCGCCGACGTCTGCATCGTCGGCGGTGGCTTCAGCGGCCTCAACACCGCCATCGAACTGGCCGAACGCGGGTTTTCCGTGGTGTTACTGGAAGCCCATCGCATCGGCTGGGGCGCCAGCGGCCGCAACGGCGGGCAGCTGATTCGGGGCGTCGGGCACGACGTTGAGCAGTTTCAGCCGGTGCTGGGTGACAGGGGGGTAGACGATCTCAAGCGCATGGGTTTTGAAGCGGTAGACATCGTGCGCGAGCGCATCGAGCGTTACGCCATTCAATGCGACCTGACCTGGGGCTACTGCGATCTTGCAACGAAACAGCGTCACCTTGACGGCTTCGAAGCGGATTACGCCGATCTTCAGCGCCTGGGCTACCCGCATCCGTTAAGACGGGTACCAAAGGAGGCCATGCGCGAGGTCATCGGCTCCGATCGCTATGTGGGCGGCCTGATCGACATGGGCTCGGGCCATCTTCATCCACTCAACCTGGCACTGGGCGAAGCGGCTGCGGCGCAGTCGCTCGGGGTCCGGCTCTACGAGCGATCCGCGGTCGAACGGATCGACTATGGCCCGCAGGTCCGCGTGCATACAGCGCAGGGCAGCGTGCGCGCCGACCAGCTCGTGCTGGCCGGCAATGCTTACCTGGGTTCGCTGAACAAATCGCTGGCCGGCAAGGTGCTACCCGCCGGCAGTTACATCATCGCCACTGAGCCGCTGCCTGAAGAGGTCAGACAGGAATTGCTGCCGCAGAATATGGCTGTCTGCGATCAACGCGTGGCGCTGGATTACTTCCGCCTGTCGGCCGACAGCCGACTGCTATTTGGCGGCGCCTGCCACTACTCCGGACGCGACCCAAAGGACATCGCCGCCTACATGCAGCCAAAGATGCTTGAGGTGTTCCCCCGCCTGCGTAATGTCCGCATCGATTTCCAGTGGGGCGGGATGATCGGGATTGGCGCCAACCGCCTTCCTCAGATCGGGCGACTCCCAGACCAACCAAACGTGTACTACGCCCAGGCCTATGCCGGGCATGGCCTGAACGCCACGCATCTGGCCGGGCGCCTGCTGGCCGAAGCCATCAGCGGACAGCTCGAGGGGCGCTTCGACCTGTTCTCCCGCGTGCCACACCCGACCTTCCCTGGTGGTCAGCGACTGCGCTCACCGCTCCTTGCCCTGGGCATGCTCTGGCACCGGCTTAAAGACGAGTTCTGAATTTCGCCGTTGCGCTGGCGTCCAATCTGTCGAGGAAACATAACAATCGACAGGAGTGAACTTGCGCATGCGCCTGCTACTTGTGGCAGTGCTGTTGCTGGCTGGCTGTGCCGGCCAGATTACGCCCACCCCTACGTCTTATGCGCTGCCCGCTCAGGATTCGGTTCTGGCCCAGCGAGTCGAGGCGCTGGCAGCAGCGCAGCCTGCGGGCACCTCCGGATTTCGCCTGCTGTCCGACAGCGCCGAAGCCTTTGCGGCGCGCATGCAGATGATTCGTCAGGCCAGGACAAGCCTCGATGTGCAGTATTACATCGTCCACGATGGGCTCAGCACCCGAGCGCTTATAGAAGAAGTCCTGCGCGCCGCCGACCGTGGCGTCAGGGTACGCCTGCTGCTCGATGACACCACCAGCGATGGCAGCGATTATCAGATCGCCACTCTGGCAGCACACCCGAACATCCTGATCCGCGTGTTCAATCCGTTGCATATCGGCCGCAGCACCTTGATTACCCGCTCGCTGGGTCGGCTGCTCAACCTCTCCCAGCAACATCGACGCATGCACAACAAGCTGATGCTTGCCGACGGCAGCCTGGCCATTGTCGGCGGACGCAACCTGGGCGACGAATACTTCGATGCCGACCAGAGTTTCAACTTCACCGATATCGACCTGCTCGCCGCCGGCCCGGTCGCCGAGCAGCTGGTGGTCAGCTTCGACCAGTACTGGAACCATTCGCTGAGCGTGCCGATCCAGCAGTTCTTGCGCGATCCCCCCAGCAAAGCGGACCTCGAGCGGGCGCGACGCGATATCACTGATTATCTGCAGGCTGAACGACGCAAGAACGAGCGCCGCTATCAGCACCTGATGAGTGAGCTGCAGCCCCGGCCTAGTCACTGGCTGAGCGATCTCATCTGGGCACCTGGCGAAGCGCTCTGGGATCACCCTGACAAGATCGAAGCGCCCGGCATCCCCGCTGAAAGCCTGCTGCTGACCACTCAGCTTCAGCCCAGCATGGATGGGGTTCGACGATCCCTGACGTTGATCTCGGCCTACTTCGTACCCACCGAGCAAGGCGCCGACTACCTGGCAGAACACGCCAGTAACGGCGTTGCAGTGCGGATTCTGACAAATTCCTTGGAAGCTACCGACGTGCCCGCCGTGCATGGTGGTTATGCACCCTACCGCGCCGAGCTGCTGAAAGCGGGGGTAAGACTGTACGAACTGCGCCGACAACCGGACCAGGAGACTCGCTTCAGCATCACTGGCGATTCCGAATCCAGCCTGCACAGCAAAGCTGCTGTGTTCGATAAGGAAAAGGTCTTCCTCGGCTCGCTGAACTTTGATCCCCGCTCAGTGTTATGGAACACCGAGGTGGGCATCCTTATCGACAGCTCCGAACTGGCCAGCGAGGTGCACAAGCTCACGCAGCAGGGCACTTCGCCCGCCGTCAGCTATGAAGTGCGACTGATCGAGCGAAACGGCGATGCGCGGTTGATTTGGATCGCTGAGGATGACGGGCAACGAAAGGTGTTACTGCACGAACCGGGCGGTGCATGGCGACGGTTCAATGCCTGGTTCAGCCGAGTGATCGGACTGGAGCGGATGCTCTGATACTGCAATAAGCGCAAGGGGTTTCGTGTCACTTCCGCCAATCTTGCCGCGCAAATGGCCGTCGCCGCAGAATTAATCCCTTTGTGTGATACCAGAGCGCCACCCCTTGGCTAGGCTACCGAACCTATGCCGTGCTGGTTCTACAGCCCGGCACTTGCTTCTATAAAAATAAAAAGGAGCGCAACATGACTCATCGCAAGTGGCTATGGATGGTGGTTTTGCTGGCGTGCTGGTTTCCAGCGCTGCTTAATCCTGCCCACGCTCAGACCTTCACCGCGCTGGAAAGCATGCAGATCCATGCCAACCGCGCCACCAGCAGCCTGTTGCTCTATCGAGGCGAAGGCTTTCAGAAAGCGCATCTGGCCCGAATGGAGAGCGACCTCAAGTCGCTAGCTGAAACGGTCGACAGCTTTCCCGGCGCCCGCAATGACCTGCACCAATTGCATCAGGTCCTGCAGACAACGCTGCGTGAAGGCGCGAGCTTCGGCCGTGAAGAGGACGACATGCCCTGGGGCTGGCCGTTGCAGATGAGCAAGGCGCTACGCGATTTCCTGACGGCGGTGCGTAGCCAGCAAGGCGCCGACGTGCGTGCCGAGCTTCCGGCCAAGGTGGAATACCTTACCGTTCAGTACCTGAGCCGCGCCTATGTCGGCTCATTCGAAACCGCTCGCGAACAGCCGGACACCTACCTCGGTCAGGACGAGCGCCGCCTCGTACCGTCGATCGACGAGCAACTGGCGGCGCTGGACGGCAAATCGAATGCGGCCATCGCCAAGTTGAAAACGCGCTGGGAATTTCTCAAGGTCGCGCTCGAAGACATGAACAGCGGTAACAACAGCTTCAACACCGCCTCAGGCCGCGCCTTTGCCCCGATCATGGTTGATCGCCATGCTCGCAGCCTCAGCAACCAGTGGATGGCGCTCGCGCCCGACTGAGCGCTCACCGTTCACGCATCAGCCGGCTGCTGCCGCAGCTGCACAGGGCCAACCCGCGCCTCGATAGCGTGGCGCAGGGGCTCGCGCAGACCGAGCATGAAGCACAGTTCCGCCGCCACGAACAGCGGCCCGATTATCAGCCCGGTCAGGTCGTCGACAAATGCGGGCTTGCGCCCTTCGAAGTAGTGACCGATGAACTGAATGATCCAGCCGAGCACGAACAAACCGGCCCCGGCGGTCAGCCATAGTGTTGTCGACTGCTGGGCAAGCGCTGCGCCGACCCACACGCAGAGCAGCAGCACCGCCCCCATCAGCAGGCCGAAGCGCAGGTCCAGCCGCAGATAGAACAGTGTCGAGATTAATGCGACCAGCGCAACCGGGCTTAGCCAAAGTCCGAACGCCTCCAGACCTGGTCGCGATAGCAGCACCGCGACAGCCAGGACGATCATCGGAATGCCGATGAAATGGCTGAGCAGGTTGCGCGGGTCTCGGTGATAGGCCGCGTACTGGGCAAGGTGGTCGGTGAGCGTTTTCATGGCGGACTCCGGATAGCCTGACTGGCAAGCTTAGTCAGCTTGGCGGGAAGCCGCGCGGCTTCCGCCGGTCATTGAGTGCCAAAGGCCACGGCGCTTGTGCCAAACACGCCGCGTTCCGCTAGGGCTCCGGACGGTAGCCCAATCGCAGACCACCCCAATGGCGCCCGCCAACTATGATCGGCACCGAGAGGTCATGCATCAGCTCGCCGGTATCACGGCTGTAGGTCTGCAACAGCACCTTGCGCTCGTGGCTGCCGCAGCGCGCTCCGGTGCGGTCATTGAACAGGCGTTTGCTGCGGCTCTTGACCTTGTCGATCTCAGGGTCGCCCACCGGCGGCTGGCTAAAAGCACGGTTGTGGGTCGGAACGTAGCCGTCGGGCGTGGTGGCGATGGCGTAAACCAACGCCTCGCTGCGCGCGAGCAAGGGCTCCTGAATCGCAGGTAGTACGTCGTCGGCATAGCGATCGAAGCGGGTGTTGTAACGAATCGGGTTGGTGCCCGGCTGCGCCCGGTAATTGCGGTCGAACAGGTCGTCGAGAGTCAAGCGCCCGGCTTGCAGGTCCGCCTCGAAACGCGCACCGATGGCCGCCGCGCCTTCGCGCGCCAGGTCGAAAACGTCCTGATGGTAGGCATCCAGCTGGACCTCGGCGAGCTGCTCGCTGACCGTTTCCGCCTGCTCGACGAGCTTCTCTGCCGCCTGTTCGAGCTGGCGCGTCTGGGTCTCGCTCTCCAGTGCGTCGCCACGCAACTGCTCTAGCGCGACGAACAACTGCGCCAGTCGCTCATGATTGCTTGCGGTGCCGGCCGCAATCTCCGCCACCTGGGTTTCGACATTGCCAGCCAGATCAGCAATTCCGCTCAGCTGCGTACCCGTCCCTGCGATCTGAGCGGCGGCCTCGTCCAGTTCACTGGCCTGCTTCTGAATATGGCTGACCACCGCGCCACTTTGCTCGCGGATATCGCTGACCATCCGACCGACCTCTTCGGTGGCACTACTGGTGCGTCCGGCCAGGTTGCGCACCTCATCAGCTACCACGGCAAAGCCACGCCCGGCTTCACCGGCGCGCGCAGCTTCGATCGCGGCATTGAGCGCAAGCAGATTGGTCTGGCTGGCGATGGATTGAATCACCTCGGTGATCTGACGGATCTCTTCGGTACGGGCCGAGAGCCCATCAAGCAGTTCGCGGCTGGCCTCGGTCTGTGCGCTGAGCTGCTGCATGCGTTCGATGGCGTGTTGGAGCTCAACGCGGCCGGTATCACTGCTGCGCCGCACGGCCTCGGCCGCCTCCAAGGCCTGCCGCGCTCGGGCAGCGCTGTCCTGCTCCGTCGCGGTCATCGCCTCGGCGCCATTGGCAATCTCGCTGACCGCGACCAGCTGCGACTGTAGCCGTGCCGCCAGTTGTTCAGCACTGAACGACACCTGAGCAGCCAACAGCGCGTTATGGCAGGTATGCCGGGAGAGGCTCTTGCTCAGCGCAGCGGAGCTCAGCTCGCTGGCGTCTTCAGCAACCGGGGCTTTTGCCGCTGCGCGCCACGGACCCAGCCAGGGCCAAAGGGCCAGTAGCAGAACTGAAATCGCCGTCAGATAGAACGGCAGCTCCATCCAGCCATGAAACAGCAGCAATCCCAACAGAGCCGCCGCGTGCAACAGGCAGGCCTTGGGGTGTAGGCGGAAGGTTGGGCGCATCGGTGGCCTCTTGTTTTCATCCGGTAAAAAGGCGTTGTACCACCTCTGCCAACAAAGAACATTGTCCCTTGGTGGCACATGGCCTTGCCGAGCACGGCACGATTGCGCAACCCCTGCAATCGTCCGGCGCGGCAGACTTACCGGTTTAGCGGCTGGATGCAGCCAACCTTAAGCGGCGCTTAGTCTGAACTTGCGCTCAGGCGTTCGCCTTAGCGCGCCTGATCCGGCGCCGTCAGCGGCAGACCGAGCTGCACCCGGCGCCGCAACCAAGGGCTAGGGCGATAGCGCGGTTCCTGCCCGTAGCAGCGCTGCATGCCCTCGAGAATGGTCAGGATTCGGGCCGGGGTGTAGTGCGCGGCAAACCCCAGCGGACCCTTTGGGTAGCCGAGGGCAACCGTCACGGCGCGGTCGAGCGTCTCCGGTGAGGCAATGCCCTTCTGAGCGATCTCGCACCCCAGATTGACGATACTGGCCACGATGCGCTGACTGACGAAGCCCGGCGAGTCGTTGATGACTTCTACGGGCACATCGTCGGCCCCCAACGCCTGACGTGCCTGCGCCTCCAGCCCCGGATCGAGCGCAGGCTGACGCATCAGCACGCGGCGTTTGTCGAGGTCGCTGAACGAATCCACCGCTATGGTACGCACCGCAGGCAGCGCCAGCCGCTCGATGCAATTGCTGGCATCCTCACCCAGCGGCGTGATCAGGCAGATTGCCTGGTCCGAAGGCTCGGCACCGTCCTCCAGGACCCCGCCGGCCTGCTGCAGAACTGAGCCGATCTGGCTGCGCAGCTCGGGCTCGATACTGTCGAGCCAGAACGGTCGGTCAATGGTCACCGGCTCGTAGCGGGGTTCCGGCGTGCGGATCTGCTGCCCTTCTTCGTAGCGATAGAAGCCCTGCCCGGTCTTACGTCCGAGCAACCCGGCCGCCACCCGCTGGGCAGCGAGATAGGACGGGGTGTAGCGCGGGTCGTAGTAGAACTGGTCATGCACCGACTCCATCACCGCATGGGATATGTCCAAGCCGGTCAGATCGAACAACTCGAACGGGCCCATTCGAAACCCTGGGCCGTCACGCAGGATGCGGTCGATCTGTTCCGGCGTGGCGATACCCTCGCTGAGAATCCGCTGCGCCTCGGTGCCATAAGCGCGACCGGCGTGGTTGACCAGAAAACCGGGAGTGTCCGGGGTGATGGCGGGAAAGTGCCCGGCGTGCTCGGCCAGTTGCACCAGCCGCTCGATCACCGACGGATCAGTCCGCTCGCCGCGAACCACCTCGACCAGCTTCATCAGCGTCACCGGGTTGAAGAAGTGGTAACCCGCCACTCGCTCGGGCCGCTTGCAGGCACTGGCGATGCGGGTGACTGACAGCGACGAGGTGTTGGTCGCGAGGACGGCATCGGCTGCGATCAAGCCTTCCAGCTCGACGAACAGACTCTGCTTGGCTTCCAGGTTTTCCACGATGGCTTCGATCAGGAGGTCGCAGCCGGACAGTTCGGCCAGCTGATGCGCCGGCTGCATGCGCTCAAGGATTGCTGTCAGCTCATCGGCACTGATGCGCCCCTTGGCTACGCTGCGCTCGAGCAGCTCGCGATTGAACTGCAAGGCCTGATCGATGGTTTCGGGGCGACTGTCGTATAGCCAAACCTGCTGGCCAGCGCTGGCGAAAAGCTGCGCGATGCCGCGCCCCATGGCGCCAGCGCCGATGATGCCGATACGGGAAAACATGGAAACCTCCTTAATAAAGATGGCGTTGCAAGCGACCGCTTATACTCAATCTCAATTTCGCACTGCGAAACGTTATTCCATCTAATTGACCACGAGCCTAAAGACTGCCAGTCTCCTTAGCAAGCCATCCGTGATCGAACGCCATGTCCGCAACCGACTACTCATCTGACCAACTGCTGCAGGTCCACGCCTCCGTTACCGGCTTCTTCCAGGACATCGGCTGCGAGCTGCTGGCTAATGGCCCTGAGCACGCCACCCTCGCCCTAGATCTGCTGCCACGCCATCTGAACAACGCCAGCAACATGCACGGCGGCGTCATGGCGACCTTGATGGATGTCGCCATGGGCTTGTGCGGCACCTGGGAAGCCGACCCGGCCGACCGCCGGGTGGCGCTGACGCTGTCGATGAACATCAATTTCAGCAGCGCAGCCGCAGCAGGGAGTCGCGTCAGAGTCCAAGCCAGATGTCGTTCGTCTGGGCATAAGGTGTTCATGGCCAGCTGCGACTTGCTGGATGAACAGGATCGGCTGATCGCGTTCGGCGAAGGCGTGTTCAAGCGTGGCGCTCTTCGCCGGGAGCTGCCCGCCTAGATGACCGCACTATTGCCACTGGCTCTATTGTTAGAGCTGTTGGCGTTGATAACCCGAATCCAGCCGCTGAGCGTGATCAGCGGCGCCCTGCTGGGCCTGTTCTTCGTCTGGCACTGGCGCTCGCTGATGCCCTACCCGCGGCGCCTCGGAATAGTCACCGCGGCGCTACTCGGGTACTGGCTGCTGTCAGGCGAAGCAAGCTGGCAGCAGGGCGCGCGCATATTGTCGTCGGCCGCCTACTACGCAGCCTTTATCGGCGCGCTGGGCCTGATGCATTGCCTGGTCAAGCGTCTGCACCAACTCAGCGAGCTGCATCGCCTGCTGCTGGCAGGCCCGCGGGCGTGGCTCTACCCAGGCTATCTGCTGAGCACCTTCGCGATCAGCTCGGTGCTCAGTTTCGGCATGCTTAACCTGATATGCGGCTCGCTGGAAAATCACCTTGAGCGCCGCCCCTACAACGACACTCAACGACGCGAAGGCCGCCGTGGGGTAATGGTTACCGCCTTGCGCGGATTCGCGCTGGTGCCCTTGCTCGCGCCGACCAGCGTTGCGGTGGCGATCCTGACACGCGAACTCCCAGGCCTCAGTTGGAGCACGCTGCTTCCCTTCGGGCTGCTTGGCGGGCTGCTCCTGCTGCTGTTCGGATGGCCAGCCGAGAACCGACGCTTGCAACAGCTGGCCGAGGCCCCTGACGCCGACCTCGGCGCACAAACACAGCAGCCCGGCGGTCGCCTGGGTGGATTGCTGATCGGCAGCCTGATCGGTATCAGCCTGATCGCCCTGCTGGCAGCGCTGACTTGGCTGTCCGCCACCCAGGCAGCCATGTTGCTGGTACCAAGCGCCGTCATCCTTATCCTCCTCTGGCAGCGGATCGCGCCGCGCCAGGTGTTCCGCGAGGTAAGCGAAACACTCATCGGCATGCGCAACGAGACGTTCATTTTTGCCAGCTCAGCATTGCTCGCCGGCCTGGTAGCCGCCGTGTTACCGGTGCATCACCTGGCGGATCAGCTGGGAAACACCCCACTGATATTGTTCGGGCTGGGTGCGGTCGGTGCCCTGTCAGTCATGGCGATGGCGCTGCTCGGCGTCGCACCACTGATATCGCTAAACGTGTGCGCAGCCTTGTTGGCACAGCTGGCGAGCCAGGGCTTGGCGGTAACGCAGCCGGCCGTGGCGCTGCTGTTCGGTTTTTCGCTGGCGATGCTGCTCTCGCCCTACGGCCCCTCTGCGGTATTACTGGCGCGCCACGCGCAGCTCTCGCCCTGGCGCATCGCCGTCGGCTGGAACGGCCGCTTCGTCCTTAGCGTCTTGGTCCCGTTGCTGCTGATACCGCTGCTGGCCTAAACATGGCTGGCTCACATCCAGCCATATTCGGCCATGGACAGCGGCTCGCCATCGCCGACAATGAAATGGTCGAGCACCCGCACATCGATCAGCCCGAGCGCATCGCTGAGCCTGCGCGTCAGTTGCCGATCAGCCTGGCTCGGTTCGGCCACGCCCGAGGGATGATTGTGGGCCAGAATGACCGCTGCGGCATTGTGCGCCAGCGCGCGCTTGACCACTTGACGGGGGTACACACTGGCCCCGTCGATGGTGCCGTGAAAAAGCACCTCGAAAGCCAGCACCCTGTGTTTGGAGTCAAGAAACAGACAGCCGAAGAGTTCGTGCGGCTCATGCCGCAGGCGTGCCTTGAGGTAATCGCGCACGGCCTGCGGGCTTTCCAGCGCCGAATCCCGCCGGATGCGCTCCGCCAGGTGTCGCCTCGCCATTTCCAGCACGGCTTGCAGCTGAGCAAATTTGGCCGGCCCCAAGCCCAGGTGTTCGCTGAACTGGACGAGATCACTTTCCAGTAAAGCCCGCAGACTGCCGAACTCATTGAGTAGATGCCGCGCCAGATCCACCGCGCTTTTCCCGGCCACGCCGGTGCGCAGGAATATGGCTAACAGCTCCGCATCGGACAGGGCCGCTGCGCCCTGCTCCAACAGCTTTTCCCGCGGCCGTTCCGCCGCCGGCCAGTCTCGAATGCTCATGTCACCTCCATGTCGAGCGAGCCCCTCGTCCTCTGAGGGCGCTGTGCTATCTTAGCGGCCTTTTATCCACGGCAACCGGCCTTCGCCGGAACCAGTTCTCACCCCGTTACAAGGCAGGCCTATGCAGCGGCTTTATCGTAAACGCATCGTCCTGGGCGTCGGCGGCGGCATCGCCGCTTACAAGAGCGCGGAGCTGGTACGCCGGCTACGCGACCAGGGCGCCGAAGTGCGCGTCGTGATGACCAGCGGCGGTCGTGAATTCATTACGCCGCTAACCCTCCAGGCCCTGTCCGGCCATCCTGTACATATGGATCTGCTCGACCCTGCTGCCGAAGCAGCCATGGGGCATATCGAGCTGGCGCGCTGGGCCGATCTGGTACTGGTGGCGCCCGCAACTGCCGACTTGATGGCACGCCTGGCCCAGGGTGTCGCCAATGACCTGTTGACCACCCTCGTGCTCGCGACCAACGCGCCGGTCGCCCTGGCGCCCGCGATGAATCAGGCCATGTGGGCTGATCCTGCCACCCAAGCCAACCGCGCACTGCTGGAGCAGCGAGGGATCCGCCTGTTCGGCCCCGCATCCGGCAGCCAGGCCTGCGGCGATGTGGGCCTCGGCCGCATGCTCGAAGCGGATGATCTGGCTCAGGCCGCTGCTGATTGCTTCGAACGCAGTCTGCTGACCGGAAAGCATCTTTTGATTACTGCCGGCCCGACTCAGGAAAACATCGATCCGGTGCGCTACATCACCAATCACAGCTCCGGGAAGATGGGGTTCGCCCTGGCCGAGGCAGCCGCCGAAGCCGGTGCACGCGTAACGCTGGTCGCCGGACCGGTGTTTCTGCCAACCCCCGACCGCGTTCAACGCATCGATGTGGTCAGCGCCCGGGACATGCTTGCCGCGTGCGAAGCAGCGGCGCCGTGCGATCTGTTCATTGCCGCCGCGGCGGTTGCCGACTATCGGCCAGAAGTGGTCGCACCGCACAAATTGAAGAAAGACCCCACCAAGGGCGACGGCCTGCTTCTGCAAATGGTCCGCAATCCGGACATCCTTGCCACGCTGGCCGGGCGAGCAGATCGACCGTTCAGCGTCGGCTTCGCGGCCGAGACGGAAAACCTGCTGGAGTACGCCACGCGCAAACTGCGCGACAAGAACCTCGACCTGATCGTGGCCAACGACGTCGCCAACCCGAGCATTGGCTTCAACAGCGAAGAAAACGCCGTCACAGTGATTGACCGCCAGCAACACGAAACCCGCTTCAGCCAAGCCAGCAAGGGACATATCGCCCGCCAGCTGATCGCCTTTATTGCCGACCGTTACCATCAGGCCTGACCATGCACAAACTTCAAGCGAAGATTCTCGACCCCCGTCTTGGCAAGGATTTCCCGCTGCCCGAGTACGCCACCAGCGGTTCTGCCGGACTCGATCTACGCGCCATGCTGCAAGCCGATACGACACTGGAGCCTGGGCAGACCTTGCTGATCCCTACCGGCCTGTCCATTCATATTGCCGACCCAAACCTCGCGGCGCTGGTCCTGCCGCGCTCTGGCCTCGGCCACAAGCATGGCATCGTGCTGGGCAATCTGGTCGGCCTGATCGACTCCGACTACCAGGGCGAGCTGATGGTCTCCTGCTGGAACCGCGGCCAGACCAGCTTCAACATCGCCATAGGAGAACGCATCGCCCAACTGATGCTGGTCCCGGTGATCCAAGCGCAGTTCGAACTGGTAAATAAGTTCGACAACAGTGAGCGTGGCGCCGGCGGCTTCGGCCACTCGGGCAGCCACTGAGATAGTTCTCGCCTTTTTTCAGGACGAACCGAGGGGCTCCATGAAACTCTTCAAGCGCACCGCCAAGGACGACACCGTTCTCAATCCTGCCGATGCCGCCGCACCCCGCCCGCGCCGAAGCGTCGGCCTTAAGGCCCTCGCACCCGGCCTGATCCCAGGACTGCTGGGCCTTGTGGTGGCGGGAGCGTTGCTTTGGACTGCCCAACAGAGCAGTCAACAGCAGCAAGCCAGCACGCTTGCCGAGGCATGGGGCCAAAGTCAGGCTTCGGCGATCAATCAGGCCCTGCGCCAACTGGCCGAAGACACGCGCGCCGCCGCCAGCGATCCGCAACTGCTCGAGGCGCTGCGCAGCGAACAGCCGCAGCAGATACGCGCCGTCGAACGTGAGCTGAACTATCGGGACGGCGTCATCGATGCCCACCTCAGCCTTCGCGGCCAGGCGCGAACGGATGCCGGCCGGCCCGGGCCCCTGAATTTTGCCGCGCTGGATATGCTGCAGCGCGCCGAAAATGGGCAAACGCCTGCTACCGAAGCCTTCAAGGTTGGGTCACGCTGGCTGCTTTACAGCGCCGCCGCATTGCGCCCGAGCCCTGAGCAGCCGGTTCAGGGCACACTGCTGCTGGTCACCAGCCTGGAACGGTTCTTGGCGACCCTGCCGCAGCTGCCAAGCGAAGCCGGACAGCTGCGGCTGGTTCAAGAATTCAGCGGCGCCCCGACACAGTTGCTGGTGCAGCGTGGCGGAGCGGGACTGGACGGTTCCACGATAGACCTGCCGAGCAACAACCCGAACTGGAAGATCAGTTTCCTGCCGGCACCGGCGCTTGGCGCAGGGGGCCTTTCGCCAGTACTCGTCCTAGTGGCGGCGCTGGCGGCATTGTTCGGCTTGCTGCTCGGCCTGCAGGCAGTGCTTAGCGCACAGCAACGGAGGCTTCGCGAAGATGTCTTGCATCTGGGCCAGATGGTTCAGGAACTCTCCAACGGCAAGACCATCAAAACACCGACTTTGAGCCTGCCAGCGCTTGATGCACTGGCGAAAAGCCTGGTCCGATTGCCGCTCCGCACCGCCGGAATGGCGTCGACCAAAGCATCGACCACAGAGCAGGCCGCGGTCAGGCAACCCCCATCTACCGAATATGTCGACCCTCTTTTCCAGGACACCGACATTCTCGATATCGACATTCTCGACGAGGACCAGGACTGGCTTGGCCTCGATACCAAGGAGCGAGAAACTGCAATGAGCGCCGCTAAAGCCCCGCAACTGCCTGCAAGCATCTTCCGCGCCTACGACATCCGTGGCGTGGTCGGCGACAGCCTGACCACCGAAACCGCGTATTGGATAGGCCGGGCAGTAGGGTCCGAAAGCCTGGCTCAGGGCGAGCCAAATGTATCAGTCGGCCGCGACGGACGCCTGTCCGGCCCTGAGTTGGTCCAGCACCTGATCCAAGGGTTGGTGGACAGCGGCTGCAGCGTCAGCGACGTCGGCATGGTCCCGACCCCAGTGCTCTACTACGCTGCCAACGTTCTGGCCGGCAAATCCGGCGTGATGCTCACCGGCAGCCACAACCCGCCTGACTACAACGGCTTCAAGATCGTCATTGCGGGCGACACCCTCGCCAACGAGCAGATCCAGGCGCTACGCCAGCGCATCGAAACCGGCAACCTCAGCGAAGGTGTCGGCCAGGCCGAACAGGTCGACGTGCTGGAGGGCTACTTCAAGCGAATCCGCGACGATATCGCCGTAGCCAAGCCGATGAAGGTAGTGGTGGACTGCGGCAACGGCGTTGCGGGCGTCATCGCGCCGCAACTTATTGAAGCCCTGGGCTGCAAGGTCATTCCGCTGTTCTGCGAGGTCGATGGCAATTTCCCCAACCATCACCCGGACCCAGGCAAGCTGGAGAACCTCGAGGATCTGATCGCCAAGGTGAAATCAGAAAATGCTGACCTCGGCCTGGCCTTCGACGGCGACGGAGATCGCGTGGGCGTGGTGACCAATGCGGGCAGCGTAGTATTCCCCGACCGTCTGCTGATGCTGTTCGCCAAGGATGTCGTGTCGCGCAACCCCGGCGCCGACATCATCTTCGACGTCAAATGCACACGTCGCCTGACACCGCTGATCAGTGGCTACGGCGGTCGTCCGGTCATGTGGAAGACCGGGCATTCACTGATCAAAAAGAAAATGAAGGAAACCGGTGCGCTGCTCGCTGGCGAGATGAGCGGACACATCTTTTTCAAGGAGCGCTGGTACGGTTTCGATGACGGTATCTACAGTGCCGTGCGCCTGCTGGAGATCCTCAGCCAGGACAAGCGCAACGCGGAGCAAGTCTTCTCGGCCTTCCCGAACGATATCTCGACACCCGAGATCAATATCCAGGTCACCGAAGAAAGCAAGTTCACCATCATCGAGTCGCTGCATCGCGACGCCCATTGGGGCGACGCCAACATCACCACCCTCGACGGTGTGCGGGTCGATTACCCGAAAGGCTGGGGCCTGGTGCGCGCCTCGAACACTACTCCGGTACTGGTACTGCGTTTTGAAGCCGAAACCGAGGAAGAACTCAAGCGCATACAGGACGTCTTCCGCGCCCAGCTCTATACTGTCGCGCCTGATCTCACCCTGCCGTTCTGACTTGCGGAGCCCTGCATGACCCTCAGCCGTGAAGCCGCCACCCAATTCGCCCAGGTCCTTTCCGAAGCGCTGCCCTACATCCGCCGATTCGTCGGCAAGACGCTGGTCATCAAGTACGGCGGCAATGCGATGGAAAGCGAGGAGCTGAAAACCGGCTTTGCGCGCGACATCGTGTTGATGAAAGCGGTAGGCATCAACCCGGTGGTGGTGCACGGCGGCGGCCCGCAAATTGGCGACCTGCTCAAGCGACTGAACATCGAAAGCCACTTCATCGACGGCATGCGGGTCACCGACAGCCAGACCATGGACGTGGTGGAGATGGTGCTCGGCGGCCAGGTCAACAAGAGCATCGTGAGCCTGATCAACCAGCACGGTGGCGCAGCCATCGGACTGACAGGTAAAGACGCCAAGCTGATCCGCGCGAAGAAGCTTAAGGCCACGCGTCAGACACCTGAAATGACCTCTCCGGAAATCATCGACATCGGTCAGGTTGGCGAAGTCACCGGGGTCAATACCGAGCTGCTGGAAATGCTCGTCCGCGGCAATTTCATTCCGGTCATTGCGCCCATCGGCGTTGGTCCGGACGGCGAGTCCTACAACATCAATGCCGACCTTGTAGCCGGCAAGGTCGCTGAGGCGTTGCAGTCCGAAAAGCTGATGTTGCTGACCAACATTGCCGGCCTGATGGACAAGCAGGGCCAGGTCCTGACCGGGCTGACCACCGTGCAAGTCGACGATCTGATCGCCGACGGCACGATCTACGGCGGGATGCTGCCAAAGATTCGCTGTGCACTGGAGGCGGTCCAAGGCGGTGTGCACAGTGCACACATTATCGATGGCCGCGTACCCAATGCTGTGTTGCTGGAAATCTTCACCGACATCGGCGTGGGCACGCTGATCACCAATCGAAAGGCTTCAGCCCCTCACTGAAAAAGCCATGAAAAAACCCGGCTTCTCGGATGAAAAGCCGGGCTTTTTTTCGTCCGGGTTTACCTGCTACTCCGACTGTCCGAGCAACTCGGCCACTCGCTCACGTTCCCGACCGTAGCTCACTTCGGCCTGCTTTCGGGTTTGCTTGTAGCGTTCGACATCCCGTTTCAGGCTGGCCTGCTCTTTGGCGAGGTTGTCGATCTGTACGAGTAGTTGCTCGGGTACTTTCCGACCAGCACGTTCATGGTTGGCCGCTTGACTCTGCAGGTTCGCCTGTTGCGTCCGCAGAGACTGGAGGTTGCCGCGGGTGATACCGATAATGCTGTCGAGTTCTGACAGCCTGCGCGCTTTGGCACGCTCCACATCAGCGACACTGGCATACAGTCTCAGCAGCTGTGCATCAGTCTCAGCTCGGGCTTTGGCTTCCAGCAGCAGTTTGCGTTCCTGCGCTGTCGGCGCTGGTGGTACTACCTGCGTCACGCGGCCCTGGTCGTTGAGGACTTCATAACCGCGACCAATGAACTGCGGCGGCACACCATGTCGATCAAGGACCACAACGCCCTTGTCATCGACATACCGATACAGCTCAGCCTGCGCTGCCGTCGAGGCCAGTAAACCCAACAGCAACAGTGCGCTGCTCCCTATTCGCATACTTCAGCCTCTTCCGTATCGGTGCGTGCGGCACTGCGAGTTCAAATGCCTTTTCTTTTTAGTGCCGAAGGGTCTCAGCTTATACAAACCCCGTCACAGTTGCGCAGCAATAAGCACACCAACTGCGCGGACCTGTCCGCTGTATTCAAAGCAGCGGTCGAGCGTGAGTCGCAAGGTGCTTGGCTGGGCCACGCCAGGCCGAAGCGGCCCGGCTAATTACACTAGGGAGCCGGCCGGCTACCACAGCGCCGCACTGACGACCGCTTCCGGACGCCGGGGCAGCCACAGTTGGTCAGTAACTGACAAAAATCAGAACACAGCGGAAACCCGTTGATCAGGTCAACTTAACAGGCCTGACGGGCCGCTCTCAGACGCCATATTGGTCGCGGTACGCTTGGACGGCTGGTAAGTGCCGCTTGAGCTGCTCATCCTGTCCCAGGAACTCCAGCACCTGAGTGAGAGAAACAATGCTCACGACGGGCATGCCGTAGTCCTGCTCTACCTCTTGAATGGCAGACAGCTGGCCCTGGCCCCGCTCCTGTCGATTCAGCGCAATCAGCACGCCAGCGGCTTGCGCACCCTGGGCCTGAATGATCTGCATGACTTCGCGAATAGCGGTCCCTGCGGTAATCACGTCATCGACGATCAGCACGCGACCATTAAGAGGCGCGCCGACCAACGTACCTCCTTCGCCATGATCCTTGGCTTCCTTACGATTAAAGCACCAAGGCAGGTCACGCTGGTGATGCTCCGCCAGGGAGATGGCCGTTGCCGCCGCCAGAGGAATACCTTTGTAGGCTGGCCCGAAGATCACATCGAAATCGATGCCGCTGTCGGAAACCGCTGCGGCGTAGAAGCGGCCCAATTGTGCCAGCGCCGCGCCACTGTCGAACAAGCCGGCGTTGAAGAAGTAGGGGCTGGTGCGCCCGGACTTCAAGGTGAACTCACCGAAGCGCAAAACCCCGCGCTCGATGGCGAAGCGAATGAAATCGCGCTGGTACGCCTGCATGAAGAATATTCCCGGAAGACACTGATTTAGCTAATTGCAAAGAGCTTGGGTTATCATACACGCACGTGTTTTTAGGGGCCATTTAT
>CETJ01038106.1_pt1 | contig 27795 bp, 18 predicted proteins | sample 531341 | NCBI WGS metagenome assembly CETJ01 (sample SAMEA2622677, study PRJEB7988) | marine metagenome | isolation source: saline water (ENVO:00002010), including | reverse complement strand
CCCGCCGAGAAACACGATATCCGTGCCAGTACGAAGCCAGGCGTGATAGTCCGCTACTGCGGTGGTGCGATTGAAGCGTGGGTCAATCGAAATAAGGACAGCATTGCTGCGCTGCTTGGCATGCATGACCCAGCGGAAGCCCACCGGATGCGCTTCAGCCGAATTGCCGCCCATCGACAGGATGACATTGGCGTTGGCAATGTCGGTCCAGTGATTCGTCATGGCACCGCGACCAAATGTTGGGGCAAGACCTGCCACCGTTGGTCCGTGTCAAACGCGAGCCTGGTTGTCTATTTTGAGAATGCCGAGCGCTCGGGTGATCTTCTGCGTGAGATAGGCCGTCTCGTTGGTACAGGCCGAAGCCGCTACCATCGATGTGGTCATCCAGCGGTTGACCAGCCGGCCCTGCTCGTCATGCGTCTCGAAATTCCGGTCGCGGTCATCTTTCATGTGCCGGGCGATACGCGCGAAGGCCTCGTCCCAGCTGATGCGCTTCCACTCATTGGTGTAAGGCTCACGGACCTCAGGGTATTTGACCCTCGATTCGCTCTTGATGAAGTCGAGAACACCTGCGCCGCGTGGGCAAAGCGAACCGCGGCTGACCGGGTGATCCGGATCACCTTCGACGTGGTAGATCTCGTCGATCACGTTGATCGCGCCATCGCCACGGGAGTAAAGCAGCATGCCGCAGCCTACTGAACAGTAGGTGCAGATATTGCGGGTCATTTTTGCGCCGGTCAGCTTGAAGTGACGAATCGACGCGAAGGCTTCATCAGGCGCAAATCCCATCATGGCCATGCTCGACGCGCCTACACCAGCCGCACCGAACTTCAGGAACTGTCGCCGGGATACTCGCACGGTCATCGGTATCTCCTGTTACTTATTGTGTCTGTCCATCTAACAGGTCGACTGGACCGCTCTGGAATGGTTCCTCCAGAGGGACAGACGGGCGTCACAGTCGTTACGCTTAAAAGGCTAGTTCAGGACCTCGACCATCAACAGGTCACCCGTCGCGTCACTGGCGCGCAGCGAGGTCTTTCAACAGTTGAGCCGAGAGAGTCTGGCGGGTCGCAGGGTATTCGGCCCAGGGATCGTGCTCCAGGTTGTCGAGGCGCTCATGCAGGTTGAGGATATTCCATTGATCGGCGCCGCTGATCTGCTGCAGTTCCTCCCGGGCGATGGGTACGGAAACCGGCAGACCGGGCCTTGCCCGCGCGGAAAAGGCAGCGACCGTGCTCGCGCCCCTCTGGTTGCGCAGGTAATCGACAAAGATCTTGCCGACCCGGTTCTTCGGCCCCATCTTCGCGACGATTTGCTCCGGCGCCTCCTTTGCCAGCCGGACAGTAACGCCACGGGCAAATTCATTGGCGCAATCCCAGCTGTGACGACGGTCGATGGGCACGACTACGTGTACGCCCCGGCCTCCGCTGGTTTTGAGGAAGGCTCGAAGACCGAGTTCGTCGAGCAGATCGAGGGTCATGCAGGCGGCTTGCACCATGCTCGACCATGGCAGTTCCGGGTCGGGATCAAGATCGAAAACGACCCGGTCCGGCTTGTCGATCCGATCGCTACGCGCATTCCAGGTGTGGAACTCGATGGTGCCCATCTGCACCGCCTCGATCACGGCAGTCACGCTGTCCGCCTGGATCAGACGGGCGTGTTCGGGATCCAGAGATTTATCCAGCACGCGCATGTGGGGCATTTTCAAACGTCCACAGTGACGCTGGAAAAAGCTTTCACCGGGGACGCCCTCCGGAGCGCGAACAATCGACAGCGGCCGCTTGGCCAACTGAGGCGTCAGCCATTCACCGACTGCCAGGTAGTATTCAGCGAGCTGCAGCTTGGTGGCGCCGCTGGCCGGGTCGATGACCCGCTGCGGGTTACTGATGCCGATACCGCCCACATCGGGGCGGCTCTTGGCCGCCTTCTCAGCCATGGGCAATCCTCATGGGCTCAGCTCGCCTTCTTGCTGCTGGATTTGCTGGCTGCCGGTTTGCTGGTACTCGTCTTGCGTGCCGTCGAGGTTTTGCTGCTTGAAGACTTACTGGCAGTCGATTTGGCTGGAGCCTTGGATTTGCTCGCTGCGGTTTTGCTCGTGGTCCGCTTGGCCGGGGCAGCAGCCTCTTCGCTGTCATCCTCGTCGACTTCTTCCGCCGGTGCAGCTTTCTTGGCTGACGACTTGCCGGCCAGGCTGCGCTTGAGCAGCTCGGTCAGATCGATGACATCGGCGCTGCGACGATCCACTGCTTCTTCCGGCCCACCCACGGCTTCGAGCTTGCCTTCTCGGGCCTTGGTCTCCACCAGATCCATGATCTGATCCTGAAAGGTGTCCTTGTACTGCTCGGGGTTCCAGTCTTCGCTCATGTCCTCGACCAACCGCTTGGCCATGTCGAGTTCCTTGGGGTTAAGGTCGGGGTTGAGCGCTTCGTCCTTCATCTCAAGGTATTCCACGCCGCGCACCTCATCGGCCCAGCGCAAGGTATTCATGACCAGGGCCTTGCCCAGCGGCATCACAACGGCCAAATGCTGCTTGTTGCGCAGCACAACGTTGGCGATGCCGACCTTACCGGTCTGCTCCAGGGTTTCGCGGAGCAATGCATAGACCTTTTCACCCCGTCGATCCGGGGTGAGGTAATACGGCGTAGCGATGTACAGGAAAGAAATGTCCTTGGCATCGACAAAGGCAACGATATCGACCGTCTGCGTGGCTTCAGGGTGGGCTGATTTGATTTCATCATCACTGATGACGACGTAATTACCCTTTTCGTACTCCACGCCTTTGACGATGTTCTCGCTTTCGATGTCTTCCCCAGTGGTCTTGTTGATGCGCTTGTAGCCGACCCTGTCCATGCTGCGTTTATCCAGCCAGTCGAAATCGATACCCTGCCGGGTCGTAGCCGGTACAAGCGCGACGGGGATGTGAACGAGGCCGAAACTGACGGCGCCTTTCCAGATCGTACGGGGCATATGCCTTCCCTCCTGTCGACAGTCGTTCGGTCAGCCGTTGAGCACAGTGCCGCCGTTGACATGAATAACTTGTCCGCTGACGTAGGACGAGTCGCTGCTGGCCAGATACACGTATGCCGGCGCCACTTCATCAGGCTGCCCCGGACGCTCCATAGGCACGTTGGCGCCGAATTTCTTCACCTTTTCTTCATCGAACGTCGACGGAATCAGCGGCGTCCAGATCGGCCCAGGCGCTACTCCGTTCACGCGGATTCCGCGGTCGGCGATGTTGATCGACAGCGAACGGGTAAATGAGGCGATTGCGCCCTTGGTCGACGAGTAATCCAACAGGTGCGGGCTGCCCTTGTAGGCGGTAACCGAGGTCGTGTTGATGATGGAGGCGCCTTTTTTCAGATGCGGCAGTGCTGCCTTGGTCATCTGGAACATGCCGAAGATGTTGGTACGGAAGGTTTTCTCCCACTGCTCTTCGCTGATGTCCTCGAGCTTTTCCTGCGGATGCTGCTCGGCTGCGTTGTTGACCAGGATGTCGAGCTTGCCGAACGCGCTCAGCGTTTCATCGATCACCTTGCGGCATACATCGCGGTCCGCCACGTCGCCGGCGAAAGTCAGGCATTTGCGCCCCTGCTCTTCCACTACGCGCTTGGTTTGCTCGGCGTCCTGGTGCTGATCCAGATAAAGAATCGCCACGTCAGCGCCTTCGCGGGCAAATAACACCGCGACAGAGCGCCCGATACCACTGTCGCCACCGGTAATGATCGCAACCTTGCCCTTTAGCTTGCCGGCGGCCTTGTAGTCCTCTCCACGGTACTCCGGACGAGGGCTCATCTCGCTTTCCTTGCCAGGCTCCGGTTGCTGTTGAGGTGGGAGCGTCTGGTTTTCGTCGGGCATGCTGGATCCTCCATAAGAGCCTGAAAGCTGTATTCGGAGGACTTGACGGCGGAAGGAAAAGTTTCTGTGAAGCGATGAGAGGCCCCTGAACAGGGGCCTCGGTCAATCAGTCGACGCGCAGTGCAACCCGACCACGCGGAGCACCACTCTCAACGTACTCGTGCGCTGCCACCACCTCGTCGAAGGTGAATACCTTGTCGACCTGCGGGGTGACCAGACGATCGGCCGTGAGCTGGTTGATGTGCAGCAAGGCACGCTCGACTGCGTCGCGGTTCTGCTCGATGCCCAGTTCGGGCTGGCCGGTGAAATCGCATAGGCAATGCAGGAAGAACTTGAAGTTCTTCTTGAACGCCGCACAAGCCGGAAACGCTGTCTCGTTGCCGCCGTTGAGCCCGTAAAGGATCAGCTTGCCGCGCGGTGCGATCACGTCGCCCAGCAGCTTCATCTGCGAGCCGCCGCAACCGTCGAGTACGACTTCCACGCCAGCCCCACCGGTGATCTTCTGCAGCCGCCCGACCAGATCTTCCTCTTCGGTAACGATGACCGTCTCGGCACCCAACTCACGCAGGAAGTCGCGATCCTCAGCCGTCTCGCAGGTGGCGATCACACGTCCGCCAAGTGCTTTCGCCAGCTGCACCGCAGAAGGCCCGGTGCAATGCCGCGCCTGGGTGACCAGCACGTATTGTCCAGGCTCGAGCTGAGCCAGTTCGATCAGAGCGAAATAAGACACCAGCGCCGGCGTGTAATGGACGCTGGCCTCAGCTGCGCTGAGCATCTCCGGATAGTGCACCAGCGAGGTTTGCGGCAGCAGAACCTGCTCGCCATAGAGCGGGTACTGGTTGAGATCGTGCGCAGGGAAGCTGGCGACACGATCACCCACCGCGAAACCGTCTACATCATCACCTACCGCCAACACCTCGCCGGCGATCTCGCTGCCCAGCCCTGCCGGGAGCTTGGCGTGACGCGGAGCCAAGTCCTGCCGCCAGAGTACGTCGTTCCAGCTGATGCCGATCGCTTTCACGTCGACAAGCACCTCGCCCGGGCCAGGCTTTGGCACGTCGCGCTGCTCATAACGCAGCACTTCGGCTGGCCCGAACTGGTGGAAACGGATGATGCGGGACATTGAAAGACCCCTCGATTACTACTGTGCCAGTGACTCTATCTGCACCGCCGGAACAACTCCAGCGCCGATCCCTGCATTCCGCTCGATAGTCGCCATGCGTGGGAATGATGATGAGCTGTATGTAAACCTGCGCCACAGACTGCAGGTTTGTGTAATTCCAAAGCTGAAATGGACATGCCGGCGTCACTCCGATCTGTCTAGAATGCAACCGCAACCCTCTAGAAGGTCAGCCGCGCCTTTGTCTGACCACAGCTTGAAGTGAATGGCATGAACCGCAACGACCTTCGCCGCGTGGATCTGAACCTGCTTATCGTCTTCGAAACGCTGATGCATGAGCGCAGCGTGACTCGCGCCGCTGAAAAGCTGTTTCTTGGGCAGCCCGCCATCAGTGCCGCCCTGGCACGCCTGCGTACGTTGTTTGACGACCCGCTGTTCGTGCGCACCGGGCGCAGCATGGAGCCCACTGCACGCGCGCAAGAGATCGCCGGGTTGCTGTCGCCAGCGCTGGATTCGATCTCCACGGCCGTCAGCCGCGCCTCGGACTTCAACCCGGCCACCAGCGAACTGGTGTTTCGCATCGGCCTGACCGATGAGGTGGAATTCGCCCTGCTGCCGCAATTGCTCAGGCGCGTCCGTGCCGAAGCGCCGGGCGTGGTGCTGGTGGTGCGTCGTGCCAATTACCTGCTGATGCCGGGCCTGCTCGCCTCGGGCGAGATCTCGGTGGGGGTCTGCTACACCGAGGAACTGCCGGCCAACGCCAAGCGCAAGGTCTTGCGCAGGCCGAAACCCATGTTGCTGCGTGCCGACAGCATCCCTGGCCGAATGACGATGGAAGACTACTGCTCGCGCCCGCACGCCATGGTGTCCTTTGCTGGCGACCTGAACGGCTATATCGATGACGAGCTGGCACTGCACGGCTGCAAGCGAAAGGTCGTGCTGGCGGTGCCACAGTTCAACGGGTTGGCGAGCCTGCTGGCCGGAACCGACCTGGTCGCGACCATGCCGGACTATGCCGCCGCAGCGCTTGCCGCCAACGGTGGCGTGCGGGCCGAGCCGCTGCCATTTGAGACCAGCCAGGACTTCGAGCTGTCCATGGCCTGGCGCGGCGCTCAGGACAACGACCCGGCCGAGCGTTGGCTGCGCTCGCGCATCCAGATGTTCGTAGGCGATCCGGACAGTCTCTGAACCAACCCGGGTCGCGATAACGTTTAGCATCGGTTGCCGCTCGGGCGCCGATTCCCCCTGTAGCTGCAACCGATCGCCCCTTTCCTCTCCACTGCTCCTTGTGTGCCCGCGCGGCTAGGGTTTGGTATCGCTGGGTGGCCTGAAGCTCAGCCGCGGTTTTGCTGTCGGCGCCATCAATGACAAATGCTGCAACATCATCGCGGATGATATTCACATTCGCCTCGTTCGATTTTTGCTTGTAAAGGCCAGCCCCCACACTCCCGCCATCGATAAAAACCCGAGTTGCGGAGTCAAGCATGGATCGTTCACTCAAAGCCTTGCGTTACCCATTGGTTGCGGTTGCAGCCGCCCTTGTAGGCGCATGCGGTAAAGCGCCTGAAGCCACCGAAGCGGCCATGCCGGCCCCCGCCGTCAGTGTTGCCGAGGTCATCGAACAGCAGGTGACCGAATGGGACGAGCTCACCGGCCGCCTGGAAGCGCCCGAATCGGTCGATATTCGTCCTCGCGTGTCGGGCTTCATCGACAAGGTCGCGTTCGAGGAAGGCTCGCTGGTGAAGAAAGGCGATCTGCTGTTTCAGATCGACCCGCGCCCGTTTGAAGCGCAGGTCAAGCGCCTGCAGGCCGAGTTGCAACAGGCTCGTGCCACTGAGCGCCGGACCGCAAGCGAAGCCGAGCGCGGTGAGCGACTGCGCGCCAACAATGCCATTTCCGCCGAACTGGCTGACGCGCGAGCCAGCGCCGCCAGCGAAGCGAAGTCCGCCGTCGCCGCCATCCAGGCTCAGCTCGATGCCGCCAAGCTGGACCTAGCCTTTACCCGCGTCACCGCGCCTATTGACGGTCGCGTCGGTAGCGCGCTGATAACCGCGGGCAACCTGGTCAATGCTGGCGAAGCCTTGCTGACAACGCTGGTGTCGACCGACAAGGTCTATGCCTACTTCGAGGCAGACGAACGCACCTACCTGAAGTACCGCGAACTCGCCCGTAACGGTGAGCGTGGCGAGGAGACACCGGTGTATCTCGGGCTCTCCAGCGAGGCAGGCCACCCTCATCTGGGGCACATGGACTTCATCGACAATCAGGTCGACCCACGCACCGGCACCATTCGCGGACGCGCCGTGTTCGACAACCGTGACGGCAGCTTCACCCCCGGTCTCTACGCCCGCCTGAAGCTGGTCGGTAGCGCCACCTACGACGCCGTCCTGATCAAGGATGTCGCGGTCGGAACCGATCTTGGGAAGAAGTTCGTCCTGGTCCTCGGGGAAGACGACACTGTCAACTATCGCGCCATCGAGCTGGGTCCGAAGCTGGAGGGCCTGCGCATCGTTCGTAGCGGTCTGGAGGAAGGTGAAACCATCGTCGTGAACGGCCTGCAGCGCGTGCGACCCGGTAATGCCGTACAGCCAGAGGACGTACCGATGGCAGATGCGGACACCCTCGCCGCGCTGAAAGAACAGAGCCGTGCCATATCGGCAGCGATGAACCCGCAGATGGTCGACCGGACCCTGGCGCGAGGGCCGAGCAGTTGACGTTCAGCACGTCCCACTGACCGGCGCCAAGGCGCCAACTCAAACAAAACCGATTCCGTCAGGGCACGTCGCGCGTGCCCTCTCCCCCGGAGTGCGTCATGAATTTCTCCCAGTTCTTTATCCAGCGGCCGATCTTCGCCGCGGTGCTATCACTGATCATCCTGATCGGTGGCGCCATATCGCTGTTCCAGCTGCCGATCAGCGAATATCCCGAAGTCGTGCCGCCGACTGTGGTGGTGCGCGCCAGCTTCCCGGGCGCCAACCCGAAAGTGATCGGCGAAACCGTCGCGTCCCCCCTCGAACAGGCCATCACCGGTGTCGAGGGCATGCTTTACATGTCCTCTCAGGCAACCGCTGACGGCAAGCTGACCCTGACCATCACTTTCGCCCTGGGGACCGATCTGGATAACGCCCAGGTGCAGGTGCAGAACCGAGTCACGCGTACCCAGCCGACGTTGCCGACCGAGGTACAGCGCCTTGGCGTAACGGTAGACAAGGCGTCGCCGGACCTGACGATGGTGGTGCATCTGACATCGCCGGACGAGCGCTACGACATGCTCTATCTCTCCAACTATGCGGCGCTCAACATAAAAGATGAGCTGGCGCGACTGGACGGGATTGGCGATGTGCAGCTGTTCGGCATGGGTGATTATTCGCTGCGCGTCTGGCTCGATCCGAACAAGGCCGCCTCACGCAACCTCACCGCAACCGATGTGGTTAACGCGATCCGCGAGCAGAACCGCCAGGTTGCAGCGGGTTCACTGGGTGCACCGCCTGCACCCGGCGCGACCGACTTCCAGCTGTCGATCAATACGCAGGGCCGGTTGGTCAGTGAGGAAGAGTTCGAAAACATCATCATTCGCGCCGGTGAAGACGGCTCGATCACTCGCCTGCGGGACATCGCTCGTATCGAACTGGGCTCCAGCCAATACGCACTGCGTTCCTTGCTTAACAACCAGCCTGCCGTTGCCATCCCGGTTTTCCAGCGTCCTGGCTCAAACGCAATCGAAATCTCGGACTCAGTGCGTGCTCGCATGGCCGAGCTGAAGAAGGACTTCCCTGAAGGCGTGGACTACGAAATTGTCTACGACCCAACCATCTTCGTGCGCGGTTCTATCGAGGCGGTGGTGCATACCCTGCTTGAAGCGATTGTGCTCGTGGTGCTGGTGGTGATTCTGTTCTTGCAGACTTGGCGCGCGTCGATCATTCCGCTGGCCGCCGTACCGGTATCACTCATCGGCACCTTTGCCGTGATGCACATGCTGGGCTTCTCGCTCAATGCGCTGTCACTGTTCGGCCTGGTGCTGGCAATCGGCATCGTGGTGGATGACGCCATCGTGGTGGTGGAGAACGTCGAGCGGAACATCGGCCTCGGCAAGTCGCCGGTGGAAGCCACCAAGCAGGCGATGAAGGAAGTGACAGGGCCGATCATCGCCACGGCGCTGGTGCTCTGCGCGGTGTTCATCCCGACTGCCTTCATCTCGGGCCTTACCGGGCAGTTCTATCAACAGTTTGCCCTGACCATTGCGATCTCCACGGTGATCTCGGCCTTCAACTCCCTGACCCTGTCGCCAGCGTTGGCTGCCGCGTTGCTGCGTAGCCATGACGCGCCTAAAGACGGCTTCTCACGCCTGCTGGACAAGCTGTTCGGCGGCTGGCTGTTCGCCCCCTTCAACCGGGTATTCGAACGCGCCAGCCACGGCTACGTCGGTGCGGTTAAACGCATTCTGCGTGGCAGCGGCATTGCCCTAGTGGTTTATCTCGGCCTGGTCGGACTCGGCTATATGGGCTTCGCCAGCACACCGACCGGTTTCGTGCCGCCGCAGGACAAGCAGTACCTGGTGGCCTTTGCGCAACTGCCGGATGCCGCCACGCTGGATCGCACGGAAGACGTCATCAAACGCATGTCACAGATCGCTGCCGAGCATCCCGGTGTCGAGAACACCGTGGCGTTCCCAGGCCTGTCGATCAACGGATTCACCAACAGCCCGAACAGCGGCATCGTTTTCACCCCGCTCAAGCCCTTTGATGAGCGCAGTGATCCCTCGCTGTCCGCCAACGCCATCGCGGCTGATTTGAACGGTCGGTTCGCGCAAATTCAGGACGCCTTTATCGCGATCTTCCCGCCGCCACCGGTACAAGGCTTGGGCACCATCGGCGGCTTCCGCGTGCAGGTGCAGGACCGCGGCAATCTTGGCTACGAAGAGCTGTACAAGCAGGTACAGAACGTCATCGCCAAGAGCGCGGACTATCCCGAACTGGCCGGGCTGTTTACCAGCTATCAGGTCAACGTGCCGCAGATCGACGCTGACATCGACCGGGAGAAAGCCAAGACCCACGGGGTGGCTATCGATCAGATCTTCGACACCATGCAGGTCTACCTTGGCTCGCTGTATGCCAATGACTTCAACCGTTTTGGTCGCACCTATCAGGTTAACGTCCAGGCAGAGCAGAAGTTTCGCCTGACGCCCGACCAGATCGGCCAGCTGAAGGTACGTAACAACCGCGGCGAAATGGTCCCGCTGTCGACCTTCGTCAAGGTCAGTGACAGTTCCGGCCCGGATCGCGTGATGCACTACAACGGTTTTCTGACCGCTGAAATAAACGGCGCAGCCGCCCCCGGCTACAGCTCCGGTCAGGCCGAAGCTGCAATGGAGCGGCTGCTGCAAGCCGAGTTGCCGAACGGCATGAGCTTCGAATGGACCGAGCTGACCTATCAGCAGATCCTGGCGGGGAACACTGCAATGTTCGTCTTCCCGCTCTGCGTGCTGCTGGCCTTCCTGGTATTGGCGGCGCAGTACGAGAGCTGGAGCTTGCCATTGGCGGTGATCCTGATCGTACCGATGACACTCCTTTCAGCCATCACCGGGGTGATCTTGTCGGGTGGCGACAACAATGTGTTTACCCAGATCGGCCTGATCGTGCTCGTCGGCCTGGCGTGCAAAAACGCGATCCTGATCGTCGAGTTCGCCAAGGACAAACAGGAAGAAGGCATGGACCGTCTATCTGCTGTGCTTGAGGCCTGCCGCCTGCGGCTGCGCCCGATTCTGATGACCAGCTTCGCGTTCATCATGGGTGTGGTGCCGTTGGTGCTCTCTTCGGGAGCAGGCGCCGAGATGCGTCACGCCATGGGCGTCGCGGTATTCAGCGGCATGCTCGGCGTGACCTTCTTCGGGCTGTTGCTGACGCCGGTGTTCTACCTGGTCATTCGCGCCTTTGTCGAACGGCGCGCCGAGAAAAAAGCGGTACTGAAGGAGGCGCATGCATGAAGGCTGTCATTACCACTCCACTACTGCTTGCCGCCGCTCTTGCGTTGAGTGCCTGCGCAGTGGGGCCGGACTACCACGCGCCAGATGTCGCTTCGGCGCACATCGAACGGGCTTCGGCAACTGGCTTCGATCAGTCGCGTTTTCAGGCGGCCTGGTGGCGCCAGTTCGATGACCCGACGCTGGATGCTCTGGTGGGCGAAGCATTGTCCGAGAACCGCGAACTGCGCATCGCATTCGCCCGGCTCCGCGCCGCTCGTTCCATTCGCGATGACGTGACCAATGATCGCTTCCCTACCGTAACCGCAGGGGCCGGTGCCGAGTATGGCGAGGCTCAGCAGCCGGGCTTCGGCGAGGAGCGCAGCAGCATCGAGCGCTACGATCTGGGACTGGACATGGCCTGGGAACTCGACCTGTTCGGCCGAGTTCAGCGGCGCATCGAAGCCAGCGAGGCACAGAGCGAAGCCGCGGAAGCCGAGCTTTATCAACTACAGGTCAGCCTGATTGCCGAACTGGTCGATGCCTATGGCCAGCTCCGTGGGGCGCAACTGCGTGAACGCATCGCCCGGGAAAACCTTGAGAACCAGCGCAACTCACATCGTCTGACTGAGCAGTTGCGCGACGCGGGCGTGGGTAACGAGCTCGATGTGCTGCGCGCCGACGCTCGGCTAGCAGCGACCCAGGCCAGCTTGCCGCAACTGCAGGCACAGCAGACCCGGGCAACCAATCGCATCGCGACCCTGCTCGGCCAGCGCGCCGACAAACTCAGCGTCGACCTGACGCCGCGCGAGCTGCCTGCCATTGCCAAGGCTCTGCCGATTGGTGACCCCACCGAGCTATTACGTCGCCGACCGGACATTCTCGCGGCCGAACGACAGCTGGCAGCGGCAACCGCCAACGTGGGCGTAGCGACAGCTGATCTGTTTCCGCGGGTAAGCCTGAGCGGTTTTCTGGGCTTTATCGCCGGACGCGGTTCGCAGCTCGGTTCAAGTGCGGCGCAGGCCTGGGGCGTAGCGCCAAGCATCACCTGGGCGGCGTTCGACATGGGCAGCGTTCGCGCCAGGCTGCGCGGTGCAGAAGCAGACGCCGAAGGTGCGTTGGCCAGTTATGAGCAGCAGGTCCTGCTGGCGCTGGAGGAATCGGAAAACGCGTTTAGCGACTATGCGCGCGCCCAGGAGCGACTGCTCGCACTGCTGCGGCAGTCCGGCGCCAGTCGCGCGGCAGCGGAGCAAGCGGCAATCCGCTACCGGGAAGGCACGGTGGACTTTCTGGTGCTACTGGATGCCGAGCGCGAGCGTCTGGCGGCGGAGGATGCGCAGGCGCAGGCCGAAGTCGAGGTCTATCGCGGCGTCGTGGGCCTCTACAAGGCACTTGGCGGCGGTTGGCAGCTCGCCAGCAACTGACGGGAAGTCTCTCTGCGCCGCTGAATGGCGGCGCAGAGCAGTCGCTCTCAGCGGCCAAAGTGTGACCTGTTGCAACTCCCGCTCCCTCAATTATGAATTCTGTGAGAAAGCCCTTTTTACGGTGCGGCTTATTTGGCATAACGCTTCATTGAAGCTCAATCACATCCGTCTCCCGGATGTCATGCCAACCCACCAAAAATAAAGAGCCTTTTCATGATCAAGCCGATCATCACCCTCGCTGGCCTGGTGCTGGCGTTGACCGCAACCGCGGTCGAAGCTGAGCCGATCGTCATCAAGTTCTCGCACGTCGTCGCTGAAGACACCCCGAAAGGCAAGGGTGCCCTGCTGTTCAAGAAACTGGTTGAAGAGCGTCTACCCGGCCAGGTGACCGTCGAGGTTTATCCCAACTCGACATTGTTCGGAGATGCCAACGAGCTTGAGGCATTGGCCAACGACGAGGTGCAGCTGCTGGCGCCGTCGTTAGCGAAGTTCGAGAAGTACACCAAGCAGGTGCAAGTGTTCGACCTGCCTTTCCTGTTCGACGACCTGGAGGCCGTCAACCGGTTCCAGAAGCGCGCCAAGGGCCGCCAATTGCTGCGCTCGATGGACAAGGAAAACATCACTGGCCTGGCTTACTGGCACAACGGAATGAAGCAGCTATCGGCGACGAAGGCGCTGTTGCAGCCGAGCGATGCCATGGGGCTGGCGTTCCGTATCCAGCCCTCCGCCGTTCTAGAATCGCAATTCGCCCAGGTCGGCGCAGCCACCAAGAAGATTCCGTTTGCCGAGGTCTACACCTCGTTACAGAACGGTACCGTCCAAGGGGCAGAAAACCCCTGGTCGAACATCTACAGCAAGAAGATGCACACGGTGCAGCCCTACATCACCGAATCCAACCATGGCGTGCTCGACTACATGCTGGTGAGCAATACGCGGTTCTGGTTCGGTATACCGCACCAACTGCGTACCGAGCTGGAAGGCATCATCGACGAGGTCACCTTCGAAGTGAACCGTGCCGCGGAAGAAGCCAACCAGGCCGACCGTGAGCGCATCCGCAAAGCGGGCACCTCGGAGATCATCGAACTGACGCCCGAACAGCGTGAAGCCTGGCGCGAAGCCATGCGACCGGTGTGGCAAGAATTCGAACCGGTGATTGGCGCTGACATCATCAAGGCGGCGCAAACGGTCAATCGCAAGCAGCGCAACTGATTACTCCCCGCCTCTCCTCCCAGCCGCGGCAGCAACGCCGCGGTTTGCCAACGCCGCTCGGCGAGTCCCTAAGTTCTTTAGCCTTCTATTAACCCCTCAGCGTGAAGCCTGCTCGCCGGAAGGCGTTTTGCACTCACGCGTCATTGGTCTCAGCGCTCTGACGCCTCCAGTACAGGCTCGAAATCCAGCTGCGCTTCTTCCCATCCGCCGCCTAGCGCCGCGATCAGTTGAACGCTGGCGGCGAGCTGATCACCCAACAGCGTCAGATAGGTCCGCTCGTTGTTCAGCGCACTGGTTTGCACGGTGGCAACGCTGAGGAAGTCCACGGTGCCCGCGCGGTACTGGTTCTGGATCAGGCGCAGCGATTCCTGCGCGGCCTCCAGCGCTTGTCGCTGAACCACGGCCTCAGCCGCGAGAACACGCAGTTGCACCAGGTTGTCCTCGACCTCACGGAAGCTGTCGAGCACCGTCTGGCGATAGTTGGCCACTGTCAGGTCATAGTTGGCTTCGGCAGCTTCGAGGTCAGCGCGACGGCCACCGAAATCAAGCAATGTGACTGCCAGCTGCGGACCGAGCGACCAGAAGCGGTTGGGGAGACTGATCAAATCAGTAAAACTGCTGTTTCGATAGCCACCGCTCGCGCTCAATGTCAGGTCCGGGTACCAAGCTGCTTCGGCCACCCCGATCTGTGCATTGGCGGCGATTACCTGACGTTCGGCCGATGCAATGTCCGGGCGACGCTCAAGCAATTGCGAAGGTAGCGCCAGCGGCAACAGCGGCAACTCCGGAATCTCGTCGCGCTCAGCTATGTTCAGCTCTGCCGGCGGCACCCCGACCAGCACCGCAATAGCGTGCTCCATCTGAGCTCGCTGCCACTGCAAGTCGATGGCCTGAGCCTCGGTACTCCGGAGTTGGGTCAGTGCCTGGGTGACATCGGACTTCGGCACGATGCCTGCGCGATGCTGGTTTTCCGTCAACCTCAACGAGCGAGCAAAGGCTTCGACCGTCTGATTCAGCAAACGCTGCTGTTCATCCATCACGCGCAATCGAAGGTAGGTCTGGACGAGCTCGGACTGCAGGCTCAAGCGGACAGCGGCCACGTCCGCTGCGGTGGCCTGCATATTGGCTCGGTTGGCTTCCAGATTGCGCCGCAGGCGACCCCAGATATCCAGTTCCCAGGCCGCATCGAGCCCCACGCTATAACTCTCGCTGATGCCGCTGAAACTGCTGCCAGTCAATGCGGTAGATGAGGTCGAACTGCCCTGCCCGGCACGTGTTGCGCCAGCGCTGCTGCCTACCGAAGGAAACAGCTGTGATCGTGCCCCCATAACCAGTGCCCGCGCCTGGCGGTACTGCGCTTCAGCAGCCGCCAGATTCTGGTTGGAGACATTGAGGCGCCCAACCAAGGCATCCAATGCCACATCACCGTATAGCCGCCACCAATCACCGCGCTCCAGCACATCTGCCGGGTTGGCAACCTTCCAACCTTCGGCCTGCTTGAATTCAGCAGCCATTGGCAGCGCTGGGCGTTGGTAGTCAGGGCCCAAGGTGCAAGCGCCTAGGGAGAAAGCCATGCCGACAAGGGCCAGCTGGCGTAGGGCGTACTTCGAAAACAACTGACTCATAGCGGATTTTCCAGGGCGGCGTCGGTGCGGACACCGCGCCAGCTGTTGAATCGATGCCGCGCGCGGTCCAGATACAGGTAGACCACCGGCGTGGTGTAGAGCGTAAGGATCTGGCTGAGGATCAGGCCACCGATAATCGTCAGGCCCAGCGGCTGGCGCATTTCCGCACCTTCGGCGCCGCCCATGAGCAATGGCAACGCACCGAGGATCGCCGCCATGGTGGTCATCAGGATCGGCCGAAAACGCAACAGGCAGGCCCTACGAATCGACTCATCAGGCGGCAGGTGATCGTTACGTTCGAACTGCAGCGCCAGATCGATCATCAAGATCGCGTTCTTTTTCACCACACCAATCAGCAGGAACAGCCCAAGCAAGGAAATCAGACTGAACTGCTCGCCCGTCAGGATAATTGCCAGCAACGCCCCGACCCCGGCGGATGGCAGCGTTGAAAGGATCGTCAGCGGGTGGATATAACTCTCGTACAGCACGCCGAGCACGATGTAGACGAGCAGCAATGCTCCAAGAATCATGAACGGCTGGCTCTCCTGAGCCGCCTTGAAGACATCACCCGTGCCTCCCAGGCGCCCCTGGACTTCGCTCGGTAGCCCTATCGCCGCCACTGCGCGCTCGATAGCCCGCGTCGCTTGATCCAGGCTGACACCGGGCGCCAGATCGAAATCGATGCTCTCGGCAGCGAACTGCCCATCATGGCTGACCCGGTCCTCCTCAAGACTCCGCTCGTAACGGGCAAAGGCCGAGAGCGGCACGCGTCGGCCGTCGCTGGTGATCACCTGGATCTGCTCCAACACTTCAGGGTGTTGGGCGTAGCTCGGGTCGATTTCCATGACAACCCGGTACTGATTGAGCGACTCGTAAATGGTGGATATCTGCCGTTGGCTGAAGGCGTTGTTGAGCAAGGTCGTCACCGTGCTCATGTCGATGCCAAGCCGCTTGGCCGCGTCACGGTCAATCTTCAGGCTGATCTGCTGGGCGCCCTCGCCTTCGTTGGCGTCGATACTGGTGAGCTCCGGCAAAGCCTTGAGCGCCTGGGTCACTTGCGGCACCCAGGTGCGTAAAACAGCCAGATCGCTGGCCAACAGGTTGTAGGAATACGCTGAACTGCTCTGCCGACCGCCACCGAATTGCAGATCCTGATCGGCCATCAGGAACATCCGACCACCCGGCACTTTTGGCTGGTTCTTGCGAATACGCTCGATCACTTTCTGCGCAGAAATCTTGCGCTCATCCAATGGCTTTAGCCGGACGATCATGAACGCATTGTTGATGCCGCCCTGCCCGCCGATAAAGCCCGCCACGCTTTCCACGGCCGGGTCGGCCAGTACTGCCTTGCGGTAGGTTTCCATCTTTGGCTGCATGACCTGAAACGACAAACCATCGTCGCCGCGAATAAAGCCGGTCAGCTGGCCTGTGTCCTGCTGTGGCAGAAAGGTTTTCGGAACCTCGATGTACAGGAAAACGTTGAGCCCGATGGTCGCCAGCAGCGTAATCAGGGTGATTCGATGATGGCGCAGCGCCCAGCCGAGAGACCTGTCGTAATGGCCTAACAGCCATTGGTGGGCATTGTGACTCCAGCGATGCAGGCGCCCGTCATGCTCAGGCTGGTGGGGTTTGAGCCAACGTGCGCAAAGCATGGGTGTCAGGGTCAGCGAGACCAGCAACGACACCAGAATGGCGGCCGCCAGGGTGATGGAGAACTCTCGGAAAAGCCGTTCGACAAGGCCGCCCATGAACAGAATCGAGACGAATACCACCACCAGCGACAGGTTCATCGACAGCAAGGTGAAGCCAACCTCACGGGTGCCGATATAGGCGGCGCGCATCGGCGGCACACCCTGGTCGATATGTCGTGCAATGTTTTCCAGGACCACGATGGCGTCATCGACCACCAGCCCGGCGGCGAGGATCAAGGCCATCAGCGATAGCACATTAAGCGAGAAGCCAAACAGGTACATCACGGCAAAGGTGCCAACCAGCGATACCGGCACCGCCAGCGCCGGGATTAACGCGGTCCGCACTTTGCCGAGGAACAGGAACACAAGAACGATCACCAGCCCGACAGCAATCAGCAAGGTCCGCTCGGCCTCATGCAGGGTGGCGCGGATCACCGGTGAGCGATCCATTGCGACGGCCATGTTGACACTGCCCGGCACGATCGCCTGCAGAGCCGGCAGCTCATTGCGAATTCCCTCGATGGTTTCAATGATGTTGGCGCCGGCATGGCGGTTTATGACCAGCAGCACGGCGCGGTCGTTGTTGAAGAAGCCGTCGTTGTAACGATCTTCCACGCCGTCCCTGACCTTCGCGACATCGCTCAGGCGAAGTGCTGCGCCGTCCTGATAGCGAATGATCAGCGGCAGGTAATCTGCGGCTTCATGCAGCTGGTCACTGGCCTGCACCTGCCAATGGCGGTCGTCGTCTTCGACCATCCCCTTGGGTCGCCGGACATTCGCGCTGGCAATGGTCTGGCGGACCTCATCGAGTGAAACGCCGTACTGCTCCAGTTGCTGTGGTTGCAGCTCGACCCGGACGGCAGGCAGCGAACTCCCTCCCACCTGCACCTCGCCCACGCCAGGGACCTGCGATAGCTTCTGCGCCAGAATCGTTGAGCCGATGTCGTAGAGCTGCCCCTTGTCGAGCACGTCGGACGTCAGCGACAGCACCATGATCGGTGCCTGGGCTGGGTTGATTTTGCGGTAGCTCGGCATGCTGCGCATCCCGCTGGGCAGCAGATTGCGCGAGGCATTGATCGCCGCCTGCACATCGCGAGCGGCACCGTTGATATCCCGCTCCAGGTCGAACTGGATGACGATGCGGGTCTGCCCCTGGCTGCTGCGACTGCTCATCTGGCTAACGCCTGCGATGCTTCCGAGGGAGCGCTCCAGCGGCGTCGCCACACTCGAGGCCATGATTTCGGGGCTGGCACCGGGCAGGCTTGCCTGCACGGTGATCACCGGAAAATCCATATTTGGCAGTGGCGAGACCGGTAAGAGACCAAAGCTGACGCTGCCCAGTAGCAGGATCGCCAGGCTCAGCAACATGGTCGCGACCGGGCGCGCGATGAAGGGGGCCGAGAGGTTCATGGCTGCGGGTCGCCGCAAACTGGGGAAGTTTGCTCTGCTGCCAGGGTCATGTATGCGCTTCCTGCACAGTCCGCTGCTTGCGGCCGAACCGGTTGCCCAGTCGATCAAAGAACAGGTAGATCACGGGCGTGGTGAACAGCGTCAGCAGCTGACTGAGCAGCAAGCCGCCAACCAGCACCAGGCCCAGCGGCTGACGCAGCTCGGCACCGGAGCCTGATGCCAGCATCAACGGCACCGCACCGAACAATGCCGCCAGGGTCGTCATCAGGATGGGCCGGAAGCGCAGCAACGCCGCGCGATAGATCGCGTCCTGCGGACTCATGCCTTGGTGGCGCTCGGCCTCCAGCGCGAAGTCGATCATCATGATGGCGTTTTTCTTGACGATGCCGATCAGCAGGATGATCCCAATGATCGCAATCAGCCCCAGGTCGTTGCCGGTCAGCAGCAAAGCCAGCAAGGCGCCGACCGCAGCCGACGGCAGCGTCGAGAGAATGGTGATCGGGTGGATATAGCTCTCGTAGAGCACACCGAGCACGATGTACATGGTCACGACTGCCGCCAAAATCAGCAGCAATGTGCTAGACAAAGACGCGCGGAAGGCTTCGGCCGCGCCCTGGAACCGACTCTGGATTCCTGCCGGCAAGCCGATCTGTGCCTCGACGCTTTCGATGACTTCCACCGCCTTACCCAACGAAACGCCATCAGCCAGATTGAACGACAACGTGACGGCCGGGAACTGGCCAATGTGATTGATCAGCAGGGGTGCGCTACGTTGTTGCAGCGTTGCCAGGCTGGACAGCCGAACCGGGGTTCCGCTCTCGCTCTGCACGTACAGCTGCTCCAGCGCCTGCGCGCCAAGGCGGTTGCCTGCCTCTGCTTCGAGCACAACGCGGTACTGGCTGGCCTGGGTGAAGATCGTTGAAATCTGCCGCTGGCCGAAGGCGTCATACAGCGCATCGGTTATCGCCGATATCTCGATCCCCAAGCGGGCCGCGGCATCTCTGTCGATATCGAGGAAGATCTGCAACCCATCACTTTGCAGGTCGCTGGCCACATCGGTCAGCTCCGGGCGCTCACGCAACGCTGCCACCAGGCGTGGCGTCCACTCCTGCAACAGCTCACCATCGGGTGATTCCAGGCTGAACTGAAACTGCGTACGGCTGACCCGGTCCTCAATCGACAGATCCTGCACCGGCTGCATGTACAGCTCGATACCCGGTAGTTTCGCCAGCTCGGGACGTAGACGATCAATGACCTGGCTGGCGGTGACATCACGTTCGCCATGGGGCTTGAGGTTGATCAGCATCCGCCCGCTGTTGAGCGTTACGTTGTCGCCATCGACGCCAATGTACGACGACAGGCTGGCCACCGCCGGATCAGCCAGGATAACGCGCGACAAGGATTGCTGGCGTTCGCTCATGGCGCGGAAGGAAATCGACTGCGGGGCTTCGCTGATGCCTTGAATCACACCGGTGTCCTGCACCGGAAAGAAGCCCTTCGGCACCGCCAAATACAACACCACCGTCAGACCGAGCGTGCCCACCGCCACCAGCAGCGTCAGGGTCTGATGACCCAGCACCCAGGTCAGCCAGCGGGAATAACCGCCAATAAGACGCTCGACCCAGTCGGGCTTGCCCTTTTCAACGGCGGCGGGCTTGAGCAGCTTGGCGCACATCATTGGCGTCAGCGTCAGCGAGACCACCAGTGAGATCAGGATCGCCACAGCCAGGGTGATGGCGAACTCGCGGAACAGCCGCCCCACCACGTCCTGCATGAACAGCAGCGGAATCAGTACGGCAATCAGCGACAAGGTCAGTGAGATCAACGTGAAGCCGATCTGTCTGGCACCTTTCAGTGCGGCCTGCAGCGGCGTCTCCCCCTCCTCCACGTGGCGTGCGATGTTCTCGAGCATGACGATGGCGTCATCCACAACGAATCCCGTCGCAATGGTCAGCGCCATCAAGGTCAGGTTGTTCAGCGAGAAACCGGCAAGGTGCATCACCGCGAATGTGCCGATCAGCGACAGCGGCACTGCTATGGACGGAATGATGGTCGCCGACAGGCGCTTGAGGAATACAAAGGTGACCATGACAACCAGAAAGGTCGCCATCAACAGTTCGTGCTGCACATCGGTGATTGCGGCCCGGATGGTCTGCGTACGATCGGTCAGCACCACCACGTCGAGGCCGGTCGGCATGCTGGCCGTCACCTCAGGCAGCAATGCCTGAATCCGTTCGACCACCTCGATCACGTTGGCGCCGGGCTGGCGCTGGATGTTCAAGAGCACGGCCTGACTTTCATTGGCCCAGGCGGCCAAGCGCTCATTCTCAGCCCCGTCGATAATGTCGGCGACATCCTTCAAGCGCAGCGTCGCGCCGCCCTCATAGGCCAGAATCAGCTCAGCGTATTCCTCCGGCGTCTTCAGCTGATCATTGGCATCGAGCATCGACACGCGGGTCGGGCCGTCGAAATTACCCTTGGGTTGATTGACGTTGGAGCTGGTCACCAGGGAGCGCACGTCAGCCAGCGACAGGCCGTAGGACGCAAGCGCCTCCGGATTGACCCGTATACGCACTGCTGGTCGCTGGCCGCCGGCGATGCTGACCATTCCAACGCCGCTGATTTGCGCCAGTTTTTGCGCCATGCGGGTATCGACCAGGTCGTGCAGCTCCGGCAGGGCCAGACTTTCCGAGGTCACCGCCAGTGTCATGACCGGCGTGTCAGCCGGGTTGACCTTGTTATAGACCGGCGGTGCCGGCAGATCATTGGGCAGCAGATTGCTGCCCGCGTTGATCGCCGCCTGGACCTCCTGCTCGGCAACGTCGAGCTCAACGTCCAGCGAGAAGCGTAAGGTGATCACCGATGCGCCGCCAGAGCTGGTGGAGGACATCTGCGTCAGGCCGGGCATCTGACCGAACTGCCTTTCCAGCGGCGCAGTCACCGCGCTGGTCATGACCTCCGGGCTGGCTCCGGGATACAGCGTCATCACCCGGATGGTCGGATAGTCCACCTGGGGCAAGGCGGACACCGGCAGCATGCGGTAGGCGATAAGCCCGGCCAGCAGAATCGCGATCATCGTCAGGGTTGTGGCCACCGGCCGAAGGACGAACAGCCGCGAGATGTTCATCGCGCCGGACGCTCCTTGGTGCTCTGAGTATCGGCCTTCGAATTTGCAGCCGCTTCGTCGGCAAGTTTCTGACGATCCACCACTTCGACTTCGCTGCCGTCACGCAGGCGGTCGGTTCCCTCCATGACGATTCGCTCGCCGGGGTTCAAACCGTTCACCACGACGGTCCTGTCGCCATTGCTCGGGCCGACTTCGAGCACCCGCAGCTCAACCTTCGAGTCCTCACCGACGACATACGCGTAGTTGCCGCGCGAGCCGAACTGCAGTGCCGCCGAAGGAATCAGAACCGCATCAGACAAGGTTTCCACACGCAGGCGAGCATTGACGAACTGGTTGGGTATCAACAGCTCGGCCTCGTTATCGAAGCGCGCCTTCATCTTCAGCGTGCCAGTGGTGGTATCGATCAGATTGTCGAGACTTTTCAGTACACCTTCACCTAACAGGGTGCGCTCGCCCCGGTCCCAGGCCTGGACTGAAAGCTCTTCACCGCTGCGGAACCGGGAGATAACCGGCGGCAACTCATTTTCGGGCAGCGTAAAGGTGATTGCGATGGGCTGGGTCTGCGTGATCACCACCAGCGGCGTGGTGTCGTTGGCCGCGACAAGGTTGCCCTGATCCAGCTGACGCAGGCCGACGCGGCCATCTATTGGCGCGCGAATCTTGGTGAACTGCAGGTTCAGTTTGGCCTCGTTGACAGCGGCCTGGTTGGCTGCAAGCGTCCCCTTGTATTGATTGACCAGTGCCTGCTGAGTATCAAGCGTCTGCTTGGCAATGCTGTCGTCGGCGAACAGACCACGATAACGGTCGAGGTCCAGCTGCGCATTCTGCAACAAAGCGCGGTTTTGCTGGAGGGTGCCTTCGGCTTGCTGCAGTGCCACTTCATAAGCGCGGGGATCGATGACGGCCAGCAGGTCGCCGGCCTTGACTCGCTGGCCCTCCTCGAAGTGAATCTCCACCAATTCTCCGGCCACGCGGCTACGCACGTTGACGGTATTCAACGGTGTAACGGTGCCAAGCGCCTTGGCGTAGACCTCGAATTCACCTCGTTCCACTGGGGCAACCCGCACGGGCGTGGGTCCACCAAATGCGCCGAAAGCCGGACGCCCACCCGCCTGCTGTGGCAGCGTCTCGGCCGCGCTTGGCCATAACCACCAGAGCAGCAACGCAATCACAACAACCACGCCGCCGATGATGAGCCAACGCCGCATGGAGCCCGCAGAAGAAGTAGTTGCCTCGGACATGAACTGGGTTCGCCTGAAAATGAGCGTGAACCATAAGCAGTCGCGCTCCGCTCGCAAAGGGGATTTACGGCATTTTTACGTATCAGGCTTTGTAGCAACCCGAACCGATGGCAAAACGCTCCATACCGGCGCAGGAACCATGCTTGAGCCATCCAGTCTATGTATCGTTCGCCGGGACGCTGACCAATGTAGCTCAGCGGAATCGTCCCGTATTCGATGAGGCATGCCGCTATTTTTCAGGCCGTCCGATAATGGCCTGCACAGGATCAAGGAATGAACGCATCACTGGTCATCCTGGCGTTAACAGTTGCCAGCTTTCTACTCGGTTTTCTACGCGACCTGTTTATCGCCAAGTCTTTCGGACTGAGCTGGGAAGCGGACCTGATATTTGTCGCACTGATTCTGCCGATGTTCTTCGAGAACTTTCTCGGCCTCGCCCTGCGCGACGCAATGATTCCTTACCTGCAAAAGCTACGCAGCCAGTCCGAAGCCCTGTTTGAGACGGTTAGCCGCTGGCTCTACTGGCGCGTAATGCTCATGGGCGCAGCTGTGAGTGCCGTCGCCATCATTGCAAGCTATTGGATTCTGAACATGCTGGCGCCCGGCTGGACGGACGCTCAGGTTGCCGCCGGCCAGATCGTATTCTGCGTAGGGGCGGTACTGGTCGCCGTTCAGGCGGTTTTGTATTGCCAGGGTGCACTGCTGAACATGGATGAGGTGTTCATCCTGCCGATGACACGGACGGTGCTGCTCAACGCTGGCGCGATCGTCGGCATCCTGCTGTTCCAACCCACCGGCATGGTGATCTTCATTGGCATGCTGCTGCCTCAGCTGGCGCTGATCCTGGTCCAGCATCGGCGTATCGCATACCTGCGCGGAGACAACAAAGTCGAGACAAAGGGGCATGGGGGTGGCTTCGGTCTCGCGTTCGCACCCGTACTGCTGGCGGCAGGGGCGCAACAAGCCTGCATTCTTGCCGAGCGGATGTTCGCGTCATACCTAGAGGAAGGCAGCATCACGATGCTGTCGTTTGCGTTTCGCATCGTTACCATTCCGCTCACGCTTTACGCCCTGTCGGTGCTTTCAGTGCTCTTTCCTCGCTTCGTCTCGAGCTGGAACGACGGCGACCTCAGCGGCCATGCGGCTGTTATCCGTAAGGGGCTGCTGGCGACGCTGCTGTTCCTGGTTCCAGCGTCCGTCGTGCTCTGTTCATTCCCACAACCGGTCGTCTCAGTACTACTGGAACGGGGTCAGTTCGGCGCAACACAAACCGACGCCACGGCCTCGCTGGTGGTCCTGTATGCACTCGGTCTGCCCGCGATGGGCTTGGCGCTGCTGTGGGGACGTGCGCTCCTGGCGCAGCATCAATCACGGTTGTTTCTGGTGATCATGCTGGTCAGCTCTGCCTTTACGATCGGCCTCGATGCGCTGCTCTACGGACCATATGGTGCCGAAGGTCTGGCCGTTGCGTTTACCAGCGGCGTGACCCTCCAGGCGCTCTTCATGGGACTGTACGTCTATCGTGCGTCGCCTGCAGGCCTAGCTCCCGGCGTGCTCGGGCGCTGGCTCGCTACCGCCGTCGCGGTCGCAACCGCACTGCATTGGTTGCCTTCCCCGCACGGGCTACTGCAACTGTGCCTGTATATAGGCCTGGTGCTCTGTGCTTTCGCCCTGGGCGTGGTGCTGCTTGGCGAACGGGACCTGTTCAAGCCGGCGTACTGGTCCATGAAAAAAGCCTGACGACAGTTCTTGCTGCCACTTAGTCCGATAGCGCCCAGTTTTGTCTGTAGATACATTATGTGCTACTTTTAATTCTACAGACACAGCCAGGCAGCTTAACTATGGCAGCAGTTCTTCAAGCACAGGCATTCACGAAGGACCAGTGCGCAACCGGTCTACGGGCTGCGGTGAACATTCTGGAAAAATGGCAGGCAACCACCGACCAGGCCTGCACGATTCTTCGGATATCACGTAGCACCCATAATCGCGCCAGGTCAGGCGATGCTAGTTGGTCGGTCAGCCTCGACCCGGACCAGATGCAACGCATCAGCTTCGTTCTGAACATTCATGCCGCACTTCGGCTTGTTTTCGACAACCCGGAGAATATGTATGGCTTCCCGGCAATGGCCAACCATAACGAGTTCTTCAATGGGCGCTCACCGCTGGAAATCATGGCTCAGGGCGACATGGTCTCTCTGTACGAATCGTTCCGACGCATCGATAGCCTGCGAGGCGCTCAGTGGTAAGCCCGAGTCAGCTGCCCAGACTGGCTGATGTCGAGCAACAGGCCTATCGGCTGGTTAACTCGAAGTTTCCACCGATTGCCTTGTTCGATGATGTCGCCGATGCCGACGAGTTCGAAACGCTCTACCAGCTTCAAGCCCTGACCAATCCACGGTTACGAAACGAGACAGGCCATCTGGAGCTGATCGCGCGCTCTGAAATACCCTTCGGCATTCCCGGCTGCTCATACGCCACGGCTCCTTTTACCCATGTGAACCCGGCCGGGTCGCGTTTCAGCGACGGTAGCTTTGGCGTGCTTTATCTGGCCAGCACAATGGATACAGCGCTTGCTGAAGTTCGTCATCACCAGGACCGCTACTGGTCGAAGGTGGTTGGCCTGAGCTATGAGCGCTTTGTTTTCCGCGGCTTGTCGTGCCGCTTCAGCGAAGCCGGGATGCTCGATGCGATGCCCATCCCAATGACGGATCGGCTCTACGACCCTGAGGATTATTCGAGCGGCCATCGCCTCGGGCGACTGCTCAGAAAAGGTCAAAAGCCCGGCTTGCGCTACCACTCCGTACGCAAATCGGGTCAGCATTGCTGGGCATTGATGACCCCAAAGCCGGTAACCTCGATCATTCAAAGCGAGCATTACGAGATGGTCTGGAACGGTTGCATCTCAAGCGTCAGTTCAATCACCGCGATCTGAAATCGCCCCCTCTACATGCCACTTTTGCAGACCAACCGGCACGCGTCGGGCATAGGATCATATCGGAAGCAGTAGATAAAACCGCTCAAGCGTCCGGCGCGCCCTCCCCCTGAGTCTTCCCAGTACCGCACAACCCAAAGCCCCCATGCAGCAGAACGCGCTTCGGACGGGTCCGATCCATAACGGGCGGCTCAGTCTCGCCGAATTGTCAGGGGAGACAGACATGCAACACCTTGATCTGCAGGTGATCAATCAGGCGCTTAAATGGGTCTCGGAAGGACATGACATATGGTTTTGTACCGTGTTGTCGACCTACGGATCGGCGCCTCGAGCGCCCGGCGCCCTCCTCGCGGCCCGGGCGGACGGTGCGCACGTTGGCTCATTGTCCGGCGGTTGCGTCGAGGAGGAATTTCTCGCCTGTCTGGCGCAAGGCGAATTACAAGCGCCGGCCCAAATCGTTCGCTACGGCGAAACCGATGATGACCGGCGACGCCTACAGCTGCCGTGCGGCGGCATCCTGCAGGTGCTGGTGGAGCACCACACATCGAGCGAAACATGGCGCACTCATTTGCTCACGCTACAAGCAGCTCTACAAGGCCAACAGCGCCTGCTGCGACGAGTAGACCTGACGACTGGCGCCGCTGAACTGCTGCCGGACCAAGGCGGTGAGCAGACCCGCCTTGAGGGTGAGCAAGTCGATATCCGCATCGGCCCCGCGCTTAGGCTGCTGCTCGCAGGTGTATCGCCTGTTGCACAGGCGTGCGCCAGTTTCGCTCGGGCGCTTGGTTGCGAAGTGATTGCCTGTGATCCCCGAGACGAGATGCAGGGCACGCTGATCGAAGGCATCGAAGTGCAGCCGGTGTTGCCCTCCGTGTTTATCGCTTCTGGCGCGTGTCACGAGGCCACCGCCGTGGTCGCGCTGACGCACGATCCACGCATTGATGACCTCGCGCTGATGGAGGCGGTACGAACTCCAGCGTTCTACATCGGCGCTATGGGGTCGCAACAGACCTCCGCCAAGCGAGCCGAACGGTTGCAACGCGTGGGTGGGCTAGACGAACAGCAAATCGAGCGCATCCATATGCCCATCGGACTGGATCTCGGCAGCAAGACACCGGCTGAAATTGCCCTCTCGGTGATGGCTGATGTACTGCGGGTCTATCGAGGTAAAGCGCGGGACGCGCTTTGAAAAGCGATATCGGAAGCCATTTGCCCTGCCAGCAACAGTGTCTGCTGCAAGGCAACCACAGGTGACTTCCTGCGATTGAATCACTGTCATAAACATCTGAGTTATTCAGCGAATCCGTGAAAGCCCCGCCGCGCTTGCCCTGCGCGCGTTATCCACAAAAGCTGTGGATAAGTCTGTGAACACATGATGGATGACTTGCTCAAACGCCCGGCTCACGTGGCTTTGGTACAGATCGTCGAGTTTTCAACCATATCCAAAAAAGGCTTTTAATTCAGTTACTTAAACAAATCTACCTAACAAACGAAACGGCGCAGACGTTGGGCAGGGAGCTTTCCAGACATGAGTGTGCATAACAATTCTTGTCAACGACTTTTTTAGACAGAATTGGCACTTGTAGCCATAGACGCGGCGCCATATTTGCTCTCTACATTTTCACCTTGATGGCAGCTCGATTAATCGTCACGCCTGCACAACGAGCCAAAATGCCACTAGCGCACAATCATCCAGCCGCTTCGGCTGACTCGATCCGTCGCACTCTGCAGAGTTGACCAGCGTTTACCGATCTGGAGCTTGGGTCTAAAAAGGCTGGGCCATGTAGCATCTGGCCAGCACTGGGGAAGCTGAGCGGGCAATAGATAACCCGGCCACAGCAGACAAATGGTCTTTGAGCCGTAAAGAAGCACAGGGGATTTCGAAGAATGCAGTCCGGCATTCACGCGCGCAGACACATGGACGAAGCGCCGCCATTCTTATTTCCCAAATACGCGAAAGCCCCGATAAACGGGGCTTTCAGCGTTTCAGATGGTGCGGACGGAGAGACTCGAACTCTCACACCTTGCGGCGCCAGAACCTAAATCTGGTGTGTCTACCAATTTCACCACGTCCGCAAACTTCTAAACGAAAACGCCAGGCAGTGCCTGGCGTTCCGGAATATGGGGTGGACGATGGGGTTCGAACCCACGACCGCAGGAGCCACAATCCTGTGCTCTACCAACTGAGCTACGCCCACCATA
>CETJ01096779.1_pt1 | contig 27965 bp, 17 predicted proteins | sample 531341 | NCBI WGS metagenome assembly CETJ01 (sample SAMEA2622677, study PRJEB7988) | marine metagenome | isolation source: saline water (ENVO:00002010), including | reverse complement strand
CCACCTATGGCCGCAACAATGCAGCCACCCGTTATTCGCCACTCGATCAGATCGATCGCGACAATGTCTCCGAGCTCAAGCCAGTCTGGGGCTATCGCACCGGCAACCTGCCCGATCAATCAGTGGTCGACAAGAAGTGGGCGCCGGAAACCACACCGCTCAAGGTCGGCGATAACCTCTATCTGTGCGATGCGCTGAACGTGCTGATTTCGCTCGATGCCAGCAGCGGTCGTGAACGCTGGCGCTATGACCCGAAGGTCTCCACCGACCATATTCCCTACTCGGCCACCTGCCGCGGCGTGAGCTACTACGAGGTGCCGGATGTACCCGATGACACCGCCTGCAAGCGCCGCATTATCGAAGGCACGCTTGACGCAGAGCTGGTCGCGGTCGATGCCGATACGGGCGTGCCCTGCGCCGATTTCGGCCACGCCGGGCACGTCGATCTGATGGAAGGCATGGGCGACTCTGTACCGGGTTACGTCGCGGTGACGTCCCCGCCGACCATCGTTCGCGGGGTCGCGGTGGTCGGGCACCAGGTGCTCGACGGCCAGAAGGAAGACGCGCCATCCGGCGTGATCCGCGGATACGACGCGGCCACCGGCGAGCTGGCCTGGGCCTGGGACATGGGTCGCCCTGGCGAGACCGGGCTGCCTGAAGGGGATGATGTCTACACCCGAGGCACGCCCAACGCCTGGACGATCTTCTCCGGCGACGAGGCCCTCGGCCTGGTCTACGTGCCGATGGGCAACTCGTCAGTCGACTACTGGAGCGGCAACCGCCGCGAGTTCGAGAAACCCTACTCGACCGCGCTGGTGGCCTTGGACGTGACCAATGGGGCGGTGCGCTGGGTCTTTCAGACCGTGCATAACGATGTCTGGGACTATGACCTCGGCTCCCAGGGCAGCCTGATCGACTTTCCGGTCGGCGACGGACGTACTGTTCCAGCGGTCGTGCTACCCACCAAGATGGGCGACATCTATGTGCTCGACCGCCGCACTGGCGAGCCGCTTACGCCTGTCGAGGAGCGCCCGGTGCCCGCAAGCACTTTGCCTGACGAAACGCTGTCACCGACGCAACCCTTCTCTGTCGGTATGCCGTCCACGCCACGCGAGCAGCTGACTGAGACCGACGCATGGGGAGTGACACCGCTGGACCAGCTGTGGTGCCGCATCCAGTTCAAGCGTGCCAGTTATGAAGGCATGTACACACCGCCGAGCGTGGACAGGCCATTCCTGCAGTGGCCGAGCTACAACGGCGGTAACGACTGGGGCAGCGCGGCGGTGAACACCGACCGCAACATCCTGGTGTTGAACTACAACCACATCGCCATGTATGACCAGCTCATCCCACGCGAAGAGGCCAACGAGCGCGGCATGGTTCCACTCGGAGTACCAGGCGGCAGCACCTCGTCTGGCGGCTCAGTGCCGCAAGCAGGCTCGCCCTATGCCGTGTCCATCGCGGCCTGGCGCAACGGCTTCACAGGCGTACCCTGCAGTCGCCCGCCCTTCGGCGGCATCATGGCTATCGACCTCAACACCCGCAAAGTGCTGTGGAACGAGCCATTGGGCACCGCTCGCCACAACGGGCCATTCGGTATCTCGTCACACCTTCCGGTGAAAGTCGGCACGCCGAACAACGGCGGCCCTGTCATTACCGCAGGCGGTTTGATCTTCATCGCCGCAGCAACCGACAACCTCATCCGCGCGATCGACATCGATACCGGCGAGGTGCTGTGGCAGGACGTACTGCCCGCCGGTGGCCAGGCGACGCCGATGACCTACGAGGCCAACGGTCGCCAGTACCTGGTGATCGTCGCGGGCGGCCATCACTTCATGGAGACGCCGCCGGGCGACTATGTGGTTGCCTACAGCCTGCCGGCCAAAGGCGACCCCATATTGCCGGAGTTCCTGAAGGACTGAGCGTCCGGCGAGCCGCCATCCGTTAGCGGAACGGTGGCTCGTCGAAGCTGCGCAGCTTGCGCGAGTGCAACGAGTTGAGCTGGTTGCGCAGCAGGTCCAGCGCAGCGATGCCGATTTTCAGGTGTTGGGTTACGGCACGCTCATAGAAAGCGTTGGCCGAGCCCGGCAGCTTGATCTCGCTGTGCAGCGGCTTGTCCGATACACAGAGCAGCGTCCCGTAGGGCACCCTCAAGCGATAGCCCTGGGCCGCAATGGTGCCGCTCTCCATGTCCACCGCCACGGCGCGTGACAGGTTGATCAACGGCCTCTCCTGCGCCCAGCGCAACTCCCAGTTGCGGTCGTCATAGGTCAGCACGGTGCCTGTGCGCAGACGCCGCTTGAGCGCTTCGCCTTTCTCCCCGGTGACTTGCGCCGCCGCTTCCTGCAGCGCCTGCTGCACTTCAGCGAGGGCCGGCAGCGGAATGTGCGGCGGCAGCACCCGGTCGAGAATGCCGTCGCGGCGCATGTAGGCGTGAGCCAGCACGTAATCGCCGATGGACTGCGACTGCCGCAGCCCCCCGCAGTGGCCGATCATCAGCCAGCAATGCGGGCGCAGCACGGCCAGGTGATCGGTGATGTTCTTGGCGTTCGACGGACCAACACCAATGTTGACCAGGGTAACGCCGTCGCCATCTTTGGCCTGCAGGTGATAAGCCGGCATCTGGTAGCGGTGCCAGAGCACGCCGCCGATGATGGACTGCGCCTCGCCCTCGTCCATGCCGCGCTCGATGATGATGTTGCCCGGCAGCACCATGCGCACGAAACGGGTGTCGTCGCGCAACATGTCGAGGCCGTGACGAATGAACTGGTCGACGTAGCGGTGGTAGTTGGTCAGCAGGATCCAGGGCTGCACATGACGCCAGTCGCTACCGGTGTAATGCACCAGCCGGCGCAGCGAGAAATCCACCCGCGCACCATCGAAGAGCGCCAGCGGATAAGGGTCGGCATGCTCCCAGTCGTAGAGGCCGTCGGCGATGTCATCGGTGGCGGCGGACAGGTCGGTGCTGGGGAACACGCGAGCCAGCTCTGCTGCGGTCACGCCGGTTCCCGCCAGTTCGTCGCCCTGCTCGATCACATAGGGGTACGGAATGTACCGCTCGCTGATGCCCACCTCGACCGTTACACCGAAATCCTTGATCAAGGGCCGCAACTGGTCGAGCAGGTAGCTGCGAAATGCCGCCGGATGGGTCACGGTCACGCTGTAGACCCCCGGCGCCTGCACCTTGGCATAAGCGCGGGTGGAAGCCGGCACTTCGCCGTGGCATTCGTAGGTCAGGCGTAGTTCGGGATAGCGGAACAGCGCACGCTCGGCCGCATCGGGCTCTTCGCGCGTGGTGACATACCGTTTGAGCGCCTGGTTCAGTGCGCGGGTAGCCCGCTGATGCAGCTCGGCAAGCTGGTCTACCGCCGCTTCAGCGCTGGTGGCAATGCGAAAAGTCTCGCCTGCTGGGTTCATAGTGGTTTCCTTGTCTATTCGTTGAAAACATCTTGCCTGCTGTTCGATGACAGCGGTAGCACCGGAGCGCTGCGATCATGGATCAGCCGCGGCCAGCCGCAGCGCCAGCGCCTCCAGCCGCGCCTTCAGAACCGCAAGGCTGGGCGCTGCGGTCAAACTCAGACGCAGCGCGTTGGGCGCGCCATGGCCAACGGCGAACACGTCCGCGGTGGCCGCCTCGATCCCCAGTTCGCGGCAAAGCATTGGCAGATTTCTATCCTTCGCCAGTTCAAGCCACAGATGCGGCGAGGCATTTGACGAAGCAGACCCAAGCAGTTTCTGCGCCAGCCGCCAGCGACGGGTTACCTGCTCACGCTGCCAGGCCAGCCGGCGAGCCGCAGTGCCGTCTTCGAGCCACTCGCAACCTATCCGCAGGCATAACGTCGACAAGGCCCAGCTGGTCGCCTGTCTTTCGGTGTCGATACGCGACAGCCACTCGTCCGGCCCGGCGATAAAGCCCAAGCGCAAACCGGGTGCGACCGTCTTCGACAAGCTGCTGATCAGCAGTGTGCGATCGGGCAGTGCCGCAGCGAGCGGCGGCTCGTCGCCCAGTGCGCCGTAGATGTCGTCCTCAATAATCAGCAAGCCGCGCCGCCGCGCCACGGCAGCAATGGCTTCGCGGCGCCACGCATCCATGCTGACGGCGGTCGGGTTCTGCATACAGGGTGTCAGGACAGCCAGGCGCGCCGAGGTGGCTCGGGCCAGGCGGTCCAGGTCCTCCGGCAGGATGCCGAATTCGTCCATCGCCACGCCGTGCAACGGGAGGCGCAATTGGCGCCCGGCGGCCTTGATACCTGGCGAGGTCAACGCCTCGACCAGCACCGGCTCGCCCGGCTTCGCACAAACCGATCAACGCAGCGAACACACCTTGCTGCGCCCCGGCACAGAGCAACACCTGTTGCGGCGGGATCTCAAGCGCTCGAGCACGCAACCAGCCACTCACCGCCAACTGAGCACGTTGCAGGCTGCGCGCCGAAGGATATCCCTGCAGGTTCGCCAGTTCTCCGGTCGCGCACAGCGCCGCCATGCTGCGCTGCATATCTTCATCGGCTGGGTCGAGTACCGGCAGGTTGGTCGACAGGTCGACCAGTTCAGGGTGAGCGTCTGGCATTTTCAGCCGGAATAGACTGGCCTCGCGGCTGCTGGCCAGCACATAGGTGCCGCGCCCAACCTCGCCACCGACAAGGTGCCGACGCGCGGCTTCTCGATAGGCCTGCATCGTCGTACTCGGATTGAGGTCAAGCGCCCAGGCGAGGCGTCGCTGCGGTGGCAGGCGATCCCCAGCCTTGAGCTCGCCAGTTGCAATGGCGGCTGCGATGGCGTCGACCAGTGCCAAGTAGCGTGGCTGACTATCAGATTCGAGTTTGGGTAACCACATTGCTTGCCATGCAATATAACGATTTACCCATACAATGCCCGCCACCTAGGATCGACGTCAAACCCGCTGAGGAGCTTTCGATGTTCGATCTTCACCAACTGCGCCAAGCAGCCGAATTGATCCACCAGAGCGTACCGCCGACTCCGCAATACGCATGGCCGCTGTTGGCCAAGCGGCTTGGCTGCGAGGTTTGGGTCAAACACGAAAACCACACTCCAGCCGGCGCCTTCAAGGTGCGTGGCGGCCTGCTCTACGTGAACGAGTTGATCAAGCGGGAGCCGCACCTACCTGGCCTCATCACCGCGACTCGTGGCAATCACGGCATCAGCCTGGCGATGGCCGCACGCAAGGCCGGCTTGCCACTGCAGATTCTGGTGCCCGAAGGCAACTCCATGGAAAAGAACGCCGCCATGCGCGCCTGCGGAGCCGAGGTCATCGAATACGGCCGCGACTTCGATACCGCTCGTTTGCGGGCAGCCGAATTGGCCGAGGCCAACGGCTGGCATTTTGTCCCGTCCCTGCATCCAGACCTGATCAGGGGCGTCGCGACCTATGCGCTGGAACTGCTCGAAGCAGTGCCGAACCTGCGCCGCGTCTATGTGCCCATCGGGCTTGGCTCAGGCATTTGCGGGATGATCCGCACCCGCGATCTGCTGGGTCTGGATACCGAGATCATCGGGGTGGTGTCCAGCGCGGCCGACGCCTATGCGCAGAGTTTTGAGCAAGGACTCATCGTCACCACCGACACGGCGAACACCCTTGCTGACGGCATGGCCTGCCGCATGCCTGCGCCCGAAGCGCTCGAGATCATCCGTGAAGGTGCCGCGCGCATCGTGCGTGTGAGCGATGCCGAGATCCGCCAGGCCATCTGCGCATTGCACGAGGACACCCATAATCTCGCCGAAGGTGCTGGCGCCGCCGCGCTGGCTGCGGCGATCCAGGAGCGCGAGCACAACCGAGGCGAACGGATTGCCGTGGTGCTCAGCGGGGGCAATATTGATCGGCCGCTGTTGGCCGGCATCATTGGGTAATTAATTAGCTTGCTCAGCCGACTGACCAGCCACCGGTTGAGCAGCAGAACCCAGGTCCACTTGGACTACTGGAAGCCCCCTTAAAGCTCTACTGTGCCCAGGCTGAGACTCCCATCATGCAGTACGGCTTAGCCCTTTAGCCTAGCCTATGGCCCAAAGAAGGTTGCTGATCCGATAGTCACCGCTTGGCATAAATTGGCGACAAGCGGAGCATCTGCAGGAACCGAATTTGCTTAATAAGCGGCAAGCGGCGGATTAACGTCGCGGAAAGGTTTGAGCAAGCACACAGTCAAATTATTAACGCCAAAAAAAGGTTGACAAGCGGCACTGTCATCTGAAGTAGCACTGTGCCATCATCCATTCCACGGATTTCATGGCCCCAAAAAGCAGACTGCCACCCACATGTGTCGGCGTGATAACTGCGACATAGGCTTGGCCGTGGGCGCCCCACCTAACGCATATATACAATTGGAGCTCCGAAATGGGCATTTCGAGCGACATTCTCGGCCTTTTTAGAAAGATCGATGCCTCCCCTGAGCAATATCAGGAAGTATCACGTGCAGGTCGAGACCAAGACTCAGTCAGTCGCTGGCCCGCCTTAGCGACAAGCGCAACGCCCGAACCGCAAGCGGACTCACCACATGCAGCTCCGCTCCCGGGCCCGACCGAGGCAAAGAATGCTTCTAGCGTCGCGCCAATTTCTTGTGCATCTGCTGCGCCCGCTACTGCGCGTCATTTTCAAGACAATAGCGAGCAAACTGCCTGGCCTGCCGGAAGCTTGCAGGACCTACTGGCGCAGCTGAAGCAAGCTGAGAACGAAGCTGTCGCCAACGCAACAGCGAAAGCATCGCAAGAACAGCTTATCGGACCGGTCGCGCCTGCTTTGGGCCAGGTGAATGTCGTCACTGTCATGTCCAGTAAAGGCGGCGTCGGAAAAAGCACGATCGCTGCAAACCTCGCAGTAGGCCTGGCCAACCTGGGCCGATCGGTGCTGCTTGTAGACCTTGACCCGCAAAATGCGCTCATTCATCACGTCCAGCCGCAAAATCAACGCTCCATAGAAGATGCGGCTCGTGGCATAGCCAGTACGAGCGAAAGCTTTCAGGACTGGCGGCTACTCTGCATGGCAACCACAGCCGGACCGGCCCTGCTGCCGCACGGCCTGATAGAAGAGAAAGAACGCCAAGCATTTGAGCAGCTTCTGGACCGGGACCGCTATTGGCTGGGGCGTCATCTCGAAGCAATGGAGCTTTCCGATGGCGCGGTCGTTATCCTGGACACCCCTCCGGGACCATCACCCTATCTGCGGCAGGCGTTGGCGATCACTCGCCAGGCGCTCGTCGTAAGCCTTCCCGACGCGGCCTCCTATACAGCATTGCCAATGGCCGAGAAGCTGATCAGTAGCTACGTTGGCGAGCGCGACGACTTTGTAGGTTGTAGCTATCTCATCAATCAAGTCGACCGCTCGCGCCAACTCAACCGCGACGTCAGCCTGATCATGCAGCAAGCTGTGGGCGAGCGATTGGTCGGAATGATCCACCGTGACCAGTCAGTATCCGACGCGTTGGCCTACAACCGCACCGCGCTCGAGCAGGACGCCCACGGCCAAGGGTTCCAGGATCTGGTCCGGTTCGCCCAAACTTTCATGGGCCAACTGCCCTTCGCTTCAGAAGGCAGTGCCACCAAGTGAGCCCCACCGCCACCTCGTTAGTGACAAAGCTGCGGGCACTTAGCAACGAGCGCTGGTTGTCCGGCCGCCTGGGCAGCCTGCTGCTGGCAGCCGTAGGCCTGGCAATGCTCGTTCCGGTAGTGGCTGCACCGCTCGACCTGCAAGCACAACTGTTGTTCTCAGCCTTTTGCCTGGTTGCCGTGCTGCTGCTGCGCAAGCGTAACCACCAATGGGTGAAGATCGGCATGATCACCCTGTCGGTGATTGCCTCGCTGCGCTACATGTACTGGCGGCTGACGTCCTCGCTGGGCTTCGAGAACCCGCTCGATGCGGTGTTCGGCTATGGCCTGCTGCTGGCGGAGCTCTATGCGCTGACAGTATTGCTGTTTGGCTACCTGCAGACCGCTTGGCCGCTCCAGCGCAAACCACTGCCCTTACCGGCCGACCGCAGCCTGTGGCCGACAGTGGATGTTTTCATCCCGACCTATAACGAGCCGCTGGAAATCGTGCGTCTTACCGCCATCGCCGCGCACATGATCGACTGGCCGAAAGACAAGCTGCGTGTGCACGTGCTCGATGATGGCCGGCGCGAGACCTTTCGGCAGTTCTGCGAAGAAGTAGGCATCGGCTATATCGTTCGCCCGAACAATTTCCACGCCAAGGCTGGCAACCTGAACTGGGCGCTCAAGCAGACCGATGGCGAGTACGTCGCCATCTTCGACGCCGACCACGTCCCGACCCGCTCCTTTCTGCAGATTGGCATCGGCTGGTTTCTCAAGGATCCGAAACTGGCGCTGCTGCAGACCCCACACCACTTCTTCTCGCCCGATCCGTTCGAGAAGAACCTCGAAACCTTCCGTGCGGTACCCAACGAAGGTGAGTTGTTCTATGGCCTGGTGCAGGACGGCAACGACCTGTGGAACGCCACGTTCTTTTGCGGCTCGTGCGCCATCCTGCGACGCGCCCCGCTAGAAGAAGTCGGCGGCGTGGCGGTGGAAACAGTGACAGAGGACGCCCACACCGCCTTAAAACTGAGCCGCCTGGGCTACAACACAGCTTATCTGGCGATCCCCCAGGCAGCGGGTCTAGCCACCGAGAGCCTCTCGGGCCATATCGGCCAGCGCATCCGCTGGGCCCGCGGCATGGCGCAGATATTTCGCACTGACAACCCGCTGCTCGGACGCGGACTCAAGCTCGGCCAACGCCTGTGCTACGTCAATGCCATGCTGCACTTCTTCTATGGATTGCCGCGCTTGGTGTTCCTGACCGCCCCGCTGGCCTATCTGTTCTTCGAGGCGCAGGTATTCCAGGCCTCCGCTCTGCTGATCACCGCCTATGCGCTGCCTCACATCCTGCATGCCAGCATCACCAACTCCGCGATTCAGGGCCGCTTCCGTCACTCTTTCTGGAATGAGGTCTACGAGACGGTACTGGCCTGGTACATCATGCCGCCGGTTCTGCTCGCGCTGGTCAACCCCAAGCTCGGCAAGTTCAACGTCACAGCAAAGGGCGGGGTCATTGACCGAGGCTACTTCGACTGGAAGATGGCGCGCCCCTACATCATCGTGCTGGGTCTGAACCTGCTCGGTCTCGCGGTCGGGCTGGGCAAGCTGGCGCTCGACGCCGATGCCAGTGCCTCCACGCTAGTCATCAACTTGGTCTGGACGCTGTACAACATCATTATCACCAGCGCCGCGGTGGCAGTAGCTAGCGAAAGCCGCCAGATGCGTGCCGAGCCGAGAGTCAATGCCCGGATCAGCGCAACCTTGGCGCTGGACGACGGCTATACCATCGCCTGTCACACCCTTGATTTCTCCCAACGCGGTATTGGTATCCAATTACCGACGGGCGTAACCGTGCCGCGCGGGGCAACGGTCGACGCCTCCCTTTATCTTGATGATCACGAAAGCTCGTTTCCAGCGACTGTGGTGTTCAGTCGTGACGAGACGATCGGCCTGCACTTCAAGCAGCTAACCACCGCCCAGCAATACGAACTGGCCCAACTAACTTTCAGCCGCGCCGATATTTGGGCTGACGCCTGGGGCAACAGCCGGGCCGACACTCCACTGAGCGCTCTGCGCGATGTCTCGCGAGTCGGCCTACGCGGAATACGCCAACTATCCAAAGCCACTCTCGAAGAAATCCAACTTCGCCGCGCCGCAAAAGTTTCCGGCGCGGTTATTGTCCCGAGGAACACATGAATCTCCGCAAGCAGGTCGACTCCCCGTTGCGCCGCTCTATTACCGTGCTCTTGGCCGTCGTGACCACCACGCTGGCTCTGTCGGCTCATGCTGAAGACGCCGCCCCAGAAGCCGCCTCGGCCGAGTCCATACAGCTGATCGCAGAGAACAATGCATCGAACAGCCAGCAGCATACGCTGCGCCAGCTGGGCGCCAATTACCCGATGACCTTGCGCGGAATCGAAGGCATCGACAGTGTCAATTTTGACGTGCGCGCCGACCAGGTCGTGACCGGCGCTCGGCTGCAGCTCGACTACAGCTACTCGCCAGCCCTGCTGCCGGATCTGTCGCAGCTCAACGTTTTAGTCAACGACGAGGTCGCCGCCACTCTAATGCTGCCGACCGAAACCGCAGGCACGCGCCAGCAGCAACTGGTGGAAATCCCGCCGCACCTAGTCACCGAGTTCAACCGGCTCAGCCTGCAGCTGATCGGTCATTACACCATGGCCTGCGAAGACCCCAAGCACACCAGTCTGTGGGCTAAGGTCAGCAATCGCAGCACCTTGACCGTTGAGACCACACCGCTGGCGCTGCCCAACGATCTTGCCCGGCTGCCACAGCCGTTCTTCGATCGCCGCGATGCTCGTGCCCTGACCCTGCCGTTTGTGTTCATGAACGAGCCGAACGCAACCCAACTGGAAGCTGCAGGCGCGCTGTCGTCCTGGTTCGGCGCCCTGGCCAGTTATCGCACCGCTCGCTTCCCGGTGAGTTTCGCCGAGCTGCCCGACCAGGGTCACGCGGTAGTGCTGGCCACCGGCGCCGCAGCGGCCCAGTTGCTAGGCCTCGAGGAAGTTACCAAGCCAACCCTGGCGATGACCGACAACCCGAATGACCTCTACGGCAAGCTGCTGGTGGTGGCCGGCGCAGACAGTTCACAGCTTAAGGTTGCCGCTGCGGCCTTGGCGCTCGGCAGCCAGACGTTGTCCGGCGAGCGATTGACCGTGGAGGATGTCGTCAACCTCGCACCGCGCCACCCCTATGACGCACCCAACTGGCTGCCCAGCAACCGCCCGGTACGTATCGGCGAGCTGATCGCCAGCAAGGCGCTCAGCGTCTCGGGCTACGACCCGGGCACCATTTCCGTCCCCGTGCGCCTTCCCCCCGACCTGTTCGGCTGGAACGAGGAAAACCCGACCCTCAAGCTGCGCTACCGTTACACGCCTCAGCCGGTGTCGACCAATTCCTCGCTGCTGGTCAGCGCAAACGGAAAATACCTCAAGTCGTTGCCACTGCCTTCGGTGGAAAACCTTAGTGACGACCAGGGTCTGCTGGACCTGCTCAAGAACGATGACAGTCTGCTGCGCGAAACGGATATCGATCTGCCGCTGACCGACCTGCCGCTGAATTCGACCCTCGAGTTCCGCTTCATGTACGACTTCATCAAGCAGGGTGAATGTCGCGACATCATCATCGACAACATGCGCGGCAGCATCGAGCCTGACTCCTACCTGGACCTGAGCCACTACAAACATTTCATCTCGATGCCAAACCTCGGCGTGTTCCAGGGCAGCGGGTTCCCCTTCACCCGCCTGGCCGATCTGTCGGAAACCGCGGTAGTGCTTGCTTCCACACCCTCGACGGAGGAAATCGCGGCCTACCTGACCGTGCTGGGCCGTTTTGGCGAATCCACCGGCTATCCCGCCTCAGCGGTGCAGGTAACTGATGGCGCCGACCCTGAACAGTTACGCGGCAAGGACCTGCTGGTTATCGCAGGCAGTCAGGAGCTGCCAGTGTTGCAGGCATGGAACGAGCATCTGCCCGCCGCTCTGAACGGCACCACACAGCGGCTTGAATTGTCGGACCTGACCTGGCGTATGCGCGACTGGCTGAGCCCCGATCCAGGCGTGAACCACCGTGGCGCCCGCACCAGCGTCTCGCTGACCGGCGACCGTACCCGCAGCTTCATCGCAGGCTTCGAGTCGCCCGTCGAGCCAGGTCGCAGTGTCGTGGTACTGGCGAGTGCCGACCCTACCGCCATGAGTGAACTGACCGACGCGCTGATCGGTGGCGAGCAGTACGAAGGCAATATCGAGGGCAGCCTTGCAGTCGTTAACGGCAGCCGCGTCGACTCACTGGTCGCTGAAGAGACCTACCATGTGGGGCAGCTGGGCTGGTTCAAGTACCTGCAGTGGTTGCTCTCGGGCAGTGTGTTCATGATGCTGCTGGCTACCGGACTGGCCGTGGCGCTGCTGAGCCTGGTGTTCTATGTAGTACTGCGCGCCAAGGCGCGACGTCGGCTGGAAGGCTAAAGCATGACTGGACTCGCCCGCCACGCTCTACCCCTGGCCATGTTGATCATCGCCCTGCCGGCTGCAATGCCCGCACGGGCGGATCAGTGCCAGGCCCAGTGGCCGATGTGGGAGCAGTTTGCCGACCGCTGGGTGCAGGCCGACGGGAGGGTACTCGAATCTTCCCTAGAACCGCACCACAGCACTTCTGAAGGCCAGTCGTACGCCCTGTTCTTTTCGCTGGTCGCGAACGATCGTAACCGATTCGAGCGGATCTGGCGCTGGAGCGTAGAAAACCTCACTGGCAACGACCTCGATCACCAATTGCCAGCCTGGTTATGGGGCAAGGGCAAGGATGGCGTGTGGCAACGCCAGGACACCAACGCCGCCTCGGATGCCGACCTCTGGTTCGCCTACGCTTTGCTCGAGGCGTCACGCCTGTGGGACCGCCCCGACTACCGCGCCGATGCCCAACGGCTACTGGCGAACGTGATTGCCAAGGAAACCGCCGACCTGCCCGGCCTGGGCACCATGCTGCTGCCAGGCCCGGTCGGGTTCGAGCATCCCGAGGAGCGACTCTGGCGCTTGAACCCTAGCTACCAGCCCCTGCCACTGCTGCGCCGACTGGCAGCCGAGCAGCCAGCCGGCCCCTGGTCGAACATCGCAGAGGCCAGCACCGTTGCTCTGCAGCGCTCAGCACCACACGGCTTTGCCGCAGACTGGCTGGGCTATCGTATCGACGGGTCGGGCGAGGGTCGCTTCGAGATCGACCCGTTCAAGGGTGGCGCCGGTAGCTACGATGCCATCCGTGTGTACCTGTGGGCAGGAATGACCTCGGCAGCCGATCCACTGGCCGCGACCACCCTGCAAGCCGTGCACGGCATGGGTTCAGCCACCTCGGCCCGCGGCATCCCGCCCGAACGCGTCGAGGTCGCCAGCGGAAAAGCCGAAGGCGACGCGCCCTTCGGCTTTTCCGCAGCCCTCGTGCCCTACCTGCACGCCAAGGGCAAGACCCGGCTGGCCGAACAACAGGCGCAGCGCGCCCGCCAAGGGCTTGAGAAGGCCCTCGACGCGCCCGAGGGTAAGGGCCCGCCGGTTTATTACAACTACATGCTCAGCTTGTTCGGCCTCGGCTGGGCTGACGGTCATTACAGGTTTGCCGCTGACGGCAACCTGCAACCTCTCTGGAACACCGCATGTTCAGATATCACGCGCTGACCTTTGGCCTGCTCGCAGCGCTCGGCCTGCCGACAGCACACGCCCAGGACGACCCGCAGCAGTTGCTGATCCGGCAAGGCCATTTCTGGCAGGCGCAGGAGAAACCCGAGCGGGCCGCTGAAGCCTGGAACCGCCTGCTGGAACTGGATGCCGCTCAGGTCGATGCGCTCTACGGCCTGGGTGCCATTGCACTGGACAAGGGCAACACAGCGCAGGCACGCAAATATCTCGCGCGGCTCCAAGCCGTGGAGCCATTGCCCCGGCAGGCGTTGCAGCTTGAGCAGGACATTCACCTTTCCAGCTCGGTCAATAGCAAGGCGCTCGAAGAGGCTCGCCTGCTGGTCGACAATGGTGAGCGGGCGCAAGCCGCCCAGCACTATCGTCAGTTACTTGGCAAGCGCGAGCCGCAGGGGCTTATCGCCCGCGAGTTTTACAATAACCTTGGCTTTCTGGATGAGCATTGGACCGAAGCCCGTGCCGGCCTGGAGCGGCTGGTACGCGAACGACCGGACGACTCGATCGCCGCGCTGTTCCTCGCCCAGCAGCTTGCACGCCGTGAATCGACGCGCCCCGAAGGCATCCGGGCATTGGCCAAACTTACGGCGCGCGAAGACATTCAAGGTTACGCCGAAGAAGGCTGGCGCCTGGCACTGACCTGGATCGCAGAGCCGAAGCCGGCCGATGCCCCTCTGTTCGAACACTACCTGAAGACCCATCCGGACGACGAAGAGATCCACGCTCTACTGGCGAAGGCTCGCAAGGCCCCGGCCAAACCAGCTGCGTGGAAGCCCGACCCGGACGTTGCACGTGGCCTGGCCGCGCTTGACCGCAAGGACCTTGCACGCGCCGAAGAAGCCTTCGCCAAACGCCTCAAGGCCAGCCCCAACGACCCCGATGCACTCGGTGGCCTGGGAGTGGTTCGCCAGCAGCAGGACAAGCTCGAGGATGCCGAATTCCTACTGACTAAGGCGGTGCGACAACCGCGTGGCGGCAGCTGGAAGAAAGCACTGGGCGAAGTGCGTTATTGGCGGCTACTCGACAGCAGCCGCCAGGCCACGGGCAACGCCGCCCTGGCTTTGGTGCAGCAGGCTATCGCGCTGCAACCGAACAACCCGGAAGGCCTGCGCCAGCGAGCCAACATCCATTTAGCCGACGGCAACTTTGTACAGGCTGAAGCGGACTATCGGCAGGTGCTGCAACGCAAGCCCGCCGACGCTGACGCCCAACGCGGTCTGATCGATACGATGGTGCAGGCCGGGCGCACCGAAGAAGCACTAGCACTGATTGACCAGCTGCCCACCGAAAGCCGTGATGCCTTGGGCAATCTCGGCGAGCTGCGGGCAAACCAGGCAATGCAGCGTGCCCGTATTGCCGAGGCCAAAGGCGACCAGCCTGGCGCGCGGCAGGCGCTTGAGCAAGCCCTGCAACACGACCCGAACAATGCCTGGGCGCGCTTCGCGCTGGCGCGTATCTACCTGCAGCTAGGCGCCGTTCCTGAAGCGCGGTCGCTGATCGACGGCCTGCTGACATCCAGCCCGGACGATCCCCAGGCACTGTACGTCAGTGCCCTGCTTTCCGCAGAACTCGGGGAATGGCAGAAGGCAGACGAGGCGCTGCGGCGTATCCCCGTATCCGCGCGCACGGCCGACATCCAGCAGTTGGCCAGCGACACGACCTTCCAGCTACAGCTGCAACAGATTCGCCAGCTGTCCGCTGCCGGCCGCAAGCAGGACGCCCGGGTCTTCCTCGCCCGCACCGTACCGCTGGCGGAGGGGCGGCCCGAGCGCCAGTCGGCACTGGCGCAGGCCTACGCCGACGCCGGCGACCCGATGCGGGCGATGACGATGATGCGCGACCTGCTGGCCCGCAGCCCGGACAGGAACACGGGCATGACGCTGCAATACATCGGCGTGCTGCTCAGCGCCGACCAGGATGCCGAAGCTGCCTCGCTGATGCGCACATTGCAAGCCGAACCGCTCGATGCCGCCCAGCGCCGGCAGTATGAAGACCTGCTGCACATCTACCGCGTCCGCCAGGCCGACCGGCTTCGCGAACAGGGCGATCTGGTTGCCGCCTACGACATGCTCTCCCCGGCGCTGATCCAGCGCCCGCAGGACGCCCTGGCCAACGCCGCGCTGGCGAGGATGTACACCGACAGCGGCACTCCGGCTAAGGCGCTGGAGCTCTACCGCCCGCTGCTGCAGCGCAACCCCGCGGATGCGCAGCTGCAACTCGGCGCTGCCGAGGCCGCCACGCAAGCTGGCGAGCTCGGTTTTGCCGACAACGCAATTCAGCAGGCCCTGCGCCTCGCCCCGGCCGATGCCGAGGTGCTCACCGCAGCGGCAAACATGTACCGCCGTCAGGGCAAGACCAAGCAAGCTGCCGAGCTGCTCATGCAAGTGGTCGCGCAGGAAAAACGCCAGGAGCAGGCCGCCTACGCAGCCACCACGGTGCAGCAGAACAGCACCAATCCCTTCCTCGGCTTGCCGGGCCAGACGGGACAGCGCCTGCAAGCGGCCGACCCCCTGGCGCCACTGCCGACCGCGCCGGATCGATTGGCAAGCGCGACGGGCCGGCTCGCCAGCCAGGCCGGCGTGGCTGGCAATCCCTTTGCCGTGCCGCCGAAGCCGACCGATCCGCGTGCCAACCTCAGCCCCGCCGCACGGGCACTGGCGGAGATTTCCGAGGCACGTAGTCCATACCTGGTGCAGGGCCTGCAGGTCTCTGGCAACGACAGTGAATCAGGACTTGGTCGCTTGACCCGCACTGAGGCACCCGCAGAAGCCAACCTGCCGATGGGCAACGCTCGAATTGCGGTGCGCGTCACGCCAGTGGCACTAAATGCCTCGGGCATCGGCGAAGACGCCCGCAGTCGCTTTGGCGCAGGCCCGCTCGCCTCTGCCGACTCGCCCGGCTCGCAGAAAATCAGCGGCGTCGGCATCGGCGTTGCCTACGCGCATGAGGGTATCGGCCTGAAGGCAGACCTCGGCACCACCCCGCTCGGCTTCCTCTACGACACCACGGTGGGCGGCGTCAGCCTCGAGCGGCCGATCGGCTCGACCGGCAACGCACACTGGAAGGCGGGCGCATCGCGCCGAGCGGTTACCGACAGCTTGCTGTCCTTCGCTGGCACTGAAGACAAGCGTACCGGCCAGCAATGGGGCGGCGTGACCGCCAATGGGGTGCGCGGCGAGCTTGGCTATGACGATGGCAACGTAGGTACCTATGGCTACGCCGCCGCCCACGTGCTCAAGGGCAACAACGTCAGCGACAATAACCGCGCCGAACTCGGCGGCGGTGTGTACTGGTATCTCAGCAACACAGAAGACCAGAAGCTCACGCTTGGCGCCAGCAGCACGGCGTTCAGCTACTCCGAGAACCAGAGCTATTACACCTACGGCCATGGAGGCTATTTCAGCCCGCAGACCTTCTTCGCGCTGAGCATGCCAGTGTCTTGGTCGCAGCGTTATGAGCGCTTCAGCTACCAGCTCAAGGGCTCGGTGGGCCTGCAGTTCATCGATCAGGATGATGCCGACTACTTCCCCAACGACTCGGATCTGCAGGCAGCGGCTTCCGGCGTCCTCGGGCGACCCGCCGTCCATGCAGGCAGCAGCAAGACCAGCCTCGGCTACAGCCTTTACGGCGCTGGCGAGTATCGCATGACACCGAACTTCGTTCTCGGCGGACATCTGGGCCTCGACAACGCCCAGGACTACCGCCAGTGGAACACCGGTTTGTACCTGCGTTACCTCTTTGAAGATCAGACGGGGCCAATGGCCTTGCCGATCAGCCCCTACACCTCCCCTTACGCCAACTGATTACTCAGGAGCCACCTATGTCCGTTCTCGCCGGCCTCACCCTGCTCGTTCTCGGCGAAAGCCACATGAGTCTGCAAAACCACCTGACCGAGCCGCTCAACGCCGCGCTCGTCGCCAAAGGCGCCCAAGTGCACTCGATCGGTGCCTGCGGGGCCAGCGCTGCCGACTGGCTGACGACCAAGAAGGTCGATTGCGGTGCCGAACAACAGGGCACCGGCAAACTGCTGATCAAGGGCCGCGAAGCCACCACTACCCCGATCAAGGACCTCATCGCCAAGAAAAAGCCCGACGTGGTCGTGCTGGTGATTGCCGACACCATGGCCTCCTACGACAAGCCGGCCTTTCCCAAGGCCTGGGCTTGGCAGAGCGTCACCAACCTGACCAAGGCCATCGCCGCTACCGGCACCAAGTGCGTGTGGGTCGGCCCGGCCTGGGGCAAGGAAGGCGGCATGTACAAGAAGAACGATTCGCGCACCCAGCTGATGTCGAAATTTCTCGAAGCCAACGTAGCGCCCTGCACCTATGTCGACTCGCTGAAGATGGCCAAGCCGGGACAATGGCAGACCACCGACGGCCAGCACTTCACTGTGGCCGGCTACAAGAGCTGGGGCGCAGGTATCGCGGACGCCATCGCCAAGCTCCCGCCTGAAGCTCTCGGCACCAAAGGGGCTAAGCAATGAGCCGCCCACGCCTGCTGATTACCTGGCTAGTCGCAGCACCACTGCCGGCCTTAGCAGCCTCGATCCCGCTGTACCCCACCGGCCCGAGTGAAGACTCGGCATTCCTGCGCTTCGTCAGCGCAGCGCCCGGCACCCTCGAGCTGGTCGCCGCTGGCTCTGGCGCGAGCCTCGCGCTGGAAGGCGACAGCGCCGCCTCGGACTTCCTAGTGGTGCCGGCCGGCAAGCCCGTGCAGGGCACACTGACCCGCGGCGAAAAGCAGCAGGCGCTGGACGTCACTGTGGAGCCCGGCGAATTTGTCACGGTGGTCGGCCTCGCCGGCCAAGGCGAGACGATGGACGTACGCGTGGTGCGTGAGCAGGCGGACGACTTCAGCGCCCTAAAAGCCTCGCTGGCCTTCTACAACCTCGACGGCAGTTGCAAAAACGCCACCTTGAATGCCGCCGGGCGCAACGTTTCGATCTTCAAGGCAGTGGCGCTGGACGGCTTCCAGCGGCGGCTGATCAATCCACTGAACCTCTCGGTGCAACTGCTGTGCGGCGGTCAGCCGGTAGGCGAGCCACTGGCGCTCGGCCAGTTGGAAGCCGGCGAGCGCTACAGCGTCATGCTGGCACCCTCTGCAAATGGATCTCGCCTGTTTCAGGCCAGGGACACAGTGGCCAATTGAAGAACTGACATGGTATTCGCCTCCCTCGAGTTTCTGATCTTTTTCCTGCCGGCGTTCGTGCTGATCTACAGCCTGAGCCCGGCGGGCTGGCGCAACCCGGTACTGCTGGTCGGCAGCTGGTTCTTCTACGGCTGGCTGAGCCCGATGTTCCTGTTGCTGCACATCGTGCTGACGGTCATCGCCTGGCTGGGAGGACTGTTGATCAACCGCCTGCCCGAGCAGGGCAGGACGAGGGTGCGGGTACTCACAGCGCTGATCGTGCTGAACGTACTGGTGCTGTGCTGGTACAAGTACGCCAATATGGTGGCAGGGCAAATCAGCGAGCTACTGATGGGCATGGGAGCGATGCCGCTGGAATGGCAGTATGTCGCGCTGCCGGCGGGGCTGTCATTCATTGTGCTGCAGGCGATTTCCTACATGGTTGACGTGCATCGCCATGTGGTCCCGGTCGAGCGCAGCTTCGTCGCTTACGCCACCTACCTGTCGATGTTCGGCCACTCTATCGCCGGGCCGATCATTCGCTACAACTGGGTACGCGAGGAGCTGGCACAGCGCCGCGTCACCTGGATGAACTTCTCCCTCGGCGCCCGACGCTTCATGATCGGCATGAGCATGAAAGTGCTGGTCGCCGACAGTCTGGCGCCGCTGGCCGACACCGCCTTCGCGCTGGAACAGCCGAGCTTCGTCGACGCCTGGATCGGCTGCCTGGCCTATTCGATGCAGCTGTTCTTCGACTTCGCCGGCTACAGCGCCATGGCCATCGGCATCGGCCTGATGCTCGGTTTTCACTTCCCCGAGAACTTCAACCGGCCCTATCTGGCGCGCAGCATCCAGGATTTCTGGCGGCGCTGGCACCTGTCGCTGTCCAGCTGGATTCGCGACTACCTGTACATCCCCATGGGCGGCAACCGGCGCAGCGAGTGGATCACCTACCGCAACCTGTTTCTGACCATGGCGATTGCCGGCCTATGGCACGGCGGCGACAGCTGGAACTTTCTGCTCTGGGGCGGACTGCACGGGCTGGCACTTTGCGCGGCGCGCGCCTGGGACCAGGCCGGTCTGCGCGCCATGCCGGCCTTCCCCGCGCATGCACTGACGCTGCTGTTCGTGGCCCTCGCCTGGACACTGTTCCGCGCACCGGACCTGGGCAGCGCCCTGTCCATGTACGCCGGCCAGTTCGGCCTGCACAGCTTCGGCCTCGGCGATGCCCTGGCGGTAACCTTGCGCCCGGCCCACGGCATCGCCGCCATGCTCGGCGTCGTCTGCGTTATCCTGCCGGTCTGGCAGGCCCGTGCCGAAGCTCGCTGGAGCGATGATCGCAGGTTCCTTATGCTGGGCGCGGCCTGGCCGATCTGCGGTTTCATGCTGTCGTTCGCGCTGATCGCCAGTCGCGAAACCGTGCCCTTCCTGTATTTCCAGTTCTGAGGGCCGCCTGATGACCACTCCTTCGCTCCCCTCTTCCCCGGCACCGGTTCCACCTTCAGAACTCAGCGTCCGCCTGAGCCCACTGGCCGGCGTGGTGCTTGTGCTGTTTTTCGTCTGCGGCCTGCTCTCCTGCCTGTGGGCGGTGTATACCGGCCGCGTCGACCTGATCGAAGGCCGCCCGAGCTGGGACGCGTTACTCCATGGCGAGGTGACTCACCGCATCGCCGACGAACTGGCGAACGTGCCTTTTCCCGAGCAGGCCGCGCGCCTCGAACGTGCCGCCAGCTGGCTGCTGATCGACGACCTCGGCCCGCGCGTGCGCGAAGGGTGCGATGGCTGGCTGTACATCGCCGACGAGCTGAAAGTCCATCCCGAGGCTGACGCGAACGCCGACGCCAAGGTGGAACAGGTTCATGCCGTGAGCAAGTATCTGGCCAGTCGCGGCATCGAGCTGATCGTCGCCATCGTGCCGGACAAATCGCGGATCGCCAGCGAGGCGTTGTGCGGTATTCCTCGACCGGCGCGTTTCGAGACACGCATTCAGGACTGGACGGCGCAGTTGGCGGGCGTCCGCACCCTGGACCTTACCCCTGCGCTCGCGGCGCAGGGGCCCGAGGCTTTTCTGCGTACGGATACTCACTGGAGCGAAGCCGGCGCGCAGGCGGCCGCCGCCGCATTGGCCGCAGCGGTGCAACAAACCGACGTGAGCCCCAGCCCGGCGAAAACGCTGGTCGGTCATCCTGGAGAACTCCAGCCACGCCCAGGCGACCTGCCACGCCTGGCTGGCCTCGACTGGCTACCGCACGCGCTGCAGCCCGAACAGGAAGAGGTCCGCCCCACCCGCTTCGAGACACAGGCCGAGGCCAGCAACACCTTCAGCGAAGATGACCTGTTCGGTGATGCACAGCTGCCCAACATCGCGCTGATCGGCACCTCGTTCTCGCAGAACTCCAACTTTCCTGCCTTCCTCGAAAAAGCCCTGGGCGCCGCAGTAGGCAACTTCGCCAAGGAAGGCGGCGAGTTCGCCGGCGCCGCGACCCGCTACTTCGCCAGCCGCGACTTCAGCGAAACGCCACCCGAACTGGTGATTTGGGAGATCCCAGAGCGGGATATCCAAACGCCGCAGGCTGGCGCGATCTTGCCCGAGTAAACGCCGGCCGCGCCTAACGCTCGACCGGCATACTCCGCTTCAGCAGCCGCTGGATATCCAACCCACGCGGCAGCGTGCCGAAGACCCGGCCGCAGCTATCCAGGCGGCTGGCGATAAAGGCATCCGACACGGCATCGTTACCGGCCTCGAGCAGCAGCTTGGCCTGCAGCGCGACGGCGACGTCTTCGGTCAGTTGGCGCGCGCGGTACTGGATGTCGTCTTTATCGGCAAAAGCGCTTTGCAGCCTGCTGATCTGATGCTTCAAACGCGCATCGCCGTGACCGTCTCCCAGCTCAGCAAACAACACATCCAGCACACCGGCTTCCTTCGACAGCGCGCGCAGCACGTCAAGGCATTGCACGTTGCCCGAGCCTTCCCAGATGGAGTTCACCGGCGCCTCGCGGTACAGCCGCGGCATGATGGTGTCCTCGACGTAACCGGCACCACCCAGGCATTCGCTGGCCTCGGCGATCATTTCCGGGGCGCGTTTGCAGATCCAGTATTTGCCGATCGCTGTCACCAAACGAGCGAACTTTTCTTCCTGCTTATCGAACGGATGGTCGAGCGCGCGCCCCATACGCATGGTGAGCGCCAACGCCGCTTCACTCTCCAGCGCGAGGTCGGCCAGCACGTTCTGCATCAAAGGCTGCTCAATCAGTGCACGGCCACCAACCTGCCGATGTGCGCAGTGATGCATGGCCTGCGTCAGCGCCTGGCGCATCAGGGAACTGGAACCGATCATGCAATCGAAGCGGGTCGAGGACACCATTTCGATGATGGTCGGCACGCCGCGGCCTTCCTCTCCGATCATCCAGGCCAGGGCCCCGCGGTACTCCACTTCGCTGGAAGCGTTGGACCAATTGCCCAGCTTGTTCTTCAGCCGCTGGATATAGAACCCGTTGCGGCTACCATCCGGTTGGTGTCGTGGCAGGAGAAAGCAGCTCAGTCCCTTGTCGGTTTGCGCCAGGGTAAGAAAGGCATCGCACATCGGCGCAGAGCAGAACCATTTATGCCCGACCAACTCGTAGGGCTGACCGGGGCCGCCAGCGCCGACCGCATACGCGCGGGTGGTATTGGCGCGCACGTCGGTACCGCCCTGTTTTTCAGTCATGGCCATGCCGATGGTGACGCCGCTTTTCTGCTCCATCGGCAGGTTGCGCGGGTCATAGTCCCGGCTGAGAATCTTCGGCAGCCAGACGTCGGCGATGCCCGGCTGCTGTCGTAGCGCCGGGACGCTGGCGTAGGTCATGGTCAGCGGGCAGCTACTGCCGGACTCGGCCTGATTGTGCAGATACATCAACCCGGCACGCGCCACCTGAGCGCCGGCCTGCGGATCGGTCCAGGGCAACGACGGGATGCCATGAGCAATCGCGGCGCCCATCAACTCATGGTAAGCCGGATGAAACTCCACCAGGTCGATGCGGTGGCCGTAGCGGTCGTGGCTCTTGAAAACAGGTTTGTTTTCGTTGGCCAGAAATCCGGCGGCCATCAACGGACCGCCAGCCAATGCACCGTACGCATCCAGGCGCGACTCGGCCCAGCCGCCGCGGTATCGCCGCACCCAATCCTGCAGCGGCAGGTCGAGGCGGTACAGGTTGGCCCCGTCCAGCGGTGGCACCTGATTCAGCACCTCATGGGTTTCGGCGTATTGCTGCAGGCTCATCTCGGGTCTCCTCGGCAGAAGCGGCAAGGGGCCCGACGGCATGCAACCATGGGTTAGCGATACTCACCGCTGTCATGCGAATAGATCACCGGGCCGATGCGGGCATCGTCTGGGGGCACCCGCCAGGGAAGTGAAGCACGCAGCTATGCAGGGCAAAAGTGAGGTTTCGGCCAAAGTCTGCGCGATGCAACGCCCAGAACTGACCGAACGCCTGAGGCTAGACGCTTGATCTTGCGCACTCAGCTCACTTCGACGGGCACGAGCACCTGAAAACGACTGCCGCGGCCCGGCTCGGATTGGCAGGAAACCGTTCCGCCCTGCAATGCCACCAGCTGCTTGCACAGGGACAGGCCGATACCCAGCCCACCGTACTGGCGAGTCATGCTGCCATCGAGTTGGCGGAAGTACTGGAACAGCGAGTCATCCACAGGCGCGTCGAACCCGACGCCTGTATCGATCACCGTCACATCGAGCATGTAACCGGGCGCAGTTTCATAACCCTTGACCGCCAGCGTGACACCCCCGCGCAAGGTGAACTTGACGGCGTTGTCGAGCAGGTAGCCTAGGCTCTGTTTCAGCTTGCCGGCGTCACCAACCAGCATTTCCGGTAGCTCGCCGTTGAGCTCGAGATCGAAGCTCAACCCGCGCATTGCGGCACGCGCGCCATACTCGGCATAAAGCTCATCGGCCAACATCCGTACGCTGAACGGCTCGTTGCGCAACCGCAACTTGCCCGCCTGCAGTTCAGTCAAGGCGAGGATGTCATTGACCAGCTGCATCATGTCGCGCGCCGATCCGGTGGCGATACGCTGGTATTGCTCCAGCTCGCCGCTCAGCTCCAGGGTGCGCATCAGGTCCAGGCTGCCGATCACACCGTGCATGGGGGTGCGCAGCTCGTGGGTGACGTTGGCGAGGAACTGATCCTTGAGGCGATTGCTCTCGGCCAGTTCGCGGTTCATGGCTTCGAGTTTGCGCCCAGTCTCTTCCAGCACCTGAGCCCGCTCTTCCTTCATCATGTTGATCCGGTCGGCCAGGGCCAGCGACAGCAGCGCTACCTCGAGCGCCGAACCGATCTGTCCGGCGTACATGGTAATGAACATGTGCGGCAGGTAGCCCAGCACCATCAGCGTGTTGATCTGTCCGCCAATGAGAAAGGCCGACCAGGCGATGAGGAAATAGCGCGCCACCCGCATCCCCCGTCGCCAGGCCACGATCGCGGCGACGAAAATCACCAGAATGAACCAGAGCGCAAGGAAGGTCGCCATGCGCAGCGCCAATGCGTAGCTGGAGGTCAGCGATACAACCATCGTCACCGCTCCCAACGCCATCAGCAGCATCAAGGTGCGGTCGATCCAGGGACTGTGCTCAGCGGTATGCAGAAAGCTGCGCGCGAATTGGCAGCCAAACAGTCCAGCCGCGCCTATCAGAAATGGCGTCGCGGCATTGGCCCACCACGGCCAGTTAGGCCACAGGTACTGCACGCCCAGGCCGTTGACCGAGACCTGATACAGGCCGAACGAAGCGATGTAGAGGATGTAATAGAGATAGCTGCGATCACGCACGCTGAGGTAGATAAACAGGTTGTAGAACAGCATCACCAGCAGCACGCCATAGATGATGGCCAGCACGTAGACATGCCCGGACTGCTCTTCCAGGTAAGCCACCGGTGCCCACAGCGCCAGCGGAACCTGAATCGAGCCCTGACTCTCCAGACGCAGGTAGATCCGCTGTGGCTGGTCAGGCGTCAACTGCAGTTCGAAAAGATGGTTGCGCTGCTTGATCTGCCGCTCGTGGAAAGGCAGCGCGTCGCCGCTCTGCTGGGCAAGGCGATAGCCACCGCGGCCATCTGGCAGATAGAGATCGAGATGGTCGAGCGGGGGATACGCCAGCTCCAACCACCAGCGGCTGCGCGCGGCCGGCGGCTCGGCACGGTAGTCCAGATCGACGCGCAACCAGAACGCCGAGCGTGAATAGCCGGCATTGAGGACATCCTCACGGTTCTCGACGAAGCGACCAGCCGCATCGAGTGCGACCACCTCCTCAATCGTGGCGTCACCGCTTGGGTCCTCCAGCACTGCCATGACGTGGCCCAACGGAAGACGCTGAGTGTCGCTGCTGAACTCGACGGCACCCGCCATGGCTGGAAGCAAGGCGAGCAGAAAAATGAGGATATGGTGCATGAAGAAGACAATCCGTCGAGCTGCGCCAGAAGAACCCCCGTTCTTCCGAATGCACACAGCCGAAGCTAAGTGCTGGCACTTTAACATGGTTCTGGCGCCATAGAATCGACGACATCCGGGCAGCAGACGAACGTATAGGTCGGCACTAGCGTGCCGTGCCGGCATGAGCTGCCTGGCAGGATTGGTGATAAGCTCGCACGCCATGAAATCCGGCTGCGCCTAGCCCCGGCCGAATCCACCACACCATGACTCGGGGAACCCATCGATGTACGGCCACTGCTCCCGCCCTGTCGTTCTTTGCCTTTCCGGCCACGACCCGAGCGGCGGTGCCGGGCTGCAGGCGGACATAGAAGCGCTGATTGCCCAAGGTTGTCACGCCGCGCCGGCGGTGACCGCACTCACTGTTCAGGACACCGTCAATGTCACTGACTTTCGCGTGCTCGATCGGGAGTGGGTGCTGGCTCAGGCCCACACTGTGATAGCCGACCTGCCAGTGGCCGCCGTCAAGCTGGGTATGCTCGGCTCAGTGGAGATGGTCGAGACGGTACTGCAAATCATGCAGAAGCTGCCGGACGTCCCGCTGGTCTGTGATCCGGTGCTGCGCGCCGGTGGCGGCGGTGCGCTAGGCAAGGACGAAGTCGGCTACGCCATGCGCGAGCGGCTGTTCCCGGTGTCTACTATTGCCACACCGAACCTGCCCGAAGCGCGGATTCTTGCCGAACTCCCGAATGGCAGCGCCGATGAGTGCGCGGAGAAGTTGCTGCCCTTCATCCGTCACCTGCTGATCACCGGCGGTCATGGCGACGAGACCGAAGTTCACAACCGTCTCTATTGCCGCGACGGTAGCCGCTACGATTTCAGCTGCCAGCGCCTGCCGGGAAGCTATCACGGGTCTGGCTGCACTCTGGCCAGCGCGCTATCTGGAAGGCTGGCCCTCGGCGAGGACCTGGCCAGCGCAGTGAAGTCCGCCCTCGATTACACCTGGCGCACCCTGCGTGACGCCGAAGCGCCAGGCCGTGGTCAATACATTCCACGGCGTCTGCCGCTGGACCTGGCCTGAGGAGGCCATCCGATGAAGGACAACACGAAGCTGCGCGGCCTGTACGCTATCACCGACAGTAAGCTGCTCGGCGAAGGGCGCCTGCTGCCCTACGCCGAAGCCGCCGTAAAAGGCGGCGCTCGACTGCTGCAATACCGCGACAAATCTCATGACGATGCGCGCCGCCTGCGCGAAGCCGAAGCGCTACGAGAAATCTGCGATCGTCACGGGACCCAGCTGATCATCAATGATGACGCCGAGCTTGCTGCACGGTTGGGCGTAGGCCTGCACCTCGGCCAGGAAGACGGCTCGCTGTCGGTAGCCCGCGCCCTGCTCGGACGTAAAGCCATCATTGGCGGAACCTGCCATGCGCGCCTGGATCTGGCTGAACAGGCGATCCGTGAGGGGGCCAGCTACGTCGCTTTCGGCCGGTTCTTCGACTCCAACACCAAACCAGGCGCGCCCGCCGCGACGCCTGATCTGCTGACAGAGGCGCATCAGCGCTTCAACGTGCCGATCGCTGCGATCGGCGGCGTGACGCTGGACAATGCGCCGGGGCTGATCGCCCAGGGCGCCAGTCTGATCGCCGTTGTCCACGCCCTGTTCGCTGCCGATACGGCCAGCGAAGTCGAGCGCCGCGCGCGGGCTTTCAGCGAGCTGTTCACCACTAATTGAACACTGCACGACGACCATCGCCGTGCTTATCAACCCTTTTCCTGTATCGAGAGAGGCCCCATGTCCCGTTCCGAAACCCTCTTCGCAAGTGCTCAGAACCGAATTCCAGGCGGCGTGAACTCGCCGGTACGCGCCTTCCGCAGCGTTGGCGGTACACCGTTGTTCTTCAAGCATGCCGAAGGCGCCTACGTGACCGACGAAGATGACAAGCGCTACGTCGATTACGTCGGTTCCTGGGGCCCAATGATCCTCGGCCACGGCCATCCTGAGGTACTCGACGCGGTCCGCAATCAGCTGCAACACGGTCTGTCCTACGGCGCACCGACGGCGATGGAAACCGAAATGGCTGAGCTGGTCTGCAGCCTGGTGCCGTCCATGGAAATGATGCGCATGGTCAGCTCGGGCACCGAGGCAACCATGAGCGCGATCCGCCTGGCCCGCGGCTATACCGGACGTGACAGCATTATCAAGTTCGAGGGCTGCTATCACGGCCACTCCGACAGCCTGCTGGTCAAGGCCGGTTCCGGCGCCCTGACCCAGGGCGTTCCCAGCTCTGCAGGCGTACCGGCAGCATTCGCCAAGCACACCCTGACACTGCCCTTCAACGACCTGGCAGCCGTCGAGCAAATGCTCGCCGAGGTGGGCAACGAAGTGGCGTGCATCATCGTCGAGCCGGTTGCCGGCAACATGAATTGCGTACCGCCAGCGCCCGGCTACCTACAGGGGCTGCGCGAGCAGTGCGACAAGCACGGCATAGTGCTTATCTTCGATGAAGTGATGACCGGCTTTCGCGTCGCCCTCGGCGGAGCTCAGGCTCACTACGGCGTCACCCCGGACCTGACCACCTTCGGCAAGATCATCGGCGGCGGCATGCCGGTCGGCTGCTTCGGCGGCAAGCGCGCCATCATGGAACGCATTGCTCCGCTCGGCCCCGTCTACCAGGCCGGCACCCTGTCGGGTAATCCACTGGCGATGGCGGCAGGACTGACGACACTGAAGCTGATCAACCGCCCTGGGTTTCATGAAGAACTCACCGCCTACACCACACGCATGCTGCAGGGGCTGAAAGAGCGGGCCGAAACTGCCGGCATTCCTTTCGTCACCACCCAGGTTGGCGGCATGTTCGGCCTGTATTTCAGCCAAGCGGACGCCATCGTTACCTTCGACGACGTGATGGCCAGCGACGCCGAACGTTTCAAGCGCTTCTTCCACCTGATGCTCGAGGGTGGCGTGTACCTGGCGCCCAGCGCCTTCGAAGCCGGCTTCACCTCCATCGCCCATGGCGACAAGGAACTGCAGATCACCTTCGATGCGGCCGAACGCGCCTTCGCTCAGCTGAAATGAGCCTGGTGCCTGACCTGCTACAAGCCGTGCTTTTGATGCTGACGGGGCTGGCGAGCGCCATCTGGATCGGCAGCGCCCGGCGAGGCTACGGCGAGCCGGATCAACC
>CETJ01019783.1_pt1 | contig 27981 bp, 22 predicted proteins | sample 531341 | NCBI WGS metagenome assembly CETJ01 (sample SAMEA2622677, study PRJEB7988) | marine metagenome | isolation source: saline water (ENVO:00002010), including | reverse complement strand
TGCTGGCGCGAGTCTCGGTGTTCGAACCAAAATGTCTTGCCGCTCTACCAGAATCCCGTCTCCAAGGCTTTGAATTCCTAAAGCCCTCGCCGCGGCTGTATTAACTACAGCAACATGTCCGGTCAGGTCATGCAAAACAGCGGGCACGTTTCGTGTAACTCGATCAAGGTCGCCAGAAGTGGGGTGACGTTTCTCGGCCAGAAAACTCGCGTCGTACCCCCATGCTCGTATCCACCCGTTATCTCCAGCCGGAGCATCACGCAGACGTTCCAACAGATGTTCAATTGAATCCGAATGTGACAAGTCGAATGAGCAGCGACTCGCAAATGTGGAGAGAAGGTGGACGTGATCGTCGCGCCATCCAGGCTGAAGCGTGTCCCCCGGATCAAGTTCGAGGGTGTCGAAATCCGCGCGAATGTCTGAATCGACCGCGTCAACTACTCCGTCGCGCAGCAAAACATTGGATGCGACTGGGTGGGTGGGATCAAGCGTATGAACCCGTCCTCTTACGAGGAGCCGGGTCATTGCGGTCAGATACCCAGCTCTTCGAGCATCGGAATGAGATCTCTGCGGAGCAATTTCCCGGTTGAAGTTCGAGGCAGTTCATCCATCAAGTGGACCGCCTCCGGTCGTTTGAAAGGAGCAAGTTTTTCCTTCGCGAACGCAACGAGTTCGTCCCCGGTCACTCCGCTTCCATCACGCACAACGGCTGCCGCCACAACCCGCTCGCCCCATTCTTCCGACGCCACACCTACAACTGCGCATTCTAGGACTGCACCGTTTTCGTAAAGAACCGCCTCTACTTCATCAGGCGAAACGTTCTCGCCGCCGCGAATAATCACGTCTCCCGTACGACCGGCGAGGAAGAGGTAGTCATCTTCATCGAGGTAACCAAGATCACCAGTGTGAACCCAACCCTCGTCGTCGACTGTGATTCGGGTCTTTTCTTCATTACCCCAATATCCGTCCATAGCTCGGAACGTGCGCAGTTGCACCTCGCCAAGAGTCCCGACGGCCACCGGTGCGCCCTCTTCGTCAACCACCCGGACTTCGACGTCATCGAGTACTTGACCTACCGAGGAAAGCCTCTTCAATTTGACAGCTTGTTCCTCCTCGGAACCTTCTACCCGATGGTCATCAGGGTCGAGCACCGCGACAGTTGAGGTCGTTTCGGTTTGTCCGTACGCCCCGGCAAAGGACACATTGGACGGAAATTCACCGATCGCTCTGCGGATAACCGACGGCGGCATCGGTGCAGCACCATAGGTGATGGCTTCCATCCCTGTGAACGCATCCGCAGAGAAATTCGGTGCCTCCATAACACGTCCTAGCATTGTTGGAACAAGGAAGGCGTGAGTGACAGCGTGTTGTTGGACTGTATCTATCCACGCTGCCGCTTCGAACTGAGGCAGTAGGACTACTACTCGTCCGCTGTACAGGGCATTCAGCATCGAGGTGACGCCGGCGATGTGGTACAGCGGAGCGGCCAGAGCCATTCGACCCATATCTTCTCCAGTTGCCGCGTCGTTCGTTCCCATGACGTAGCCGGTGACGGCTCCGTTGGTCAGCTTCACCCCTTTGGGTAGCGATGTCGTCCCGCTCGTATATAAAAGAGCGCATAGACCGTCAGAGTCAACATCTTCTGGCACCGGCAACTCAAAGGCCTCATCACGAGCTACGACGTAGGAGTCTTCTTCGTTGAGCACAAACACGTGCTCAACGCTGTCTGGACGATTCTCATCGACCAGGTCTCGGTATCGACTTTCAGTGAAAAGAACCTTGATGCCGCTATCGGACATTAGATGAGCGGCTTCTTCAGCACCGGCACGGAAGTTCATCGGAACGACGGTGGCGCCCACGAAAGCGGCGCCGAACATCGCTTCTACGCATTCGACACTATTCGTGGCGAAGATACCGACGCGGTCACCAACCTCTACCCCGAGCGTGGTGAGTAAACCAGCGGTTTTACCAACATTTTCTAAAAGTTCAGAGTAGGTAACTTGGCGCGCGGCCTCTCCATCTTTCTCCGTTGAAGTATCAATTAGGATTATCTGCTCACCAGCAATCGACGCCGGCATAAAAAGCAACATTCCCAGGTTCACGTTGTCCCCCCGTTGTCTAGGGGAATGATCGCGGATGAAAGCACCCGCGCGCCACACCACACCGATGATTCCTTTAACTAACTTGACTGAAGTGCAACTCAGATGCGGGTTATTCTGCCGTCATGGCAAAGAACATTGAATTTTGGGTCGACCCCATATGACCTTGGTGCTGGGTGACGGCCCGTTGGGTTGTCGACGAAGTAGCAGCAGAACGTGATCTGTCAATCACTTGGCAGCCGATCAGTCTCCTTTTCAAGAATGAGCCACCTAAGGATTCCCCGTACTACGAGAGCACGGCTACCACGCACAACATGTTGAGGGTGATGGAGTCGGTGCGGGCTGCTGGGAATGAAGACAAGGTTTTCGATCTCTACTGGGAGTTATCTAGCCGCATCCACCACGACGGCGACAGAGACTTCGACATCCAAGAGGCGCTGCTCCAAGTCGGTCTAGACGACGCTCATTCGGCCGCTGCCGAGGACGAATCATGGGACGCAGTGATCCGAGAACGGATGGATGCAGGTCTTGCCCTAGTGGGCAACGATGTTGGGACACCCATAATCGCCTGGGACCGAGCTGATGGCGAACGCGTCGGTTTGTTCGGGCCGGTCATCACTCGGGTTCCCAAGGGCGAAGACGCCCTCAAGCTTTGGGACGCAATGATGGCGATGGGCGATATAGACGGGTTTTGGGAACTGAAAAAAACTCGCACCGAACGACCAGAATTTGGCCAGCGTCCCGCGTGAATCCCAAGATCTTTCGAGATCTCAAAGTCATTGACACCGACAGTCATTGGTCAGAGCCATACGATTTGTGGACGAGCCGAGCACCACTTAAATGGCGCGATCGCGTACCTCAGATGGTGGAACGCCACGGCAAGCGACGCTGGTGGTTTGACGGTGATATTCCCATAGGCCTACCCATCGCGTCGTCTGTGATAAATCCTGAGGGGGAAAAGATCACTGGCACCGCATTCTTCGACATGGACAACGACGTCGTTCATCGAGCCAGTTTCGATCCTGAAGCTAGGGTTTCGATGCTCGATGCTTTAGGCATACATGCTCAGATTATGTATCCAAACGTGGCTGGTTTTGGCAATCAAAACTTTCTCAAGTCTCCCGATGCTGTTCTCCGACTACTAAGCGTCGAGATCTACAACGATGCGTTAGCGGAGTTCCAAGCGGACAGCAGAGATCGGGTACTGGGTATGGCGCTTCTGCCTTGGTGGGATTTAGAAGCAGCGGTGAGAGAGATCGAGCGGGCCCATTCAAACGGGCTTCGGGGAGTAGTAACGTGCGCGAATCCTGAAGAAGCAGGAGTGCCAGACATGGGGACGGCACATTGGGATCCGATTTGGCAAACATGCTCCGATCTCAACATGCCAGTCAATTTTCATATTGGTTCCTCTAAAGGCAACATGGACTTCTTTGGGCGGGCGCCATGGCCATCGTTTGGTGAGGAGCGAAAGCTTGCCGTCGGCTCGGCCAATTTGTTTATGGGGAACGCGAGAACAATCGGCAATCTGATCTACTCGGGGATCCCGGAGCGCTTCCCCGCGTTGAAGTTTGTTTCCGTTGAGAGCGGAGTCGGCTGGCTACCATTTTTCCTCGAAATGCTCGACCACCAAATGAGCGAAACGGCGCCCAATGAGCTCGCCGGGTTGTCGTTACTCCCTTCAGAATATTTCAAGCGTCAGTTTTTTGGTTGTTTTTGGTTTGAGAGATCAACCATCAAACCGACCATCGAGTTTCTGGGGAGCCAGTGCCTTTTATTCGAAACGGACTTTCCTCATCCCACCTGCCTCTACCCAAGAAACGACGTTGAACTTATGGAAGCCTTTGAGGGTGTCAAAGAAGAAGACATTCGGGCAATTCTTCAAGATAACGCTGCGGACTTGTACCGAATAGATATTTCCTAATCAACGGTTCCGCTATCTATGCGCAAAGCGCCAAGAAAGCGCCAGACTAAGGTCATCCTCATCGAAAAGTCTGGTCTAGGTCACCGATTTTCGAGCTAACTCTTCTCTAACCATTGTCGCCGGGGTTACCAGGCTCAACTTTGCTGAATTCATAATTTCGGGCAACGTTGTCGGCGTCTCCTGAGACCTCAGCCGGCACACCGTGAACTTCGATTCTGTGCCGGATCACCTCATTATCTCTCGACGCAGGTATAGGTGTTTGTCCCTCAACGGTCACTCTTTCCATGCGTCGCCGCTGCGGCCAATAGTCAACGGGCGCATAGTGCTGAACCGATCGGTTATCCCAGATGACCACAGTTCCCGGTTTCCATTTGATCCGAAGTTGGGTCTCTGGCCGAGCAGTTTGTTGTAACAAAAATTCAAGTATCGAGCGGCCCTCCTCATCCGGCAGTTCGTTTATTCGCTCGGTGAAGTGCCGATTGACGTACAACACAGTCGCCGACGTCTCAGGGTGAAGTGTCAGCACTGGGTGGTTAGCGCGCGGGAAGCGCCCCTCAATCTCGCGGAACGTGGCAAGGTCTGTTTCTAGTAGATCTCGAAATCGGCCAAATCCATGAAACGCCGTCAACCCACTGAGATACGACTGCATGCGGTCGCTTAGGAAGTCGAACGCCCCACGCATTGAGCAAAAGACGGTGTCACCGCCCAGTCGAGGACTTATTAGGGCTTTTAAGATGGTGAGCTTGGGAGGTTCGAGCTTGTAGGTCTCGTCTGCATGCCAAATGTCGGTCAGTGGCCGCTTCGATTGAGCGTCTGTCTCAAGCACAATGAGTTCAGGCTGGGTGGCGGATCTCGGCGAAAAGGGCGAAATCGCGAGCTCGCCAAACAAACGGCCAAAGTTCAGCTGTTCCTCCGCACTCAAACGCTGATCACGAATCACCAACACTTCGTGTTGGCTGATTAGCTCGTTGATTTCATCGAATCCGTTCGAAGCAGTGACCGCGCCCAGATCGATATTCGTTAATTCGGCCCCAAATACCGGCCCTAAGCGCTCTAGTCGCATCGCAGACCCCCTCGCAGAGGCTAGCAATGGCAGCCCCTCAATCGCTTACCCCGACGGCGGTGGACCCAAATTCGTCTGCGACGAGTGGTAGCGCAAGCGATCGAACGGACGCTCTGAAATTTACCGGTGGGTGACTTTTTTCAGGTTGTCGATATGAGCACCAAGCTCGGAAGCGGCACGCATCATCCCAAGTCTCCAAGAGATCGCTCCTTGGAACGGGTACATAACCCAGATATCGATCGCACCCGAGTTCGATAGTTGTTCTGTGAACCGCAGACTCCTCGTTCGTCCCTTGAAGCGCATCGTCACTCCGACCGAACCGTCTTTCATTGTTAGGGGTTCGTCCATTCCAAGGCCGGCGTTGCGGCCTTCGATGACGGCGGTGCGAGCTTGTTGTCGCAGAACAGCGGTATTCATGTCGTCGTGGACATTAACCGGCTTATCGAACTCATTAACTCATTTAAGCGATTTTGCTTATATCTGACCTCGTGCTGATCAACTTGGGCTTGAAGAGCATAACGGGGCACATTTATGCCGGAGTTCGTTGTTAAGACGGCGGAACGCTAGTTTCGGCCCTATGAGAGAATTGGTTGAAAGTCCGCTCACGGGAATAAACGTCGTCGAGATCACCTCAATTTATTCCGGCCCAATGGCGGGAATGATGCTCGGCGAACTCGGAGCACACGTCATTAAGGTGGAGAGCCCCGATGGGCCCGACCCACTTCGTTCAGGTGGTTTAGCTGGGGGACCCGATGGTGTTAATAGCATTTTTTATTCCTTGAATCGCGGGAAACGGTTCTGCGCTATAGACGCCAAGACTTCTCGCGGTCGCGAACTGCTTTTCGATCTCGTCGCTCAAGCAGACATATTCATCCACAACATGCGTCCTGGAAAAGCAGAAGGATTAGGCCTCGATTACGACGTTCTATCCAAAACCAACCCCGGCCTCATCTACGGATCCATCTCTGGTCATGGGCCCGACGGCCCAGAGGCCCACCTACCGGCCTACGACTACGTGGTGCAAGCAAAATTGGGCATGGTCGACTATCAGAGAGATCGAGAAGGGCGGGGAGATCTAGTGAGACAGGTGGTCGTCGACAAGACCTCAGCGAATGCGCTGGTTCAAGCTGTGTTGGCAGCCCTTTACATGCGAGAAAAGACAGGCCGGGGACAAAAGGTAGAAATCCCTATGGTCGCCGCGGGACTGGCTTTTCTCTGGCCAGATGGACTAGCGGCAGCACACGCTGAACTCAACCCAGCGATTCCTTTGGAACAAATCCCTCCTTGGCTGGAGTCGGCCCCAGGATCGTTTTTAGTTGTGCTGCAAACCTCCAACGGCGAAATTGCTACCGGGATTCTTTTACCCCCTTGGGACGGTTTGTGTCTCGCGTTGGAGCGAACCGATTGGCTTACTGATGAACGATTTTCTGAGCAACTCAGTCGGATCCTGAATCTCCCTGAATTAATAGAGGAGGTCAGCTCGGAGGTCGCAAAATATTCGACCGAGGAAATTCTCGCTCGTTTTGAAGAGCACGACTTCGCAGCTGGAAAGGTAGTCACTCGAAGAGAGGTCCAAGAAGACCCGACCGTGAAGCACCTCGGTTTGATTAGTGAGCAGGAAGCGCCCGGTTTAGGCCAAGTGCGTCAGCCCGCTCCCATGTGGATGTTCAGCGGCGCCAAAACCCAGATCACTACGAGTCTCAATTCAACTGGTGGCGACTCGCGTGAGATTCTTGGTGAGTTAGGGATTTCCGACACCGAATTCGAACGGTTACAACATGAAGGCATCGTGTTTGTCGCATCGAGCGATTAACAAATAACACCCACGAGCATGCGCTATAGGCGAGAACGCAGCTCGCTAATGGCAGCAGAGCGCTCGGCGTTAATTAGCTTCTCGCTTTCAGCTATTAACGGCCAAGCGGCGTTCGAGTTCTAGCCCTAGATAAAGAGGCAAGTCCTTCGAAGCTGCAATGCATCTGCGTAAATTCATCGCTACGTCAGGGTCAAGAAGCGCCAGCTCTGCCGCACGTCTCTCTGCAATATGGTCAAGTTCGGCAGGGTCGATCGCTTCGGCGACGATACCGAGTTCCATAGCGTCATCTATATCTAAGTTGCGACCCATGAGGACAATTGGAGCAGCGGCGTGAGGCCCAACTAATCGAGTGAGGGTTTGTGTCCCACCTGCTGCCGGGAGCATGCCTAATTTAGTTTCGGGCAGACCTAGAACCACATCCGTCGCAGCGATTCGCAGGTCGCACAACATTGCCATCTCAAGTCCCGAGCCAACCGCGTATCCCTTGAGTGCGACAACAGTAGGAATAGACAACCCAAGAAGAGGTAGCCAAGGGTCTCGATCCCATCGGATTCTCCGACCTTCGAAGATTGAAGAGGCAGAGCCGAATTCAGTGAGATCTGCCCCGGCACTGAAGTGAGGGCCTTCGGCTCGAAGCAGCAGACATCGCGCGTCTGGATTGTCACGAACAGCGGCTATCGATTCGATGAGTCCGTCCCGCATTTCGAGGTCATAAACGTTCAGAGGTGGATTGCATATGAGGACGGTAGCTACGCCTTGATCAGAAAAGGAAAGAGTGACACGATCAGTCATGACGACCGCCTGAGACCGGCAACAGATCGATCCAATGACACCCGGCATTGTTTGGGCGCGTCACCTGCTAACTGAGCGAGGGCCGTGGCGCAGGCTTCGAGGCCGGCAAGGGGATCGGGATAAGAGAACGCTGGCGTTAATGGGCAACCGTCAACCCATCCCATTCCCGAGGCTGCGTGAACTCCCGTTCCATAGGCAACCCAATCGCTCTCGTTGCTGCCGGAAGCGAACGCTGTGATCGATAACAGCGCAAGATCAGGGTTCACGGCATGGAGGCGATCTGAGCTGATACCCAAATTCGCGTTAGCCCTCGGCGAGAGCGACGTTACGACTATGTCTGCAGAACGCAACAGCTGATGAAACTCGCCTCCCTCAGAGCAATAGCGGAGATCAATATCGGCAATCTCCTTCGACTTGTTCAGCTCGACAAACATTGGAGCGTTACCGGAGCCGTCATCACCGTCCCCGTACCGCAAACCATCTGGGCGGGACGATGGCTCGATCTTCACAACTCTTGCACCCGCGAGCGCAAGCAGTTCCGTACAAAACGGTCCCGCCCACATCGAAGTCAAATCCACCACTCTCACGGTCCGGAGATCTATGCGGCGGCGGCAATTACCGAGATTATTAGATTGCTGAGGTAGTGGCTTTGACCGGTATGGGGTTACTGGGAGACGCCAAATTTGGGCTCTTTGGGCGACTGATTCAGGATCGACATCAGATTCAACGATGCCCGCGAAGGTCTCCCAGGTGGCCAGGTCATCGGGCCCTAAATCAAGGCAGAGATAGCCTTCCCCCCATCGGCATGGAACTGGCGGTCGAGTTGGTTCATTCACAGCTCGCTCGGGAAGTTCTAACCAATAGTCGATCGCTCCTATAAATTGCTCACCCAACCGTCTCTCTATAGTTGCCGCAAGTTGCGCTCCTCGTTCGTACAGGCGGGGCGGAAGCCAATATCCGGTCATCGGCCCGAAAAGTCAGGGGGCCGTTTGGCAAAAAATGCTGCTAAGCCCTCGGCCCGGTCCTCTGTGGCGGCTAGTTGGTGGTTGAGATCGCCTTCAAGTCGGAGACCATCTCGCAATGGCAATTCGCTTCCTCGATGGATGGCCTCCTTAGCCAGCTCAAGAGCCAACGGACCGCAGGCCAAGAGTGATTCGATAACTCCGGCGAGATCTGCGTCGACATCATGCGCTATTTCATGGACCAAACCCCATGCACGAGACGTTGTCGCATCGAGCTCGCTGCCAAGTAGAAGCATCGAAGAGGCACGTCCGTGAGATATTGCTCGCGGGAGTCGCTGCGTGCCTCCCCACATTGGCAACTTGCCTTCACGCGCATCAGCGAGAGAGAAGACAGAATCAGGGGTGGCAATTCTTATGTCACATGCAAGCGCCAATTCCAGTCCAACCGAAACACATGAGCCAGAAAGAAGTCCGACCACTGGAACGCGCAGACTGGACAATGAGGACGCCGGATCTGGAGAGACGGCCGCTGGATCTAGATCTTGAGCTGACCCTGTGCAGAAGTCGTTGGCAGATGTTCTGAGGACTACAACTCTTGGATCTCGATCTTCTCGAAGTAGTTCACACGTTTGACTTATGCCTCTAGCTACGCGCGCGGTCAGGAGGCCGCCTGGCAAAGTCAGGGTTACGACGCGCCGATCGCTAGATCGAGCAACGGCGACAGAATCAACCTGCAGAACAGTCCTCGCGGTTTCTTGGCCGGCCGACTACTCAGTCAGCTGACTTTGTTTTCTTCGGTTCTTGCAGTTGCATGTCTTTCCCGTCGCACTGCAGAGTGATGGCGCCCGGTTTGGTCACAAGTACTTCGATCCCGGAGTCTTCGTCTTGATATCGTTTTCCGACCTTCAGACCTTCACCACCGTCGCTGTGGGTGACGTCGCCCTCGCCGCCTTTAGTCACGATTACCTGAACACCACCGTCGAAGTCGAGACGGTCGCCTGCCTTGGTCGCCACGTTGCGTACCCCCATGTTGATTACAGTTTCAGTGAAAGCTACCGCACTGAGAGCCACTTTTTCCTCCCGCGAGCTCAACTCAGCAGCGAGAATGTCTCAATGCAGACTGCGCTAGTTGTTGGAGGGACCGGTCCAACGGGTCCATATGTAGTGAATGGGCTGTTAGATCGCGGCTTTCGAGTCACTATTGCCCACACTGGTCAACATGAAACAAGTCTGATTGGTCCCGAAGTGGAGCACATCCACACCGACCCGTTTGACATTGAGAGAACTGATACCGACCTAGGTGCCCGAACCTTTGATTTGGCAGTCGTTATGTATGGGCGGCTTCGAGATTTGGCGAGACTGCTCCAAGGGAGGGTTAGTCACTTCGTGTCTATAGGCGGGGTTGGTGTGTACCGAGGCTTCGCCAATCCGGACGATTTATTCCCCATCGGAATGCCTGTACCGCTTCCGTATAAATCTGATTTGGTCGGTAACGATGAGTTCTTCGGCAAACTCCGTCGGATTCGTGAAACCGAGGAGGTGGTTTTCTCAACTCATCCCACGGCTATTCACCTTCGCTATCCGCAGTTGTACGGACCACGACAACTTCTCCCTCGCGAGTGGCCCATCGTTCGCCGAGCTCTTGACCGTCGTCCATTTTTGATCGTTCCCGATGGTGGGTTGACAGTAAAAAGCCAAGCTTGGGTTGAGAATGCCGCCCACGCGACGCTTTTGGCTTGCGATCGTCCTGACGCAGCCATCGGCAACATCTACAACGTCGCCGACCAGCAACTATTCAGCGTCCGTCAAATAGCGGAAATTGTTGCCAATGAGCTGGAACACGAGTGGGAGATCGTCTCGCTTCCGTACCAGGTGGCGCCCTCTACCCGTCCCATGCTCACCAGTTGGTCTAGCTCCCACCGAATCCTCGATATTGGTCCGACAATCCGAGACTTGGGATACAGCGACCTCGTTAAGCCCAACACAGCTTGGAGACTAGCCACACGCTGGCTTGCAGATAACCCTATTGAACGTGGCGGTGAGGTAGAGCACCGTCTAGACGATCCTTTCGAATACGCCAGCGAAGATCGTCAATACGAAATTTGGCAACGCTGTCAGCAAGAACTTTCAGTAGTTGAATGGTCAGAAGAGCCCGGCTATTCATCGGCTTACGTCGGTCGGAACCCAAATCCGGCGAGGAGCTGAAAATTTTTCGTTATTGATCACTTCACGGACGTCCTATACACGAGATACGAGTTTGCTCTCATACCGCCAACTTTCGTACCTGCATTCGGTCTCAACAGCGTTCTTTATCTAACTAAGAATGTTGCGGTGGCGCAGATGGGTGATCTCGGACTCGGTGAGACCCAAGAGTGAGGTCAAGACTTCATCGGTATGTTGCCCGAGCATTGGAGCGGGTGTTCGGACTCCATTGGGACCATCGCGCAACAGCCACGGAATCCCTGTGTGAGCTAATGGGCCCACTTCTTGGTGATTAAGTCGTTCAATAAACCCACGGGCGTTCAGATGAGGGTCTTGTTCTAAGGAACGCGCATCTAGAGAGGGCATTGCGGGGATTCCAATGTCCTGCAGGGTGTGAGTCACATCCCACTGATCTCTTGATGCAGTCCACATTGCGATCTGGCCATCGAGATCGTTCTCAAATTCTTTTCTAGAGGCAGCAGCGGTGTATCTCGGATCGTTTATGCCGAGTAACGACGCCATGGCCTGCCACTGTTCGTCACTACTGCAGCTAATCGACACCCAGTTATCCTCACCTTCGCAGCGGTAGAGGTTATGGGGGGCCATTATCGGGTCTCGATTTCCACACAAACCAGGCTGGTTTCCGGTCAGGATGTGCTGCATCCAGCCCTCGACGGCGCTGGAAGCGGTCGCCTCCCAAAGTGATGTATCGATGAGCTGCCCCTCACCTGTCCGACGGCGAGCGATGAGCGCAGCGACCAGCAAGTGCGCGGTGGCTATGCCGGCAGCTGGGTCGCCGAGTGATACGCCGACTTCTTCTGGTTTTCCGCCCTCGTGCCCGGTCATAGACGAGAGCCCTGAAAGGGGGGCTGTGGTCGGGCCATAGCCAAGGTAGTGGCGATACGGGCCGTAATTCCCGTATCCGCTTATAGCAGCCACGATGACGTCGGGGCGCTCCGCGACGAGATCTTCATACCCAAGCCCGAATTTTTCCATCACGCCAGTCGCGTAGTTCGAGACGACCAGGTCGCACTCGACAGCGATTCGCTTCGCTATTGCTTGGCCTTCCGCCGTTGCTAAGTCCAAAGTGACGCTTTTCTTTCCCTGTCCCCATTGGTTGAAGTAGCCGTTGGTATTAGCTGTCGGCTCGTGGCTGGCCGAGTGGAGCGGTAGTCGGCGGCCTAAGTCGGGGGCCTGCCGCGATTCAACTTTGATGACTTCGGCCCCTAAGTGGGCTAAATGCATAGTGCAGAACGGACCAGCCCACACCCAGGTGAAATCTGCGACGGTGACCCCATCTAGGGGGCGTGAAGAAACTTTCCCCGAGTTGGATGGTTTAACTCTGGGTCCTTCAAAGGCAGCATTTTGATGGGCGCCTAACTGTGGAGCAGGTTGACGGATCGACCACCAAGGATTGGAGAGCCGAGCGACGGGGCCCGGGAGAGTGACCTTTCCTAAGCCCGGTTGGTCGACTTCAACGAGGAAACCGCGTTCTTGTAAATGCGGATCTCGCAGCATTTGTTCAATGGTGTTAACAGGTGCAAACCCAATTCGATTCGCTTGACCTAAATGAAATAAATCCATAACACGTTGAGGGGCTGCCCACTCACCCAACCACATGTGAAGTAGGTCTTCGGCGTCGCAGCGCCCGGCCTGCGTATCGAAGATTTCCATCTGTGACCACTTGGGAGTTCCCATGACTTCCTTGAGTCGCTCCCATTGGTCATCTTCAACGCAGACAATAAAAATTCTCCCGTCGTCAACTTCGAAGATGCGCCACGGATTGAGGATCCTGGTACCTGTTCGGCCGGGAATTTCATTGAGGTAGCTCCAGCTGATGAAGCCTCCTTCAAGCATGCTCGCAACGTAGGCCATACCTGCAAGATCGAGATGTTCACCGTCGCCGGTGCGTAAAGCGCGATCTAACGCTCCCAGCGCGATAGCCGCTGCAGCAAATCCAATCTGGAAACCAGCTTGTTGTCCAGCTGGTTTAAGCGGAGGAAGCTCTGCGTCTTCAGAACAACCAGGTGTGAGCCAACCCCACCCGCCACCGTGAATAAGTTGCAAATCTTCCGCGCGCCAACGCGAATAGGGCCCAGTGCGACCGAACGGAGTCACCGAAACGGTGACGAGAGACGGGTGTGCTCGAGCAAGTTCAGCCTCATGCAAGCCTGCCGCATCCGCGAGGTCAGGGGCCAAATCATGGACGAGTAAATCAGCCGACGAAATCAGTTCCCGTAGGCGGGATTGCCCAGCCGCTTCATTGAGGTCAACGACAACACTGCGTTTGTTCAGGTTCAGGTGAGTGAATAATCCACTTTGAGAGATGTTTGGTGTCCCAGGAAACGGTCCTCGGCGCCTCGAACGATCTCCTTCCAATGGTTCAATCTTGACAACATCGGCTCCCAAGTCCGCGATTAGCCGTGTAGCCCAAGGAACCGCGATCATTTGACCGACTTCGACCACGCGGATGCCCTCAAGACCTTGCATATCCCCTCGATCATTTAGCCGATCTGTTTGACCCAAACGAGTAGCTAAGCATGCCCCATGACAGCCTTGACTGCACGGGCGCGGCGGCCACACGCTCAATGTGATGCACTGTCTGCAGTAGTTGGAGGGGAACGATGCAAAATCGTAGTTACGAAGAACGACATAAGGCTGCTCTAGAAGTCTTTGAGGCGTTTATGGGTGGCACTGTGGCGGAACCTGAGCGTGGCGCTCGTTCGTTCCAACGCCAGCATGGAGCATTGGGAAGCTTCGCTTTTGACGTTGTGATGGGAGATGTTTGGGCCCGTCCACAATTGAGCCGCCGTGACCGCAGCCTCATTGTCATTTCGGTACTTGCAACTATCGGCAGCACCGAGGAACTGTCGTTACATACGCAAGTGGGACTGAACAACGGCCTCTCACGCAGCGAAATTGAAGAAGCAGTTATCCACGTGGCGGCGTACGCGGGTTTCCCGATGGCTATGCAAGCCGGGCGAGTGGTCACCGATCGCTTCTGCCAGATTGATGGGGTCGATCGGTTACCGGAACGACAGGGAGCGGAACAGTTCGATGATTCCGAACGGCAAATCCGTGCACATGACGTCCGTAAGACCCTCACCGGAGGCCGGTGCGCCGACGACGCGGATCTCGACTTCGCCGCGATGGTGGAACATCTGGGCGATGTCGGCGTTATTGCATACCACTGGGCATTTGGTGATTTGTGGGCGCGCGACGAGTTAAGTCGTCGCGATCGCAGCCTGGTGGTAATCGCGATCCTGGCGGCATTAAGTCGCGTCGATGAACTGGCCTTTCATGTTCCTGCCGGACTGAACCATGGGCTTAGTCGCACGGAGATCGAGGAGATCATGGTGCAAATGACTATTTACGGGGGGATTCCGCGCGCGGTGGAAGGGATTCAAGCCGCAAAAAGGGCGTTTCAAAAGATCGATGCTCGAAGCTAATTAGTAAATAGCACTGAGAGGTCGTTACCCGAAGGTTCCAAAGCGGGCTTGTGCATCCGACGTTCGAGATGCTCGCTCCGAGGCATCGCCATCGAATTCAGACAGGTCGCCCATCCGGCTCATTTGGCTGTACCCACGCATCTGATACTTCGACATTTGAACCGACATCGCCGGCAGTGACAGAAGCCGCTGCACCCAACGGTCGACGGCGTTGTCGAGTTCAGCTTCACCGAGCACCACTTCATGAACTAACCCCCACTCGGCGGCTGTTGTTCCGTCGACGCGTTCAGAAGTCATCAGCATTTGCCGGGCACGGGCTGCGCCAATTTCGTGAATCAGTCTCGGGGTCGCTCCCCAAGGGAGAGGCACACCGAGTTCGACTTCGGGTACGTAAAAAAGGGTGTCTGATGTTGTAACTCGGAAATCGCATGACGTCGCGAAACAGCAGCCGCCACCAATCGCGTGACCGTGAATACGCCCAATGGTCACAACTTCGCAATCCTCGATGGCTCGCGCCGCTCGACGGCCTAGCTGGCCGATGTATCGAGCTTGTAGATCGTTCGCGGCTGGAGCCACCTGTTCCTTACGGTCCGCTCCTGCGCAGAACGATTTACCTCGGCCTCCCAAAACAGCTACTCGGAAGTCCGGCTGACTGTTCAACGCGATGAATAAATCACCAACCTCTTGAACCATTTTTTGGTTATGGGCATTACGCGACTGGGGTCGGTTCAGCCAGATTCGGAGCACTTCACCGTCGGGTTCGAGTTCGATGGTCTCGAGGTCAAATCGGAATTGCATCGGGCCAGTCTTACCCATGACGCTGGCAAGGGGCAGAAAAGTCGCGCGTTCAGTTCTTCTTATTCGGTCGCGTCGCAAAAATTGGGGCCAGATATCCAAGGGCCGCAACTGACGCCGCGAAGATGAATGTGACCCTCAGCCGGGTCGGCGTTAATTCGGTCCCTGCGAACGCCAACATCGATTGAATTCCAAGGATCATGCCCATCCACATGACGGTCTGGTTCATGCCGTTCGCGATTCCCAGATTTGTGTCTTCAACGGAGTTAGCAACCATCGTCTGATACGCGGGCGAGCCGAGGCCAGCCGAGACGCCCGACAGGACAAGCCCGATCACGATGAAGGTCAGGCCGAACTTCACAGGGGCGCTTCCGTATGCGAACGCCAACATCGATCCAATCATTGCGGTCGAACCTGCGATCATTGGGCCTCGCATACCCACTTTGGTCACCAAGCTTCCGCCCAGCGGGGAAACTAAAGCAAAGACCCCGGGTCTAGGAACCATCAGGAGTGCTGCCGCGCCGACCGAGTACCCGAAGGGCCCTTGAAGAACACTAGGGATAACGACGAAGGCACCCATATATGCGAATTGGCTGCAAGCTGCAGCCCCTAGAGGCAGAGCGAAGGTGGGTTTCTTAAACAACCGAACATCTAAGAGCGGCGAAGGCACATGCTTTTCCCAAGCGATGAAGCTGAAATAAAGAAACAGGCTCGTTGCAACCATCCCGAGAGTAGGGATGTCGGTAACGAACGAGGCCCCAGATCGAGCGACCTTAGGTACACGTGTGATAGCGAGGAGCACAAGTAGCGTTGCGCTGGCTAAGAGCAACGCCCCTTGCCAGTCAATGGATACTTTTGGACCCTTCGGAATTGGCTTCACGACGACAAATGCGAGAACCGTCGCGAGCGCGCCAATCAGCCCAAACCCAACGAAAATTGATCGCCATCCAAAAAGTTCTAGTAACGGGCCGCCTACAACGACTCCAAGAGTGGGAGCACCAGTCATAGCGAACTGGAACCATCCGACGGCTTTCGCTCGCTCTTCAACCCCGAAAGCATCCATGAGCAAGGCCATACTGCTCGGCATCAACAGAGCACCACTCATGCCGAAGAGCACTCGGACAGCAATGAAAGCTCCGATATTCCATACCCAGTAGTTCGCGAACATGGTCGCGGTCATCCCCACTAAGCCAATAAGGAAAGTGTTGCGATGTCCGTAGATATCCCCCAGTTTTCCTCCAGCCGGAGTACCTACAGCCATTGCGAGCATTAGACCTGTTAGCACCCAACCGGCGGTAGCGGTTGTGGTGTTCATGTCGGAAGCGATGCTCGGAAGTGCAGCCGTGACCAAGGTCATCAAAGAACCGAATCCAAGCACCGCCAAAGCGATGACCCAGAGCAACACCCGTCGATAGGTGACGTCCTGCGAAAACTCTTGAGCGACCGCCTCCCGTGGAACGACTCGCCAGACGTTGGGCTCATGTGCAGACGCGGCGATACTCACTCCGCCCAATTATGTAGGGAACCACCCGTTTTTCTACATATTCTTAGATTTTTTATCGTTCTTAGAATTTTGGATTTCTTTAGCGCGTCAGCTTTTGATCATCGATCATTGCTCGGGTCTGGCTGACGGCTACCTCCCCCATTTCTGGGTGCGTCAAAATCCAAAATTTTTCTTCGACAATGGCGTCAAGCACCATCGGTCCGACTTCGGCGGGATTCATGCCGTTTGCCAACGTCCGAGTTAAGAAATCCCAAAATTTTTGTCCTTGTTCCGAAGCCACATGTTGCGCAGCATCTTGAGGTTCTCGGTTTCTTTCACTGTCAACGATGTTCGTGTTGATAGGCCCTGGACACAGCACAGAGGCATGAACTTTCGAGTCTCGCCATCGAAGGTCTCGCTCAAGTGATGCCATGAGCGCCACGACGCCATGTTTAGCGACGTTGTAGGCACCTAGCGAAGCACCGGCATAAAGGCCGGCCATGGAAGCTGTCGAGTTAATATGACCCTCGCCTTGCTCTTCGATAAGCGGTAAAAAGGTTTCGACACCGTAGATCGGGCCCCACAAGTCAATGTCGAGGGTCCACTTCCAATCCGCAATCGAAGTCCCTCCGACTGGTGCACCAACGCCTACACCTGCGTTATTGCAAAGAACGTGGACCGCACCGAATTGTTTCAGCGTGGCCGCAGCTAGCGCTTCTATTTCATCTAGCTGGGAAACATCGGTGCGAACCCCAATCGCTTCGCAGCCAGCTTGAACTAGCTGCGCTGTAGCAGCTTCGAGTGCTGCTTCTTCAATGTCGGCGAGCACTACTCTCATCCCGGCACCGGCAAAGGTTTCGGCCATCGCGAAACCCATTCCGCTGGCTGCACCGGTGACTACTGCTACTTTTCCGTTCACGTCCATGATCCGCTGGTCCTCTCTATTCAGTTGCAGATGTTCATAGCAATCAATTGAAGTCGACCACTGTCCGAGTTCCGACGCGCTGACGCATCTGCTCGTATCCCTCATTGATTTGTTCGAGGTGAATGTGGCTGGAAATCATTTCATCCAACATCAATCGGCCATCAAGGTACATATCGATGTATCGAGGCATGTCGACACGGAACGAGTTCGATCCCATCATTGAACCCTGGAGTCGCTTTTCCATCATGAAGACCTCGTAGCCCGGGATCTCAATCTTCTCGCCGAAAGGCATCATGCCGACAATGACCGTGGTGCCACCCAATTTAGAAGCGGACCATGCTTGTTCACATGTGGCTTTCAGGCCGATGCATTCAAACGCATAATCGACACCACCTTTTGTCATCTCGTGAATCGCGGCGACTGCATCGGTCTCAGCACCATTTACTGTGTCGGTCGCTCCAACCGACCGCGCAGTTTCAAGTTTGTCAGCGGTTACATCCACGGAAATAATTCGACCGGCTCCGGCAATGCGGGCGCCTTGAACCGCAGAAAGACCTATACCACCGGCCCCAAAAACAGCAACCGTCGACCCGGGTTCAATTTTCGCTGTCTTAAAGACTGCACCGACTCCAGTCGTCACCCCGCATCCAATGAGCGCGGCTCGGTCCAACGGCATGTCCTCACGAATTTTTACGACAGCATTTTGGTGCACCAGCATTTCTTCGGCGAAACCGCCTAGACGTGCAAATTGAGCAACTGGGGTGCCATCACCTTTTGCCAACCTAGGAGTGACGTCATCAGCGCGACTGACGGCCGCGTTGTTTCGACAAAGATTCGGCCGACCGGTCAGACACAGATCGCAGTTTCCACAAAACACCGAGAGACAGGTGATGATGTGGTCACCAGGCTCCACGTAAGCAACGTCGTCACCCACGGCTTGAACAACACCCGCGCTTTCATGTCCCATGACTGCAGGCAACTGGGTTTGCCACGCCGCATCCATAAAGTGCAGGTCGCTGTGGCACAGGCCTGCATTAACGACTTGCAGCAAGACCTCATTTGGGCCTGGCTTGTCTATCGAAATGTCTTCGATCTCTAACTCACCCGGAATTTGATTTAGAACGGCGGCCTTCATATCCCCTGTCCCCCTCTTGGAAGTGTGAATGGAACAGTAGTCAAGGGCGGCTGCCCTGTCATTGGCCTTGCGCTGAAGCACCGAAGCGTGGCGTTATTGCGACCGGTTCATATCCGCAGATCGCCCCATAGCGAGAACTTCCCTATGGGTTAGAACCCACAGGGCAAGGGCGACCAGACCCGTGGATGCCATCAAGACGACTGCGCCAGAAGCTCCAACGCGTTCGGCTATCTCACCGAGCAGAAACGTCCCAATTGGCAGAGCTCCGATAGCCATGCTGAGAAGACCCATAGCGCGTCCGCGCATGTTGATGTCCACAGTTGTAAGGACCAGTGTTGATTGGGTAGCGGCAAAAAATCCGGATCCCATTGTCGCGAGAAACAATGCAAGAGCAGCCGTCGACACAGAGGTGCTCGTTGCAAATGGGATGAGCATGGCCATGCCAAATGCGACACCACCTACATAGACCAGTCCTCGACGTTTCGGTTCCCAGAGCCCGATAGCCAAAGATCCGACCATCATGCCGAATCCCGTCATGGCTGCGATAAGTCCGATCTGGCTGGGGCTTGCTCCTATGCGATCTCCGATGCGTTGAACGGCTGGGAAATAGGCAAACAGGAAGAAGTTCGCGATGAAGGTGATGCCGAGGATGCTGCGAAGTCCTTTGTTTGTTCGAAAGAGTGACAAGCCGGCACGGAGTTCCTGAACCGTTGAGGACCTACTTTGGTGCTGTTCAGCTTGAGTCCCACTCGTTCGAGGGACCCAATTGAGCGCTATGAAGCCCACTATTAGGAGGCCAGCAACTACAAGGAACCCCTCCCCCACACCGAAGCTCTGGGCGACGCTTCCGCCTATGAGGTTGCCTACAGCCACGCCGGTGGCGAGCGCAAACGATTCGTATGCCATGGCGTTATCCAGCCTCTGGTTACCAACTAGTTCAAACACCAGTGCTCGGCGGCTGGTCATGTCTCCAACCCAACCAATCCCAGCTAGGAGTAAAAACGGGTAGATGACCCAGAGTCGAAGCGAGTCGTTCAGTTCCAACACGCCAACTATGACGACCACCGGCACGAGCAGCACAAGTTGCAAACGAACGGTTCGTAAACGGTCAAAGCGATCTGCGATAACCCCACCGAGGGCGCCCCCCAAAAGCAGTGGAGCCCACATAGTCGTCCCGGTGAGTTGGACCATTCGGGGCGAGTCGGTTATGTCATTAACCCAAAAGGCCGACAAAAAGGCGATCCCCCAACGCGCCCAATGCCAGCACATACCCGCAAATAGGAGCGGAACGAACCCTTGAACGGCAGTGGCGCTACGGTCGCGACGTGATCCTGACTTCGCCGCACTCGGTTCAAGCATCGCCGGAGCCTACGACTCGTAAAGCAACAATGCTGGTTGGTTGCAAACTGCGCCTACGATCATCTCAGTTTGCGATGGAGGATCCGTGTTAGCTGCGACCAACACCACCATGCCCTACACAGTTAATTTGGTTACCAGGGGAGCTGTCGTTATCGCGATGCGGAGGCGGGGAATGTGACTACGTCCATTCGAGTTTGCGTTATTCCAGGTGACGACGCTGCGCCGGAGGCCATGCAAGCTTCACTACGAGTGCTTGATTGTCTGGACCTTCCAATTGATTGGGATTATGTGCCATCAGGCCGCGACCTAGCCGAGTTGTGTACCGCAGAGCGCGAGGCTCTCGTGCATGCCCAAATCGACGCCTCTGACACAGTGCTTTTCGGTGCCACGAACGGAACAACGCCAGGCGCTCGATATTTGAGGTGGGGCAAGCTGACATTCGCCAATGTTCGACCTATTCAATGGCGCCCGGGTTTTCGGTCGCCACTGAGAGAGGCCGAAGAAATCGATTACGTCATCGTTCGAGAGAACCTTGAGGATATGTACGTCGGAGTCATGGGCGAGGCAAAAGATCTACTTAAGGCAGGCCTCGCTGACGTCAGGTCCCGGCTACCTGTAGGCGCTGAGGATGGTAGGTTCGCAGCGAAAATCATCACTCGGCCAGGTACCGAGCAAGTGACGCGCTTTGCTTGTGAACTAGCACTCCAGAGGAAAGCAAAACTCACGGTCTCCGCAAAAACCAACATGCTTCCCGCAACGGATCGGTGGTTCTGTGAGATTGCCCGAGAAATAGCTCAGGATTACGCAGGACTGGAATACGAAGAATTCATTGTTGATGACATGGCTCATCGGTTAGTGATCCGACCACAGGACATTGACGTCCTACTTCTGCCGAATCTTTACGGTGATGTTCTCTCAGATTTAGGTGCCGGGACCATCGGTGGACTAGGACTCGCTCCATCTGGATGCTACGGAAACGAATTCGCTTATTTCGAATCTGCGCACGGAACTGCGCCTGACATTGCTGGCATGGGAATCATCAACCCGACGGCGACGTTGCTATCGGCAGCCATGATGCTCCGCTATTTGGACCTCAATACCGCTGCTGATCGTCTAAACAATGCCATTGGGAACGTCTATCTCTCCGGATCTGTGCTGACGCCAGATCAGGGCGGTGACGCTGGAACAGAGAATTTTGCTGACGCCGTAATCGGAGCACTGTGACTAACACCGACGACCATTCACCTCGAGGAATTCCTGATGATCGCCCTGGCGACAATCAACCTGAAGGCCCGATCGCTTTTCGTGTGGACCAACTCCGCCCATGGGGAATCGCGGCCTATGAGGCAGCCGGTATGGCAGCCCTCGACGCGGCGACGGTGGTTGATAACCAGCTGTGGTCTGACCTACGGGGCGTCGACACCCACGGGTTTCAAAGAGTGAGCTGGTACATCAACTGGTTCCGGGACGGATCGACCGATCCCAGGGCTCAGTTACACATCGTGCAGGAAACTCCGGCGGTGGTCGTAGCAGACGGCAACCACGGACTCGGGCAACTTGTAATCACCCGATTTATGGACCACCTAATAGAGGTGGTTTCCGACAGCGGAATGGTCGCCGGTGTTATCCGCAACTCCAACGACTGGGGATGCGGTGCGAACTACCCCTACCGGGCCGCTCAAGCCGGATTTGTTTGCTTTGGCACTACCACCAGCGTCCCGAATCTCGCACCGTTCGGAAGTAGGAGAAAGTTATTTGGAAACAATCCAATTGTGTGGACGTTCCCCAGGCGAGACCAGGCACCAATCGTTCTTGACATGGCTCTGACCCCTGTTGCTCTAGGAAAGGTTCTGCGGGCCCGCTCAGAAGGAACAGAGATCCCCGAGGCGTGGGGGTTTTTGGACCGTGAAGGCAACCCCACAGTAGATCCCGACGTAGCAATGAAAGGCATCGTGCCAGCGATTGGCGGGTACAAGGGGATCGGAATGATTACCGCTTCCAATGTTTTGGCTGGCATTCTTTCCGGTTCAGCTCACAGCGGCGACGTTGCCGTGGGTCGAAGAGGCCAGTTCTTTCTACTCATGGATCCCAAGATTTTCAGAGACCGCGACGAGTACTACGACGACATCGAAGACATGGTCAACCAAATTCGTGCCGCCGGCGAAGAAGACGCTCTACCGGGCCAGCAGGTCTACCTTCCCGGTGAGATAGAGCAACAAACTATGGACCGACGAACCCTTGAAGGAGTCGTCTCCTATCCGGGTTCGGTAGTCAGAGCACTTAGCAAAATAGGTGATGAGGTCGGCGTACCGTTCGAGTGTGACGCGGTGAACTAAGTCTCTGTGGGCGGGTCATCTCACTACAGGCTCATTCCTCTTTTCGAGCGCGTTGGTGTGCCGGCAAGGCAAGGTGAATAGGAGCCAAGAAGTCCATGTCGATATCAAGAACGCTTGGCCCTTGACGTTCGAGGGCCCTCGCCAACGCTGGTTCGAATTGCTCAACTCCTTCGACTCTCTCCGCGTCGACTCCCATTCCCTCCGCAACTTTGACGAAATCGACGGTTGGCAACTCGGTGCCATGTTTACGGCCCAGCACATTGTCTTGAATAATGCGCAATATGTTGTAGCCCGAGTCGTTAAAAACAAGCACGATCACTGGAATTTGGTGTTCAGCGCAAGCCGACAATTCGCCGATAGATAATTGGAGGCCACCATCACCTTGCACAATGAGGGTGTGGCATCCACTTCCAATAGCTGCGCCCATGCCTAGGGGCAATCCTGGTCCGATAGCGACCGCGGCCGGACGAATAGAGGTGCGGCTTTGAACAATTGGGAGCAAACGGTTGCCCCAGGTGTAGTTGGGCACGGTTGAGTCACGAACGACTGGGGAATTTTCCGGAAGCAACCGCCGGATAATCGAAACAATCTGGCTGTGGTCTGCTCCGACTTCTTCGCGAACCGCTTGCTCATCGGATGCTCGAATTTTGAGGCAGCGCTCGACAAACTGATCATCGACGTTGCCCTCGTCGATTCGATTAAGCAACCCGTCAAGCCCGAGTTTTGCATCTCCAACCACGGCCACAGCTGCCGGGTAGTTGCGGCCAATAACTTCAGGGTCAACGTCGATGTGCACAAGTTTTTCCGGCATAGGAAGACTCCAGACACGCGTGGCGTAGTTCTGAAACCTCGTGCCTACCGCAAGCACCGCGTCCGCTTCTTCGAAAATTTCCATACCCGAAACCCGGTCGGTACGAAATCCAAGGCTGAGCCGATGTGCTTCGGAAATTGAGCCGCGTCCTTCAATTGTCGTAACAACAGGGGCGCCGAGCCGTTCAGCGAAAGCAGTCAACTCTTCTCCGGCACCTGAGATATTGACACCACCGCCTGCCCATACGACCGGACGTTCAGCATTTCGCAGTATCTCCGCTGCTTGATCTAGCAGTGCTTCATCGGGCACCACACGTTCAACTGTCGATGAACCAATGATCTCGATATCAGTGGTTCGATACTGAAGGTCGATCGGGATCTCTATTGCGCCTGGCTGTGGACGACCACGACGAATATCGTCTGCGACTCGCGCCAATTCCCTACTGATGTCTTCGGTGTAGCGAATAGAGGCCACCGACCTGCACAGAGTGTTGAGCATCTCGGGCTGCTTCTCGTGTTCGTGGAGAAAGCCCTTCCCTTTGCCGCGGAATCGGGACTCAATCTGTCCAGTAATCATCATGACCCGCGAGGAGACAAAAGCGGCTTCGTAGATTCCGGGCACCGCGTTGACTGCGCCAGGCCCCGTTGACGTCAGAATCACCCCTAGTCCACCAGTAACGCGCGAATAAGCGTCAGCCGCGTGTGCTGCAGCTTGTTCGTGGCGCACGTTGACTACTTCGATACCCGGTTTGAGCGAGAGCGCGTCGTAGATGGGCAAATTGTGAACACTCACAATGCCAAAAACGTGTTTCACGCCTATGGCAGAGAGAGTCTCGGCGACAGCTTGGCCGCCAGTCATCATCGTCATAGTGGGCACACGGTAGCTCCCACCCGCTTGTCTTTCAGGACACGAGCAGAGCGTCGCTTATCGACTGCAAGCGTTGCTCTGAATGTGTGACCGCGGCATCAATGCCATAGTGCTCGTGGGCGCTGCGGTATCGGCCATCGATCCATCGAACGGAAACAGTGCCGGAACCCATGAAAGCGGGGTGTTTGACTCCGCACGCGAACGACAACCGCAACAGTTCACTACGGAGACCCGAGACATAGTTCGCTAACCGCACCCCTTTGTCAGTCGGGTCAAGACCTCTTTGAAGCCACTTGGATTGAGTTGCTACACCGGTAGGGCAATGACCTGTGTGACATTTCTGCGCTTGCAGGCAGCCAATCGCAAGCATGGCTTCACGGCCAACATTCACCATGTCGACACCCATAGCCATAGCCATCGCTGCTTGTGCGGGAAGCCCGAGACGTCCAGCTCCCATGAATACGACTGCGTCGGTGAGAGCGACTTCCGCAAAAGCGTTATACGCCACAGCAAAAGCTTCCCAGAACGGCAGGGCTACGTGATCTGAGAAGACTAAAGGCCCGGCACCGGTGCCTCCTTCGCCGCCATCGATATTGATGAAGTCCGGTCCGCGACCAGTTTCAGCCATATATCGAGCTAGGTGGGTCCAAAAATCTGCTTGCCCGACGGCAGACTTGATGCCGATCGGCAATCCGGTGATCGCCGCTAATTCCTCAACAAACGCGACAAGACTGACGACGTCAGAAAAGGCTGAATGCCCACCCGGACTAGCCACGTCTCGTCCTTGGGGAACGCCACGCACTTCTGCTATCTCGGCGGTCACTTTCGCCGCGGGCAAAAATCCACCCATGCCCGGTTTAGCACCTTGGCTCAACTTGATTTCAATCGCTCGAACGGGAGCCGCCGCGACCGTTTTGAGGAGCGCGTCGGCACAAAAATTTCCGTCGTCATCGCGACATCCGAAATACCCAGTACCGAACTGAAAGATCAGTTCTCCCCCATGAAGGTGGTGGTCAGCTATTCCACCTTCACCCGTGTTGTGAAGACAACCATCGATCGCCGCGCCACGATTGAGTGCTTGAACCGCCGCTCCTGAAAGCGAGCCAAAGCTCATTCCGGACAAGTTCACCGCTGACTGCGGGCGAAAGGCGCCCGGACGGCTTCGCCATTGACCCAAAACTTTCGTGCATCGGATAGGAGCCGACGGAGGAACCGGTTCCAGAATTGGAAACGGAGAGTGGAGGAAAACGACACGATTTGCCTCCGTCAGGTCATCATCGGTCCCGAAACCGAAATACGAGTTCTCTTTCTTAGCTGTCGCATATACCCATCGTCGTTCATCGCGACTGAAAGGTTTCTCTTCGTCATTGTCGGCCACGATGTATTGACGAAGCTCAGGACCAATCCGTTCGATGAGGTACCTCAGGCGGCCAATCAGCGGGAAGTTTCGCAATATGGCATGCCGGCGCTGGACAAGGTCATACAGGGCTAGCGCCAACAGCGCTGCCACAAGAATTAGTAACCACGACCACCAAGCCATGTCCTTGACGCTAGCCGTATGGCGGAGCAATTCACTCCGAGTTTGCCCCGCATATCACTAACACACCGTGCTCATGTGGCGATATTGAGGTCTTGCCTGAAAGCAGTCCGGCGAGACCGGCGGCGCCAGCCGGCTCAGATGGAATACCGAATTCAGTTGCGAGCAAATGTTGAGCGGCTGCTACTTCTTCATCGCTAACAACGACACTCTCTGCTTGGGAAGACACAAGCGCATTCCAACCAAGATTGCCTATGCGACGAGCCCCCAAGGAGTCCGCGGCCAACCCCGATACTTCAACATCAACTGGTTCGCCCGCGGCTCGGGCTTTAGCCCAAGTTTGCGTTCCTTCGGTTTCTACGGCGATTAGTCGTTTACTAGTCCCCCACCACGTCGCTAGTCCACCTGCGAGGCCGCCACCTCCGCAAGCCACAATCACCGTTGTCGCGTCAGGCACCTGGGCATCTATTTCCATAGCGATGGTTCCAGCACCCGACACGACTTCTGCTTGATCGTAGGCATGTAATTCAACGCAATTGCGACCTTGGGTGAACTGGCGTGCTGCAGAGAGCGCATCGTGGTACTCGCGTCCAGCCACATGTACTTGTGCATCGTATGACTTCAGCTTTTCGAGCTTGTGCGGTGAGATGACCGATGGCACGAAGATATTGGCAGGGTATCGGAGGCTTCTCGCCGCCCAAGCGACTGCTGCTCCGTGATTTCCCCCGGAGGCGGCAATCACGCCGTCTGTACCGACTTCAGTGCAGAGCAGGGCATTCATTGCCCCTCGCGCTTTGAACGATCCGCTGTGTTGGAGATGCTCAAGCTTGAGGGTAAGCCGATGAGATAAGCGCAATGATTCGCCATCCAGGGAGCGAACCGGGGTGGTGACAATGTGCCCGTTTAGTCGTTCAGCAGCAGTCGCAATCGCATGTCTATCTAACTTCACGCGTTTGGCCAGGCGTCATCCGCTAGAAATCGCTCGACACGGTCCACGTATTCACTTCGGTCGTATACCCCATAGAGGGCGTGTTTCATACGGACCGGATCACCAAAGAAGAAGCGTTCGTACAAACTCTGTCGACCCCCGAATCCCGAGATGGTCATATCCCAGGCGAGCCTAAACAAGCGCAGGCGTTCTTCAGCTGAGCCATTTTTCCCTTGAAGGAACTTGGCGATGTCTCCACTTCGTTCACCGGTCCAGTCGGCTTCGCTAGGAATCATGATCAGACCACTTGACGAACAAAGTTGAAGGACTTCCATCAACCTTTTGTGGACTGCTGGATAGTGATTTCGAGCAGCATCTAACGGACCTCTCGCTGGGGTCATCACACCGAATTCATTTATTGTTGCCTCCTCTTCAGAAGCAAGCTTCAAAGCTTTCATGATTTCGAGCGTGATGATTACTTCGGCAACCATTTCTTGGACGTGCGGATAGTGGCCAGTTCCGATCATGTCGACGACTGCTTGAAGTGTTCCGAGAATGGCTTCCGTTTTGGCAATCTTGAGATTCACCACTTGGTGGGCCATATGTAGCACCGCACCTGTTCGCGCATAGGCCTGGTTCGCCCTATCCACGTCTCGGGTCAAGAAAACTCGTTCCCAGGGAACAATGACGTCGTCGAAGATGACCATGGCGTCAAGTTCGTCGAAACGCGAACCTAAGGGATGATCGACATGACTGCGACCTTGATCCAAGGGTTCACGGCACTGGAATCGTAACCCTGGAGTGTTATTGGGTAGAGAGAACCCGAGTGCGTAAGGCCGCAGTTCGTCGCCGCCCTGAAGGACCGTAGACGGGAATATCAGGATCTCGTCAGAGATTGGCAACGTCGCTAACATCCGCGCGCCTCGAACCAAAATACCTTCGCTAGTTTCCTCAACTAGCCCCAGGGCGATAAACGGGTCGTCAAATTCGTTAGCTTGCTTGGACTTGTCAACCTGGGGGTTCGTGAGAGCGTGGGTGAGCGCAAGGTCGTTCTCTCGCACGTATTCGAAATAATTTCTGATGTTTTCGCCGAAGCGGTCATCTACTTGATCAAAATATGCTCCCGCCATTCCGGCGGCCATGACGTTGACGTTCATGTAGTCGGGCGACCTGCCCATATGTCCGAGACTTGCATCAGCCCATACCTTGTGCATCTGAGAGCGTTTACGAAGGTCATCTTTATTTTCCGGCACGATGAAACTGCGGCCAACCAAGTCTCCCGAAGACGGAGACTTGAAAGTCATGACGTCTATTAGATCGTCTTGGTGTTGAAGGTCGTATAGGGCCGCAAGGGATTCGACAGCGTTTCGGGTTTTGGGGTGGCAAGTGGGGTCCTCTACGGGTTCACCTTCAAGCCACAGATTCGGCGGCTGGGATCGCAGCCGCTCAATGACCTGCTTTCCAGTTCTTGCGGGCATAAGCACTCCTGAAGTTTCACCGATTA
>CETJ01088646.1_pt1 | contig 28015 bp, 24 predicted proteins | sample 531341 | NCBI WGS metagenome assembly CETJ01 (sample SAMEA2622677, study PRJEB7988) | marine metagenome | isolation source: saline water (ENVO:00002010), including | reverse complement strand
ATCATCCCCGGCCTGATCATGATGGCGCTGCTCACCGAGAGCATTTCCAACGCATCGTTCGGCATCTACATGCCGCGCTATTCCGGCACGATCTACGAAGTGCTGTCGGCGCCAGTGTCGTATCTGGAGATCGTGATCGGCTATGTCGGTGCGGCAGCGACCAAGTCGATCATTCTCGGCCTGGTGATCCTTCTCACGGCGCGCTTGTTCGTCGATTACGAGATCGCTCATCCCTTTGTGATGGCGCTGTTTCTGGTGCTGACGGCGGTGACCTTCTGCCTGTTCGGTTTCATCATCGGCATCTGGGCGGATGGCTGGGAAAAGCTGCAGATCGTCCCATCGCTGATCGTCATGCCGCTGGCTTTTCTGGGCGGCAGTTTTTACTCCATCGAGATGCTTCCGCCGCTCTGGCAGAAGGTCACGCTGTTCAACCCGGTGGTGTACCTGATCAGCGGCTTTCGCTGGAGCTTCTACGGGGTGTCCGACGTCAACGTCGGCATCAGCCTGGCCATGACGCTGGGCTTCCTGGCGCTGTGCCTCGGGTTGATCTGGTGGATATTCAAGACGGGCTATCGGTTGAAGAACTAGCCTGAATGAAAAAGCCCCGCTCAGCTTTTGCTGGCGGGGCTTTTTTTGTGCCGGCGGACTGTGTTTTACAGGCCAGCAGCGGCGCGCAGGGCGTCAGCTTTGTCGGTCTTTTCCCAGGTGAAGGCGGTGAAGGTGTCGCCACCGACCGTCATTTCAACTGGAGTACGCCCGAAGTGGCCATAGGCTGCGGTGGCTTTGTACATCGGGTGCAGCAGGTCGAGCATGGTGGTGATTGCGTACGGACGCAGATCGAAATGCTCGCGGACCAGGGCGACGATCTTCTCGTCGCTGAGCTTGCCGGTGCCGAAGGTGTTGATCGAGATCGAAGTCGGCTGAGCCACGCCGATGGCGTAGGAGACCTGAATTTCGCAACGCTCGGCCAGGCCGGCGGCGACGATGTTCTTCGCCACGTAACGACCGGCGTAGGCGGCCGAACGGTCGACCTTGGATGGGTCCTTGCCGGAGAACGCGCCGCCGCCATGACGGGCCATGCCGCCATAGGTGTCGACAATGATCTTGCGTCCGGTCAGGCCGCAGTCGCCCACCGGGCCGCCGATGATGAACTGGCCGGTCGGGTTGATGTGGAACTGAGTGTCCCTGTGCAGCAGCTCAGCCGGGATCACGTGCTTGACGATCAGCTCCATCACCGCTTCCTTGAGGTCGGAATGCTTGACCTCAGGATTGTGCTGAGTGGAGAGCACGATGGCATCGATGCCAACCACCTTGCCGCTTTCGTAACGGCAGGTGACCTGGCTCTTGGCATCCGGACGCAACCACGGCAGCAGGCCGTTCTTGCGCGCTTCGGCCTGGCGTTCGACCAGTGCGTGGGAGAAGCGGATCGGGGCGGGCATCAGCACGTCGGTTTCGTTGCTGGCGTAGCCGAACATCAGGCCCTGGTCGCCAGCGCCCTGATCCTCCGGCTTGGTGCGGTCAACGCCCTGGGCAATGTCCACTGACTGCTTGCCGATGATGTTGATGATGCCGCAGGTGGCGCCGTCGAAGCCGACTTCCGAGCTGTTGTAGCCGATGTCGACGATAACGTCGCGCACCAGCTGCTCGAGGTCGACCCAGGCGCTGGTGGTGACTTCGCCGGCGACGATGGCGACACCGGTTTTGACCAGCGTTTCACAGGCCACGCGGGCGTGCTTGTCCTCGGCGATGATGGCGTCCAGCACCGCATCGGAAATCTGGTCGGCAATCTTGTCCGGGTGCCCTTCGGACACGGACTCGGAGGTGAAAATCGAGTATTCGCTCATCTATCGGTTCCTAATTACCGGTGGGTGAGTCGGCTGTCAGGGGCGAGCCGGGAAAAGTACCGGGTCTGGATCTGAAAACCGTTTTTCAAGCCAATGTAGAGGCTCTCGCCGGGCGTGAGCCCCGCGGCATCGGCCCAACGGGCCAGATCGTCCTGTTCGAAGCCCAGCCAGAGATCGCCGCAGGCCTCCTTGGCCCAACTCTGGTTGTGGCTGCACAGCTCGGTGATCAGCAGGCTACCGCCCACGTTCACCAACCGCGCCAGTTGCTTGAGTGCTTCACCTGGCGCGGCCAGATGATGCAAAACCATGTTCAGCACAACGCAATCGGCTGACGGACATTCGTCCTGCAAGGCGTCTGCAAGTTTCAACTCGACATTTTCCAACGCATCCTGCTCGCAACGTGAGCGAGCCAGCTCGAGCATCGCCGGGCTGTTGTCCACCGCGACCACTCGGGCGAACCGATGAGCCAGTTCCGGCAGAAAGCCGCCGTCGCCGGGGCCTACCTCCAGCGCTGTAGCCTGGGCTGGAAGATTCAGTGCATCGAGCAGCGCGACCACGCTGTCGCGGTACTGCGGGAAGCCGGCGATCATGTCCTGCCGCGCCTGAAAGCTACCGGCCATTCTTGCGAAGAAGTCTTCGCTGGCGGCGCTGCGCTGGGCATGCACCGCGGCAATGCGCGCCTGCACATCAAACGGCAGGCTCAGCTGATCGACCTCTTCGAGCAGTGCGGCATGCAGCTTTCCGCCAAGGTTGTCGCTCTGGGGCAGTGCGCGGCGATAGAAGATCGCGTTGCCTTCGCGGCGCGTCGCCAGCAGGCCGGCCTGGTTCAGCACCTTGAGGTGATGGCTGATGCCGGATTGTCCGGTGGCAAAAATCTGCGCCAGTTCGAGCACGCCGAACGAGTCGCTGGCCAGCGCACGCAGCACGTTCAGCCGCAGCGAATCGCCGCCGGCCTTGCACAGGGCGGCGAGCTGATCGCTGTCGTCGAAAGACATCTGGGGAATGCGCAGGCTCATAGGCAGCGCAGTCTAGTCGGTCGATTTTCGTCCAGCAATGGCAATATCAAAAAGTTTTGATATTGGACAAGCGGCGCCTTAGCCGATCAGGCTGTTGACGCCCATGCCGCAGGAGACCAAGCCCAGGGCCAATAGAAAAAAGTTGGGCAGCAGATCGAGCAGCCCTTGCAGGCGGTCATTGCTCGACAGTTGGCGTGACACCAGGCTGTAGGTGATCAGAATCGAAACATCGACCAGCGCCCAGATGGCGATCAGCGCCAGCGCCTGCGGCGCGAAGGGTTGCGCCGGCAGAATGAAGCCCGGCAGAAATGCGAGAAAGAACAGGATGTCCTTGGGGTTGGACAGCCCGACCGCCATGGCCCGCCAGAAGTAGTGTGACTGCGGGCGGGGTACCTCCCTGGCTTCTTCGCCACCGCCGCCACACAGGCCGTCGGCGCCAAGCCAGATCAGGTAGAGCCCGCCGAGCACCTGGCCCCATTCGAGGATCACCGGTTTCAGGTCAAGGGCCAGATAGATCAGCATCAGAGCGGCGATTAACAGCAGTTGCGCGGAAATCACGCCGCCGAGAATGGTCCAGGCCGGCCAGCTGCGCCGCGCATCGGCGACAACCAGTGCGACGACCGGGCCGGGGGAGGCGATCAGCAGGGCGACAGCGGCAGCAAAGGCGAGATAGGTGGCATTCATAGCTCGGTTACCAGTTCGAAGATGCGCGATTGCTTGCCCAGCTTTTCGGTGTAGAAGCGCAGGTTGCAGCTGGCGAAGGTGCGCTGCATCCAGCGGTCGCTGCCATCGAAACGGGCCGTGAAGGGGCTGCGTGCGTGTGCGGTGCGGCGGTTGTCGATGATCAGCAGATCGCCATGGGTGAGCCGCACCGGCTCGACCACCTCCCAGGCAATGGCGCGCAGTCGCTCCAATGCACGCTGGGCCCGATCGCTGTAGGCGACCATGAATTGCGGGTCGAAGCGCAGAAAGGGCGCGTCGGGATCGCCGTAGAGCACGGTTTGATGCTTGTTGATATCGATGCGCTGGTTTTTCTCGCTGGGGCCGTAGTCGGAGAGAAAGTTGTACGGCTCGTTGAGAAAGAACACCTGATCTTCGTATGAAAGCCGGTCGAGAATGCGTTCGGCCGAAGCAATGTAGGTAACGGCTTCAGCCGCCGGATCCTGGCGCAGGCAGAGCAGCAGCAAGTAGTCGGGCTGGATCGCGTGAAAAGCGTTCTCGGTGTGCAGGTCGAGTTCGGTGTCGAAGCTGTCCGAAGTCGCGGCGCGTGACTGCGTCTGCTGCGGGAAAAAATTGTTGACGATGCAGCCGCCCGACTCCTGCACGTAGCCGATGGGTTCGCCCAGCAGGGCGGTAGCTTGCAGCAGCAGGCGCTCGCTGCGGTCGTCTTGCTTGTTCAGCTCGGTGCGTGAGGCGGGCGTCGGCGGGATCTCGCCGATGTCCGTGTCCTCCACGAGGACAAAACCCTTGGCGTTACCCATCAGCTTGAAATCGAGGATATCCGCTATCTGTGTTTGACTGAGCCCCCCGTGACGAATGCTGGCAGATAAAAGTTGATCGAACTCACGAGTGGGCATGTCATCCTTCCCTAGCGTTATACAGGCAGAGGCCTCTTTTTTGAGTCGGTGTCAGCGCGAGGCTGGCCCGATTGCTGGCGAGTATTGGTGGGGCCTGGAGGGTTGCAAAATGGAAAAAACGACCATCTGGCATGAGTTTTACTCATGCTGGAGTCTGCCGGCATGACGTTGCGCATGCCGCCGCTCTATGCGCTGCGCGCCTTTGAGGTCGCGGCACGCTTCGGCTCGTTCACACAGGCCGCGGAAAGTCTGTGCATTACCCAGAGTGCGGTCAGTCGACACGTGAAGACGCTGGAAGAAAGCCTCGGCTGCCCGCTCTTCGAGCGGCGCGGTTCACGGCTGGCACTGACCGACACCGGACGGCTGCTGGCGCAGGAACTCAAGGTCGGCTTCCGAACCATCGAGAACGCCTGCATCGCCATCAACCGTCAGCAGGATGCACTCCGGCTGAAAGCGCCGTCGACGCTGACGATGCGCTGGCTCCTTGGCGCGCTGGAGAGTTTCCAGCTCGACCATCCGCAGGACCGCGTGCAACTGACCAGTGCCTGGATGGACCTCGATTCGGTGGACTTCCACAACGAGCCTTTTGATTGCGCCATCCTGCTCGGCCATGGCGGGTTTCCGGCGGACTGGAATCGGGTCAAGTTGTTCGATGAGTGGCTGGTGCCGGTCTGCTCACCGGAGTTTCAGGGCGGATCACCCTGGACAGCCGCGCGCCTCGCCGATGCAGCGCTGATTCACCCCTCGCGTGACTGTCGGGATTGGCGACGCTGGTTGCAGCGCGTCGGCTGGGTCGAGTCAGTCAACTGGCAGCAAGGCAAACTGTTCGACACGCTGGAGCTGGGGATTTCCGCGGCGGCGCAAGGGCATGGCATCTCGATCGGCGACCTGGCGTTGGTCAGCGCCGAATTACGCAAAGGCTCGCTGATGCTGCCGTTCGACCAGGCGGTGCGCTCCGGCGATAGCTACTACCTGGTATGGCCGGCAGCCGGTGAGACGCCCCCGACGCTGAGCCGAATGAAGGACTACCTTCTGCAGCATTTGCCGGACATCGGCAGCTGTGGCGTCCGGCTGCTCGACTAAAGGCGGGCGTTGGCGGCGGCTCGGCCCTTATTCAGTCATTGCCCCGCCACCCGCGGTAGGGGAAAATGGCCGCCTTTTTCTTCGTACACCCCGCAGGAGATTCAGCGATGCCCAGCCGTCGTGAGCGAGCCAATGCCATCCGCGCCCTCAGCATGGATGCTGTGCAGAAAGCCAACAGCGGCCACCCGGGTGCCCCCATGGGCATGGCGGACATCGCCGAGGTGCTCTGGCGTGATCATCTGAAGCACAGCCCGACCAACCCGCTCTGGGCCGACCGCGACCGCTTCGTGCTGTCCAACGGCCACGGCTCGATGCTGATCTACTCGTTGCTGCATCTGACCGGCTATGACCTGTCCATCGACGACCTCAAGAACTTCCGCCAGCTGCACAGCAAGACCCCCGGTCACCCGGAGTTCGGCTACACCGCAGGCGTCGAGACCACCACCGGGCCGCTGGGTCAGGGACTGGCGAATGCCGTGGGCTTCGCCCTGGCCGAGAAAGTCATGGCGGCGCAGTTCAACCGCGACGGGCACAAGATCGTCGACCACCACACCTATGTATTCATGGGTGATGGCTGCCTGATGGAAGGCATCAGCCATGAAGTGTGCTCGCTCGCGGGCACCCTGGCGCTGAACAAGCTGGTCGCTTTCTACGATGACAACGGCATCTCCATCGACGGCGAAGTCCATGGCTGGTTTACCGATGACACCCCGCGCCGCTTCGAGGCCTACGGCTGGCAGGTGATTCGCAACGTCGACGGTCATGACGCCGACGAAATCCAGATAGCGCTCGAGACGGCGCGCAAGAGCGACCGGCCGACGCTGATCTGCTGCAAAACCATCATCGGTTTTGGTTCGCCGAATAAGCAGGGCAAGGAAGAGTGCCACGGTGCCGCGCTCGGTGATGCCGAGATTGCCCTGACCCGTGAGGCGCTGGGCTGGACGCATGGCCCGTTCGAGATTCCGGCCGATATCTACGCCGAGTGGGATGCCAAGCAGAAGGGCGCTGACGCGGAGAACGAATGGAACAAGCGCTTCGCCGCGTACGAAGCCGAATTCCCGGGTCTGGCATCCGAGTTCAAGCGGCGCATGGCAGGTGAGCTGCCGACCGACTTTGCGGAAAAGGCGAGCGAGTTCATTCGTGAAGTCGCCACCAAGGGCGAAACCATCGCCAGCCGCAAAGCGAGCCAGAATTGCCTGAATGCCTTCGGCCCGCTGCTGCCTGAGCTGCTCGGCGGCTCGGCGGACCTGGCCGGTTCCAACCTGACCCTGTGGAAGGGCTGCAAGCCGGTGGTTGCCGAAGATGCATCCGGCAACTACATGTACTACGGCGTGCGCGAGTTCGGCATGGCTGCGATCATGAACGGCGTTGCGCTGCACGGCGGCCTGATTCCTTACGGCGCCACCTTCCTGATGTTCATGGAATACGCCCGCAACGCTGTGCGCATGTCGGCGCTGATGAAGCAGCGTGTGCTCTATGTTTTCACCCACGACTCCATCGGCCTCGGCGAAGACGGCCCGACTCACCAACCGATCGAGCAGCTGACCAGCCTGCGTACCACGCCGAACCTGGACACCTGGCGCCCAGCTGACACGGTCGAATCAGCCGTGGCATGGAAGCACGCCGTCGAGCGCAAGGACGGCCCGAGCGCGTTGATCTTCTCGCGTCAGAACCTGCCGTATCACATTCGCGACAACGAAACCGAGTCGTCCATTGCCAAGGGTGGCTACATTCTCAAGAACTGCGCTGGCGAGCCGGAGCTGATCCTCATCTCCACGGGTTCGGAAGTCGGTCTGGCCGTCCAGGCCTATGACAAGCTGACTGAGCAGGGCCGTAAGGTACGTGTGGTCTCGATGCCCTGCACCAGCGTCTTCGACGCGCAGGATGCCGCCTGGAAGCAGCACGTGCTGCCGGTCGAAGTCGGCGCGCGCATCGCCATCGAAGCGGCCCATGCGGACTACTGGTACAAGTACGTCGGGCTCGACGGCCGCATCATCGGGATGACTACCTACGGCGAATCGGCCCCGGCTGGCCAGTTGTTCGAGGAGTTCGGCTTCACCGTCGAGAACATCCTCGCGGTTGCCGAAGAGCTGCTGGAAGACTGATAGGTAAGCTGAAAGCTGGAGGCTTGCCTTAAGCCTTCCAGCTCAGGTTTTGCGACATCACAGCAGCTGAGAAGGGGCGGCTCAGGATTGTCGGTGGCGGCGGTACGAACCACTTCCGGTCTTGGCTTCCCGCTTCCAGCTCGCACAAGACGAGCCGCGAATGCCCCAAACTTCCCCTGACCGCATCGCCCTCAACGGTTACGGCCGCATCGGTCGCTGCGTGCTGCGTGCCTTTTACGAGCGCGATGCCGCGTTTGATTTCGAGATCGTTGCCCTCAACGATCTTGCCGATATGGCCAGTCTGGAATACCTCACCCGCTTCGACTCTACTCACGGCCGTTTTCCCGGCGAGGTGAGCGTGGACGGCGATTGTCTGCACCTGAACGGTCATTGCGTGAAAGTGTTGCGTGAGTCGACGCCTGAAGCGGTCGATTGGCGCGCTCTGGGAGTGGACTTGGTGTTGGAATGCTCCGGTGCCTACAACACTCGGGCCGGTGGGGAGCGCTTTCTCGCTGCAGGCGTTCCGCGCGTGCTGTTTTCGCAGCCCATGAGCGGCGCCGCGGATGTCGATGCAACAGTGGTCATGGGTATCAATCACCAGCGGCTGACCGGCGCCGAGCGGCTGGTGTCCAATGCGTCCTGCACGACCAATTGCGGCGTGCCGCTGCTCAAACTGCTCAACGACGCGATTGGTCTGGACTACGTTTCTATCACCACGATTCACTCGGCGATGAACGATCAGCCAGTGATCGACGCCTATCACCACGATGACCTGCGGCGCACGCGTTCGGCCTTCCAGTCGGTGATTCCAGTCTCCACCGGCTTGGCAAAAGGCATTGAACGCCTGCTGCCGGAACTCTCGGGGCGGATTCAGGCCAAAGCCGTGCGGGTGCCAACGGTGAACGTGTCCTGTCTGGATATCACGCTGCAGATGACGCGTGATACCGATGCGTCGACGATCAACCAGATCCTGCGGGAAGCCGCTGAATCCGGGCCGTTGAAAGGCCTGCTCGCGTATACCGAGTTGCCCCATGCCAGTTGCGATTTCAATCACGACCCGCATTCGGCGATCGTCGATGGCAGCCTGACGCGCGCCTCTGGGCCGCGGCTGGTGAACCTGTTGGCGTGGTTCGACAACGAATGGGGTTTCGCCAATCGCATGCTCGACGTGGCCGATCATTATCTGCGCGCCGCCCACCGCACTTAGCCGCCGCACCGGGCGTCCGCGGCTTGAAAACATCGCCGTTCTTGAACTTAAGGAAGATCACATGACCGTTTTGAAGATGACCGACCTCGACCTCCAGGGTAAGCGCGTGCTGATCCGCGAGGACCTCAACGTGCCGGTCAAGGATGGCGCAGTGAAAAGCGACGCGCGCATCCTGGCCTCGCTGCCGACCATCAAGCTGGCGCTGGAGAAGGGCGCGGCGGTGCTGGTCTGCTCCCACCTCGGCCGTCCGGAAGAAGGTGTGTACAGCGAAGAAGACAGCCTCAAGCCGGTCGCCGATTACCTGAGCAAGGCGCTCGGTCGCGAAGTGGCGCTGGTCAAGGACTACCTCGACGGCGTCGAGGTGCAGGCCGGCGAGCTGGTGCTGCTGGAGAACGTGCGCTTCAACAAGGGCGAGAAGAAGAACACCGACGAGCTGGCGCAGAAGTACGCCGCGCTGTGCGATGTGTTCGTCATGGACGCCTTCGGCACTGCCCACCGTGCCCAGGGGTCGACCCACGGCGTCGCCAAGTTTGCCAAGGTCGCCTGCGCCGGTCCGCTGCTCGCGGCTGAGCTGGATGCACTGGGCAAGGCATTGAAGAGCCCGGCACAGCCGATGGCGGCCATCGTCGCTGGCTCCAAGGTCTCGACCAAGCTGGACGTGCTCAACAGCCTCAGCCAGGTCTGCAATCAGCTGATCGTCGGCGGCGGCATCGCCAATACCTTCCTGGCGGCGGCCGGCTACCCGGTGGGCAAGTCGCTGTATGAAGCGGATCTGGTCGACACTGCTAAGGCCATTGCCGCAAAGGTCAGCGTACCGCTGCCGGTTGACGTAGTCGTCGCCAAAGCCTTCGCCGAAGACGCCGAAGCCACCGTCAAGGCAGTCGCCGACGTGGCCGAAGACGACATGATTCTGGACATCGGTCCGCAAACGGCGGCCAATTTTGCCGAGCTGCTGAAGTCTTCCAAGACCATCCTGTGGAATGGCCCGGTTGGCGTGTTCGAGTTTGATCAGTTTGGTAACGGCACCAAGGTTCTGGCCCAGGCGATTGCCCAAAGCCCGGCGTTTTCCATCGCCGGTGGCGGTGACACCCTGGCTGCGATCGACAAGTACGGTGTCGCGGAGCAGATCTCCTATATCTCCACTGGCGGTGGCGCCTTCCTCGAGTTCGTCGAAGGCAAGGTTCTGCCCGCTGTTGAAGTGCTGGAACAACGCGCGAACTGAAGCAGCTGATGGCCTTTTGTCGTTACAAACGTAACGGCAAAGGCAACCCCTGCGACGGGTTGCTGTCTCTGTTCTGTCCAGATGAGGAATGGAGACTCACCATGCGTTTTGCCGCAATAGCTGTTTGCTGTATTGGCCTAGCCGGTTGTGCCGGAGGTTCGCCGGACTCGCTCTGCGAAGTAATCGACCCGCCACCGGCACAGAGCCCGACTGCGCAGAATGATCAACGCATTGAGATGCAAAGCACGGGCGACCCGACTGCAGGAACCGCCGCGGATATGCAGGATTGTCCCTGAGCCAGCAAGGAGGACCAATGAAAGGTCTGCTCATTCCGATTGCTGCATTACTGCTCGGAGGGTGCGGGCACTGGCAATCCGGTCCGGATGCGCCCTTTGTAGCTTGGAAGTGTCAGAGCGAGCAAAACATCGCCTGGCGCTATGCTGATGACAGTCGCCAGATGGTGGAGCTGAAAATTGGCGACAGCCAGCAGGTTCACAGGTTGCGCAAGGAACCGGTGACCCGTGGTGCTTTCTATAGCGATGGTGTTGTGGCCTTCCATGACAAAGGGACTGGTGCGCTGGTCTATCGTCTGGCTGATGACAAGCTGCTCGCCCATGGTTGCAGTGCGTCGTTGATCAATATCTGATCTAACAAGCGGCTGGCTCCCCTGTTTTAAGGCGTTTTAACCGGGTCTGATGGCTTTTGAGCCGTCCACCACTACAATGCCGCGCCATACCGCGCGGTGCTTGAACACCGTCAGCCCTTGCGGCAGGCTTTACACGATTAATCGACCCTAACCGGGAGAAAGGAAAACATGGCACTCATCAGCATGCGCCAGATGCTCGACCACGCCGCCGAATTCGGCTACGGCGTGCCGGCCTTCAACGTAAACAACCTCGAGCAGATGCGAGCCATCATGGAAGCGGCCGACAAGACCGACTCCCCGGTGATCGTCCAGGCTTCGGCTGGTGCTCGCAAATACGCCGGCGCGCCGTTTCTGCGCCACCTGATTCTCGCCGCGGTGGAAGAATTCCCGCATATCCCGGTGGTCATGCACCAGGATCACGGCACCAGCCCTGACATCTGCCAGCGCTCGATCCAGCTGGGCTTCAGCTCGGTCATGATGGACGGCTCGCTGCGCGAAGACGGCAAGACGCCGTCCGACTACGAATACAACGTCCGCGTCACTCAGCAGACCGTTGCTTTCGCCCACGCCTGTGGTGTGTCGGTGGAAGGCGAGCTGGGTTGCCTGGGCTCCCTGGAAACCGGTATGGCCGGTGAAGAAGATGGCGTCGGTGCAGAAGGCATGCTGGATCACAGCCAGCTGCTGACCGATCCGGAAGAGGCTGCCGATTTCGTCGCCAAGACCAAGGTTGACGCCCTGGCCATCGCCATCGGCACCAGCCACGGCGCCTACAAGTTCACCAAGCCGCCAACCGGTGACACCCTGTCGATCCAGCGCATCAAGGAAATCCACAAGCGCATTCCTGACACTCACCTGGTGATGCACGGCTCCTCCTCCGTACCGCAGGACTGGTTGAAAATCATCAATGAGTACGGTGGCGACATCAAGGAAACTTACGGCGTGCCGGTCGAGGAAATCGTCGAAGGCATCAAGTACGGCGTGCGCAAGGTGAATATCGATACGGACCTGCGTCTGGCCTCTACCGGTGCAATCCGCGAGTTCATGGCGAAGAACCCCAGCGAATTCGACCCCCGCAAGTACCTGGCCAAGACCGTGACCGCCATGCGCGACATCTGCATTGCGCGTTACGAGGCGTTCGGCACCGCCGGCAATGGCTCGAAGATCAAGCCGATTTCCTTGGAAGGCATGTTTGAGCGTTATGCGCGCGGCGAGCTCGACCCCAAGGTCAACTGAGTCGATGCGTTGAACAACGAGCCCGCCTAGTGCGGGCTCGTTGCGTTTGGGGCGTAGTTCTTTGGGTCAGGCCAGTAGCTTCTGAATCTGGCTGCGCAAAGAGTCCAGTGAAAACGGCTTGGCCAGGATCGGCGCGGAGCGCGCAATCTCGCTGCCTGATTCCTGGATCTCGATGGGGTAACCGCTGATGAAGATGATCTTAAGGTCGGGGCGCAGCTTCAATGCGGGCTCCGCAATCATCACTCCGGACACGCCGCCAGGTAGACGAAAATCAGTCACCAGCAGATCGAGTTGCGGCTTTGTCGCCAGGATCTCGAAGGCGCGCGGCGCATCGGCGGCCTCCAACACCTTATAGCCTTCGCCGGCGAGGTAATCAGACAGCAGGGAAAGGATGTGAGGTTCGTCTTCGACGAGTAAAACGACTTTCTTGTGTGGTTGGCTCATCGGAGCGATTCTCGATGTGTTTCATGAACATAGTGCGGTAGGGGCATTAATCCACGCGGATCAGCGTTGGAGCGAGTGCCGCTGCGCAAGTTCAGCGATGTGCCGCTGCCAGTCAATCGTTTGCTGCGATTTGCCCAGCTTTTCGCGATGCCACATGCATTGGCAACCGGCAGTCGAGTAGTTAGGCTCCCCTTTTCATCGCTGGAGTGCCCTCATGCCTGACGAAAATCATCGCGCTATTTCGGAGCTGACGCTGGATGACTATCGCACCAACGCCGAGGCCTTTCGCGATGGGACTCGAGACCACGACGTCAGCCAGAACATCGATGCGTTACTCCGGCACATCGAGGGCAAGGCGCCGCTGCGTATTCTCGACCTTGGCTGTGGGCCAGGGCGGGATCTCAAAGCGTTCACAGCGCGCGGGCATATTGCGGTCGGCCTCGATGGCGCCGAGCCCTTCGTGACAATGGCACGTGCCGAAACGGGGTGTGAAGTGCTGCATCAAAACTTGCTCGAGCTGGATCTTCCGGCCGAGTCGTTCGACGGCATTTTTGCCAATGCTGTGTTGTTTCATCTGCCCAGTCGCGAAATCGCCGGCGTCTTGTCGAGACTCCACGCGGCGCTTCGGCCTGCCGGGGTATTGTTCTGTTCCAACCCACGCGGCGACAACCAGGAAGGCTGGAGCGGCGCCCGCTACGGCACCTGGTACGACTGGCCTACATGGCAGCGCTTGCTGCATTCCGTCGGATTCATTGAATTGGAGCACTACTATCGCCCGCCAGGGCTGCCGCGCGAGCAACAACCCTGGCTTGCAAGCGTCTGGCGCAAGGCCTGAGCGCTCGACAGCGAACTTCAATATTTGTTCTTCCGCACAGCAGAATGCATGCCGTAAGCGTAACCGTCATGCGTTTTGCATGCGTACAAAGCGCCATTATGTGACGCAAGTCGCTGAAATAATGCGAGTTTTTATGTTTGACCGGTTGGCATGATCGATGCTCTAGCTACGTACGCTGGAACATAACCGGAGTACACAATAATGATTGCCGCTGAAAAAGTTCTCTCTGCCGCGTTTCCCGAGTTTCAAGTCGTCACCGCACCTCGTCCTGATGGCGGGCTCCTGCTAACGCTTCGTAACGATGATCGGGACGTCATCAAGCGGGCCCTGTCCAAAGGACAGACCCAGACGAATATCCAGCTTGAGTGGGTCATCAGTTCGGTCCGCCGTGACCTGGCGCTGGAAGCGGGAATGTCGCCCGCCATCGCCCGGCTGCAAAGCCAGAGCCGTACCGGGCTGCCTACCTACGAGTACGCCTGAGTCGGGCGGCAGGCCTGTATTGCCACAGGCCTGCCGTACTCGGACGTGCCTGCCTAGCGCTGACGATCAGACCGAAGAGCCTGAATGCAGTGCAAACCTGATGAGAGGAAAACCCAATGAACGCCATCGACCTGTTGATCGACGACCACGAGAAAGTCAAAGACATTCTGGCGCGCCTGACCGATACCACCGAGCGTGCCGTCAAGAGCCGCACCGAACTGTTACAGAAGCTGGAAATGGAAGTGTCGATCCATACCCAGCTGGAGGAACAGATTCTCTATCCAGCCTTCAAGGAAGCGGGTGGGAAAGAGGAGAAGACCATGTACCACGAGGCCAAGGAAGAGCATCGTGCAGTTGATTCGCTGGTGCTTCCAGACCTCAAGGCTACTGACCCCTCGACGCTTGAGTTCTCCGGGCGCGTGAAAGTCTGCAAGGAACTGCTCGAGCACCATATCGAGGAAGAAGAGTCCGAAATGTTTCCCACGGCGCGTGAGTTGTTCAGCGATGACCAGCTGAGCGAGATGGGACAGCAAATGGAAGAGCTAAAGAGCCGCCTGAAGAAAGAATTCGCTGCGAAACAGGCCGCCTGACTGATCGCCGCCGGGGCGCAACGCCCCGGTCTAGCCTGGTCGATCAAAGCAGCAAGCCCCGCCTATTGCCCCGCTGATCTGCATCAATATTCCCCCACGACGCTACTGTCAGGCTTGATGGCTTACTGCTATTAGCTGGCGAGTTTGCCTGCATGTAGTTGCTCAAGTGAAAGGAGCTGCGCTTTGCGGCTCCAGACTAGGTGGCGGATGGAAGACGAGCTGAAGGAATTGCTGCAGCGGATCGGTCTTGGACCTGAGGCGATCCGTACGCGCATGCGCTTTCTGGAGTGGCAGCCCAGCGATGGCGCGAGGCTGAACAGTGCAGCTGCCGACTTGGACGATGCGCAAGCCCGGTTCATCGAGCGCCTTTATACCCACATGGCTGCGTTCGATACACCGACCGCCATGTTAGCCGATCCCCAGCGGCTGGTGCGGCTCAAGCACAGTCAGCAAAGCTACTACGAACGGTTATGGAACGGCCCGTACGACCGCGACTATGTGAAGGACCGTCTGTTGGTCGGGCTGGTGCATCAGCGCGTGGGCGTCGATCTGGAGTGGTATCTGGGTGCCTACCGGCTGTATCTCGGTGACATGCTGGCCGAGTTACTGGGAGATGCTCCGGGTTACGCGGTGTTTAACAGCCTGCTCAAGGCAGTGTTCTTTGACATGATCCTCGCCATCGACACCTACACGGTGGCGCAGCGGCAGGCGCTGGAGGACAGCGAAGCACGCCTTGCCCGTGCCTTGAGAGGCACCGAGGATGGCATCTGGGACTGGCACATCGATGCCGATCAGCTCTATCTCTCCGAACGCTGGATGGCCATGCTCGGCCTTTCCGCCGAGCCCGGATACACCAGCGACAGCTGGTTCAAACGGGTCCATCCGGATGACCTGGCGGGCCTGCGCGAAGCCATTTCCGCGCACCTGGGTGGCCGTACCGCAGCGCTGAACCACGAGTACCGCATTCAAACTCACTACGGCGAGTACATCTGGGTGCAGGTACGCGGCGTAGTCGAGCATTGCGAACGCAGCGGGCGGCGTATGGCCGGTTCGCAGACCAATATCAGTGCGCGCAAGATCGCTGAAAGCTGCCTTCACCATGCGGCCCGTCACGACCCGCTGACCGGGCTGGCGAATCGTCTGCACATGGATGAGCTTCTCAGCGCCGCGCAGCAGCGCAGTGGGGTGCGTGAATCAGCGCTGCTGTTCGTCGACGTTGATCGCTTCAAACTGATCAACGACAGCCTTGGTCATCGTGTCGGCGATCAGGTCCTGGTGGAAGTTGCCCGGCGTCTCTCCGGCTGCCTGCGTCCTGGTGATCATCTCGCCCGTTTCGGCGGCGACGAGTTCGTGGCCTTGCTCGGCGACCTTGCCTGCGCCAGCGACGCCGAGCGGGTGGCGCAGCGCATGCTCAATGCACTGCGTGCGCCGTTGCAACTGGCTGAGCGGACGCTGACACTCACGGCCAGCATTGGTATCGCTCCGCTGCAGCGTGATGGCAAACCGCTGGATGCATTGCAAGCCGCCGATCTGGCGCTGTACCGCGCCAAGGACGCTGGCAAGAACCAGTTCGCCCTTTACTGCGAGGGGCTGCAAAGCACGGCCCAGCGTCAGCTGGAGCTGCAGAGCAATCTGGCGCAGGCGCTCGAACGCAACGAGTTCACGCTCTGTTACCAACCGATATGTCGCCTGGTTGATGGTCAGCCCCATCTGGCCGGGGTCGAGGCACTGCTGCGCTGGCAGCATGACGGTCGCTCGGTCGGCCCCCAGGAGTTCATCCCGATCCTCGAGGAGTCCCGCGAGATCGTCCGGGTCGGCGAGTGGGTGTTGCGCGAGGCCTGCGCGCAAGTCCGTCGCTGGCAGCAGGGCGGTCAGGCGCAGCTCTACTGCTCGGTGAATCTGTCGATCAGGCAGCTGCAGCAGGCGGACTTCATCCATCGTCTGATCGCGATACTTGGCGAGACGCAGCTGCCCGCTTCGAGCCTGGTACTGGAGATTACCGAGACCCTGTTGATGCAGCACAGTGATGCGGTGCTGGCGACCCTGCAGGAGATCGCCAACCTCGGTGTACGTCTGGCGCTGGATGACTTCGGCACCGGCTACTGCTCGCTCGGCTATCTGAAGCAGTTTCCTCTGCACATTCTCAAGGTCGACCGCAGTTTCATTGCGGGAGTGGGTGAAGATGCGGATTCCGCCGTGATCAGCCGGGCGATCATCGGGCTGGGCCAGAGCCTGGATCTGACGGTGGTTGCCGAGGGCGTCGAAGAGCCGAAACAGTTGGCATTTCTCGAGGCCGAACACTGCGAGTACGCTCAGGGCTATCTTTTCAGTCGACCTTTGTCAGCCATCGATCTGCGCCGGAGCTTCCGTAATGACCACTGTGTCGACGGCCTTTGGCAGCTGGCCGCGTCGGCCTAGCCGGTTTGCCTATCGAGGACTCTATCGAGGACTGAGGGCAGTCAATCGCAACCGTCGGGCGGCCTGGGCACTCGGGCGGGGCACTCCAGGCTGTCTGCAGGGTCAATTTTCTTAAGGATTGACTCATGCCCGCAGGCTATTCGCGGGCTCGACGCTTGGAGGTATTGATGCGATTAGCCTATCTGTGTGCCCCTGTGCTTGGCCTGGTCCTTGTAGGCTGCGGGCAGGATGATGCTGAACGGGAGGTGGTGACGCCCGAACCTGCGATCGAAAAGCCTGAACCGCCGTTCACCGGCGCGCCACCGTCCAACGACGGAGCGGGTGCCGGTCCTGAAGCCGGTGCGCCGTTGGCGACCGGTGCTGAGGGCAGCATGGACACAGCGCCAGCGGACAACGGCAGCGGTCTGGGCACTGCGTCTGGGGCGGGAACCGCGCCTCACACCACACCCGGCGCCTCAGGCGCTGCTCAGTAAAATTCCGAATTATCTGATTGCATGTGCTGAAGCCGCCCGACATGAGGTTGGCGCACTGCACGGCAGGAGAACTGATATGAAATCCAGACTGATTGCCATGACTGCGGCACTTCCGCTCGCATTGACACTGGCCGGCTGCTCCCCGGACGACGAGCCGTCGGCGCTGCGCAATGTCGAACGGAACCAGCAGGAGTACCAGAACACGGCGACCGACCCGGCCGGCCCGCGTGAAATCTCACCGCCTTCCAACATGACCAATCAGTAGTGGGTCAGACGTACTGCGCCGCGGCGTAACCCGAGGCCCAGGCCCACTGGAAGTTGAAGCCGCCGAGGTGGCCGGTGACGTCCAGTACCTCGCCGACGAAATACAGCCCCGGCGACTTCTGCGATTCCATCGTCTTGGATGAGACTTCCCGGGTATCCACCCCGCCGAGGGTCACCTCGGCGGTGCGATAGCCTTCGGTGCCCGCCGGCACCAGCCGCCAGCAGGCCAGTCGCTCGGCGATTTCGGTCAGTTCGTTGGCTGAATACTGCTTCAGGGGTTTAGAGGTGAACCAGTGTTCCGCCAACAGCCCGGCCATCTTGCGCGTGAACAATTCGCCGAGCAGGGTCTTCAGTTCGGTATTGGGGCGCTCGCCGCGTTGCTCTTCCAACCACTCGCTCAGGTTCAGATGCGGCAACAGATTGATCTCGATGGCCTTGCCCGGCTCCCAGTAGGAGGAGACCTGCAGAATCGCCGGACCGGACAGCCCGCGATGGGTGAACAGGATGTTTTCGCGGAAGCTCTGGCCGTTGCAGCTGACCAGGCAATCCTCGACTGAAGTCCCCGACAATGCCTCACACATCGCCTTCAATTGCGGCTCGGTGATGGTGAAAGGCACCAGCCCTGCGCGGGTCGGCAGCACGGTGTGGCCGAACTGCCGCGCCACCTGATAACCGAATCCGCTTGCGCCCAGAGTTGGAATCGACAAGCCGCCCGTGGCGATCACCAGCGACTGACAGGCGACCGGTCCGGCATCGGTCTGCAGTTGGTAACCAGCCTCTGCTTTGTCGATCTGTTGTACGGCCGTATCGAGCCGTAGGTCAACGCCGGCCTGCTCACACTCATCGAGCAGCATGCCGAGGATGTCGCTTGCCTTGTTATCGCAGAACAACTGGCCCAGTTTTTTCTCGTGGTAGGGCACGCCGTGACGGCTGACCATCTCGATGAAGTCCCACTGGGTATAGCGGGCGAGCGCGGATTTGCAGAAATGCGGGTTGCCGGAAAGGAAGTTGGCCGGCTCAGTGTAGAGGTTTGTGAAGTTGCAGCGGCCACCGCCGGACATGAGGATCTTCTTGCCGGCTTTGTTGGCGTGATCCAGCAGAAGCACCTGACGGCCCCGCGCGGCTGCGGAGAATGCGCACATCAGCCCGGCAGCACCCGCGCCGATCACCACCACGTCCATTTGCACCACCATGCACCTCAAGCAGAAAACGCGAGATAGTACTCCTGCCGCCGCACCGCTGCAGCCAGGGTTGTTGGCAGCCGACAAAACAACCCATGCGTTCGGCTCGCTTTGTGCTTTGCTAAGAGGATGATGGCGTGTCGCTAGTAATGTCGCGAGGGGTGTGTGACGAGGCTCAGACGTTTTCTGTGGTTGGTCTTGCTGCTAACAAGCACTCAGCTCTCGGCCGAAGTGCTGCGCCTAGCCGGTAATGTCTGGCCGCCTTATACGGACCGAGGCTTGCCGGAGCAGGGACTGTCGGTCGATCTGATCCGCACGGCACTGGGCCGCGCCGGCTACCGCGTCGAATACCGGGAGGTGCCCTGGGAGCGCGCGCTGCTGGGCCTGAAGAATGGCCGATACGACATGATAAACGGCTGGCCGGCCGTGGACCGTGCCGGCTACTCCCGCAGCTCAAGGCCGTTTTTGACCAACCGCATGCGCTGGGTCCAACGACGCGATAGCCACATTCGCTATGACGGCATAGACAGTCTGATAGGTTTGCGCATCGTGTTGAGCCGCGGTTATTTCTATGGCAGCGGCCTGCAAACCGATGCGCGACTGATCAGGGGATACGCGACTGATTTCGTGCAAGCGGCGCGTATGTTGCTCGCCGGCCGAGCCGACCTGACGCTGGAAGATGAGCGCACCGCGCTGTTCCACTTCAGTCGCGAACTTGAGGATCTAAGCGATGAGCTCTCGTTCCTGCCGGGTGAGTTCAACCTGCTCGACTTGTCGCTTGTCGTGCGCAGCGATCACCCCCGGCAGGCAACAATCATCGCGGCGTTCAACCGGGAGATCGCCGCGATGGTGGAAGACGGCAGCTACGCGGCGATCTTCCATCGTCATGGCTTGCCCGCACCCTTGGCGTTGCCTTAGCGCTGGGCCTGCGGTTGTTGTTTGATCAGGTGCGCTGCCATGCTGCGTAGTGGTGCCAGCTGACGACAGATCAGTCCCAGCTGGGTCTGCAGTAGACGATGGCTATCGTCGATGTCTTCCGAGGTTTGCTCCAGCTGCTGCGCCAGCGCTTCCTCGGCTTCGCTGTAAACGGCAACCGGCTGATCGTGTTGCAGCCCATTGGCCAGCTCGTCGAGGCTGCGCGCCAGTTGCTGGGCCGCACTTTCCAGCATGTCATCCCGGGCATCGGCCGGCAGGCTTTCGCGGTGCGCACCCAGGCCCGACAGGTAATTGAGCAGCGTGTGCGAGAGGATCAGGAAGCGAAAGCCGGTTTCGGCGTCCTTGCGGAAATGCCCAGGCTCCAGAAGCATGTTCGACAAGGTGGTTGAGAGCGCTGCGTCCGCATTGTGTGCGTTGCGGCGCGCCAGTCGATAGGCCAGATCATCGCGTTTGCCGCTTTCATATTGCGCCATGATTTGCCGCAGATAATCGGCGCTGCGCGCCAGGGTATTGGCCACGACCTGGTTGAGGCGCCGGCCCTGCCAGTCTGGCAACACAAAGAACACGGCAGCCGCCGCAATCAGGCTGCCCAACAGGGTATCGACCAAGCGCGGCCAGAACAGCCCGTAACCGTCACCGACCTGATTGAAGCAGAACAGCACGAGCAGTGTGATTGCGGCAGTTGCCAGTGTGTAGCGACTGCTGCGGGTAGCGAAGAACACCACGCCTGCGATCACGGCGAACAGCGCCTGTACCTGCTGACTGGGAAACAGGTCGAACAGCGCCCAGCCAACCGCCAGGCCAAGCGCCGTACCCGTCACACGCTGGACCAGCTTGATGCGCGTTGCGCCGTAGTTGGGCTGGCAGACGAAAACGGTGGTCAGCAGCACCCAATAGCCCTGTTCGGGATGGATGGTGTGAAGCACGGCATAGCCGCAGAGCAGCGCCAGGCTCATGCGCAGGGCATGGCGGAACAGCAATGAGGTGGGCGTCAGCTGCAGGCGGATACGGTTGAACGCATCGCGCAGCGATTGCGGCTGTCGATCCAGCAGGCTGCTGTCCTGCTCACCTTCCAGTGCATCAGGGTTGCTCGCCGTGGACAGCTGGCGCTGCATGGTCGCCAGATTGCCGGACAAGGCCCGTAATGAGCGTAACAGTCCGCGCCATGCCGGATTGCTCTGCATCCGCAGATGTTCGAGCGATGACTCCAGATCCGCCAGCGCCTGTGCGTTGGCTTCGCTGTAACGAAACGGCTGGCGCAGCTGAACGGCATTAGCGAGGTCCACGCAGGCAACGCCTTGCAAGCGCAGCAGCCTGCCGCAACGAAACAGCACGTCGCTATGAAAGAACGCCTCGGCCAGCTCCTGGTAAGGGTAGTGCGAGGAACTGACGCGCTCGTGAAGGTCCTGTGCGAGGAAATAGAGTTTGAGGTAGTGGCTGATTTTCACTCCCGGCCGCCCATTGCCCAGGCGATGCAAAAGGGTTTCCTTGGTGGCGTTCAGGGCGCTCACCACGCGGCCATTCTGCTGCGCCAGTTGCAGGCGACGTTCTTCCACATCCAACTGGCGTACCGGCTCGAACAGGGCAGCCTTGAGCTTGTAGTACTGCCCCAGCTCGCGGTACAGGCGGGCCAGGCTTTGCTGAACGGGTTGGTGCGCGAACAGCGCATTCCAGAGGACCGAGAGCAAGCCGTACCAGGTGGCGCCAGCCAACAGCAGCAGCGGGTCGCGCCAGGGGTGCAGCGCTTCGCCACCACGCTGGTCGGCCGCAATCATGCTGTAGATCGAAAGAATCAACGTCGCCTGAGCGATGGTCGCGTAGCGCTCGCCCAAAGCTCCGAGCATGACCAGGCCGAACGCCGCGGCCGCCATGCCGAGTGCGAACAACAGGGGGAAGGGAAACAACAGCTGCACCGATACCGCGGCGATGCTGAAGCACAGCAGTGTGACCAGGAGTGCTGATAGGCGCCCCAGCCAGCTGTCGTCGGTCTCTGCCAGGGCGCTGGCAATGACGCCGAGAAACAGTGGAATCGCCATCGCGGGCTGTGCCAGGTACCAGCTCAAACCCATGCTGCCGGCCAGCGCGATCAGCACGCGAAGGCTGTAGCCGAACTTGTCCAGCGCCCAGAGCTGGCGCAAGGAATGGTTGAGCGAAGGTGAGCGCATATGAACGAGTCGGACCTGTCGGCGATAAGAAGAAGGTTGGACGCCGGCCGTACGCGGACGTCACGGCAAGCGAAGCAAAGCTTATACCGTCCATCCGTCTCGCATCACCGGAACGAAACCGCACGGTCATCGTTTAGCCGTATTCGTCTGGCTTTATTCATGCCGCTCCCTCCCATTCCTATAAAGAGGACACCGCATGAACCGTGAACACGATGCCAGCCGCCGCAGCCTGCTCAAAGGTGGCGCTATCACCGCCGCCGTTGTGGCCGGTACGCCTTTCCTCGGCACGCTGGAAGCCTTCGCAGCGCGAAATGCACAGGGGCGCGGCGCCGGCCTGGTTCGCAGCAGCTATGGTCCGTTGCGTCCGACCAAGGACCTGAGCACAGGCCTTGAGTTGCTACAGCTACCCGACGGGTTTCAGTACAAGAGCTTTTCCTGGACCGGCGACCTGATGGAAAACGGCCAGCCTGTACCCACGTCGCATGACGGCATGGGCGTCATTGAGGTGCGTCGCGGCCAACATGGCCCGGAAATCGTGCTGGTGCGTAACCATGAAGCCAGCACCGGTCCGCTGATCGACGCCACCGGCATCTACGATGACGTGACCCTTTCCAACGGCCAGCGTCCGGCCGGCGGAACGACCAACCTCTACGTTTCCCGTGACATCATGCAGCCGGTACGAACCCTGCCGAGCCTCGGTGGAACCCGTACCAACTGTGCCGGCGGTGTCACGCCTTGGGGAACCTGGTTGTCCTGTGAGGAAACCACGGAAGACTACAGCGCGGTAGGTGGTCATACCCATGGCTATGTGTTCGAAGTGACAGCCGATCCAGCCATGACGACCGGCGAGCCCATCGTCCAGATGGGCCGCTTCCGGCACGAAGCGGTCGCCGTAGATCCGAGCAACAGCTACGTCTACCTGACTGAAGACGCCCGCAACCAAGCCGGTTACTACCGTTATATTCCCACCGACGCGAGCCAGCAGCCGGGCTCACTGGCCGTGGGCGGCATCCTACAGGCGGCGCGGGTTCGCAACGTTGCGTTGGCCGATTTGCTGGCGCCGAAACAAGGCGACAGCTATCAGTTGGAATGGGTCGAGGTGCCTAATCCAAACCAGGAGCCGCAGCCTGAAGGCAGTGGGCCGTTCGCCCAGGCGCGTCGTGCCGGTGGTCTCAGCATGAGCCGTGGCGAGGGCATCTGGTACAGCGAAGGCAAACTCTACATTGTCGATACCAGCGCCGGCACCGACAGCCAAGGGCGTGCCGGTTATGGCAACGGTGCGGTGTGGATGCACGACCTGGCCAACGACCGCTTGACCTGCATCTTCGCCTCCACTGACGCCGAAATCGCCAATAACCCGGACAACATCACCGTCAGCCCACGAGGCGGTTTGCTGCTCTGCGAAGACGGTGGCGGTGTGCAGGATACCTACGGCTTCGGTGAGCGCCTGTTGGGCCTGACCACGGCCGGTGAAGCGTATATCTTCGCCAAGAATAACGTGGTGTTCGACGACGTCCAGGCCGCTGCGGCCGGGAAGAATGTTTCGGGCGGCGACTACCGCAACCGTGAGTTCTGCGGCGCCTGCTTCGATCCGACCGGGCACTTCCTGTTCGTCAACATCCAGACCCCCGGCATCACCTTTGCCATCTGGGGTCCTTGGGCTCGCGGTTCGCTGTAACCCGCGCCATCGGCGAGTCGAGCGAAAGGACTTCTCGGCTCGCCAGCAGCGCCGTTCGTTTGATCGGTCGAATGAGCTGTCGCTGCTTCTTCGAGACGGGCAATCCGTTTCGTCACGAGCCTGTACGCGGGGATGCGACAGGCTCGTTTCTTTCCAGCGACTAAAGCGTGCGGACTTTCAGCGACCGGCCTTTGATCTTGCCGGAGTTGAGTCTATTCAAGGCCTGCTTGGCCACGTCGCGCTCGACGGCAACGAACGCCTGGAAGTCGAAGATCGCAATCTTGCCCACCTGCTTGCCGGGAATACCCGCATCGCCCGTCAGCGCGCCAAGGATGTCGCCCGGTCGCAGCTTGTCCTTGCGCCCAGCGCCGATGCACAGCGTCACCATCGGCGGCTGCAGCGGGCCGCCCGGCTGCACTTTTAGCTCGCTCAGCGGCTGCCAGTTGAGCGGCGCCTTCTGCCGGTCCTCGATGGCTTGGGCGCGGTGGCCTTCGGCGGGTGCGACAAGGCTGACGGCAATGCCCTTCTTGCCGGCACGACCGGTACGTCCAACCCGATGAATGTGGATTTCGGAATCGCGCGCCAGCTCGACGTTGATCACAATGTCCAGGGCGTCGATATCCAGCCCTCGAGCCGCAACATCGGTGGCGACCAGCACGGACAGGCTGCGGTTGCTGAACATCGCCAGTACCTGATCACGGTCGCGCTGTTCCAGGTCGCCATTAAGCGCCATGGCAGAGATGCCTTTCTCTGTGAGAGCGTCGACCAGTTCCTGGCACTGCTGTTTGGTGAAGCAGAAGGCCACGCAGGTCTCCGGACGGAAGCTGGCCAGGACATGAATCACGGCCTGCATGCGCTCTTCGGGGTCGATTTCGTAGAAGCGCTGCTCGATCTGGGTGTCGTCATGCAGGGCTTCGACCTTTACCTGCTGCGGGTCGCGCATGAAGGTCGACGCGAGTTGCTTGATGCCGCTGGGGTAGGTCGCCGAGAACAGCAGGGTCTGCCGCTTGCTCGGGGTCTGCCCAATGATTTCGGCAATCGCGTCGTAGAAGCCCATGTCGAGCATGCGGTCGGCTTCGTCGAGGATCAGCTTGTTCAGGCCGTCGAGTTTCAGTGAGCCCTTTTTCAAATGCTCCTGAACGCGCCCAGGCGTGCCAACGATCACATGCGCGCCATGTTCCAGCGAGCCGATCTGCGGGCCTATGGATACGCCGCCGCAAAGCGTGAGGATCTTGATGTTGTCAGCAGAGCGCGCCAGCCGGCGCAGTTCTTTGGCCACCTGATCGGCCAGTTCTCGGGTCGGGCAAAGTACCAGCGCCTGACAGCCGAAATAGCGCGGATTGATTGGCTCCAGCAGTGCAATGCCGAAGGCGGCAGTCTTGCCGCTGCCGGTCTTGGCCTGCGCGATGAGGTCCATACCCTTGAGCATGACCGGCAGGCTTTGCGCCTGGATCGGCGTCATTTCGGCATAGCCGAGCGCGTCGAGGTTGGCCAGCGTTGCAGGGCTGAGGGGCAGGGTGGCAAAGGCTGAACTAGGCACGGGAGTGATCTGCTGGAAAAAGTGAGGCGCAGTCTAACAGGCGGCTGACTTTCACGCGTGACGCCCGTGGCTCGCTGCATAGGGCGGAACGGATCGCCGCGACGGTCGGTCCCACTCAGGTCAATACTGATTCAGGAGGCCGCTTTGTCCCGTTTGTTGTTGCTGTTGAGCGCGTTAACCCTTCCCGCCGTGGCCGCCGAGCCAACCTTGTTCGGCCGCTATGAGCAGATCAAGATCGAAGACCTCGGCAAGACCCTCAAAGCCAAGATGGACACTGGCGCGATGACAGCCTCGCTGTCGGCGCGCGATATCGAGCGTTTCGAGCGAGACGGGGAAGACTGGGTGAGATTCCGCCTGGCTGTCGAAGGCGCTGACGACACGCTCTATGAGCACCGCCTGGCACGCATCGCCGAGATCAAGACCCGCAAAGAAGAGGCCGTCGACCCCGACGACGATACGGATGCGGAGCGTGGGCCGGATGTCGCCGAGCGGCCAGTGGTGGAGATGCAGTTGTGCATCGGCGACCAGATGCGCGAAACCGAGGTGAACCTGACCGACCGTAGCCACTTCCGCTATCCGCTGTTGATTGGGGCTACGGCAATCCGGGATCTTGAGGCTGCTATCGATCCTGCTCAGAAGTACACGGCAGGCCGTCCCACCTGCTAGTTCGCCTAGTGCGATCCGAACGGGCGCGAACGCTAACCGCTGTCCGCGCCCAGCGCACGCACACACATCGGTTCCCTCTGTGGTTTGCGGGAGCGCATTCGCTCTGTCGGTGCGTATTGAAACTCCGAGGCAAACTGGATCTCGCGTTGTGTAACGCAAATATAATCTTGCGGTGCTAATTAATTAAGGTATTTAGGTTAGCTGCCATAGTCTTAATTATTATCCGGAAGAAAGGTTAATTATCGTTGTTTGATTATATGTGGGTGCTACTTATATCAAGCTAATAAGTGGCGGTTGGCGATTGATAAAACCCATGTAAGTCAATTCTGTTCAGCTTCGTGACTGATGAGTCAGCTTGAAGGTTCGCCCTCAAAGCAGCAAGTGCCTGGAATGTTTGATCGTCCTTTCGTTTGAGGGTGCAGCCAGAAGCGCGCCTCCTGCGGCTTAAGGGCAGCGTGCCTCCTACCCGCTGCCGGTGCGCTGGCTTGCGGCCAGCAATCTCGATAATCGCAAGCCTGGCAACGGTCGATGTCTCGTTTAATCGCTCGTTCTAGAGCGCGTCAGACTAAAGTCGGGGCTATCATTCCACGACACATCCTTGCTAAATTCACGATGTGGTTCCCTTCACCCGTAATAAAAATAAGACGGAGAACGTCATGGCCGACAGCGACAAAACAAATGCTGCTGCGTACTGGAAGGCGAATGTTCGCCTGATAACTTGGAGCCTGGTGGTCTGGGCTCTTGTCTCATATGGTTTCGCCATACTATTGCGCCCTTTACTCGCCGGTATCCCGGTTGGGGGTACTGATCTGGGGTTCTGGTTCGCTCAACAGGGTTCCATCATCACGTTCATTTTGATCATCTTCCACTACGCGTGGCGGCTGAACAAACTGGACAAGGAATTCGGGGTTGAGGAGTAACCACAATGAGCCAATATTGGATCAACATGATGTTCGTGGGCGCCTCGTTCCTGCTCTATATAGGAATCGCGGTCTGGGCTCGCGCAGGGTCAACTAAAGAGTTCTATGTCGCCGGTGGTGGTGTTCACCCCGTAACCAACGGCATGGCAACGGCGGCAGACTGGATGTCTGCAGCTTCCTTCATTTCCATGGCCGGTTTGATCGCCTCCGGCGGTTATGCCACTTCGGCTTACCTGATGGGCTGGACCGGTGGCTACGTGCTGCTGGCGATGCTGCTGGCGCCGTACCTGCGCAAGTTCGGCAAGTTCACGGTTCCGGATTTCATCGGCGACCGTTTCTACAGCCGTGGCGCGCGCCTGGTAGCGGTGGTCTGCCTGATCCTGATCTCCGTGACCTACGTAATCGGCCAGATGGCAGGTGCGGGCGTGGCGTTCTCTCGCTTCCTTGAAGTGAGCAATTCCACCGGTATCTGGATCGCAGCCGTGATCGTGTTCGCCTATGCGGTATTTGGCGGCATGAAGGGCATCACCTACACCCAGGTGGCGCAGTACGTGGTTCTGATCATTGCCTACACCATTCCGGCCGTGTTCATTGCGATGCAGCTGACTGGCAACCCGATCCCGATGTTCGGCATGTTCAGCACTCACACCGAATCCGGTATGCCGCTGCTCGACAAACTGAACCAGGTTGTCACCGACCTTGGCTTCGCCGCCTACACCGCGGACGTCGACAACAAGCTGAACATGTTCCTGTTCACCATGTCGCTGATGATCGGTACCGCCGGTCTGCCGCACGTCATCATTCGCTTCTTCACCGTACCGAAGGTGGCTGACGCTCGTTGGTCCGCTGGCTGGACACTGATCTTCATCGCTCTGTTGTACCTCACAGCACCGGCTGTTGCCTCCATGGCACGCCTGAACCTGGTCCAGACCATCTATCCGGAAGGCCCACAGGCTGAAGCGATCCGTTACGAAGATCGTCCAGAGTGGATCCAGACTTGGGAAACGACTGGTCTGATCAAGTGGGAAGACAAGAACGCCGACGGTCGTGTGCAGATGTACAACGACACCAACGCTACCTTCACTCCGACCGCTACTGAGCGTGGCTGGAATGGCAACGAGCTGACCGTGAACAACGACATCATTGTTCTGGCCAACCCGGAAATCGCCAACCTGCCGAGCTGGGTCATCGGTCTGATCGCTGCGGGTGCTATCGCTGCTGCGCTCTCGACTGCTGCGGGTCTGCTGCTGGCGATCTCCTCTGCCATCAGTCATGACCTGATCAAGACACTGATCAATCCGAAAATCAGCGAGAAGAACGAAATGCTGGCCGCGCGGCTAGCCATGACGGCAGCGATTCTGCTGGCGACCTGGTTGGGCCTCAATCCTCCGGGCTTTGCGGCTCAGGTGGTGGCTCTGGCGTTCGGTCTTGCAGCCTCGAGCCTGTTCCCGGCGCTGATGATGGGTATCTTCTCCAAGCGTGTGAACAGCAA
>CETJ01095789.1_pt1 | contig 30174 bp, 26 predicted proteins | sample 531341 | NCBI WGS metagenome assembly CETJ01 (sample SAMEA2622677, study PRJEB7988) | marine metagenome | isolation source: saline water (ENVO:00002010), including | reverse complement strand
GACATTTACTGAGCCTGGAAAGTGTCTAGAAAACCTGGGGCGATTCAAACTATGGGTTTGGTGACTTCTTGCGCGAAGCACGTACCAAAGATGACGCGCGCTCGCTACTAGCTGCAGTCAATCGCGCGCCGCTGCGACATGGATTGCCGATGGCACGCGATTCTGATGGCGACCTGGAATACAAATTTGGCGAGCAAGTCGCAGAAGCGTTGGGGCTTGCCGACCTATTCGACGGTTTCGCGCTTAGTTTCAACAGTGCTCACTGGCAGCAGCGCCTCCTTAGCGTCGAACGCACTGAGGTCGTGCAAATGCCCGAGGGTCATTTAGAGCTGATAACAACAAGCATTGACGTGCGCAACACATGTACAGCTGATGACGTTAATTCGCACCGCCCTTGGCTGGACACGGCAGGAAAGCTTTCTCTTCGGGACTTTGCTGATTTCGAGGCCAATAGAACCACCCGACTACCTCATCTGGCCTTTCTCCAAGGTGCGCTTGATCAGCTCAGAGCAATTGAGCCAACCAATCCTTGGTGGCGCGCTATCTGCAATCGGCTCGATGAGCTGCAGGAAGCGATGGCAGAGTGGAACCCCGCTGAATCACCGGAGCCTCTGTGGCGAAGCCGCGTGACTGGTGAACATCAAAAACGTCAACGCCTGTGTAACTTTACCGACCTCGACGGTGAGACGCGGTGCTTTGATAAACATGCCCGGTTCACACCTTATGCGGGCAGGCTGCATTTCCGGTTGGATCCTACCGGTCCTCGAATGATCGTAGCGCACATTGGCATGAAGCTATGAAGGCGTACCGAGCGTAATCAGCAGTAACAAATGCATTATCCACCGTGTCAAGCGTCCACTCATCCTGGACAGACCATACCGAAGCTGCACTAAGCTGAACTTCTCAGCTTCGTCATATAGGGGCGGTCATGAATGCAGAGCAATGAGGTTCTCTGCATCGGTAACAGCTTGCTGATTCCGCTCCAACTGGTTGCTCTGAGCTTTAGTTCTGGAAGGCGACTTTGGGTAGATGGTCGAACAAGGGTCTCGACAGCCAGGCCGGAAGTTTTTGAGGATAAAACAACGGTACGCTAACGGTACAGTAATCAGCTTGTAGTCCTTTCCTCAAATTACGCTCAACACCAGCAACCACGCTACTTCAGCTCACTGTATCTGTTCTAAGCTACGCCCGATTTCACTAGGCTAGCAGCGTTTCTAGGCAACTCATAATCCTTTGGTCCACGGTTCGAGTCCGTGTGGGCCCACCAACTCCAAAGCCGCGCACTGCGCGGCTTTTTCGTTTGTCAGCCGCCGTCCGTTGCAAATGCCTCATGTGAGGCGGCGGTACGACCAACCATTCAAATAGCGAAATCGCATATAAACCTGAACAAACGTTCCTAGACTCTCTAAGAGCTCACACTTATCGTTCGCGCGGGGCCGCTGTGTTTGGCGGGTCGTTACGCCACGTTAAGGACGTTCATGCTCTCCGATTCACTGCCGCTGCTGTTCGTCTGCGCCCTGCTGCTCTGGGTGCTGGTGTCTTTCGTGCGGGAGACCTGGAGTCCGGATATCGTGGTGGCGATTGCGGTGGCGGTGTTGATCGCCGTCCAGTTGCTGACGCCAGCGGAGATGCTTGGGGTGTTGTCCAACTCGGCACCCGTCACCATTGCCTGCATGTTCGTCATATCCGCCGCGCTGGAGCGTACCGGCTGCATCGATGCGCTGGGCAACTGGCTGGGTGGGCTGGTCGGCACCAGCCCGACCCGTGTGCTCGGCGGACTGACGATTACCGCGCTGGTCATTTCGGCCTTTCTCAACAACACGCCGGTGGTGGCGATTCTGACGCCTGTGGCGATATCACTGGCTACGCGGGCTGGCACCACGCCTTCAAAGCTGCTGATTCCGCTTTCCTATGCCACGATCCTTGGCGGCACGCTGACGATGATCGGCACCTCGACCAACATTCTGGTCGACGGCGTGGCGCGCAAGGCCGGCCTCCCGCCGTTCGGCATGTTCGAGATTACCGGTGCGGCGCTGGTGCTCGCCGCGGCCGGCATGCTTTACATGATGACGATCGGCAAGCGGCTGCTGCCGGAGCGCGACACGCTCTCAAAACTGCTCGGGCCGAGGCTTGATCGCACCTTTATGAGTGAACTACGGGTGCCGCAGGGGTCGCCGGTGATTGGCAAAAGCATTGCTGAGGCCAACCTCAACGGTGGCAGCGGCCTGCAGGTGCTGCAGGTCGACCGCGGTACGCACTTGCACAGCCGACCGGAGCAGGATTTCACCTTGCTGGCCGGCGACGTGCTGGTGATCCATGGCCAGGTGAAGGATGTGGTTGAACTGCGCGGCAGCGGCCATCTGACCTTCAACCGCAGCGATGCCTTCGAAACCATCAGCAGCGAGAATGAAGTGCTCGCCGAGGCCATTGTTGGCCGCAATTCCCGTTACAGCCATCGGCCGATGCGCGACCTCGACCTCAGCGCCCGCTACGGCATCAATGTGCTGGCCGTGCATCGCCAGGATGAAAATATCCAGGGCAACCTCGACGACTTTCAGCTGCAGTTCGGCGATGTAATGCTGGTCGAGGGCACGCCGGCACAGATCAAGCGTTTCGCCGACAACGGCGAGCTGATCAGCCTCAATGCCGTACAGGAACGTGCGTATCGCCGGGACAAGGCACCGATCGCCATTGGCGCCACGCTGATGGTGATGCTGCTGGCGGCGTTCGGCGTGATGCCGATCGAAGGCCTGGCGATCATCGGCGCCGCTGCGGTGTTGGCGACCCGCTGCCTGGATGTCGAAGATGCTTATAAAGCGGTGGACTGGAAGATTCTCAGCCTGATCTTCGGCATGCTCGCCATCAGCGTTGCGATGAACAAGGTCGGGCTGGTCGAGCTGATTGTCTCAGGCGTGGTTGACCTGACGCCCTGGGCCGGCCCGTTGTTCATGCTCGGGTTTATCTACCTGTTCACCTCGGTCCTTACCGAGATCCTGTCCAACAATGCCGTCGCGGTGCTGGTCACGCCAATCGCCATCGGCCTTGCCCAGCAGCTCGGTATTGACCCACGGGCCTTTGTCGTCGCGGTGATGTTTGCGGCCAGCGCCAGCTTCGCCACGCCGATCGGCTACCAGACCAACACCTTCGTCTACAACGCCGGCGGCTACCGCTTCGCTGATTTCCTCAAGGTCGGCATCCCGTTGAACCTGTTGCTGTGGGTCGTCGCCACCCTGGTCATTCCCTTGTTCTGGCCGCTTACGCCGCTTTGATGACGGCGCTTGCTCTGGGTCATTGACCGCATCTGTGTTCAGTTTCATGCTCTCGGGCCTTTGCCCGATGAACAAGAACAAGGAGCGCCCATGAAGCTGGAAACCCTCGCCGTCCATGCCGGCTATAGCCCGGACCCGACCACCCGCGCCGTGGCTGTGCCGATCTACCAGACCACCTCCTATGCCTTCGACGACACCCAGCACGGCGCGGACCTGTTCGACCTAAAGGTGCCCGGCAACATCTATACGCGCATCATGAATCCCACTACCGACGTGCTTGAGCAGCGCGTCGCAGCACTGGAAGGCGGCGTGGCGGCATTGGCTGTGGCTTCGGGTATGGCAGCGATTACCTATGCCATCCAGACCATCGCCGAAGTGGGCGACAACATCGTCTCGGTAGCCAAGCTCTACGGCGGTACTTTCAACCTTTTCGCTCACACGCTGCCGCGCCAGGGCATCGAGGTGCGCTTCGCCGCCCATGACGACATCGCCGCGCTCGAGGCACTGATCGACAGCAAGACCAAGGCGGTCTTCTGTGAGTCCATCGGCAACCCGGCGGGCAACATCATCGATATTCAGGCACTGGCTGACGCAGCGCACCGCCACGGTGTGCCCCTGATCGTCGACAATACCGTCGCCACGCCGATGCTCTGCCGGCCAATCGAGTATGGCGCCGACATCGTCGTGCATTCCCTGACTAAATACATGGGCGGTCACGGCACCAGCATTGGCGGCATCGTGGTCGACTCAGGGAAGTTCCCCTGGGCGCAGCACAAGGAGCGCTTCGCGCTGCTGAACACGCCTGACGTCTCCTATCACGGCGTTACCTACACCGAGGCATTCGGCCCCGCCGCCTTCATCGGGCGCTGCCGAGTGGTGCCGCTGCGCAATATGGGCGCGGCGATTTCACCGTTCAACTCCTTCCTGATCCTACAGGGGCTGGAGACGCTGGCGCTGCGCATGGAGCGCCATTGCGAGAACGCGATGAAGGTTGCCGAATTCCTCCAGACACACCCGCAGGTGGCATGGGTGAAATACGCCGGGCTGGCCGATCATCCGGAGCATGCATTGGCGCGTCGCTATATGGGTGGCACGCCAGCGTCGATTCTCTGCTTTGGCATCGAAGGCGGCATGGAAGCCGGGGCGCGCTTCATCGATGCGCTCAAACTGATCGTGCGGCTGGTCAACATCGGCGACGCCAAGTCGCTGGCCTGCCACCCGGCCAGCACCACGCATCGCCAGCTGAATGCCGAAGAACTCGCCCGAGCTGGGGTCTCTCAGGACCTGATCCGTCTGTCCATCGGCATCGAGCACATCGATGACATCCTCGCCGACCTGACCCAGGCCCTGGACGCAGCGAAGGGCTAAGGCCAGCAACGCCGCTTCGCCGAGAACGCTTGATATCGGCCAGCGAGGCTCCACATTAGTGCGACAGACCGCTGTGGAGCCTCGCCATGACCGACTCGCTGATCATCCCCTGCGCAGAGTGCGCCAGCCTCAACCGTATTCCGGCTGATCGGCTGCATGACGCGCCGCGCTGCGGACGTTGCAAGTCCGATGCACTGCCAAACACGCCATTCGAGCTGCAGCAAAGCCACTTCGCCAACCAGATCAAGGGCGATTTGCCGCTGCTGGTGGACGTCTGGGCCAGCTGGTGTGGCCCCTGCCGCAGTTTCGCCCCGACCTTCGCCCAGGCCGCCGCTCAGCTGCAGGGCCGCTGCCGATTGGCCAAACTGGACAGCGAGGCCAATTCGCAACTGTCGAGCCAGCTCGGCATTCGCTCGATCCCCAGTCTGATCCTGTTCAAGGGGGGCAAGGAAGTAGCGCGCCAGAGCGGTGCGATGCCGTTGCCGCAGCTGCTGGCCTGGCTCCAACAGCACGGGATATGACGGCCGCCGTCCGGTAGCCTGTTCGGCTGGTGCCGTGCGACAGAAGGTTAGGCAGCCGAAGCGGCTTTGACGCTTGCATCGCTACGAAACACGAGCGTCGTCGCCCAACCGTTACGGGCAAACCTAGAACAGACAACCGATTCCGACCGACGGTTCCGTGCATTAGGCCTGCCTTTTATCCGGATATTTCACGCAACGTTTGCCTAGGTTCCGCCGCGATTGGATAATGCCGCCGTTTTCACGGCAGACATTTACCGATAGTCGCTGTACAGGGACGTCGACACGCCAATAACAAGGCTCGAGGATGAGCCGGTGAGTTCAGCGTGATTCAATTCGAAATCGATCGATGGCAGGCCTGGGCTCCAGGCTTGGTGAGCACTGATGACTGGACCGACTGGGCCCGGGATCCGTGCGAGCTCGAAAGTGGTGACGCACAACCGGACGTCAGCTTCCTGCCGGCCATGCAACGTCGCCGCCTGAGCCGCCTGGCGCGCATGGTCTTTGCCGTGGCCACACCTCTGGCGGCCGGCCGACCAGCGATGCCGCTGGTCTATGCCTCCCGTCACGGCGAGACCACGCGCACCTTCGCCATTCTCAATGATCTCGCTGGTGAGGAGCCGCTTTCCCCCACACAGTTCAGCCTGTCGGTGCACAACGCGATTATCGGGCTCTGGTCCATCCAGCAGCAGGACACGAGCGAGATGACCTCGCTGGCCGCTGAAGGTGACGGGCTGGAGCATGCCGTGCTTGAAGCCACCTTGCTGCTCGGCGAAGGCGCTCCGGAAGTGCTGGTGGTGGTCGCCGAAGACCAGCCCCCCACGGTCTATGCGCCCTGGATCAATGACGTCAGCTTTCCCTATGCCGTGGCTCTGTTGCTCAAGCCGGGCAGGGCCTGGCAATTGAGCCTCGGAACCGCCGAGCCAACCCCGGCCTGCGCCGCGCATCCGCATGCGATTAATCTGATCCGTGCACTGCTCAACAACAAACCGACCTTGCAAAACCAATGGGGGAGCCGCCAATGGAACTGGCAGCAGACTCATTGAACCGTCGATACAGCGCGCCGTGGCTGTGGCGTCTGGTCGCGACCGGACTCTCTTTCATGCTGTTCGGTGTCGGCGGGCTCTGCCTGCGATTGATCGTTTTCCCTCTGCTGGCGCTGCTGCCAGGCGATAAAGCCGAACACCGCCGTCGAGCGCGCCAGACGGTAAGTCGGCTGTTCTGGCTATTCGTTCAGTTCATGTATCGCAGCGGCGTACTGACCTACGAGGTCGAGGGCGCCGAACGCCTCGGCCGACCAGGACAACTGGTGATCGCCAACCATCCTTCGCTGATCGACGTGGTGGTGCTGATCGCACTGATCCGCGACGCCAACTGTGTGGTCAAGCAGAGCCTGTGGGACAACCCCTTCACCCGCGGGCCGATCCGTGCGGCTCAGTACATCAGTAACAACGGCAGCGCCGAGATGCTGGATGAAGCCGCAGACGCGCTGCGCCAGGGCCAGACGCTGATCATCTTTCCCGAAGGCACGCGCACTACGCCAGGCCAGGCACCGCAGTTTCATCGGGGTGCGGCGGCCATCGCCTTGCGCGGTGCGCGTCTGGTGACACCCGTAGTGATCAGCGTAACGCCCACCACTCTCACCAAGGCCGAGCCCTGGTATCGCATCCCAGCAAGACGTTTTCATTTCCATCTGCGTGTCGGTGAGGACATCGACCCGCAGGTGTTCGCTTCGCGTGGCGCAGCACCTATCGCCTCGCGGCAACTCAACGATCATCTGCATCGACACTTCATAAAGGAGCTCGCACTCGATGAGCCAACTGCAGCTTGAAATCAAGCAACTGATCATCGACGCCCTGGGTCTGGAAGACCTAGGGCCGGACGACATAGCAGCCGATCAGCCCTTGTTCGGCGACGGGCTCGGGCTGGACTCGGTCGACGCGCTGGAACTGGGTCTGGCGATCCAGAAGCGCTTCGGCATCAAGATCGACGCCGACGCCAAGGACACCCGCAAGCATTTCGCCAGTGTCGACAGCCTGGCCGCCTACGTCAGCGCCCACCGCGCCGTCACCGAGGAAGCCTGAGATGGAAAGCCGCAACGAGATCTTCCAGACCCTGCGCGATGCATTGGTCGAACTGTTCGAACTCGAACCCGAGCGGATCAGCCTGGAAGCCAACCTTTATCAGGACCTGGAAATCGACAGCATCGACGCGGTCGACCTGATCGATCACATCAAGCGCCAGACGGGCAAGAAGATTGCCGCAGAGGAGTTCAAGTCGGTACGAACCGTTGGCGATGTCGTCGAAGCGGTCTATCGACTGGTGAACCCTCAGCCGGCCTGACCCTATCGAACAACCGAACAAGCATTGCCCGGGGAGCCCAGCGCTACCTGGATCAAGCTCTTATGCGCAAACGGACGGCACGATGCAACCTCCCGCACGAACAGCTAAGGCGAACGCCAGCCGAATGACAGGGCTCTGCCTGTTGCTGGCCGGTCTCGCCTACCCGTTCGCCGTTTACCTGGGTTTGGAGCACCTGTCGCCGCGCCTGTTTGCCGTTTTGCTTGGTGCGCTCTGGGTGGCAAAGCTGCTTAGTGGAAAGCAGACACCGCTTAACTACACGATGGCTGCAAGCGCACTGCTGTTCTGCCTGCTACTCGGATTGGCGGGCGAGCCAGCCCTGTTGCGCTGGTACCCGGTGTTGATCAGTCTGGCCCTGTTCGGCCTGTTTGCCGGCAGCCTCTGCACGGGAATGCCGATCATCGAGCGCCTGGCGCGGCTGAGCGAACCCGACCTCCCTCCCGCGGCGATACGCTATACGCGCCAGGTGACCTGGGTCTGGCTGGGCTATTTCATCATCAACGCCGGCATCGCCAGCGGACTCGCACTCTGGGCGCCGCTGAGCTGGTGGACGCTGTACACCGGGCTGATCGCCTATCTGCTGATGGGACTGTTATTCGCCGGTGAATGGCTGGTACGCCAGCGAGTCAGGAAAGCGACATGAACTGGATTGCCCTCGAACACCTGCTCGACCAGACGCCCAAGTCGCGCTTGGTCACGCTCGACCCCGCCCTTGATCATGCCGAGCTGCGACAGCGCGCGCTGCGCCTCGCCGCGGGACTGCGCAATCGTGGCGTTGCCCGACTGGCTGTTCATCTGGAGGATGCAGGCGACCTGGCAGTTGCGCTGCTCGGTGCCTGGCGAGCGGGCGTCACGGTACTGCTGCCGGCCGATCTGCAACCTGCGAGCCGCTCACGATTGGCCCATCAGGCTGATCTGTGGCTAACGGATCAGGATGGCGACGCCAAACTCTCGGAGTTGCTGGCCGAGCCGCTCGAAGGGGCGAAACTGGATCTGGACGGGTGCCGACTGCTGCTCTGCACCTCCGGCTCCAGCGGCGAACCGAAGCTGATTGAAAAACGCCTGCGCCAGCTGGCGAACGAGGTGGAAACGCTCGAAGCCTGCTGGGGAGCCGATCTCGGCGACGCCTGCGTGATCGCCAGCATCGCCGCGCAGCACATCTATGGACTGCTGTTCCGGGTGCTCTGGCCATTGTGCGCTGGTCGGCCCTTCATGCGCCGCGCACAGCCCTTCTCAGAAGACATCCAGCTGGCCAGCCGTCAGCATCCGCGCTTCTGCTGGGTGGCCAGCCCGGCATTGCTCAAGCGGATGGGTGACAACCTCGATTGGCCGGCATTGCGCAGTGTGCGTCGGGTCTTTTCGTCGGGTGGAGCCCTTGATGCCGAGGCCGCGCAGCGACTGAAGCAACGCCTGGGTCAGCTGCCAACTGAAATCTATGGCAGCTCTGAGACCGGAGGCATCGCCTGGCGCCAGGGCGGAAAGCTGTGGCACCCCTTCGATGGCGTTCAGTTGAGCCAGGACGAACAGGGCGCGTTGCGCGTCGCCTCACCCTGCCTGCCTCCCGGCCATATTGAACAGACGGCGGATGCGGCGCGCATCGAGGCCGACGGGCGCTTCGAGCTGCTCGGCCGACTTGACCGCATCGTCAAGCTGGAAGAGAAACGCATTTCCCTGACGATGCTGGAAGCAGCGCTGAACGAACATTCCTTTGTCAGCGATACAAGGCTCGGCGTCATCAACGAAAACCGCGCCTACCTCGCGGCGCTGGTTGCGCTCAGTGAGGCGGGCCTGCATGCACTGCGCAACGGTGGTCGGCGCGCACTGACCGAGACGCTGCGCAAGCACCTGGCGAGGCACTGCGAAGCGCTGGCCCTGCCGCGTCGCTGGCGGCTGGTCACCCAGCTGCCCTTCAACAGCCAGGGCAAGCTCCCCCAGACCCAACTCGACGGGCTGCTGCAGGCGCCGCGTCCGCTGCAGCCCGAGCGTCTCAGCGCTTGCCAGGAAGAAGACCAATGGCAGCTTCAGCTGGCCGTCCCGCCGGATCTGGCGCACTTCACCGGGCACTTCCCACAGACTCCGGTTTTGCCCGGCGTGGTGCAGATCGACTGGGCGATCGGCCTCGCCCGAGAGCTGATCACTGACCTGCCACCGAGCTTTCAGGGCATGGAGGTGCTCAAGTTTCAGCAGCTGGCCCGCCCCGGTGATCAGCTGAGCCTGACCCTGCGCTTCGACCGCGAGCGCAGCAAGCTGCATTTCGCATACCGCAACGGCGACGCGCCCTGCTCGTCCGGCCGCATTCTGCTGGGAGATCCGCTGTGACCACGCTTACTCCGCTTGAGCCTGTGACGGCGACCGTGCCCGTTACAGAGCGCGATTTGCAGTTGCCACTGGCGATTGATGACGACTGGTTCAAGCCCTGCGCGGTGGTGCCGGTCTATAACCACGAAGATAGCCTGCCCAATGTCGTCCGCGCGTTGCTCGCCGAAGACCTGCCGTGCGTGCTCGTTGATGACGGTTCCAGCCCGGATGCAGCGGCAATTATCGATGAGTTGGCAAAGCACCCGTTGGTGCACCTGCTCCGCCATAGCCGCAATCAGGGCAAAGGCGCAGCGGTTGCCTCCGGCTTGCGCGAGGCGTCGCGCCTCGGTTTCAGCCATGCGCTGCAGGTTGACGCCGACGGCCAGCACGACCTGAGCGGCGTGCCGCTGTTCCTCGACCGCGCCAGCCAGGCGCCAGATGCGCTGATCTGTGGCTATCCCCAGTACGATTCGAGCGTGCCCAAAGGGCGCCTCTATGCCCGCTACCTGACCCACGTCTGGGTCTGGATCAATACGCTGTCATTGTCGATCCGCGACTCCATGTGCGGCTTTCGTGTCTACCCGCTGCAGCCAACCTTGGCTCTACTCGACTCGACGGTGCTTGGGCAGCGCATGGACTTCGACACCGAGGTACTGGTGCGCCTGCACTGGAGTGAACAGCCGATGGTCTGGCTGCCGACACGAGTGCATTATCCGGCCGACGGGGTTTCGCATTTCCGCCTGTGGCACGACAACCTGCTGATCTCTTCGATGCACGCACGGCTGTTTGGAGGCATGCTGCTGCGGGCGCCCAAATTGCTCTGGCGGCGGCTGTGCCGATGAGCGAAAAAGCCGCAGCCGGCTCGCATTGGGCCGCGCACCGCGAAAGGGGCAGTTTTGCCTTGATGAAATTGACAGCCTGGGCCGTGCGCCTGCTTGGCCGCCGCACCATGGCGCCGCTGCTGTACCTGATTGTGCTGTATTTCTATCTGTTCAACCGCAGCGCGCGGCAGAGTGCCTGGCAGTACCAGCAGAACCTTGCCACCTATAGCGGCCGCGCCGACCTGGCGCCCGGCTGGCGCTCGGTCTACCACCAGTTCATGGCCTTCGCCGATGCCTTGCTGGACAAGCTCGATGTCTGGGGCGGACGCCTGGCGCTGGATCGACTGGTGCTGCACGACAGCGCCAACCTGCACGCTGACCTCAAGGCGCCACGCGGCCAGCTGCTGGTCGGCTCACACCTGGGCAATCTGGAGATCTGCCGAGCCCTGGCGGAAATGGGCCGCAAGGTAAAGATGAACGTCCTGGTGCACACCCGTCATGCCGAGCAGTTCAACCGGCTACTGGATGAATCCGGCGCGAATAACTTGCGGCTGATTCAGGTCAGTGAACTGGACCCGGCGATCATGATGGAGTTGTCCCACCGGCTGGATCAGGGCGAATGGCTGGCCATCGCCGGTGACCGGGTGCCGCTGCAGGGCGCGCGCATCGCCACAGCCAACTTCCTGGGTCAGCCGGCCGCGTTCCCACAAGGCCCCTGGCTACTGGCCGGCCTGCTGCAGTGCCCCGCGAATCTGCTGTTCTGCCTGAAACATGCTGGGCAATTCCATGTCCATCTGGAGCCCTTCGCCGATCTTGTCGAGTGGCGGCGCGGCCAGCGCGACGCCGTGGTGCAGGCGTGGGTGCAGCGCTACGCGGATCGACTGGCGGCACGCTGTCTGGAGGCCCCTTTGCAGTGGTTCAACTTCTACCCTTTCTGGAACACCCATGAACAACGCTGAGCCCGTGATCTTTGGTGAAAACCACCTACGTATCGAAGACCTGCTGGCCGTCGCCCAGGGGCATGCACCCGCCCGGCTGCAGTCCGATGCGGCCTTCCGCGAGCGAATTGCCCGCGGCGCGCAGTTCCTCGACACCCTGCTTGATCGCGAAGGCGTGATCTACGGCGTGACCACCGGTTATGGCGACTCCTGCGTGGTGGCTGTTCCGCAGCATCAGGTCGAGGCACTGCCGCAGCACCTGTTCACCTTCCACGGCTGCGGCCTGGGCAAACTGCTCGATGCCGAAGCCACCCGCGCGGTGTTGGGCGCTCGTCTGCGCTCGCTGACCCACGGTATGTCCGGGGTGCGCATCGAGTTGCTCGAGCGTTTGCAGGCGTTCCTCGAACATGACGTCTTGCCGCTGATACCCGAGGAAGGCTCGGTCGGTGCCAGCGGTGACCTGACGCCGCTGTCCTATGTCGCCGCAACCCTGGCTGGCGAGCGAGAAGTGATGTATCGCGGCGAGCGCCGCAGCGCCGCCGAGGTGCATCGCCAGCTTGGCTGGACGCCGCTGACCTTGCGGCCTAAGGAAGCTCTGGCGTTGATGAATGGCACTGCGGTGATGACCGGCCTGGCCTGCCTTGCCTACGCCCGCGCCGATTACCTGCTGAAACTGGCCACCCGGATCACCGCGCTCAACGTCATCGCGCTGGAAGGCAATCCCGAGCATTTCGATGAACGTCTGTTTGCGGCAAAGCCGCACCCGGGGCAGACACAGGTGGCAGCGTGGATTCGTCAGGACCTCGCCATCGAGGCGCCAACCGCCCCGCTGCATCGTCTGCAGGACCGCTATTCGCTGCGCTGCGCACCGCACGTGCTCGGTGTGCTGGCCGACAGCCTGGGCCTCTTGCGGCAATTCATCGAAACCGAACTGAACAGCGCCAATGACAATCCGATTATCGACGCCGACAACGAGCGCGTGCTGCACGGCGGGCATTTCTACGGCGGGCATATCGCCTTTGCCATGGACAGCCTGAAGAATCTCGTCGCCAACGTCGCCGATCTGCTCGACCGGCAACTGGCGCTGCTGGTCGACACCCGCTACAACCACGGCTTGCCGAGCAACCTGTCCGGCGCACCAGCCGCTACGGCAATGATCAACCATGGCTTCAAGGCGGTGCAGATCGGCGCCAGCGCCTGGACCGCTGAGGCCCTGAAGAACAGCATGCCGGCCAGCGTCTTCTCGCGCTCGACCGAGTGCCACAACCAGGACAAGGTCAGCATGGGCACCATTGCCGCGCGCGACGCGTTGCGTAGTTTGGAGCTGACCGAACAGGTGGCTGCCGCCGCGCTGATTGCCGCGAACCAGGGCGTCTGGCTGCGCCAGCGTCAGCCGGCGGCACGGGAACTCCCGGCACCGCTCGCAGTGATGCACGAAGTGCTTGGCGAAGACTTCCCACCGCTGATCGAAGACCGTGCGCTGGAAGGCGAGCTGCGTCTGTGCCTACAGCGCATCCGTGCGCAGCACTGGGGGCTGTATGCGTAAGGGCGGCGTACTGCAGGCAGAAATCGAAGTGCTGGTGCCGTTCTTCGACGTCGACTCCATGGACATCGTCTGGCACGGCCATTACGTCAAATATTTCGAGATGGCGCGCTGCGCCCTGCTCGACCGCATCGGTCACAACTACGTGCAGATGAGAGACGCCGGCTATGCCTGGCCAATCATCGACGTGCAGCTGCGCTACATGCGCGGCGCCCGTTTCAATCAGCGCATCGTTGTACGCGCCGATCTGGTCGAGTGGGAGAACCGCCTGAAGATCAACTACCTGATCAGTGACGCCGAAACCGGTGAGCGCATGACCCGCGGCAGCACCGTTCAGGTCGCCGTGGAAATCGCCACCCGCGAAATGCTGCTGGCCTCGCCAAAGGTGCTGGTCGATGCCGTGGAGCGCGCACTGCTGTGATGCGTCTATTCAATCGCCCCGCTTGGCGCATGCTGGTCGCGCTGGGCCTGCTGCTGGCGGTGACCGCCCGCGCCAATGCGTTCGACCTGCTCCAACTCAGCTTGCAACTGCGCGAACCCACGGTTGTTCGCGGCGCCTTCACCCAGGAAAAATACCTGCGCGCTCTGCCCCAGCCACTGGTTAGCGCGGGCACCTTCGTCCTGGCGGGCGACAGCGGTCTGCTGTGGTTCCTGCAAAGTCCGCTGCAGCAGGATTACCGCATCAGCGCGGCGGGAATCGCCCGACGCACGGCCAGCGGCTGGAAGCAGACTAGTCAGCAAGGGCCCGCAGCGCGCCAGAACGAGCTGTTTCTGGCCGTACTGCAGGGTGATACCGAAGCCTTGCAGCGAGATTTCGATCTGCAGCTGTCTGGCACTGCCCAGGCATGGGCGTTGACACTGACACCGCGCTCCCGGCTGCTGGCACAGATTTTCTCCAGCATTCTGATCCAGGGAGGGGCAACCGCCGAGCGTATCGAGCTGCGTGAAACCCAGGGCGACAGCACACGGCTGCTGCTGACCGACATCCAGATCGACGATCAGTTGAGCCCAAGCGAGCACCATGACCTCGCCGACTGATCATGCGCTCAGGCTGCCAGCCTGGCTCTCTTCACTGTTTTTTCTGGCCCTGCTTGGACTGGTCGGGCTGACTGCATGGCAATGGCGCGATGGTCCACCGGTCAGCGCTAATCTGCTGCAGTTGTTGCCCAGCGGGGCGCCTGGGGAACTGGAGCAACTCGCCGAGCAGCGCGTGCAGGAACCGCTGAATCGCGATCTGATGCTGCTGGTTCACCATGCAGACGAAGACTCTGCCGTCGCGCTGGCCAAGGAAGTCGCAGGCAACCTCAACGCCAGCGGCCTGTTCGCGCAGATCCGTCGCTCCGTACAGGCCGATCTGCCGGCGATGCGCCAGCAATTACTGGATCAAAGACTGGTACTACTCGACCTCGCCAGCCGTGAAGCCCTCATCGCGTCACCCGAAGAGTTCATCCAACAGCGCCTGCAGCGCCTGTTCAGCCCATTCGAAAGCACCAGCCTGGTGCCGGTTGAAGAAGACTGGTTCGGCCTGGCCGACCTAGCGCAGCGGCGACTGCCGCAACCCGGCCATATCCACCCGCGTCTCGATGGCGCACTGGTGGCTGAACATGACGGTCAGCGCTGGGCCGTGATCCACGCGCAGATCGACGGCGACGCCTTTGACGACAAGCTGCCGCTGCTGGTGGACGAGCAGGTTCGTGCCGCTCGCCGCTGGGTCGAATCCCAGCACGGCGAACTGCTCGCAGCTGGCGGCGTGCTGCATGCCGCATACGGGCAACGTCAGGCGCGTGAGGAAGCAGGCCTGATCGGCAGCGTCTCGCTCGTCGCCACGCTCGCCTTGCTGCATCTGCTGTTTCGCACCCCACGCGTTCTGCTGGTCGCCTTGCCGGTGTTGGTCGGGGCGCTCAGCGGCGCTGCGGCCTGCGTAGCCCTGTTCGGTCAGATCCATGTACTGACCCTGGTGCTGGGGGCCAGTCTGGTCGGTGTCAGCATCGATTTCCCGCTGCACTACCTGTCCAAAAGCTGGACATTGCAGCCCTGGCAGGCGTTTCGGGCCTTGCGCTTGACGCTTCCCGGCCTCGCTCTGGCACTGGCGACCAACGTCATCGGCTATCTGGCCATGGCGTTCACTCCGTTTCCGGCACTGAGCCAGGTCGCGGTGTTTTCTGCCGCGGGGCTGCTCGGGGCCTTCGCCTGCGCCACCTGCCTGCTGCCCTCGTTGGTGAACGTTCCCTTACAGCCCTGGGCCGCCCCGCTGAGCTGGGCTGAACGCACCTTGAACGTGCGTCGCCGCTTGCTCGGCCGGGTCTCCTCGCGCTGGTTGCTGGCCGGCTTCGTGGTGTTCTGCCTGGCCGGTATCAGCCAGGTGTCGTTCAAGGACGATCTGCGCCAGTGGGTCAGCCGCGCGCCTGCGCTGCAGCAGCAGGCCGAGCGCATCGGCCAGATCACAGGCTTCGAACCGACCAGTCAGTATTTCCTCGTTCGTGCGCAAACTCCCGACGAATTATTGGAGCGCCAGGAAGCGCTAAGCGCTCGCCTCGACGAGCTGGTGGCGGAGCAGAAGCTGCACGGCTACCTCGCCCTGAGCCAGTTGGCCGCGCCGACCATCATTCAGGAAAGCCTGCATCTTGCCTTGCCGCGCCTGCTCGAGAACAGTCAGCCACTGCTGGCACTTGGCATGCCAATCGAGGTGCTCGAGAAAGAATTGGCCGGTCTGCAGACGCGCCCGGTGACAGGCCTCGACCAGGTGCTGGCAGGGCCGCTTGCCGAACCTTGGCGCCCGCTATGGCTGGGCACTCGAAAGGACGGCACCGTCGCGGGCCTGGTCAGCCTGCAAGGGCTTCGCGACAGTTCAGCGTTGCACGGTCTGGCTGAGGGTATTGGCGGGGTCAGCCTCATCGACCGGCCCGCTGAGCTAAACCGTCTGTTTGCCGAGACCCAACGTCAGGCGGCGTTCTTCAAGATGCTGGCCGCCGTTCTTATCCTGGGTCTGCTGTGTCTTCCGTTCGGCTGGCGTGGTGCGCTGCGCTGCCTGGCTGTTCCGCTGCTGGCAGCGCTGGGCAGCCTCGCCTGTCTAGGCTGGCTGGGCCAGCCGTTGACCCTGTTTGGCCTGTTCGGCCTGTTGCTAGTGACGGCGATCGGTGTCGATTACGCGATCCTCATGCGTGAGCGAATCGGCGGCGCGGCGGTGAGCCTGGTCGGCACGCTTCTGGCGGCCGTCACCACCTGGTTGTCGTTCGGCCTGCTGGCCTTGTCGAGCACGCCGGCCGTAAGCAACTTTGGCCTGGCGGTGGGCATCGGCCTAGTCTTTGCTTTTCTGCTTGCGCCCTGGGCAGCAGAAACCACCGGAGACCGAGCATCGTGACTGTTCATCGCGGCGCGGCGTCATGGCTTCGGTTGGCCTTGGTCGACTTTCCAGCAAAGCCAGGCGACGGCATTCGGCAGAATAAACCTTTGTTTTACCCAACCCGCCGGCAGCAACCGGCGTCCGTCACCCTTGTCGAGTCGAACACATGAAGGCTTCCTCGCATTCTAAAAACCGTAGCGTTGTCGTTATTGGCGCGGGGCCTTCCGGGGCCATCGCCGCTGCTCTGCTCAAGCGTCAGGGGCACGACGTGCTGATCATCGAGCGACAGCGGTTTCCGCGCTTTTCGATCGGCGAGAGCCTGCTCTCGCATTGCCTGGATTTCATCGAGGAAGCCGGCATGCTCGAAGCCGTACGGGCCGCAGGTTTCCAGACCAAGCATGGTGCGGCCTTCGGTTGCGGCGACCGCTATACCGCTTTCGATTTTCGCGACAAATTTACCGAGGGCCACGGCAGCACTTATCAGGTTCAGCGCGCGGATTTCGACCAACTGCTGGCCGACCAGGCCGCGCTGCAAGGCGTCGAGATTCGTTACGAAGAGGAAATCACCGCCGCGGATTTCGACGGCCAGCGACCGAGTCTGCAGGTGCGCCGCCTCGACGGTAGCGAGTATGCGCTGGAGGCCGAATTCGTCCTCGACGCCAGTGGCTACGGCCGGGTGCTGCCGCGCTTGCTCGATCTGGAAGCGCCGTCGAGCTTTCCGCTGCGCCGTGCGGTATTCACCCACATCACGGACAACATCGTCGACCCCCGCTTCGACCGCGACAAGATCCTCATCACCACCCACCCGGAGCTGCGCGATGTATGGTTCTGGACCATCCCGTTCAGCAACGGTCGTTGCTCGCTGGGCGTGGTGGCCAGCGCCGAACGCTACGAAGGACGTCCGCTGGATCTGGATGCCTGTCTCAAGGAATTCGTCATGGAGGCCCCCAACCTCCAGCGCATCCTCAAGCATGCTCAGTGGGACACTCCAGCACGTCTGATCAATGGCTATTCGGCGAACGTCAAAGCGCTGCATGGCCCGGGCTTTTCGCTTCTGGGCAATGCGGCCGAGTTTCTCGACCCGGTGTTTTCGTCCGGCGTCACCATTGCGATGCGCTCGGCGAGTATGGCGGCAGCGGTGTTGCACCGGCAGCTGAGTGGCGAGGCGGTGGATTGGGACAGCGAATTCTCGGCGCCGCTCAAGCGGGGCGTGGAAACCTTCCGCGCCTATGTCGAGGGCTGGTACGACGGCAGCTTTCAGGACGTCATCTACTATGAACGCGCCCAGCCGGAGATTCGCCGGATGATCTGCTCGATCCTGGCCGGTTACGCCTGGGACAACAGCAACCCCTATGTCGCCGAGCCCCGACGCCGCCTGCGCGTATTGGCCGAGCTTTGCGCCACTCCGGCGCCCGCATGATCTCGTTGATATACAACCTGGTACGCCTGCCCTGGCTGTCGCTGCTGCTGTTGCTCGGCGCCTGCGCCCAGCAACAGCCCCTGCCGCCCCAGATGCCACGGCTTTCGTTGCCGGTGCAGCTGCATGTCGAGCGTCATGGGCAAGGCGAGACGGATCATTGGTTGTTGGTGATCCAGCAGGAAGGCGCGGCATTGCGCTGGTCAATGCTCAATCCCCTGGGCGTGCCGCTGGCGCGCCAGCTGTTGCTCGACGGGCGCTGGCAAGCCGACGGGATGCTGCCGCCCAATGCTGAAGCGCGCACGCTGTTTGCCGCTTTGCTGTTCGCACTCAGCCCCGCCGAGCAGCTGGAAGAGCTCTATGCTGATAGCGCATGGACGCTGCATCAGAACGGTCGCTCGCTGGCAGACGATGGTTCAACCTGGCACGTTCGTTACCTGGAGAAAGGCGGTTTCGAACTCGACGTCGGGCCAACGCTGACCTATCGTGTCGCGCCTATCGCGCCAGCCGGAGCCCGCCAACAATGACCGCCTACCTAAATGCACTCGGCCTGGTTTGCGCCCTGGGGCGCGGCAAGGCCGAAGTCGCCCGGCGCCTGCTGGCAGGCGACAGCTCAGGTATGCAGCCACATCCGCAAACAATTGCCGGGCGCAGCCTGCCGGTCGGTGCAGTCACCGGCGAGCTTCCCTCACTTGGCAATGCGCCGCTGCAGCATGTCACTCGCAACAATCAGCTGCTGTTAGCTGCGCTGGAGGAAATAGAACCCGACCTGCATGAGGCGATTTCCCGCTTTGGCCCAAGCCGCGTCGGCGTGGTCATGGGAACCAGCACCTCAGGTATCCAGGAGGCGACGCAGGGGATAGCCCGCCTTACAAGAGACGGCCACCTTCCGACCAGTTATCACTACAGCCATCAGGAGCTTTGCGCACCGGCCAGCTTCGTCAGCGAGCGCCTGCAGCTCAGCGGTCCGAGCTACTCGATATCCACGGCCTGTACGTCCAGTGCGCGCGCACTGCTCAGCGCCAAGCGATTGCTGGATGCGGGCATCTGCGATGCAGTGATCTGTGGTGGCGTCGACACCCTGTGTGATCTGACCCTGCGCGGTTTCAGCGCACTCGAGGCGACCAGCGCCCAGCTCTGCAACCCGTTTTCGGCCAACCGCGACGGCATCAATATTGGCGAAGCCGTTGCTGTTTTCCTGATGACCCGTGAACGCTCGCCAATTGCACTGCTAGGCGGCGGCGCCAGCTCCGATGCCCACCACATCTCCGCTCCCGACCCGCAGGGACTGGGCGCCATTGAGTCCATGAGCAAAGCATTGAGCAGCGCAGGGACCCTACCCGAACAGATCCGCTATCTGAATCTGCACGGCACCGCCACGCGGCATAACGATGCGATGGAGAGCCTGGCGGTGGCCAAGGTGTTTCCGACCAGTGTGCCCTGCTCATCCACCAAGCCGCTCACCGGCCACACGCTGGGCGCCGCGGGCGCATTGGAAGCGGCGTTCTGCTGGCTGACGCTATCCGAACATAACCCTGAACAACTGCTGCCGCCGCATCGCTGGGACGGCGAGCATGATACCGACCTGCCACAGTTGAATCTGACGGCAGTCGGGACCAAGGCGGTAGCGAGCCGGCCGCGGCGCATGATGAGCAACTCCTTTGCATTTGGTGGCAATAACATCAGCCTGATCCTGGGGGATGCACCATGATCGATTGGCCAGTCGCCGAGCTACTGCCTCACGCCGGAGACATGATCCTGCTCGATGCAGTCGAGTCATTTGATGCCGACAGCATCACGACCCACCTGCGGGTCAAAAGCACCGGCCTGCTCAACCTGCCTGACGGCAGCCTCCCGGCCTGGGCCGGCGTCGAGATCATGGCGCAGACCGTCGCTGCGTTTGCCGGCTGCCAGGCGCGCATGGTCGGGCAGCCGGTGGAGCTGGGCTTTTTGCTGGGCACCCGCCGCTTCCAATGCAACGTCGAGCACTTCCCAGCCGGCAGCCAGTTACGTATCCATGCGCTGCGTTCGCTGCAGGATGACAATGGCATGGGCGTGTTCGAATGCCATCTCGACGGGCCAGGCATCCATGCCGAGGCGCGTCTCAATGTGTTTCGCCCGCCCGAAGTGGCGAGCTATCTGCAAGAGCCTTCACCATGAGTAAAAGCATCCTTGTCACCGGTTCCAGCCGCGGCATCGGCCGCGCCATTGCCTTGCGCCTGGCGCAAAGTGGTCATGACATTGTCTTGCACTGCCGCGCGCGGCGGGACGAGGCGGAAGCCGTTCAGGCGCAGATTCAGGAGATGGGCCGCACGGCGCGGATCCTACAGTTCGATGTAGCGGATCGCGCGCAATGCCGCGAACAGCTGGAAACGGATGTCGAAACCCACGGTGCCTATTACGGAGTGGTCTGCAACGCCGGGCTGACCCGCGACGGCGCCTTTCCGGCCTTGACCGAGGACGACTGGGATCTGGTCATGCGCACCAACCTGGACGGTTTCTACAATGTCCTTCAACCGCTGACCATGCCCATGATCCGCCGCCGCCAGCCGGGACGAATCGTTTGCATCACCTCGGTATCTGGGCTGATCGGCAACCGCGGGCAGGTCAATTACAGCGCATCCAAGGCGGGCGTGATCGGCGCCGCCAAGGCGCTTGCCGTCGAGCTCGGCAAGCGCCGCATCACTGTCAACTGCGTGGCTCCCGGACTGATCGATACCGACATGCTCGATGACGATCTGCCCATCGAGGAAATGCTCAAAATGATCCCTGCACAACGCATGGGCGCACCGGAGGAAGTCGCCGGTGCGGTCAACTTCCTGATGTCGGACGAGGCCAGCTACATCACCCGGCAAGTGCTCGCCGTCAATGGCGGGTTGTGCTGATGAAGCGCGTCGTCGTCACTGGCATGGCCGGCATCACCTCACTGGGCAGCGACTGGGCCAGCATCGAGGCTCACTTCAGCAGCAACCGCAGCGGCATTCGCTACATGCCCGAGTGGGACCGGTTCACCGAGCTCAACACCCGACTGGCAGGACCGGTGGATGACTTCGCGGTCCCCAAACACTGGACGCGCAAGCAGTTGCGCAGCATGGGTAGGGTGTCGCGGTTGTCGGTAAAGGCCGCCGAACAGGCCCTGGCTCATGCGGGCCTGCTCGATGATTCATCAATCCGCGACGGACGCATGGGCGTTGCCTGCGGCTCATCCACCGGCAGTACCGAGGAGATCAAGGCCTTCGGCAACATGCTGCTCAACTCGGTGGCCGACGGGCTGAACGCCAACTCCTACATCCGCATGATGCCGCACACTACCGCAGCCAATATCAGCATCTTCTTCGGCCTCACTGGCCGAGTGATTCCCACATCCAGTGCCTGCACCAGCGGGAGCCAGGGAATCGGCTACGCCTACGAGGCGATCAAGTTCGGCCGCTTGCCGATGATGCTTGCTGGCGGTGCCGAGGAACTTTGTGCCACCGAAGCCATGGTCTTCGATGCGCTGTATGCCACTAGCCTGAAAAACGACGCACCCGATACCTCTCCGCGCCCCTATGACGCCGGTCGTGACGGCCTGGTGATCGGCGAAGGTGCTGGCATGTTGGTGTTGGAAGAGCTCGAGCACGCCCTGGCCAGGGGCGCCACCATTCACGCTGAATTGATCGGTTTTGGCAGCAATGCCGACGGCCAACACGCCACTAAGCCGGAACAACTGACCATGTGCCGCGCCATGCAGCTGGCCCTCGAGGATGCCGGACTGCAGCCCGAGGCTATCGGCTACGTCAATGGCCACGGCACTGCGACCGAACAGGGCGACATTGCTGAAACCCTGGCGACTCAATCGCTGTTCGGCAGCCGCATGCCAATCAGCTCGCAGAAAAGCTTTCTCGGGCATACGCTAGGTGCCTGCGGCGCGCTGGAGTCCTGGTTCAGTATCGAAATGATGAACCGCGACCATTACATTCACACCCTGAATCTGGACAGCATTGATCCGCGCTGCGGTGAACTGGACTACCTCGTCGACGCGCCGCGCACCATGCAGCACGAATATGTGATGAACAACAACTTCGCCTTCGGCGGCATCAACACTTCATTGATATTTCGCCGCTGGGCTTGACCCCTTCAACCAAAAACACCGCAAGGAGAATGCAATGAAGAAAAACACATGGATCGGCGCAGCACTGGTGTTCTGTGTATTACCCGGAATCAGCCAGGCGCGCGACACCACGCATTACCTGCCGTTCGAGCAGGTCGTGGCCGAGGCAACCGCCTCTGGCAAACTCGACGGCAGCGTGAAGTTCTACCTGGCTGGCAAGACGCCCAAGAGTGCACAAATCATTCGCCGGGACGTTTCCACCAGCAAGAAAACCAACGCCTTCAACAAGACCGATGAGGGTGCCTGCAGCTGGGCGCTGCAATCGGCGCTGATCGGCATGCAGCAGGCCGCCAAGGCGGCAGGTGCCAATGCGGTGGTGGACATCGCCAGCAACTACAAGCACGTCGAATACAAAGACAGCCAGAAGTATGAGTGCCATGCCGGCGCAATCATGGCGGGGGTGGCAATCAAGGGCAACTTGGCGAAGGTCAAGTAACACCGCGGCGCTCGGGACCGCACAACGGGGCCGGGCGCGCTGCGCGGGCGATGACCATCCAACTGTCGTCGTTGCCGAACGAATAACTGGACCGGGGAGTCAACATACGCAGACCCTTCTACTTCAAGGAGCTGCCCATGTTTGGCAAGTCAACGCACAAGTTCGAAATCAATTACCTCTTCCAGAACGAACCGCGTAACCATCTCATCGATTCGGAAGAAGAGCGCATGTCGCAGGCCAGTGCCGCTCGGCATCTGATCGAATTGCACAATGGCGATGCGGAAAACAGCCTGGTCATGCCAGAGGCCGGGGCCGACGAGGGCAAGATTCTGGAACAGGCCGAGGTCATCGGTATCACCGATATCCGGGTGAGCAAGCTGGTCCATGAACACGAGCCGGGCACCACCCCAGGCCATCACCAACAGCCATGAATGAAAAGAGCCGCTAGAAGCGGCTCTTTTCATTTCAGCATCGGGTCAGGCGTGATATTGCGCCGAGAGTTCGTGAACCGACTCGATGAATGCGCCGGCGTGGGCCGGATCGACTTCCGGAGTAATACCGTGTCCTAGGTTGAACACATGGCCGTCACCATGACCGAAGCTGGCCAGGATGCGCCCGACCTCGGCACGTATCGCATCCGGCTTGGCGAACAGCACGCTGGGGTCCATGTTGCCCTGTAGCGCAACCTTGTCGCCGACGCGGGCACGCGCGACGCCGATGTCGCAGGTCCAATCCAGCCCCAGTGCTTCGGCACCGGTTGCCGCCATGGACTCCAGCCACAGCCCGCCGCCCTTGGTGAACAGAATGACCGGTACACGGCGACCGTCATGTTCGCGAATCATCCCATCAACAATCTTCTGCATGTAGGCCAGAGAGAATTCCTGGTAGGCCGCGGCGGAAAGGCTGCCACCCCAGGAATCGAAAATCTGCACCGCCTGGGCACCGGCGAGGATCTGCCCGTTGAGGTAGCTGGTCACCGACTGCGCGAGCTTGTCCAGCAGCGCATGCATGGCGTGCGGGTTTTCATAGAGCATCGCCTTGGATTTGCGGAAGTCCTTCGAGGAGCCGCCTTCGACCATGTAGGTCGCCAACGTCCAGGGGCTGCCGGAAAAGCCGATCAACGGAACGCGGCCGTTAAGCTCGCGGCGAATGGTACGCACGGCGTCCATCACGTAACCCAGGTCTTTCTCCGGATCCGGAATCGGCAGCGCCTCAATGTCGGCCATGTTGCTGACGACCTTCTTGAAACGTGGGCCTTCACCGGTCTCGAAGTACAAGCCGAGCCCCATGGCGTCCGGCACCGTGAGGATGTCGGAGAACAGGATCGCCGCGTCCAGCGGGTAACGCTCAAGCGGCTGAAGGGTGACTTCACAGGCCAGTTCGGGGTTCATGCACAGGCTCATGAAATCGCCTGCCTTGCTGCGGCTGGCCCGGTATTCCGGCAGGTAGCGTCCGGCCTGACGCATCATCCACACCGGGGTGACGTCGACAGGTTGCTTGAGCAAGGCGCGGAGAAAGCGGTCGTTCTTCAAGGCAGTCATGTCTGGGTTCCAGCAAAAAAGTGGCGGCATTGTCGCAAAGCGCAAAACAAAAGGCACGGCGAGCGCCGTGCCTTTTATCCGTGGGCTTGATTCAGGTCAGGCCCGTTTGGAGGCATGCTCCAAAGTAAAGCCCAGGATGAATGCGACGCTTACCAGCCACCGTGAAGCGGCTTGGTGATTCGGCAGCGCCTATCCACACGGCGAATCAGACCTCCAGGTAGTCAAGGATGCCTTCAGCGGCCTGACGGCCTTCGAAGATCGCCGTAACGACCAGGTCGGAGCCCCGCACCATATCGCCGCCCGCGAAAATCTTCGGGTTGCTGGTCTGATGCTTGAACTGGCCCATCTCCGGTGCCACTACACGGCCCTGGTTGTCGGTTTGAATGCTTTTGCCTTCAAACCAGTCAGCTGGACTCGGGCGGAAACCAAAGGCGATGACCACGGCATCTGCCGGCAATACTTCTTCGGAACCGGGAATTGGCTCTGGGCTACGACGTCCGCGCGCGTCCGGCGCACCGAGACGGGTCTCGACCACCTTGACGCCTTCGACCTTGCCCTCGCCGACGATGGCGATCGGTTGCCGGTTGAAGAGGAACTTGACGCCCTCTTCCTTGGCGTTCTTCACCTCTTTGCGCGAGCCCGGCATGTTCGCTGCGTCACGCCGGTAGGCACAGGTCACGCTCTTGGCGCCCTGGCGGATGGAGGTGCGGTTGCAGTCCATCGCCGTGTCGCCGCCGCCGAGCACCACAACCTTCTTGCCCTTCATGTCGACGAAGTCTTCCGGCGCCTTTTCAAAGCCGAGGTTACGGTTAACGTTCGCGATCAGGAAATCCAAGGCATCGTGCACGCCCGGCAGGTCTTCGCCAGGGAAGCCACCCTTCATGTAGGTGTAGGTACCCATGCCCATGAACACGGCGTCGTACTCGGCGAGCAGCTGGTCGATGGTCACGTCCTTGCCGACTTCGGTGTTCAGGCGGAATTCGATACCCATTCCGGTGAAGATTTCACGGCGACGGCTGAGAACGGATTTTTCCAGCTTGAACTCTGGAATCCCAAAGGTCAGCAGTCCGCCGATTTCCGGATTCTTGTCGAACACCACTGGTGTAACGCCGCTGCGCACCAGTACGTCGGCGCAACCCAGACCAGCCGGTCCCGCGCCGATGATGGCGACCTTCTTGCCTGTCGGCTTGACCTTGGACATGTCCGGGCGCCAGCCCATGGCGAAGGCGGTATCAGCAATGTACTTTTCCACCGAACCGATGGTGACTGCACCGAAGCCGTCGTTAAGCGTACAAGCGCCCTCGCACAGACGATCCTGCGGGCAGACGCGGCCACAGACTTCCGGCAGGGTGTTGGTCTGGTGCGCCAGTTCGGCCGCAGCCAGGATGTTGCCCTCGGAAACCAGCTTGAGCCAGTTGGGAATGTAGTTGTGAACCGGGCACTTCCACTCGCAGTAAGGGTTGCCGCAACCCAGACAGCGGTGTGCCTGCTCGCAAGCCTGCTGCGGCTTGAAGGGTTCATAGATCTCGACGAACTCTTTCTTGCGCTGTCGCAGCAGCTTTTTCTTCGGATCCTTGCGCCCGACTTCGATGAACTGGAAGTCGTTATTCAGACGTTCAGTCATTTCAAAACCTCTTAACGGCAGCCGCAAGCCCTAGGCTGCTGACTGCGTGACAATCACGGAGCGGGGCAAGCCCAGGCACATGGCCGAGGCTTGCCGCTTGAACCTGCTTTTTATTGGGGGTTGGCCCGAGTGCTCGACAGCAGTGACGCCAGGTTGGCCGCTTTTGGCTTGACCAGCCAGAAGCGACGCAGGTAGTCGTCGAGGTTTTCCAGGAGTTTCGCGCCCCATGCGCTGCCGGTTTCGGCGACATATTCGCGCAGCACGTCCTGGAGATGGCTACGGTGGGCTTCCATAGCCTCACCGGTGATGCGCTGCAGGTTGACCAGCTCGTTGTTCACCCGGTCGACGAAGCTGTTGTCCATGTCGAGGACGTAGGCAAAACCGCCGGTCATGCCGGAGCCGAAGTTGTAGCCAGTCTTGCCAAGGACGCAGACAAAGCCGCCCGTCATGTATTCGCAGCAATGATCGCCCGTGCCTTCCACGACCGCGTGCGCGCCGGAGTTACGCACGGCAAATCGCTCGCCGGCAGTGCCGCCCGCGAACAGCTTGCCGCCCGTAGCGCCGTACAGGCAGGTGTTGCCGATGATCGCCGAATCCTGGGACTCGTACCCGCTGGCCTTCGGCTGGGTGACCACCAGTTTGCCGCCGGTCATACCTTTACCGACGTAGTCGTTGGCATCGCCTTCCAGATACAGATGCAGGCCGCCCGCGTTCCAGACGCCGAAGCTCTGCCCCGCAGTGCCCTTGAAGCGGAAGGTAATTGGCGCATCTTTCATGCCCTGGTTGCCGTGCACTTGGGCGATTTCGCCAGAGACCCGGGCACCGATGGAGCGATCGCAGTTGCAGATATCCAGCTCGAACTCACCGCCGCTCTTGGCGTCGATGGCTGCGCGAGCCAACTTGACCATTTCCTCGGCAAGCAGCCCCTGATCGAAGGGCGGGTTTTTCTCAACCTCGCAGAACTGCGGCTTGTCGGCCGGAATATGGTCGCTGCCGAGCAGCGGCGACAGGTCGAGATGGTTCTGCTTAGCAGTTTCGCCGGGTAGCAGTTCCAGTAGATCGGTACGCCCGATCAGTTCCTGCAGGCTGCGCACGCCGAGGCGGGCCAGCCACTCACGGGTTTCCTCGGCAACGAAGGTGAAGAAGTTGACCACCATGTCGACCGTGCCAATGAAGTGGTCCTTGCGCAGCTGATCATTCTGCGTGGCGATGCCGGTAGCGCAGTTGTTGAGGTGGCAGATGCGCAGGTATTTGCAGCCCAGCGCGATCATTGGCGCCGTGCCGAAGCCGAAGCTTTCTGCACCGAGGATCGCAGCCTTGACTACGTCGAGGCCGGTCTTCAGTCCGCCGTCCGTCTGTACCCGGACCTTGCCCCGCAGGTCATTACCACGCAGGGTCTGGTGGGTTTCAGCCAGGCCGAGTTCCCAGGGCGAACCGGCGTAACGGATGGAAGTCAGCGGCGAGGCGCCAGTGCCGCCGTCATAGCCGGAGATGGTGATCAGGTCGGCGTAGGCCTTGGCGACACCAGCGGCGATGGTACCGACACCAGGCTCTGCAACCAGTTTGACCGATACCAGCGCCTTGGGATTGACCTGCTTGAGGTCAAAGATCAGCTGGGCCAGATCTTCGATCGAATAGATGTCGTGGTGCGGCGGTGGCGAAATCAGCGTGACGCCCGGCACTGCGTAACGCAGCTTGGCGATCAGACCGTTGACCTTGCCGCCCGGCAGCTGACCACCCTCACCGGGCTTGGCACCCTGGGCGACCTTGATCTGCAGCACTTCGGCGTTGACCAGGTACTCAGGGGTGACACCGAAACGGCCAGTGGCCACCTGCTTGATCTTCGAGCTGCGCTCGGTGCGATAGCGCGACGGATCTTCGCCACCCTCACCGGAGTTGGAACGTGCGCCTATGCGGTTCATGGCCGCAGCGATCGCCTCATGCGCTTCCGGCGACAGCGCGCCGAGCGAGATGCCGGCCGAATCGAAGCGTTTGAGGATCTGCTCCAGCGGCTCGACTTCTTCAAGCGCAAGCGGCTGCTCCGACACTTTGAGCTTGAGCAGGTCACGCAGCATCGCCGCTGGACGCTGATCAACCAGTGCGGTGTATTCCTTGAAGCGGCTGTAGTCGCCTTCCTGCACGGCAACTTGCAGCGCCGCGACGACGTCGGGGTTGTAGGCGTGGTATTCGCCGCCGTAGACGAATTTCAGCAAACCGCCTTGCTGGATCGGCTTGCGTGCACTCCAGGCCTCGGTCGCCAATGCTTTCTGTTCAGCTTCCAGATCGACGAAGCGCGCACCTTTGATGCGGCTGGCGACTCCACGGAAACTAACGTCGACAATCTCGTCAGCCAGACCCACGGCTTCGAACAGCTGAGCGCCACGGTATGAGGTGATGGTTGAGATGCCCATCTTCGAGATGATTTTCAGCAGGCCCTTGGAGATCCCCTTGCGGTAGTGCTTGAACACCTCGTAGAGGTCACCAAGGACTTCGCCAGTGCGGATCAGGTCGCCAAGCACTTCGAAAGCAAGGAACGGATAGACGGCGGTCGCACCGAAACCGATCAGAACGGCGAAGTGATGCGGATCGCGCGCAGTCGCGGTTTCCACCAGAATGTTGCAGTCGCAGCGCAGACCGGTTTCGATCAGACGGTGATGCACAGCACCTACGGCCAGCGATGCATGCACTGGCAGCTTGCCTGGCTGGATGTTGCGGTCGCTGAGAATCAGCATGACCTTGCCGCTGCGCACAGCTTCTTCGGCTTGGTCCGCGATATTGCGCACCGCGGCTTCCAGGCCGAGGGATTCGTCGTAGTTGAGGTCGATCAGATGGCGCTCGAAACCGGGACGGTCGAGTTCCATGATTGTCCGCCACTTCGCCGGAGAGATCACAGGCGTGGTGAGAATCGCCCGATTGGCATGATCGGCGGTTTCTTCAAAGACGTTACGCTCTGCGCCCAGGCAGGTTTCCAGCGACATCACGATTGATTCGCGCAGCGGGTCTATCGGCGGGTTGGTGACCTGCGCGAACTGCTGGCGGAAATAGTCGAATGGCGAGCGAACCCGACGCGACAGCACGGCCATGGGGGTGTCATCACCCATGGAGCCGACGGCTTCCTGCCCCTGCTCGGCGAGCGGACGCAGCACCTGATCACGCTCCTCGAAGGTGACCTGGAACATCTTCATGTATTGCTTGAGCTGGTCGGCATCATAAAACGCCGAGCCATGATCGTTGTCGTCCAGGGTCGACTGGATACGCAACGCGTTCTGGCGTAACCAGGTTTTATACGGATGCTGAGATTTCAGGCGACTATCGATGTCGTCCGTATGCAGAACCTGTCCTGTTTCGGTGTCCACAGCCAGGATCTGCCCCGGGCCGACGCGGCCCTTGGCGATCACGTCTTCCGGCTTGTAATCCCAGACGCCAACTTCGGAAGCAAGGGTGATGTAGCCATTTTTCGTCGTCACCCAGCGCGCCGGGCGCAGGCCATTGCGGTCCAGCAGACAGATTGCATGGCGGCCATCGGTAAGCACTACGCCCGCCGGGCCATCCCATGGCTCCATGTGCATGGAGTTGAACTCATAGAAGGCGCGCAGATCGGGATCCATGGTCTCGACGTTCTGCCAAGCCGGCGGGATGATCATGCGCAAGCCGCGGAACAAATCCATACCGCCGGTGACCAACAGCTCCAGCATGTTGTCCATGCTCGAGGAGTCAGAGCCCGTACGGTTGACCAGCGGATCGAGGCCTTCCAGGTCCGGAAGCAGCTCATTGGCGAACTTCAACCGACGCGCCTGCGCCCAGTTGCGGTTACCGGTGATAGTGTTGATCTCGCCGTTATGAGCCAGGAAGCGGAACGGCTGAGCCAGCGGCCATTGCGGCATCGTGTTGGTGGAGAAACGCTGATGGAACACGCAGATGGCGGTAGCCAGGCGCTCGTCGCCGAGATCGGGATAGAACTGCGCCAAATCGGCCGGCATCATCAAACCTTTGTAGATGATGTCCTTGTCGGAGAGGCTGCAGACATAAAATTCCTTGTCGCTTACCAGGGCCACTTCGGCCCGGCGGCGAGCGAAGAACAGCTTGATGCCGAAATCTCGTTCGGACAGGCCTTCCGCCGAAACGAACACCTGCTCGATTCGCGGCAGGCGTTCCAAGGCAAGACGCCCCAGAACAGTGGTATCGACCGGAACCTCACGCCAGCCCACCAGGGTCAGTCCCTGGGCTGCGATTTGCTCGTTGAGGCTCGCGCGCGCCGTCTCGGCCTTGCCCGCATCCTGGCTGAGGAAAATCATACCGACAGCGTAGAGCGAAGGCAGATCGGCATCGAAATGCTGCTTGGCCGTGGCGCGCAGGAAGGCGTCAGGCTTCTGCATTAACAGCCCGCAACCATCGCCGGTTTTACCGTCGGCGTTGATGCCGCCTCGGTGAGTCATGCAGGTGAGGGATTGAATTGCGGTCTGAAGCAGGTGATGGCTTGCCTCGCCCTGCATGTGGGCGATCAGACCGAAGCCGCAGTTATCCTTGAACTCTTCAGGACGAAACAG